>Ga0209056_10001109_pt1 | contig 29701 bp, 24 predicted proteins | sample GraSoiAngelo_114_FD_185876 | JGI IMG/M metagenome (GOLD analysis project Ga0209056, IMG submission 185876) | Grasslands soil microbial communities from the Angelo Coastal Reserve, California, USA - 14_0903_13_40cm (SPAdes) (version 2) | ecosystem: Environmental > Terrestrial > Soil > Grasslands... | reverse complement strand
TCGTCGGCGTCGCGCCGATCAGGTAGGCGAGGACGAGCATAGCGGCCAGCCCGTAGTCGTTCATCGGCGGGCCGTCTCCCGCTTGCGGCGGAGCTTGAGGTTCAGCGGGGAGCCGGTGAACCTCCACGCCTCCCGGAAGCCGTTCACCAGGTAGCGCGTGTACGCCTCGGGGATCGCCTCGGGGCGATTGGATACGATGGCGAACCGGGGCGGCGCCGTGCCGATCTGCGACGCGTAGAGCAGCCGCACCGACTCCCCCACCGGCTGCGGCGGCTGCTGCCGATCAACGAGGGCTCCGAGCACCCGGTTGACTTCCGCGGTGGGCACCCGCTTGGCGCGCTCCTCCGCGACCTCCAGGATGAGCTCGAGGAGCTTCGGCACCCGCTGGCCGGTCTTGGCGGACAGGTACAGGAACGGGATGAACTGCAGGAACGGCGCCCGCTCCTCCACCTCCTGCTGGCCCCGCGCCGCGGTGTTCGTCTCCTTCTCCTCGATCAAGTCCCACTTGTTCACGGCGACGATGATCGCCGCGCCCTGCTCCCAGGCGTCGTTGGCGATCTTCAGGTCCTGGACGTGCATCCCGTCCTTCGCATCCACTACCAGGACGCACACCTCGGCGCGCTCGATCGCCCGCGAGGTCCGGAGCGTCGAGTAGAACTCGATGTCGTCCTCGACCTTGCTGCGCTTGCGGAGTCCCGCGGTATCGATGAACACGAGGGTGCGCCCCTGATAGCTGAGCGGGGTATCGATCGCGTCCCGCGTCGTGCCGGGGTCATCCGCCACGACCAGCCGCTCCTCGCCGAGCAGGCGGTTCACCAGGCTCGACTTCCCCACGTTCGGCCGGCCGACGACCGCTACGTGGATCTCGGCCTCCTCGCTCGCCTCCGGGGCCGCCGGCAGCAGCTCCACGACGCGGTCCAGCAGGTCACCCGAGCTCTTCCCGACCGCGGCGGACACGGGGAACGGATCGCCCAGGCCGAGCTCGTAGAACACCAGGTGCCGCGTGTCGTTGGGCAGCTGGTCGGCCTTGTTGGCGACCAGGATCACCGGACGGCGTGCTTTCCGGAGGTACTGCGCGATCTCCAAATCCGCGGGGTGCACCCCCTCCTCGACGTCTACGAGGAACAACACGACATCGCTCGCGGCCACCGCCGCCTCGACCTGGGTCCGGATCGCGCGGTTGAGCTGGTCCTGGGCGCCCGGCACCATCCCGCCCGTGTCCACGAGCCAAAACCGCCGTCCGTTCCACTCCGCTGCGCCGAAGTGCCGATCGCGGGTGACGCCCGGGCGAGCGTCCACGATCGCGTCCCGGCCCCCGATGAGGCGATTGAACAGCGTCGACTTGCCGACGTTGGGGCGGCCGATAATGGCCACCGTGGGGGCGCCGCTCATCCCTCCCCCTTCCCCACCCCGTGGTGCGGAGTGCGGAATGGGGAGTGCGGAGTGTGACCCTCAATTCCGCACTCCGCACCCCGCACTCCGCACTCGGTGAGTACGTCCGCAAAGTCATACGACAGGTGCACAGGCATGGGTACCTGCGCCGCGAGATCGTGGGCGTGCAGGTCGTCCACGAACACCAGGTCGTCGTTCACCGCCTCCGCCGGCAGCAGGACGAAAGCCAGGTCCCGCCGATCGGTGAGCGCCCGCGCGATCGCCGCCCCAGGGAGGAGTCCCGCCGTGGTGACCGAGGGCCCGAACAGGGTGTTCTCGACCACGACCAGCTCGAAGCGGCCACCGGTCGTCGCCGCGACGTCGGTCAGCACCTGCGGCATCAAGGGACCCATGGCCCTACCGGTCACGACCCCGATGCGCTTCCCGGCCAGGTCGGGAAGCGAATCGACGGCCGCCGCGATTCTGGTCTGAAGAAACCGCACCGAGCCGACCCCGTTTTCGCGTTGCTCGAAATCCCCGTACCACGCGGGGCCCGGCAGCGGCTCTCCCGCTTGGAGGTAGAGATCGTCGGCTCCGTAGCACCATGGCACCCCGCGTTCGGTGAGCGCCCGGGTCGCCATCCGGTCGACCGCCGCGAGCGCGGCCCCGCACTCCTTCCGTGTCAGCTCGCGTACCAGGCCACGTTTCGAGAATTCGGTGAGCGCGACGGGGACGACCGAAACGGACAGCACCGCGGGACCGAGGCCGTACAGGCCGGCGAGCGTGCGCTCGAGCTCGACTCCGTCGTTCACCTCGGGAACGAGGACGACCTGCGTGTGGAACGCGATCCCCCGCTCGGCAAACCAGCCGAGCTGTGGGATGATGTCGGGCGCCTCAGGGTTGCGGAGCAGCCAGCGGCGGATCGTGGGGTCCGTGGCATGCACGGAGACGTACAGGGGCGACAGCCGATACTCCACGATCCGCGCCATGTCCCACGGCTTCAAGTTCGTGAGCGTCGCGAAGTTCCCGTAACGGAAGGATAGCCGGTAGTCGTCGTCGCGGATGTACAGCGGCGTGCGCAAGCCGTCCGGGTTCCCGTCGACGAAACAGAAGTCGCAGTGGTTCCCGCAGCGCCGGATGCGCGGCGGCTCGAGCGTCACGCCCATCGGGAGCCCCTCGGGGCGCTCGATGTCGTACTCGACCGCCTCCCCCGTCGGAAGGCGCGCCGCCAGGAGGAAGCGCTCGTCCGCCGTGAGAAACTCCCAATCCAGGAAGTCCTCCAGCGCTCGGCCGTTGACGGCCACGAGCTCCGTTCCGGGAACGAGCCCCAGCTCCCCGCCGAGGGAGTCGGGTGCCACCGATTGCACGCGAATCACCGCACCTGCCTGTCCTTCAAGGACTTTGTGAGGCCTGACGTCGCAACCCCAACGCGGGCCGTGACTTCCGAAAGCGATGAAATATGCCTTAGGAAGCGCGATAACGCCAGCCGGTGACCCCCCTGCCGTTCACCTTGAGGTCGAAGGCCTGGCTCTGACGCGGAGGCAGAGCGGGGACATCCTGGGTCAGGGTCGCGACGACCTGACCGGCGACGTCGAGGAACTCGAGGGCGAGGCGGAACGGCTTGGACGGAGCCGCCCTCAGGTTGGTCGCCGTGGCGGAGAGGGACGCCCCGGCGCTGTCCGGGAGGAAGCTGAGGACGGAGATCTCGACCGCGAGGCCGGAGTCGGCCCGTGCCACATACGCCTTCGTGGAGTCACGCTGTCGCCGGAAGTCCCACCCCGCCGCCACGAGCTTTAGCGACGCCCGGTTGAGGGGGTCGAGCGCGAGCAGCCGTTGCGCGGTCGGCAGCAGGGCAGTCGAGTCGTGCAGTTGGTAGTAGGCCACGGCGAGCGAAAACAAGGCCTCGCGCCGGTACGGGTTCTTGGCGAGCCCGAGCGTGAGGGCGCGGGCCGCAGGCCGGTAGAGCCCCTGCCCTACCATACGGGTCCCCGGGCCGAACAGCACGTCGGGGTCCAAGTCCTTTGCCTGGGCGACGAGGGAGTCGAACACAGCGGCGGCCTGAGCGGCGTGGCCGCTCTGCGCGTACAGCGTCGCGAGCGTCGTCGCCGCATCGATCTCACCCGGATAGGCCGCGAGGGCGTCCTTCAGCGCGTCGATCGCCGGGGCGAAGGCGGCGGAGAGCGCACTCGAGTCCGCCGCCAGCTGCTGCACCGCCGCGGCGAGCGCGGCCCGTTGGCGCGCGACCGCCTGGGCCCGCGCCGTCGAATCACGGGTGAACAATTGCTGGTCCCCAGGTGCGAGCTTCGCTCCCCGACCCTTCCGCGATTGAGACGAGGCCACAAGGCGCGCCAGCACCGTGGAGTCGTTGGTTAGCCCTCGTTGCATGGAGTCGAGACTCGCGCGCACTCGCGCCGCTCGCTGCGCCGCCGGGTGGCCCTGCACCTTGCGCACGACCAGGTGCCAGCCATTGCTGAGGGCCTCTCGTTTGTCGTGCGCGAAGGCCGTGTCATCGCCGGCGGTGCGAGCCGCGAGGCGGTAGTAGGCGAAGGCGGAGTCGTCGTTGGCGCGGCTGGCATACAGCGCGGCCACGGTCGCAAACGCCTTCGGATTGTGGGGCTCGAAGCGGGCGGCGACGTGCAACAGCGCCAGCGCCGAGTCCTGCTTGTCGTCCTGCCAGGCCGAAAGCCCGTCGTTCAACAGTTTGCCCCACAGCTCCCCGCGGTGCGTCGCGATATCCGCGGCGCACGTCGGGGCGAGGCTCGCGGCCCGCGCGAACGTGGTGTCCGCGGCCGCGACGTCCCCTACTTGGACGGCGTAGCGCCCCAGGTAGTACCACGCCGCCGGGCTCGTGCCCTGGTTGTCCTGCTGGATCGCATCGGTGAGCAGCTTCTTGGCCTGCGCGAGTTGCGGCCCACGCTGATCGGGCTTTTCGACCGCGTTGCGCAGTGCCTGTATCCCATTGTTAATCTTGGAGTTGGACTGCGTCAGCTCGCACGGTGGCCGGGGGGGCACGAAGCTCTCCTGGGCCGCGAGCGGCGACGACGGCGGGACGCTCGTGAGACCGGTTGCGAGGGCCAAGGCAGCGACGCGCGCGACGGCACGCATGGGGGCTAGAAATGAGGGCGAGAACGAGTCGGTGTCAATTCCCAGCCCCTGGGGCGCCAGGTACAGGTGCATGATGCGGCGACCCATGGTCAGTGACCGGAGTCCGGGAGCGATGCTCCCAACTCGGCTAGGGCGCCAAGCGCACGATGACGATCGGCGTCGAGTCGGGCCGCGTGAGCGAGGAACTGTCGGTATTGGTCAATGGCCTCGCGAGTGCGGCCTCGTGCCCGAGACACCGTCGCGAGCCAATAGTACGGCGTGGCGTAGTGGGGATCGAGCGCGATCGCTCGCTCCAACTGCCCTGCCGCCTCGTCGAGTCGACCTGCCCCCGCGAGAACCACGCCGTCATACAGTCGCAGCACCGGGTCTCGGCCTTCGAGCTGTACGGCCATGTCCAACTCTGACAGGGCGGTGCCCGTATCCCCGAGGGTCAGCGCCGCACCGGCGAGGCGCGCGTGAGCCCAATAGAAGCCGAGGTTCGCCGTCAGCGCGCGCTCGAACGCGGCACGCGCCGCCGGAAAGTCATCCTGTTGCACACGCACGATGCCGACGGCATACTCGAACATCTCTCCCGAAATCATGACGGCCGACGTTCGCGCTTCTGCCCTTCCTCGCACCGAGTCCCGCGCCGCCTCCAACTCGGCTACGGTGCTGTCGTATCTGCCGAGGAAGAAGAGCGCGCGCGCCCGGTCAATTCGCACACCGACGTCCTCCGGATGCTTGCGCAGAGCCACGGCGAACAAGCTCTCCGCACGGGCGAATTGCCGTGTCGCATACGCCAGAGAAGCGCCCTGCACCGGGTCCCCGCGCCGACTGGGGTCGAGCTGCGGGAATTCAAGCCCGGTGTACAAGAACGGATTACGCGCCCACGCGATGCGCATCAGCGAGTCGACGAGTTGCACCTGGCGCGGTGTGAGACCGACATGCCTGGCGGCCTTGACCGAACGTGTCTTGATCCACGTTTCGAACGCGTCGTGCTGCAGCGCCCGCAAGAGGACCATGCCGCGCCCGTAGATCGGGTCCGGCCACGCTGGATCGAGGCGGGATGCCCAGTAGAGGGCCATTTCGGCGGTGTCGAGCTTCGAGCCGAAACGAACGAGCGGCTCGGCGGAATGGTAGTACGCAGCGGCGGAGTTCGTGTCCGCGTCCGGCGGGAGGCGGGGACGCGGAAGCTCCTCCCCCGAGTCGACGAGGCTGTGGAGCTCGGCGAGCCGCGCCACGGTCGGCTGTGGTGGGGGTGTAGTGCTGCAGGAGGTGACGGCGGCGAGCGCGAGAGCGCTCACGACGGCGCGCATGGCGTGGGTAGAAATGGGGCGCCGGCGGACCGCTGTCAATTCCAGACGAACGTGACGACCGCGCCGGCTGGGAGAGTGTAGCGGAAGGACTGGCTGGCCCACCGCACCGCGAAGGTCCGGTCCTGCACGTCGGTATTGACCACGATCAGCGCCTTCGAGCCATCATCGGCGTTCCGGAAGGCCACGCTTTCGAGGCCGGCGACGCCGGAGGTCGACGCGACGCGCCGCGCACCCGGGCGCACGAACCGGCTGGCATGCGCCAGCGCGTAGTACTCCACGTTGCGCGTGACGGCGCCGGAGGCCGACGTGATCGTCACCACCCCACGGCAGTCTCCGCACCCGCCCGTATGCGGTCCATGGTTCTCGTCCAGCGCGAGATTCCAGAGGAGCACTCCTTTCGCCCAGCCCCGTGTGGCCTCGATGATCAGCGTGCGGACGAACCACTTGAGATTGTCCGCGAAGGTCGGCGCCCACTCCCCGCCGGAGCACTCGGTGAAATAGGCGTTCTTCTCAGGGTGGGCGTCGTGCACCAGGCTTTGCGCGGCGACGTCGCCGCCGTAACAGTGCCAGGCGACTCCGGCGATGTAGCGGGGCGCGACGGAGTCGGCGAGCACCTGGAGCGGAGACTGGTATTCGTCCCAGTTGTGGTCCCAATCGAGGATGATGGTCCCAATGCCGCGCCGGGCGAAGAGCGGGCCGAGGTACTGGCCAACGAAACGGGCGCGGGCGGGTGGCTCGAGCCGCATGCCCGGATAGTTCGGCGGCTCGTAATGGGGCTCGTTCTGGACCGTGACGGCGTAAATCGGCACGCCCTCCGCGCGGTACGCCTCGATGTAGCGCCGGAAGTACTCCGCGAGCGGTCCGTAGGCCTCGGGACGGAGCGTTCCCTGAATTAGGCTCCCCGTCGTCTTCATCCATCCCGGCGGGCTCCAGGGTGTCGCCATGATCTTGAGCCGAGGGTTGATGGCGAGCGCGCGCTGGACGATCGGCAACAGGTAGGCGCGGTTGGAATCGATGGAGAAGTGCGCCAGGGTCGAGTCGGTCTGCCCCGCGGGTAAGTCGTCGTAGCTGTACTGGTGCAGCGAAAAGTCGGAGGCGCCCATAGTGAGGCGCGTGAAGCTCAGGCCGATCCCCGGACTGGGGCCGAACAGCTCCTGCAACAGGGCCTCGCGCTGCGCGGCCGTCAGGCGGTTCTGAATCAGCCACGCCGACGCGTCGGTGATCGCGGCGCCAAAGCCCACGATCTCCTGATACGCGGTGCCCTCGTCGACCACGATCCGGAGCAGGGTCGCCGGCGGGGCGCCGGAATCGAAATGGACGTCGGTCTCCCGGGACAAGAGCTTCGACCCGGAGCCGGTGGTCAGCCACACCTGAGCGGCGGGCCCTTGCGGCGGCGGGCCGGGGGAAGGCTCCCCCGGCGCCAGGCGCCCGCACGCCACCACGGTGCCGAACGCCCACGCCGGCGTCCGCCGCATCACTTCGTCCTCTCGTATACCCGCACATAGTCCACTCGCATGGTCTGCGGGAAGACCGTCGTCGCATCGGGACGGCCGGGCCAGTACCCACCGACCGCCACGTTCAAAATCATGAAGAACGGGTGATCGAACACCCACCGCCCGGGCACATCCTTCGGAGTGATGGTCTTGTACAGCGTATCGTCGACGTACCATCGAATCGCCTCCGACTCCCATTCGACGGCATAGACGTGAAAGCTGTCGGCGAAGGCGCCCGCGCTCAGTTCATAGGTGCTGGTGACGCCCTGCGCACCCGAGTACCCGGGGCCATGCACCGTCCCGTGCACCCGGCGGGGTTCCTTGCCGATGTTCTCCATGATGTCGATCTCGCCGCACGCGGGCCAACCAACCGTGTCGCAGTTGTCGCCCAGCAGCCAGAAGGCGGGCCACAGACCCTGCCCGCGCGGGATCTGAATCCGTGCCTCCATGCGGCCGTACCGCCACGCGCCCAAAGCTTGGGTCTTCAGTCGGGCAGACGTGTAGTCACGGCTGCCGAACGTCTCGGGGCGAGCCTCGATGATTAGGTTGCCGCCTTCGACACGCGCGTTGTCGGTGCGGTCGGTGTAGAACTCGAGCTCGCCGTTCCCCCAGCCGTCGCCCCCAGTCTCCCGGACCCAGTTCCCGACCTCGAGGACGGTGCCGTCGAACTCGTCGTGCCACACGAGCTGCGAACCGGGACGCGATGATTCGGGAGTGCCAGCGAAGGAGCAGGACACGCCGACGACGAGGGCAATCCATGCGCGGCGAGGCGTCACGGGGGTCCGGACGGGAACTGGCAGAGCGGGCGACGGGATTCGAACCCGTGACGTCCAGCTTGGGAAGCTGGCATTCTACCCCTGAATTACGCCCGCGAAACCCCTGACTCGGCAGGAATTGTGCTAAGATTGAGCCGCTTTATCAATCCCGGCCTCACGATCGCTTGTAGCGCCAGGCCACGATTCCCGGCTGACCCGTCTTCAGCTTGAACGATTGGTTCGCCCCTGGATCGACGGCCGGCACGTCCTGTGGCACCGACGCCACGACGTTGCCTTTGCCGTCGACCAACTCGAACGTGAGCTTGATCGGGGGCGAAGGCTTGGAGTGGAAGTTCGTGAACAGGCCTTCCAGCGCGGCGCCCTGCTCGTTCGTGGTGAATGTGCCGACGGTGACTTCAACCGGGAGCGAGTCCGCCAAGGTGATGTAGTACAGCGCTGAGTCCTTCTTCCCCGCGAGCTGCCAGGCGCCCGCAAGCTTGGCGAGCGTCAGGCGGTTCATCGGATCGACCGCGAAGAGTCGCTGGGCGAGCGGCAGCACCTTGGCGGTGTCGTTGAGCATGAACGAGATGCCGGTCATGTTGTACAGCGCGTCGCGATGGTACGGGCTCTTCGCCAAACCCGCTTCGTAGGTCTGCACGCCAAGGCGGTACAGCGGGTCCGCCAACGCATGGAATTTCCGCATCGTGTCGGCCGCCGCGGGCTGACACCGCGCCGACAGCTGACGCCCCGTGAGCGTGGGGGTCTTCTTCTTCAGGGCCTTCGCGCACGCGGCATCGAGCTCGGAAGTGTCGGGCGCCTGCGGGATCCCGCTCAACACGGCTCCCGCCGCGCCGAACAGATCATCGGCGCTCGCCGAGTCCGCATGCGCCGGGATGGCCGCGTACAGCGCCATGGCGGAATCGCGCTGGTTCCCGCGCAGATACAATTCCGCCAGGCTCGCCATCGCCTGCACGTCGTTGGGATACGCTCGGAGAAACTCTTTGTAGGCCGCCGCGGCCTCGTCGTACCGCTTCTCGCTGTGATACACGCGGGCCACGTTCAGCGACGCTTCCCGTCGATCTTTCGCGTATTTCGGGTCGGATGCGGCCGACACGGCTAATCGGAAGTACTTCGCCGCCGAGTCCATACGCGTCGCATAGACGAGCGAATCCGTGTGGTACTTGGCGACGTCCGTCCGCTTGAGCGCCGAATCGGGTTCCCTGCGACTGACGAACAGGTTCGCGAGGTAGATGAAGCCCAACGGCTCGGCCTGGTAGATCTGGTTGGCGCGCCGAAACTCCGCGATCGCCGAGTCGGTGTTCCCCGCCTGCCACGCTGCCGCCGCGGTGTTGAAGACCGGCACCCATGCCTGGCGCCGGTACAGTCCGATGTCTTCCTTGCAGGTCGGTGCCAGCGTGAGGGCTTTTGTGAAGGCGGAGTCCGCGCCTCCGAGCTCGCCGGCCATCAGATAGTACCGGCCCAGGTAGTACCAAGCGGCGGGATTCTTCGCCTGGTTTCCGGTCGTCACCGCCTGCGTGAGGACGCGCTCGGCGTCCTTCAGGTCCTTGGTGCGCTGATCCGCAAACTTCGTGCTGAACGCGCTCTTCAGCGACTGCATGCCGCTGTTCACGAGCTGGTGGCCCGGCTTGATGTCGCACGCGGCGGGCAGCCAGATCTGCTGCGCCTGCGTGACGGCGGGCGCCCCCCCAAGGGCGGCGGCCAGGACGCACGCCGGAATCCCGAGGGCCTGCTTGAGGGTCATGCTCACTCCTTGGATTTGGCGACCAACGCCTCGGCGTCGCGCTGTGCGACCCGGGCGACCTCGAGCGGCGGCCGGCCAAGCGCGCGGGCCGCCGCGAGAACATCGTCGTACTCCGGTTTCACTCGCACGCCTTCCGCATCCGGCTGCTCCAGCACCTTCACCCGCACGGTGACGTCGGGCGTGAGCCGGACGGTCACCTGCCGGCGGGCCAGCGTCGCCCGCTCCGCCATCCAGCGGCGGACCCCCGCCGTTGTGCTGTGCCGGAACAGCGCGGCGGTCACCGCCTCCGCCACGTCTTCGGGCGCCACGACCTCCACCCGGAATCCGGACCGGCCCTTCTTCATCTGCACGGGCCACGTTTGCACGTCCAGGGCACCGGCGGCAACGAGCGCCTGCCGCAACGGCTCCACATACTCCGGGCTCATGTCATCCACGTCGGTGGCCAGCAGCGCTACGCGGCCGGCCTCCGCCGCCTGCTCGGCGAGGAGGATCCGCAACGCATTGGGATAACGCTTCGGGTTCCGCTGCCCCGCGCCCCACCCGCTTTTCATCATACGCCACTGCCCGGGTGGCGAACCCGCAGCGAGGACGCGCACCAACGCGGCCCCGGTCGGTGTCGTGGCTTCCCCCTCCACCGGGCCACCCGTCGCCAGCTCGACCCCTTCGAGCAGGATCGCCGTGGCCGGCGCCGGGACCGGCAGCCGGCCGTGCGCCGACTCCACCCAGCCGTTTCCCACGGCAACGGGCCAAGCGTACGCCGCTTCGACTCCGAGCTGCTCGAACCCCTCGATCGCGCCCACGATGTCGAGCACGGCATCCACTGCCCCGACCTCGTGGAGATGCACGTTCTCGGGTGCGACGCCGTGCACCCGGCCCTCGGCGTCGCCCACCAGCTGGAACGCCCGCACGGCGCGCTCCTTCACCCAATCGGATACCGGTGCTCCCTCGACGAGTCGCACCAGCTCTCCCACGTGGCGTCCGTGCGGTCGCTCGGGGATCGTGAACTCGACCTGCTTACACGCCACACCGCACCGGACGACGTCCCGAACCGTGACTCCCACGCCTCCGAGCCCCAACCGGCCAGGCAGCGCCTCGAGCCAGTCCTGCGGCACGCCGAGCGCAAGCAGCGCCCCCAGGGTCATGTCGCCGGAGATGCCGGCGGCCGGGTCTAAGATCGCGATGCGCATGTGTCTCAAGCGACGGAATATAAACGGGTTAGGCCCGGTAGAGCCACCCGGCGCCGGTATTGAAGATTACGACTCGATCGTCAGGGTGCAGCTCCCCCCGCGCCTTGAGCTCGACGGCTCCCGCGAACGAAGCCCCGCCTTCCGGAGAGGCATCGATGCCCTCGAGCGTCTGCAGGTCCCGGGCTGCCGCAGCGAGGAGCGCGTCCGTCACCGCCACGGCGCCACCCCCGCTCTCCCGCAACGCTCGGAGCATCAAACGATCCCCGAGGGGGGCGGGAACCCGCAGCCCCGCGGCGATCGTCCGTGGGTCGGGCCACGCTGCGCAAGCGTCCGTCCCGGCTTCGAACCCGCGCACGACGGGCGCGCACCCCGCGGCTTGCACGCTGTACAGGCGGGGAGGCTTCCCTTGGAGCCAGCCGGCGCCGGTGAGCTCCGCGAACGCTTTCCACATGCCGATCAATCCAGTACCGCCGCCCGTGGGGTACACGATCGCATCGGGCAGGGTCCACCCGAGCTGCTCTGCGAGCTCGAGGCCCAGCGTTTTCTTGCCCTCGATACGGTACGGCTCGCGCAACGTCGACATGTCCACGGCGCCGGTCTCCGTGGCGTAGGCGCGGGCCGCCCTGCCGCAGTCCCCGATGTGACCGTCCACGAGCACCAGGTCGCCGCCGAAGCTGCGGATCTGGCCGAGGATCGTGGGCGGCGTAGTGGCCGGCGCGTACACACGCGCCGCGAGGCCGGCGCGCGCGGCGTAGGCCGCGAGCGCGACGCCGGCGTTTCCTGCCGTGGGTACGACCAGCCGCCGGGCCCCCGCGAGCGCGGCGCGGGTCACGGCGGCGGCGAGCCCCCGGGCCTTGAACGAGCCGGTGGGGTTCGCTCCCTCTTCCTTCACACGTAGCTCGCGAAAGCCGTGCTTCGCCGCGAGCCGCGGCACCGTGAGCAGCGGAGTCCCGCCCTCGCCGAGGGTGACCGGCGCCTCCCCGTTGGCGAGCGGCAGCCACTCCCGGTAGCGCCACATGGTCCAGCGACGCTCTAGCAGCAGCGCTCTGGCCTCGGGCGCCGGCGTCGCGCGGTATCGGACGAGGTACGGCTGGCCGCAGGCGCACACGCCGGGCAACCCATCCGCAGTCCGCGTCGCCCCGCAACCGGAGCATTCGAGGGACCATGGGAATTCATACACGGGCATGCAGTCGATCGAGGATCCGCTCCGCCAGCTTGGTCGAGAACCCGGGCAGCGACGCGATTTCCGCCGGCGTCGCCGTCTTCACGCCCGCGAGCGAGCCGAACCGCTCGAGTAGCGCGCGCCGCCGGCCCGGCCCGACGCCCGGTATCGCGAGCAGCTCCGAAGTGATGGTGCGCCGGGCGCGGCGGTGGCGGCTGTAGCTGACCGCAAAGCGGTGCGCTTCGTCGCGGGCGCGCTGCAGCAGCTTGAGCGACGGGCTGCGTCGCGACAGCGTGAGCGGCTCGGCCCGGCCCGGCAGAAAAATCTCCTCCTCGCGCTTTGCGAGGCTCACGATCGGCAGCTGCTCCCGCCCCGCGGCCCGCGCCGCATCGAGCGCCGCGCCGAGCTGGCCTTTCCCCCCGTCGATCACCACGAGGTCGGGGAGCGGCCTGTCCTCGGCGATCCGCCGCGTCAGGTAGCGCGTCACGACCTCGTGCACCGCCGCGAAATCGTCCTGAGGCGCACCCCTGATCTTGAACCGCCGATACTCCGCCTTCTTGGGTCGACCCGCCTCGAACCAGACGAGCGAGCCCACCGTGTCGCGCCCCTGGTTGGTCGAAATGTCGATGCACACGAACACGCGCGGCACTACCGCGAGCCCGAGGTCGCGGCCCAGCGCGAACACCGGGTCCGCCGCCCGCTCGTCGATGTCGAAGCTCTCGATCTTCAAGCTGTCCAGCAGGTGTCGCGCGTTTTGGTCCGCGAGCTCGGCGAGCTGCGCCTTGCTGCCGCGCTGCGGCACGTGCCAATCCACCTCGGGCGCGAGCTCGCCGAGCGACGCGAGGTCTTCGGGGGCGGGCGGGAACGGCAACAGCACCTTGCGGGCCCGGACCTCGAGCGGCAGGTAGCACCGCACGAGAAACGCCGACAAGATCGTTCCTTCCGTCTCGTGCTCGGCGTTCTCCAGGAACCAGTGGTCCCGCGCAATCAGCTTGCCGTCGCGGACGCGGAGGACGACGCCGCACACGTCGTCCCCGTCCCGCGCGATACCCACCGCGTCCGCGTCGCCGCCGCCCACGAGCTCGACCGCCTGCGGTTGCTCCAGCTGGTCGAGCCACTTCAGGGCGTCACGCACCTGCGCCGCCCGCTCGAAGTCGAGCTGGCGCGACGCCTGCTGCATCCGCTCGCGCAGCCCGATGCGCACGTCCACGGTCTTCCCTTCGAGGAAGAGGACCACGTCGTCGATCATCCGCTGGTAGTCCGCCGCGCTCTGCAGGGCGACGCACGGCGCCCGGCAGCGCTCGATGTGGTAATCGAGACAGGGCCGGTCCGGGGCCTCGCGCGGCAGATCCCAGTGGCACGAGCGCACCGTGAAGATGCGGCGGATGATCTTCAGGGTCTGCCGCAGCGTGGCGACATCGGTGTACGGCCCGAAGTAGCGGGCGCCGGGAATCGACACCCGGCGGGTGACGAGCACGCGCGGGAAAGCCTCCGCCAGAGTCACCGCGATCCGGGGATAGCTCTTGTCGTCGGTGAGCCGGATGTTGAAGCGCGGCCGGTGCTCCTTGATGAGGTTGTTCTCGAGCAGCAGCGCCTGGGCCTCGGTCGGGACGATGATCGTCTCGAGGTCGGCGATCTGACTCACCAGCGCCGCTCGCTCGGGCGTATCCCCGGCGTCAGGGCCGACGTAGCTCGGCACCCGGACGCGGAGGCTCTTCGCCTTCCCCACGTAGAGGATCTCGCCGGCGGCGTTCTTCCACAGATACACGCCGGGTTTGTCGGGAAGGACTTCTAGGGTGCGCGAAAGGCGGTCAGGGATTGCCATGTCCGGACGGCATCGGGATGCTTGAGCGCCAGCGTCAGCGCGGCGTACACGATCCCAAAGATAGCCAGCACGGCAACCCCACGCGGCACCGGCGGGACGCCGCCCGTGAGCCGCGCCACGCCGATCGCGGCCGCGCCCGCGAGCACGCCTGCGACCAGCGTGATCCCGAATGCCCGCCAGTCGGCACCGCGCAGCACGCTGCCGATGCGCCGACTCAGACCGCGCAGGTTGAAGGTGGTGTTCACGAACACGCCGATCGACGAGCCGAGCGCGATCCCCGGCGCGCCGAGCCAGCGCATGAGCAGCCAGGCGAGTGCCGTCGAGACGACGAGCGACAGGGCCGCGATCTTCACCGGCGTACGCGTGTCGCGCATGGCGTAGAACCCCGACGCGAACAGCTTCACCGTCGCCTGACCCAACATGCCGACCCCGTACGCGGCGAGGACGCTGCCGACGAGGCCGGTGTCATCCGCCGTGAACCGGCCGGTCTGGTACAGCGCGGCGACGATCTCCCGGCTCAACGCGATGCACGCGATGGACGACGGCACCACGAAATACACGATTCGCCGGAAGCCGACGGCGATCCGCGCTCGCAGCTGCTCGTTGGGCGCGGGCCCTCCCCCCCCCGCGGACGCCTCACGCGACAGCTCCGGCAGCGACACCGCGGTGACCGAGACGCCGAACAGACTGATGGGCAGGACCTGGATCAGTTGCGCATAGCCAAGCGCCGAGACGCCGCCTGGCCCCGTGAACGAGCCGAGCAGCGTGTCGATGAGCCCCGAGAGCTGGGCGACCCCCGCCCCGAGCACCAGTGGCACCCACGCGAGCAGCACATTCCGCACGCCCTCGAGGCGCATGGATGGCCTTAGATCGATGCCGTGGAGCAATTTCCAGCACGCAGGCAGCTGCACGGCGATCTGCAACAAGCTGCCGGCAACGGTGCCCCAGGCGAGAGCCAGCGCCACCCGGTGCAGCTGGGCATCGAGCGGTAGCGCCCGGTTCGCGAACCAGGTCCCCGCCGAGAGCATGCCCACGATCCCCGCGATGTTCCAGAGCGCGGGGGCCGCGTACGGCAGGAAGAAACGCCGGTGGGTGTTGAGAACGCCCAGACACCAGGCTGAGATCACCATCAGCCCCGCCATGGGAAATAGGATGCGCACCAGCGTGATGGTGAGCTGGCGGCGTGGCTCGTCGAAGCCCTGCGCGATCACCGTAGTGATCGCCGGAGCCAGGGCGATCCCGAGCAGGGCGAGCACACCGGACGCGAGCACCAGCAACCCGAGAATCGCTCCCGCCAGGGCCCGCGCCGCAGCCTTGTCCGGCCGCTCGTTGAGGGCGGCGTACACCGGAATGAACGACCCGGCGAGTGTGCCCTCGCTGAGTAGATTGCGGATGGTGTTGGGGATCCGGAGCGCGGCGCGGAAGGCGTCCGCGGGGATGCTGTCGTTGCCGAAGTAGTGCGCAAACACCCGCTCGCGCACGTAGCCAAGCACCCGCGTCAGCAGGATGCCGGCGGCGACCTGCGCCGCGTGGCGCGCTCCCCCACCACCCCCGCCGGCGGCCGGCTTTGGCGCGGTCAGGTCGGACGCTTCTTCTTACCGGGGTCTTCCAGCAGGCGTTGGACGAACTGCAGCTCCTCACGCATGCCGGCGATGGAGCGGTTCAGGTCCTCGAGGTCGGTTTCCAGCGCTTCCACGCGCTGCTCCAGCTGCCGCACGCCCGCCCCCCCCCCACTCCCCGCACCCCCTCCGTCTCCCTGAGCCTCCAGCCGCCGCGCAATCGAGCGCCCGAGCGGCGAATCGAGCAGGATCGCGGTGATGGGAATCATCAGGGCCACGAGGAGCACGACAACGAGGACCCACATGAAGGGATTCTACGAAGCGCTCGCCCAGCGCGCCACCTCCTGCTCCAAGGCGTCGACGAGGCCGGGCCCGTAGCGGATGAGGAACGACGGGAGGGTGAGCACGCGCTCCTGCGGCTGTCCCGTTGGATAGACCGCCGCACGGGCGCGGGCGATCTGGCGCACCAGCGTCTCGCCCTCGAGGCGCTTGAGGCTCGCCACGAGTTTCTTCTCGATCGTCTGCGCGCCCGCGAGGGCAGCGTTGCGTGCGGACTCGACCGTCCGCTCGAGCGTCGGATCGATCTTCACGACGGAATCGAGCAGGCGGCCGTACTGCTCCTCGATACCGCTGCGCAGCGCCGCGAGCGTCGCCACGGTCTCGGGCGGCAGCTCGTGCCGGACGAGGCGGGCCTCGAGCTCGCCCGGCCGGCCATCGAAGGCCGTGAGGTCGATCCCGTGGCGCTCCATCAGCTTCTCTACCCGGCCCTCCACGATCACCCCGGACCAGCGCGGCACCGGAGGCTGGCGCGTCACGCCGAGCGCGTCGTACAGCGGCACGGCGTCCTGGAGATATTTGAGCTCCGCCGGGCCTGCCGCGTAGGCCACCGTTGGGAGTAGCGCCGCCTCCACCACGGGCCGGAGCAGCACGTTGGGCGAGAGCCGCTCCGGCGCCTCCACGGCGATGCGCTCCAGCTCCGTGCGGGTGAAGCGCTCCCCGCTCCGGCGCGTCACGTAGGCCTCGCCGTCCCGCTGCAACCGGTCACGGCCCTGGCGGGCCTCCACGAAGACGGGCGTGTAGCCGTCCGAGAGCGTGAGGTCGAGCCCCTTGAGCACCCAAACGGCGGCCGCCCGCTTGGCGCTGGCGTCGTGTGCGCGCAGCACCACGAGCCCCCGGGGCCCGAGCAACGCGTCCAGCGCCCTGGCGAACGCGTCCGCGAGCGTGACCTCGGGGCGGTACCATCGCTCCAGCCATTCGACCACGCCGGCCTTGAATTCGGTCTCGGGCGTGCCGTCCCTCAGTTGGGCGAGCGCGGTAAGGATCTCCGGACCACACGGCTCGTGTGCGACCGGAACCAGCGGCGCATCCGCCGCGCGCTCGCGCAGCACGATCTGCACGAGGTCACCGCCGGCGTTCAAGAACCAGGTGTGGTTCGCCTCGGCGAAGTCGTGGTCGTCCCCCGCCACCCAGAACACCGGTACCACGCGTACCCGCCGCTCCCGCTCCAGGCGCTGGGCGAGCGCGATTGCCGACAGCGCCTTGTAGACGGTGTAGAGTGGCCCGGTGAAGAGCCCCGGCTGCTGGCCGGTCGTGACGACCAGGACCTCGCCCGCCGCGAGCCGATCGCGCGCCGCCCCCGGGAGCGCGGCCGCGACCACGTCCGGCATCACGCGCCGCGGTGCCAGCCGCGACTCGGGAAGCGCGAGTGGTGCGATCGGCGTTGTCACTATCCGCGGAATCACCCTTCCCCCTTCCCGCTTCCCGCTTCCCGGGCTTCCCCGAACACGTCCGCTTGAAACGTGAATACCTCGGTCGCCGGTTCCCGCCACGCGTCCGGCGGCAGCCCGGCCTTGCGGCAGGTCGCCGCAAGAAACGCTTCGGGCCCCCAATGATACTCGCGTCCCACCTGGGGGAGGAGCAGCGCGATCAGCCGCTCGCGTCGCACGATCAAGCCGTCCCGACCGACCACCACGCGCTCCGCGTCCACGGGCGCGGGCAGCAGCGTACGCTCGGACAGCACGGAGATCTCGAGGGCGAGGGACGGCAGCTCCTCGCGGCTGACCGGGGCGAAGCGCGGATCATCCCGCGCCGCGGCGACCGCCATCTCCCGCACCACGGCACCGAGCTCGCGATCGGCCGCGATGTGGCCGATGCAGCCACGCAGCGCGCCGCGCTCCGTGAGGGTCACGAAGGCCCCGCGCTTCAGCGCCGCCCCGGGCACGGCGCACACCGGCGGCAGCGGCCGCCCCTCGAGGTGCGCTTCCAGCGTCGCCCGCGCCAGCCCCAGCAGTGCGGCCCGGTCCGCCGGCGTCAGCTCAGGATCCGCGATGGTAGGGTTCCCCCCGGCGGATGGTGTACGCTCGGTACAGCTGCTCGTACACGATCACCCGGGTCAGCTCGTGCGGGAATGTCAGCCGGGAGAGGCTCCACGTCCGCTCGGCGGACTGCAACACGGCGGCCGGGAGCGCCTCCGCGCCGCCGATCGCAAAGGCCACGTCCCGGCCGTCCAGCTCCCAGCGCGCCGTCCAGTCGGCGAGCTGCTCGGACGTCCACTGCTCTCCCCCTTCGGAGAGCGCGACGAGGCGCGAGCCCTCGGGCACTCCCTCGAGGATTCGCGCCTGGTCCTTCACTTCCCGTTCCTCGACCCGCGTGTAGCGGCGCAGTCGCTCGAGGTACCCGTCACAGGCCGCGCGGAGCGCCGCGTCCCGCACGCGGCCCACCGCGACGATACGGTAGTGCATCAGGCATACATCCCTCGCAGCCGGTGCATCGCCGCCACACGATCGACCGCGACGATGTAGGAGGCGATGCGGGTGTTCACCTTGTACTTCTCCGTCGTCACCGCGACTTCGTTGAAGGCGCGCACCATGATGCTCTCGAGGCGCCGGTTCACGGTGTCCTCGTCCCAGAAGTAGCCGCCGCGGTCCTGCACCCACTCGAAGTAGCTCACGGTCACGCCGCCGGCGTTCGCGAGGATGTCGGGAATGACGAAGACGCCCTTCTTCTCGAGGATCTCGTCGGCGGCGGCGGTGGTGGGACCGTTCGCGCCCTCGCAAATGATCTTCGCTTTGATCTGCGGGGCGTTCTTGCGCGTGATGACGTTCTCGGTGGCGGCGGGCACCAGCACGTCGCACTCCACGGTGAGCAGTGCATCCTTGCTCATCGGCTCGCCCTTGGGATAACCCGCGAGCTGGCGATGCTCCTTGACCCACTTGAGCATGTCCGGGATGTCGAGCCCCTGGGGGTTGTGCACCGCGCCGGACTTGTCGGACACGGCGACGACAACCGCCCCTTCCTTGGCCATCAGGTCCGCAGCCACGGAGCCGACGTTCCCGAATCCCTGCACAGCCACCCGCGCGCCCTTGAGGCTCATGCCCAGCTTGGCCAGCGCCTCCCGGGTCACGAACATGCATCCCCGCCCCGTCGCTTCACGCCGCCCCAGCGAGCCCCCCATCTCCACCGGCTTCCCCGTCACAACCGCGGTCACCGTATGCCGGTGGTGCATCGAGTAGGTGTCCATGATCCACGCCATCACCCGCTCGTTGGTGTTCACATCCGGCGCCGGCACATCGGAATCGGGGCCGAGCGTCTCGATGATGCCCGCGGTATAGCGGCGCGTCACACGCTCGAGCTCGGCCATCGACATGGTGGTGGGATCGCACACGACCCCGCCCTTCGACCCTCCAAACGGGATGTTCACGAGCGCGCACTTCCACGTCATCCACGCGGCGAGCGCTTTCACTTCTTCGAGCGTCACGTTCAGATCGAATCGGATACCGCCCTTGGCCGGACCGCGGGAAGTGTTGTAGAGCACCCGGTAGCCGGTGTAGACCTCCAGCTCGCCCGAGTCGCGCAGCACGGGGACGGACACGATGATCTGTTTTTCGGGGTTGCGAAGGACCTTGTAGAGGCCGGGATCGAGGTTCAAGAGCTGGGCAGCGTGATCGAAGCGCTCCATCATCGCTTCGAACGGGTTCTCTTCCGCGAGGAAGGTGTCCTTATCGGGCCGGATGCCGATATGACTCGGGGGCTTGAGGGCAGGTTCGCTCATGGCGCTCGCTTGTACATCGGGTCTCAGGCACGCCGGCAGGAGGCAAGCACGGCGTCCACCGCCTGCTCGAGCGCCCGGCCGTTCCGTTCCCACTGGACGGCAAGCACCGCGACCAGGGGCTCGGCGGCACTCCCAGGCCACTGTCGACGGAGCTTCACCGCGTCCTTTTCAGTGACTACAACATAATCCCCCCCGGCGGCGGCCCGCACGAGCCGCTCCAGGTCCGCCGGGCGATAGGCGTGATGATCTTGGTACGCCACGAGTTGCACGCTCGCGCCGGCCGCCCCGAGCTGCTCCGCGAAGCTTTCCGGGTCGGCGATGCCTGCGGCCGCCACCACGCCCCGCCCAACGAGCACTGCAAGCTCCTGCCGCCTGCCGGACCGCATGCCCTCGAGATGACTGACCGCCAGTCGCGCCAGGCAGACCGGCGTCGCGCCCCCGCCGCCGCCCCCGCCCCCACCACGCCTCGCCCGACCCAGCTGGTCGGCCAGGGCCCCCGCCGCTTCCGCCGACGCTCGCTTCCGGGTCACGACGATCAGGTCGGCCCGACCCAGGGCATCCAGGCCCTCGCGCCAAGGCCCCGCCGGCAATGGCCACGGCGACGCCCCGGCGCTCTCCGCGCTCACGACCGCGATGTTCAAGTCCCGCCCCACCCCGAGGAGCTGGTAGGCGTCGTCCAGCACGAACACTTGAGCGCCTTGGGCGCGCGCGGCCACCGCGCCCGCTACGCGATCGGGGTTCGCCACCACGACCGCCTGGGGCACAAGTCGCCGATGAACGAGGGGCTCGTCTCCGCCGTAACCGCGCAGCAGGATGCCCGGCGTGCGGCCGCGCGCCACACAGTAGTGCGCGATCCAGGCCGCCAGTGGCGTCTTCCCCGTACCGCCGACGGAGAGATTCCCGACCGCGATCGTCGGCAGGGGAAGGCGCACGGCGTCGGCGCGGCCCCGGGCCGCACGCACCTTCATAATGGCCCAGTATCCGCCTGCGAGGGGGAGGAGCGGCAGGCGTGCCACCCGGGCGGCCGCTGACGGACCCCATATCCAGTGTGCGACGCGCGCCGCGGTCACCCGTCTCCCCTCTCCCGTCCCTCGTCGCTTCCCCCGTATGTCACCGCCTGCAGCGCCCGCGTCGCCACGCTCATCCCGCGACGCAACGCTTCTTTTCCCTCCTCGACGCCGAACGGTGCGCTGTACACGATATCCACCTTGGCGAACGGTCGGGGCAGGCAGAACCGATCCCACGACTCGACCCACCACGCGGATGAGGCCCGCGCGCCCGCGGCGATCACGACCGCGTTGGCGTGTTGCGCCGCAGCCAGCGCGCCCGGCTTCATCCGCTCCGCCGGGCCACGCGGGCCGTCGGGCGTGAGGGCGACCTCTCCGCCCTGGCGCAGATAGCGTACGAGCCCCAGCAAACCCACGTCCCCCCCACGCTGCGAGGACCCGCGCACCACACGGTACCCCCAGCGCTCCGACAGCTCGGCGAGGTAGCCGCCGTCGCGATGACGGCTGATCAGGAGGGCCAGGCTCTCGTCACGTCGGTGATACAGCAGCGGGAGGATGCGACTGTGCCACAGGACGTAGATCACCGGCCGCCCGCTCGCTCGAGCGGCGGTCACGTGCTCCCACCCCTGTACGCGGTAACGCCAGGTCGCCGCGAGCAAGCGCACGAGTCCCGCCACGAGCGCCGTCACCAGGGGCTCGGCCCGGCCGAGCTTCACCCCGCCAGCTCCAGGGCGAGGCCAGCCACGCGGTCAGCCGCACCCGGCGGCCCCAGCCGCTGTCGCACGAGCCCCAATCCCTCCCGTTGCCGGCGAGCGGCGTCGCTGTCGGGGTCGAGCAGCGGCAGCACGGCATTCGCCAGGGCGGCGGGGGTCACCGCACCCTGGAGCAGCTCGGGGCTCACCTCCCGCCCGGCAATCAGGTTCACCAGACCGACGTGGGGCACCTGCAGCATGCGGATGGCGATGGCGAAGGACACGGGGTTGAGACGGTACGCGATCACCATGGGCACGTCAGCGAGCGCCGCCTCGAGGGTGGTCGTCCCCGACTTGCAGAGACCGGCGTCGGCGGCCGCGAACACGGTGAGCGGATCCGCCATGTGCAGGCGGGTGGCACCGGGGGCAGGGTAGCGACCGCGCGGCGTCCCGGCGACGACGACCTGTACGTCGGGGCGCGCGGCGAGGACCCGGGCCGCCGCATCGCGGAACGCCGGCCAGAGTCGCTTCACTTCCTGCGCGCGGCTCCCCGGAAAGAGGCCGAGCACAGGCCGCGCGGGGTCGAGTCCGAGACGGCGCCGGGCATCCGCCCGCGGGGGCGGCGGCATCCGGTCCTTGAGCGGATGTCCGACGAACGTCGCCGCGACGCCGCGCTCGCGAAAGAACGCCTCTTCGAACGGCAGGATGACCGCGAGCCGTCGCACCGCGGCCAGCTTCCGCACCCGGCCCGGAGCCCAGGCCCACATTTGGGGCGCGATGTAATAGAGGACGGGGATGCCGGCGGCCGCGGCCTCCGCCGCCACGCGCAAATGGTAGCCGGGATAGTCGACGAGAATCACGAGGTCGTAGCGCCGGGCCTGGAACCCGAGCCGGACGCGCCGGAGCAAGCGCAGGTGGGCCGGCAGCTTCCACAGCGCCTCGACGAACCCCACTACGGAGAATTGCTCCATGCGGTCGAGCACGGCGGCGCCCGCGGCCTCGAGGTCGGGGCCGCCGAACGCCTCGACGGTGGCCCCGGGAAGACGGCGCTTCAGCGCGGTCACGACCGCGGCGGCGTGCGCGTCCCCCGACGGCTCGCCCGCGGAGATGTAGATGCGGGGCGCGCGGCTCACGGCCGCGTGGCGGCGAAGGGAGCGGGGGGAGCGGGGGGAGCGGGGGGAGCCAGCGGCGACGCCTGGATGGCGGCGGCGACGCGGAAGGCGAGGGCCAAGGCCTGGGCCCCGGCGGCGCCCGACACGACGACGTCTTCCTCGCCGCGCACGGCGCGCAGGAAGCTCTCGAGCTCGAGCTTGAGCGGCTCCGCCTCCGGCGCCTCGAGCCGTACGTGCTCCACGATCTGCTCGAGCGTGGTCGCGCCGAGGGTTTGCCAGCCCGGCTTCAGCCGGAAGAAGTCCCCGCTCCCCTGCGCCAGGTCGAGAGAGCAGTAACCGGTCGGCTGGAAGATGCGGAGCTTGCGGGTGCGTTCGCGCGACACGCGGCTGGCCGTGAGGTTCGCGATGGCGCCGTTGGCGAACTCGAGGCGCGCGTTCGCGATGTCCACGTGCGGCGTCAGGATCGCGACCCCCGTGGCGCGCACGTCCGTCACCGGAGCGCGCACGAGCTCCAGCACGAGATCCAGGTCGTGGATCATCAGATCGAGCATCACGGCCACATCGGCGCCCCGCGGCTGGAATGGCGCCAGCCGGTCGATCTGCAGGAACCGCGGCTCGTCCAGATAGGGGGCCGCCGCCCGGACCGCGCGGTTGAACCGCTCCACGTGCCCCACCTGGAGCACGGCGCCGCGCGCCGCTGCGCCACGCACCAGCGCTTCTGCCCCCGCGACGGTGTCCGCGAGCGGCTTCTCCATGAGAAGCGCGATACCCCGCTCCAGCACAGCGATCCCGACCTCCGCGTGCGCGGGCGTCGGGACCGCCACCGTGACCGCGTCCACGCGCTCCAACAGGGCCGCTAAGCCCTCGTGCGCCACGGTCTCGAGCTGCGCCGCCACTTCGGCGGCGCGCGCGGGATTCTTGTCGTAGATCCCCGCGAAGGAGATGCCCGGCATGCGCCGCAGCAGCCGCGCGTGATGGAAGCCGAGCGCGCCGGTGCCGATGACGCCCACCCGCACCGGTGGTCCGCTCACACCAGCACCCCCCGCTGCGACCCTTCGATGAACTTGAGGAAGTTTTCGACTTCGGGAATCTGCGGCAGATCGGCGCGCGCCTTCGCGATCCCCTGACTCACCGTCATATCGGAATTGAACAGCAGCCGGTAGGCGCGTTTCAGCGCCAGCTTCACGTCGGGAGAAAACCCCGCGCGCTGCAGGCCCACGGAGTTCAAGCCGTAGAGGTGGACCGGATTGCCAACGGCCTTGGTGTAGGGCGGGACGTCCTGGTTCACCCGCGAGCCGCCCCCCACGAACGAGAAGGTGCCGATCCGCACGAACTGATGGATCGGCACGAGCCCGGAGATGATCGCGCGGTCTTCGATGGTCACATGCCCCGCCATCTGGACCGCGTTGGCGATGATCACGTCGTTGCCCACATGGCAGTCGTGCGCGAGGTGCACATAGGACATGAGGAAGCAGCGCTGCCCGACCGACGTCTTGCCGGTCGCCTGCGTCCCGCGGTTGATCGTGCAGTACTCCCGAATCACCGTCGTGTCGCCCACCTCGACCCAGGTGTCTTCTCCCTTGTACTTCAGGTCCTGTGGGTCGTTGCCCAGCACGCTGCCGTAGCCGACCTTCACCCCGCGGCCGAGCTTGACGTTGCGCTCGAGGACCGCGTGCGCGGCGATGTGACAGCGCTCGCCCACGCTAACGTGCGGCCCGATGATGGCGTAGGGACCGACGGTGACGTCGCCCTCGATGTGGGCCGTGGGGTCGACGAGCGCGGTCCGGTGGATCACCGGTCCACCACCGACGCCATCATGTCCGCCTCGGCCACGATCTGCCCGTCTACGTACCCCGCGCCTTTCATCTTGCACGTCTTGCCGCGGAACTGGACCATCTCGAGCTCGAAGCGGATCTGATCGCCGGGGACGACGGGACGCCGGAATTTCACATTATCGAGCGACATGAAGTACACGACCTTGTCCTCGACGTTCTGTCCCTCGAAGTAGCTCATCAGGAGCATGCCCCCCACCTGGGCCATCGCCTCGATGATGAGCACCCCCGGCATGATCGGATGTCCCGGAAAGTGCCCCTGGAAGAACGGCTCGTTGATCGTGACATTCTTGATGCCCACGATCCGCTGCTGCCCTTCGACCTCGATGATCCGGTCCACGAGGAGGAAAGGATAGCGATGCGGCAAGACGTCCATGATGCGGCCGATGTCCATCTTGGGCGCACCGCCGCGCTGCGCGGCGCGCGTCAGCGCCCGCGCCAAGGCGATGTTGCCGCCGTGGCTGGGTCGCGTCGCGACGATGTGGGCGCGCACCCGGCCGCCGGTCAGCGCCAGGTCGCCGAGGATGTCGGCCGCCTTGTGGCGCACGAACTCGTCGGGCCAGCGGAGCTCGCCCCCGTTGGCGAGGCCCCGCTCGTCCAGTACGATCGCGTTGGCGCTCGACGCCCCCTTGATCAGGCCCTTGGCCTGGAGCGCCGCGACCTCGCTCGTGAACCCGAAAGTCCGGGCCGGCGCGAGCTCCCGCGCGAACGCCTGCGGGGTCACCGTGAAGCTCCCGGCCTGGCGCCCGATCAGGGGATGCGGCCACTCGATGGTCACCGTGAGCCGCAGCTCTTTCGCCGGGGCCACGATGTAGCTCGAGTCGCCCTCGCTCACCGTGAACGGCGCCGGAACCGTCAGCACCAGCGGCTCGCCGCTCGTTTCCGTCGGGCCGGCGTGCTCGAGCGCTTCGAAGTAGGGCTGGACGCTGCCGTCCAGAATCGGCGGCTCGGGGCCCGAGAGCTCGACGGTGAGATCGTCGATCTCGTGCGCCGCCACCGCGGCGAGCAGGTGCTCCACGGTGTGGATCGTGGACTCACCCTTGCCGATGGCGGTGCGCCGCTCGACCGCCTCGACCTCCGACAACCGCGCCGGGATCTGCGGCTTCCCGGCGAGGTCGACGCGGCAGAACACGATCCCCTGCCCCGCCGGCGCCGGCAGGAAGGTCGCCTCGGTGCGGGCCCCGGTGTGGAGGCCCGTGCCCGAGACGACCGCCTTCTTCCGAACGCTGCGCCTAGCGCTGGGGCTCATCGGTCCGCCGCACGAGCGCCTCGAGGTCGTCCACGATGTGCGCGAGCCGGTACAGCGCCCCCTGGGCCCGCAGGAACTCCCGATGGGTGCGGGCCGGGTAGCCCGACACCGTAGCGCCCGGCTCGATGTCCCCAATCACGCCCCCTTGCACCGTGACGCGGGCGCCGCGCCCGATCGTCACGTGGTCGGCGAGACCCGCCTGGCCCGCGAGGAAGACGTCATCCTCTACGTGGGTGCTCCCCGCGATCCCCGCCTGGCCGGCGATGAGGCAGCGCGCGCCGATCCGGCAGTTGTGCCCGATCTGCACGAGGTTGTCGATCTTCGTTCCGGGGCCGACCACCGTGTCGTCCACGCTGCCGCGGTCGATGGTCGTGTTGGCCCCGATCTCCACGTCGTCCCCGATGATGCAGCGCCCCACTTGCGGAATCTTCCGCGGCATCTCGCCGTTCTTCCCCGGGACGTACCCGAAGCCGTCCGAGCCGAGCCGCACGCCTGCGTGCAGGATGACGCGGCTCCCCACGATCGTGCCGCTGTAGCACACCACGTGTGGCAGCAGCTGCACGTCGTCGCCGAGTTGCACGCCGTCTCCCAGGACGGCCGCCGCGCCGATGCGCGCGTTCTTGCCGAGCCGTACGCCGCGGCCGAGCACCGCGTAGGGACCGATCGCCACCGGCTCCTGCCAGACGACGCCTGCGCCGATCACCGCCGTCCGGTGGATCCCGGGCTGCCAGGCGGGCTCGGGGTAGAGCACGGGGATGACCGAGAGCAGCGCGACGTGGGGGTCGCGCACCACCACGCGGCACGCCGGTCCCCCGGCATCCTCCGCTACGAGGTCCGGTTTGCAGAGCACGATCGCCGCGCTAGACTGTTGAAAATACTGGAGATAGCGCTTCGCGGCAAGAAACGAGAGATCGTCGGGGCCGGCACGATCGAGCGGTGCGACGCCGGAGACGGTGACGTCGGGGGCGCCGACGAGCCGGCCGTTCGTGAGGGCGGCGATCTCGCGCGCGCTGATGCGCCGCGCGGCAGCCCCGCCCCGCCCGCCGGCCCCCCCGGCCCCCCCGGCCCCCCCGCCGCCCGCTGTGCCTTCCGACGCCGGCCGGCCGCGCACGGGCTGGGCGCGCCCTACTTCGCCTGCTTCAGCCGCTCGATCACCTTGGGGGTGATGTCGAGGCTCGGGTCGGCGGCGACGATGTTGCTGGTGGGCGAGTCCGCGTCGAAGATCAGCGCGTAGTTGCCCTCGGCGCGCAGCCCCTGGATCACGGCGTTGACGCGCGCCTGGATGGGCTGGATCAGCTCGCGCTGACGCTGCTGGCTCTTGTCCTGGAGCTCGCTGGAGCGCTGCTCCAGCCGCTGCTGCAGCTGCTGTAGCTCCTTCTGCTTCGCCTGCTTCGCGCTGGATGAGAGGGCAATGGACTGCTTCTCGAACGTCTGGACGGCCGAGTCGAATTGCTGCCGCAGCTTCTGCGCCTCGTCCTGAAAGGCCTGATACTCCTTCTTGAACGTGGATTCGGCCGCCGCGTAGCCGGGCGTCTGCTCGAGAATCTGTTGCGAGCTGATGAACGCGATCTTGAGCCCCGGCTGCGCTTGGGCCCGCGCCTGGGTCGCGGCCGGAGCGACCGCGAGCAGTCCGATCCACGCCCATATGGTCACTACGCGCCTCATAACGATCTCCCCAAGAGAAAGCTACCGATCCAGGCGCCGCGCCCGAAGCGCGGGCCTCCGATCAGAAGAAGTTGCCGAGCTTGAAGTGCAGCTTGAAGCCGGGTGCGGGCCGACCGAAGTTGTCAGTGCGGTCGAAGCCGTACGCCCAGTCGATGCCGATGGGGCCGAGCGGTGAGATGATACTCAGTCCCAGCCCCGCACCCCGGAACAGGCGCGTCGGGTCGAACTCGCCGGCGTGCGCCCACACGTTGCCGGCATCGAAGAACGCGGATACGTAGAACATCTGCGACAGCCGCGCCCCCACCTCACCGGTCATCACGAGGTACGCCTTGCCGAACGAGGCGGCGGTCGCCTGGCCGTTGGTGGCGCTCGGGTCGTAGCCGCGCGGGGTGATCGAGAACTCGTCGTAGCCGCGGAGGGGAATGCCGTACTGCACGCCGCCCATCGTGAACAGCTGGTCGAAGAAGGGTGACGTGCCGAACACCAGCCCGGATCGCGTCGAGAGCCCCATCACGAACCGGACGGGCGACGTGCTGGCCGCGCCGCCCAGCTGGCCGAGCGGGGCGTACCAGCGACCCTCCAGATCCAGCCGCTGGAAGTTCCCCGAGCCGCCGAGGGGGCCGCCCGATTGCGAGATCCCGATCGAGTGCATCGTCCCACCGGTCGGGAACGGGAGGTCGATCCGCGTGTCGCGTAACAGCGACACGCCGAACGTCGACCGGATGCAGTTGTTGCACCGCAGCGACGCGAGGCCGGTGCTCGACCCGGTGAACGTCTGGTCGTCGATGCCGTAGGAGACGAACAACCGGGTGTAGCGATCGCTGAAGACCGGGAACCCGAACTGGACGCTCGCGCCCCGGCGGCGCAGCGTCCCGAGGTCCGCGATCGTGTAGCGCAGCCGGGTGTTGTGCACGTCGAAGGTCCCGGAAATACGCGACTCGTGGATCGCCGGATCGGTATAGCTGACGGAGAAGTCGCTGATGTTCTTCCCGAACTGCCACTGGAAGTGGCCCTTCTTCCCCTGCCCGAACAGGTTCGGCTCGTCGAGTCCGAGAAAGCCGCCCACGCCGGTGCCCTGGCCGACCGATGCGCCGAAGTTGATGTTGCCGGTGTGCTTCTCGGTCACGCGGAAGATCACGTCCACGTCGCCCTGATCGTTGGCGGGGCGCGTGTCGGGAAACGGCAGCGGTTGCTGGAAGAAGCCGAGGTTCGAGATGTTCTGGTACGACCGGATCAGCGCGTCCTGCCGGAACACGTCGCCGGGGAGCAGCACGATCGCCTCGCGGATCACCCGCTCGTGCGTGACGTCGTTGCCCGAGATCTCGATCTTGTTGACGATGGCCGGCTGCCCCTCGTTGATCGCCCAGCGGAGGTCGACGACGGGCTTCCCGTCCGGACCGGTGCGCCGGATCACCTCGGCGCGCGGCTGCATGTAGATGTAGCCGTTGTTGTAGTACAGGGTCCGCATTTGCTGGGTGGCGTCGTCCCACTTCTGCTGGTTGAAGTAGACGGGCCCCTGCTGGGTCCCGCCCAACCCCAGGAACCCCGTCCGGTCCCCGCCTTTGAAGGGGAAGAGCTGTTGCAGGTCTTCCGTCGAGAACCGGCGGTTCCCCACGATCTCGAACGAGCCCACGCGGTACGGCTCCCCTTCGCTCACCCGCAGCCTGAGTGTCGCCTTGCCGGTCGTGTCGTCGACGACCAGCGTGTCGTCGAGCACCTGGAAATCCACGTAGCCACGGTCGCTGTAGAACTTGGGAAGCCGATCCTGGAGGTCCTCGCGCAGCTTTTCGTCGTCAAACTCCCCGGAGCGGAACCACCAGAACCCTTCGGGGCGGGTTTTCATCTGGCCGACGAGCTGCTCCGTCGGCACATGCGTGTTGCCCTCGAGCTGGACCCGCGCCACCGCGACCCGGCGGCCCTCGTCCACGTCGAAGATGACCCGCACCCGTGCCGAGTCGGTCTCGTACACGTCGACGACCTTCACCTGGGCGAGGTAATAGCCCTGCGCGCGGTACAGCGAGTCGATGCGGCCGCGGGCGCGAGCGACGGCGGCGGGGTCGAGCGGCCGGCCTTCGGCCAGCTGCGCCTTGTCGCGCACGCTGCCCTCGGAGATCCGGCTCACGCCGCGCACGGCCCACTTGAGGAGGATGGGACGCTCGTGCAGGCGCACCACGAGGAGCTGGCGCCCGCCGGCGGTGTCCTGCGCCACGCGGATGTCGTCGTACTGGCCGCTGGCGTACAAGGCCTGGATGGCGCGCTGCACGTCGCGGTAGCCCAGCGGCCGGCCGGGAGTGAGGCCGCTCTGATCGAGCATCTGCTTGCGGTCGACCCGGTGCAGCCCGATGACGACGATGGAGTCGGGTGCGACGGCAGCGGACGCGGCGCTCGGCGCCTCGCCCTGAGCGCGCGCGAGGCGCGGGGCGAGCACGGCTGAACCCACACAGATGACGGCGGAAAGCTTGCGGATCACGCCTTCGAGCCGGAGAGCGCGCGGAACGCCAACCGTTCCTTGTCCGGGGCCGCGTCGACCTCGATCTCCTCGCCCCGCGCGAACTCGCCGACCAGGATCTTCTCCGAGA
>Ga0209056_10001107_pt1 | contig 29765 bp, 24 predicted proteins | sample GraSoiAngelo_114_FD_185876 | JGI IMG/M metagenome (GOLD analysis project Ga0209056, IMG submission 185876) | Grasslands soil microbial communities from the Angelo Coastal Reserve, California, USA - 14_0903_13_40cm (SPAdes) (version 2) | ecosystem: Environmental > Terrestrial > Soil > Grasslands... | reverse complement strand
ATCGGGCTCGGCGATCGCGCGCACGACATCGAGCGCCACGCTCGCCACGAAGGGTCCGCCGCCGAACGTCGTGGCGTGGTCGCCGGGCGCGAGTGCCGCAGCGATCGCGTCATTGACGAGGATCGCCCCCATCGGCAGGCCGCCGCCGAGCGGCTTCGCCAGCGTGTACATGTCGGGGACGACGCCCGATGCCTCGGAGGCAAATAAGGTCCCGGTGCGGCCGAGGCCGCACTGCACTTCGTCGAAGATCAATGCGGTGCCCGTTTCACTGCACCGATTTCGTAAGAAGACCAGAAACTCATTCGCTACGGGGCGCACGCCCCCTTCGCCCTGCACCGGCTCGATGATGACTGCCGCCGTGCGCTCGGGCGTGATGGTGCGCGCCGCGGCCTCAACGTCGCCGAGCGGAATGATGTGCACGTCCGCGAGCAGCGGCTCGAAGGGGCGGCGGTAGTCGGGCCGATCGGTCGCGGCGAGCGAGGCGAACAGCCGGCCATGGAACGAACCGGTGAAGGCGACGATGTCGGTCTTCTTCGACCATTTGCGCGCAAACTTGAATGCGCCCTCGTTCGCTTCGGCGCCCGAATTGCAGAAGAACGCCAGGCCGCCGAAGGACTTCGTGAGCTCGGCCGCGAGCCGTTCGCCCGGCTCCGTCCGATACAGGTTCGAGACATGGATCAGTCCGGCGTCGAGCGCCCGCAGGACGGCGTCGCGAATTACGGGGCTGTTGTAGCCGAGGGCGTTGACCGCGATGCCGGCGACGAAGTCGAGGTAGCGCGTGCCGTCCTCGGCGATGAGCTCCGACCCTTCGCCGGCGACGAACAGCGGCCCGACGCGCGCATAGACCCCCAGGAGTGCCGAGGCGTCTGACGTCGTCAGGGGAAGTGTCACGCGGGTTGAGCTGCCGGAGCTGGAGGAGCCGCGAGAAGGCGGGTGCCGGCGGTGGCGTGCGCGAACATGTCGAGATCGCCAATCCGTACGGCCCGAACACCCGCCCCGAGCGCTTGCGCGGCGGCGCGCAACTTGGCGGCCATGCCGCCCGTCGCAACGCCTCCCTCAATTCTCGTCTCGATTTCGGCGGCCGCAAGGGTGGGCTGCGTGACGCCCGCGATAGCCACGCCCGGCACGTCTGAAACGAAGAGCAGCTCCTGCGCACCCAACGCAGCGGCAATCGCTGCCGCCGCCTGGTCGGCGTTGACGTTGAGCGGCCGCACCGGCGCCGCGAGCGAGGGAGCTACCGGGGCCACCACAGGGGTCAGTCCCGCGAGCAGGAGGCTCTGGAGCAGCGACGCCCGTACGTTGACGATCTCACCGACCTCGCCGAGGGCCGTTCCGGTTTGGAGCGGCTGCGCACTCAGCAGACCGCCGTCCACCCCCGATAATCCGATCGCATCGAGGCCGGCGGCGCGCAACGCGGTCACGAGCAGCCGATTCATCGGGCCGCCCAGGACCATTTCAACCAGCTCCGCGATTTCCGGGGTGGTCACGCGCAGGCCGTCGCGCTGCTCGACCGGCAGGCCGAGCCGGCGCGACCACGTGGTCACGGCCTGGCCGCCGCCATGCACAACCACGACCGGGCCGATCTTGCTCAAAGCACGGGCGCACTCGGCGACCCATGCGGGCCGATCGAGCTCGTTGCCGCCGATTTTGACGACGCGCACGTTCAGCATGCTCGACACTCTGAAGAGTGCGCCCAAGGAATCGCTGCCCTTAAGGGCAGTGCTTCATCGGGCACAGGCTTTAGCCTGTGTACTAACACGCGAGTCCCCCCGTTTCTGGGAGCCCGAGCATCACGTTCATATTCTGGATCGCCTGTCCCGCCGCGCCCTTCACGAGGTTGTCGATCGCGGCGATGACGGTGAGGCGAGGCCGGCGCACGTCGGCAACTTCCGCGACGCCGATCGCCACGCGGTTGCGGTACACGACGTCCTTGAGGGACGGCAGCGCGCCGTGCATCACCTGCACGCAGGGCTCGGCGTCGTAGGTCGCGCTGTAGAGGCCCTCGGCGGTCGATTGATCGAGCACGCGCGTCAGCGGCACGTGAATCGTTTCGAGAATGCCGCGCTTCACCGGCAGGAGATGCGGCGTGAACACGAGGTCGCCCGTAAATCCCCCCTCGCGCGACAGCGATTGCTTCAGCTCGGCGAGATGGCGGTGCGTGTTGCCGATCGCGTACGCCCGATAATCCTCGGCGACTTCCCCGAACAGCAGCTCGCGCTTGGGATTGCGCCCGGCACCGGTGACACCGGAGGCCGCGTCGATGATGACCTCGCGCGACGGATCGATCAGCCCAAGCTGCGCCAGCGGAATCAAGGCCAGCAAGGCGGCCGTCGGATAGCATCCGGGATTCGCGACGAGCTCGGCATCGGCGAGCCGCGGCCGCGTGAATTCGGTCAGCCCATAGACCGCGTCGGGCGAAAGGCGGAAGTCCGCCGAGAGATCGACGGTCCGCTTGCCGCCGGCGCGCGCTTCGTTGACGTACCGGGCGGACACGCCGTGCGGCAACGCCGACAGAATGATCTCGGCCTGCTGCCAGGGCGCGTCGTCAGCCTTGATGAGCTCGTGCCCGTCGACCCACTCGCCGGCCGCCGACTCGGCGGTCGCAAACGCCACCGTGGCATCCGGGTGGCCATGCAACAGCCGCAGGAGCTCCTGACCGACATAGCCGGACGCCCCCAGCACGCCGACCGGGATAGATGCATGATTATTCATTTGAGCGGAAAATTATGCAGACGCCAGGGCGTACGCAAGATGTAGGGGCGCAGCATGCTGCGCCCCTACGTTACCCGTTCCAACCTCGGATTCGGCCGGTACGACCGCCCCACTTTGGCGGACGGCTTCCCCTCGAGCATCACGACGTCGGCCGTGAAATCGAACCGTCCCTGGAACAGGCTCGAGCCTACGCCGTACGCGTCGACCGGCACGCCCTGCTCCTCGAACTGGCGGATCTTGTCGACGGTGAAGCCGCCGGACACGACGATCCTCACATGCTTGAAGCCTTCCGCGTCCAGCGCGCGCCGGACGTTCCAGACGAGCTGGGGATTCACGCCGGTCGGCTTGAACGTCCCCATTTGTGGAATGACCGACTTGTCCACGAGCGTCTCCGACGTGTCGAGCCGGACGCCGTACAGCCGGTCGCCGAGCGCGCGCGCCACGGCGAGCGACGTCCCCACGCAGTCGTTGTCGAAATCCACCAGGGTGATGAGGCGAATCGCGGGGTCCGACTGATCGGCGAACTTGCGTGAGGCCAGAACGGTGTCGCCGTTGTACGCGGCAATGAGCGCGTGGGGCACCGTGCCGATGCCCTCGGACCCCCACCATGATGCCTGGGCGTCGGTCGACACGCCGATCGCACCGGCGATGTGGGCGGCATAGCCGTCGCCCGTCTGGACCAGCCAGTGATCGTGGCGCGCCGGGAAGAACATGACTTCTTTGGGCTTCGCGGCCTGCACCACCTCGTGCGTGTTCGTTCCCACCCGCGTACGGCGCGCGAGGACGCCGAGGTAGAGCGTTTCGAGCACGGCGAAGGCATCGTAGGGTCCTTCGACGAGGAGCACCGTCTCCCACGGCTGGATCTCCTCGCCATCATAGAGCGCGTGCACCACGAGCTCGTCCCACCGCTCGGCGCACAACTTCAGGATCGCGATGGCTTCGTCGATACCGCCGAGGTACGCGTGGGATTTGCCGAACACCTGCATCGTGACGCGCGGCCGGTGGCGATCTTTGCGCAGCAGGTCCCGCGCGCGCACGAAGTATTTGTCGGAGTAGTAGCCTTCCCGCATCTTGTCGACCGGAAGGTGGAAGATCGAGGGGTCGAGCCGTTTCTTGCGCGGCGCCATCAGCGCGGGCCGGGCCAGGCGAAGGTCGCGGCCAGCGTATCCCCGGTCGGCAGCGGCAGCTGGCGCGCGATATTGTTGAGGCGCCCGCAGATCGTGCCGAGCGGCTCGAGCACGGCGGGCTGCGCAACCCGCAGGCAGACGATGTCGGCGTCGTGCGCGAGCGCGCGGTCGCGCGTCGATCGTGCCGGATCGGGGCGGGTGAGACTGACGACCAGCGTCGTGGCGCGTCCCTTCAGCACGAGCTGGATGAGGCGCGGCGGTTCGTCCGGAACCAGGTCAATCCCCCGCGGCGCACTCACGGTGTCGCCGCGCACCAGATTGAGGATCACGCGGGCGCGCCGCGGCCGCACCACCGCTTCGAGGCGAACATCGCGGGTCGAATCAACCAGGTCGAACGCTTCCGCAGGACGCGCCTCCCCCCCGGCAAACTCCCGTTCGAGAATCAGCTCCACCCACGGCATCCCCGCCCGCGGCGACCCCCCCTGCCCGCCTTTGCCCGTCCCGAAAGGATAGATCCGCGCCGTATCGCTCCACGTCATGCGAACCTGCCGCCGGTAGGTGTCCTCTTCCCACAGCGGCAGGCCGCGGCGCGACCGACCCACCAGCCGCCGTGTCAAGAAATCCCCGCCGAGGGTCACGGTATCGCCGAACGCCGTCACCTGAAACAGCGCCTCAACTGCGGCGGTGTCGGTGCGAAGGGTGAGTCGCATGTCGCTGTCGAGGGGGCCGCTGACCGCGCCGCTCGCGAGGACGCGCGGCGTGACCGAGGCAGGCTCGATGACCCGAATCCGGTACGTGAGGCGTGTGCCCGGTCCCTGGAGTGCTGCGATCACGAGGAGGACGCTACTGAACGACAATGGTCCCACGCGTTTCCTCGAGTGTGCTGCCCCCGCCCGGCCCGCCCCAGCGGTGGCTCGCAAACCAGCCCCCGACGAGACCGGTCGCCAGCGCGACGACGACCCAGAGGGCCAACGTTCCCGCGCGAATCGTGGGGCGCGGCACGACAAACGCGTGCGGATTGCCCGCCGAGCGTGCCAGTGCGACGCGCACCTCGAGATGGCTGGCGCGGGCGCCCGCACAGTGCCCGCAGGTCGCCAGGTGCTTCGCGAGCGCGGCGCGCTCGACCAGCGACAGCTCGCCGTCCAGCTCGGCGTCGATCTGCGCGAGCCATTGCTCGTGCGTGGAATCTGCCATCAGACCTCCTCGCGCACGCGATAATGCAAGGCGCGGCGCTGCATCCAGCGCACCGCAAATGCGTCGACCAACGACCGCCACACGCGATTCCACATCCCGTACTTCGTCACGCCATGTTGCCGCGGCCGGTGACCGACCGGGACCTCGGTCACGGTGCCGCCCCGCATCTTGATGAGCGTCGGGAGAAAACGATGCATCCCGGTGAACAGGGGCAAGTCGCGCACGGCATCGGTGCGAAAGGCCTTGAGCGAGCAGCCCGTATCCCGGATCACTTCCCCGTTGAGCCGGTTGCGGACGCCATTGGCGATGCGGCTCTGCAGGCGCTTCCACGGCGTGTCCCGTCGCGCGGCCCGATAGCCGGCAACCGCGGTGACCCTCGTCCGCTGCAAGGTGTCGACGAGATTGGGGATGTCGGCGGGATCATTCTGCAGGTCGGCGTCCAGGGTAACGACGATGGGCGCCCGCGCGGCGCGAAAGCCGGCGGCGAACGCCGCGGTCTGACCGGCGTTGCGCTCGAACGCGATGATGCGCAGCTCGGGGTATGGCTGCCGCAGTGCCTTGAGTGCCTCGAGGGTCCCGTCGGTCGAGCCGTCATCCACGACGATCACCTCGTAGCTACGGGGGCGGGGCGTGTTCTGCAGGGCGGCCGCGATCTCGGCAAGCAGCGGTGCGAGGTTTTCCCGCTCGTTATACGCGGGGACCACGAGCGAAAGCTCCACGGGGTGGGAACGATAGCAAGTTGACAGCCGCAAGACGAGTGGGTAAAACCGTGCATGCCCGAATCTTGGTCGCGTCGCGAGTTCCTGCGCTCCGCCGCCGGCGGTATGGCCGCGAGTGCCGCCCTGGGGATTCCACATCCGATGCGGCCACCGCGCCCGCTGCCGCCCGAATCCCGTTGGGCCGCGAAACCGGTCGCGATCGCGAGCGCCAACGGACTGCGCGCCGTGCAGAAGGCGTTCGACATGCTGATGCAAGGCGCCGACACGCTCGATTCCGTCGTCGAAGGCGTGAAGATCCAGGAGCTCGATCCCAACGACGACTCGGTCGGCTACGGCGGCCTGCCGAACGCCGAGGGCGTGGTCCAGCTGGACGCCTCCTGCATGCACGGCCCGACCAAGCGCGCGGGCGCGGTCGGCGCGCTCGAGAACATCAAGACGCCTTCGGAAGTCGCCAAGCTGATCCTCAAATACACGACCCACATCTTCCTCGTCGGCGAAGGGGCCAAGCGCTTCGCGCTCTCGTTCGGCTTTAAAGAGGAAGACCTGCTGACGGAGCATTCGCGCGAGGCGTGGCTGCGCTGGCGCGCCAACCTCAGTCCCACCGACAACTACCTCGACGTGCCCGACTCGGATCACCTCGTGGTGACCAAGACGGGGACGATCAACTGCGACGCCGTCACTCCGCAGGGCGATCTCTCGTCGGTCACTACGACGAGTGGCCTGTCCTGGAAGATTCCCGGCCGCGTGGGCGATTCCCCGATTATCGGGGCGGGCCAGTACTGCGACAACGACGTCGGGGCCGCGGGGTCGACCGGGCTGGGCGAAGCAAACATCAAAGTGTGTGGCGGGTTCTTGACGGTCGAGCACATGCGGCGCGGCATGAAGCCCACCGATGCGTGTCTCGAAACCTTGAAGCGCGTCGTCGCCGAAACGGAAGCGCGGCTGCTGGATCCGCAGGGCAAGCCGAAGTTCGATCTCGTGTTCTACGCGCTCACCAAGCGAGGCGAATTCGGGGCTGCGTCGCTCTATCCCAATCGCTTCGCGGCGCACGACGGCACCGAAGCCAAGATCCGCGACACGGCCTACCTATTCACACGCGCCTGACCGTGCTGCTCGTCGCGCTGGCCGGGGCGTCCCCGCTCGCCGCGCAGACTGAGGCGACCTCGAAGCATGCCTGGGTCGATCATCTCTACCCAATCGCCTACTACAGTTCGATCGACGGATTCTGGGGAGCCGGCCATTACGACTGGTCGAGTCCGATGGGGTTCGCGGACCGCCGGGAGCCCTATTTCGGACGGGTCGCGCTCGATATCGGTGCCAGCACACAGGGCAGCTACGCGTTCATCGTCGACGCGCAGGCGCCCGCCTACTGGGACGGCTGGCGGCTGGGACTGACGCTGAGCCTGACCCGCGCGAATCGACTCGGCTATTACGGCCAGGGCAACACGACGACGTTCGATCGCGATAGCACGGCGGGACGCTCGTTCTTTTACCGCGTCAGCCGAAAGACGCAGGGAGTGCGGCTCACCGTGCAGCACCGCGTGGCCGGTCCGCTGCGGGTGCTCGTGGGTGGCTCGCTCGAGCGCACCGCCTTTCGCGAACTGCCGGGCGAAACCGTCTTCGAGCGCGATCGCGTCGCGGGCACGATCCGTCCGGACGAGCTGCCATTCAGCGATGCGGTGGGCCGCGCGGGCATCGTACTCGACTGGCGTGATCTGGAGGTGGACCCGCACCGCGGTGTGTTCGCCGAGGCGCTCGTCGCTACGGGGCATGGCTACACACGGACGAGCGCCTCGATGCACATCTACGCGCACCCGCTCCAGCGGCTGATCCTCGCCGGACGGCTCGGGGGCGAAAGCATCACCGGCACCGCGCCGCTCGCGGTACAACAGACGATGGAAACGAGCGAGGGGCCGGTCGTTGCGCTGGGCGGCGTTCGCTCACTCCGCGGCTACTACGACGGCCGTTTCGTGGGGCCCGGCAAGATCGTCGGTGGCGTCGAGGCGCGGTACGGGCTCCTCTGGGCGCCGCGCCTGCTCGAGGTCAAGCTGTTTGCCTTTTACGATGCCGGGCGTGTGTTCGGTCCTGGCGAGTCGATTCGCCTCACGCGCCATGGCCTGCATGCGGCGCTGGGCGGCGGTGTGGCCGTCGCGCTTTTGCGCAATACGCTGCTGGTATTTGAGGGAGGCAAGGGGACCGAAGGGGCGCAACTTCAGTTTGCCACAGCATGGAGTTTCTGAGTCTCAGCTCACTTGTCTGATCTCCACTCCGCGCCGCTGTAACTCGTCGACGTACGCCTGAAACGGTACCGCCTCATCCGGCGTGTACACGCCCGTCGAGCTGATGCGTCCATCCACCTGCATCACACCGGTGATCGCCAGCGAGTAGCCGGTCGTGCGCATCATGGCGCTGATGCCCGTCGCTTCGTCGAAGTAATCGAGCAGCTGCCAGGCGACGCGGCGGCCGTTGCGTCCCTGCACTTCCACACGCAACGCCACGAGATCGCGGCCGTTGGGCTTGGTGAGCTGTGGCGAGACCGCGGCAATGAACGCGTCGCGCGGCACGATCTCCATGCCTTTCATCTTCACTGGGTCCAGCGACAGGAGCCCCATCTCGCGGATTGGCCGCATGATCGCGGCGTGACCGGGGTAGCGGAGCGTCTTGTACTCCATCGTCCGCACCTTGCCCTGATACGCCCACGGCATGGTCGAGATGCCGCCACCGGTATGAAATGCCTCGAGCGTCCCGACGGGGCTCGGGAAGTCCACGTCCTCGAGCTCCGACAGGGCATCCACGCGCTGGGGGCGGCCTTCGCGCAGCACCCATGACGGCGTCGTGTAGTAATCGAGCGCGCCCTCGAGCGAGTAGACGATCTGATAGTTGAGCGGCGGCTCGGGCTTCTGCGGCAAGCCGCCCACGAAGATTTTGACGCTCTCGGCGTCGCCAACCCGCCTGATCCCCTCGGCCGCGATGATGTTGACCATTCCGGGCGCCAGGCCGCAGTCGGGAATGATCGAGACCCGTTTTTGCTGGGCCGCGGCGTGCAGCGTCTTCTGCTTCTGGACGATTTCGGTATTTCCACCCAGATCCGCGCCATGCAGGCCCATGGCGACCGCCGCTTTCGCGACCGGATAGTTGAAGTAGTACGGCAGCGCGTTCATGACCGCGTCATGGCCGCGCATCAACTTCCGCAGCCGGGGGCCGCTCTTCGCATCGAGCCGCGCCGGGACGAGCCGCTTGTCTTTCTTCTTCTTGAGGAAGGCGGCGATGCGTCTGGGATGCAGGTCGGCGAGCGTGACCCGCTCCACCTCCGCACGCTGGAGCAAATCATACGCGCAGGCCGAACCCTGCAGGCCAGCGCCCAGCACGAGCATGCGCATCGCGGCAACGCCTCCAAAGATGGATGTGGGAGATGAAACGGCCGGAAAGCTAGTAGATTCGCTGCCGTGACCGCAACCGAACTGACGCGGCAACGCCTCATCAAGACTGCCCTCGAGCTCTTCACGACGCGCGGCTACCACGACACGACGACGGCGCAGATCGCGAAGAAGGCGGGCATCGCCGAGGGGACGATCTACCGCCACTTCGCGAGCAAGCAGCAGCTCGTGAACGAGCTGTACCGCGCCGCGCAGCGCTGGGCGGCCCAGGTCGTCCAGGAACGGGCGCGCGATCCCGAAGCGAGAACCGCCCGGGCGCAGCTGACGGCCGTCGCGCACGGGCTGATTGAAGGCGCGGCACTAGACACCGCGGTCGTCAAGCTGGGGTTGCTCGAGCGTCTTGAGGGCGTGCTCGATGACGAAAGCCGGAAGACCGAGCGCGAATTTCGCTTAGCGCTCGAGCGGATGGTTGCCGAGGGGAAGGCTCAGGGGACGGTACGAACGGGCGCGGTCGAGATCTGGGCGGGGGTTTGGCTCGCGACGATCAGCTACGCGTTGGAAAGGGTCGTGGCGGGTGAATGGAAGCCAGGAGATACCGCTGTGCGGCTAGTGATCGAAGCCGGATGGAAAGCTATCAGCGCGTGAGAAATGGGGCCCAGAGTAGGGGCGCAGCATGCTGCGCCCCTACCTGCGCCACAGGGTCACCCCCGTCGTAATTCAAACAACGCGATTTCCGACGGGACAAAAACCCGCAACGGCACTCCTACGACGCCAATCCCACGGCTCACATACAGCTGGCTCGTCCCCTGCACGAAGTGCCCCATCACGTATTTGGTGATCAGCCGCCCCGGTGACCATCCAACGACGGGCAGGTAGAACTGGCCGCCGTGGATGTGGCCGGCGAGTGTAAGCGGAATCGCGCGCGGCGCGGCGCCGTCGAACGCGCCGGGCCGGTGCGCGAGCAAGATGCGGAACGCATCCTTGGATGGCGGTGTGACGCGCAGCGCCTCGTCGAGATCCGTGTCCTGAGGATCGTCGGCGCGCCAGTTCCGCGGGTCGTCGATCCCGATGAGCGCGAGCGCCGCCCCACCGTGCTCGATCACGTGGACGCCGTTCTTCACGAACACCTGCCCCGCATCCTGCACGCCGCGTATGACCGCATCCTGGCCCGTGTAGCGGTCGTGGTTCCCGAGGACGGTCACCACGCCGAGCGGTGCGCGGAGATCGCGGAAGGCCCGCACATAGTCCGGGATGAAGGATTGGGAGATGTCGATCATGTCTCCCGTCTGCACGATGAGATCGGCGCCCAGCGCGTTCGTCTGCTCGACGATTTCGCGCATTTTCGCTTCGGACATATGGATGCCGGCGTGCACATCCGAGAGGTGCGCAATGCGGAGTCCATTCAGCCCCGGCGGCAGATCGGGGAATACCAGGGTGCGGCGCGTAATCGAGGGCAATCGCTCGGCGCTCCAGATGCCGTAGGCGGAAAGGCCAATGCCCGCGGCAGCGTAGGTATAGGTGGCGCGCGCAAGGAATTGGCGACGGGACATGGCGGTTGGGCGGTTGAGCGGTTCGGCGGTTGGAGGACCGCGCAGCTTGCGAACCGCCCAACCGCCGAACCGCCCAACCGCCTTCCCCAGGATGTACACCGCCACCAGCCCACAGAATATCCAGCCCAGCAGCTGCCACGCGATCCACGGCGCGATATAGGGAACGCGACTGATGCCCCACAGGCTGCCGGAAAACATCCGCACGGCAACGATGCCCCAGGGGATGTTGAAGACGACAAAGAGTAGCGTGAGCCAGCGGCGCGCGGACAGCGGCAGGCGTTCGCGCAGGTAGAGGTACAGCAGCAGTTGGGGCGATGCGAACAGCAACAGATAAATTAGGGCCATGCGATCCCGTACGCCGTGGTGGTCAGCGTGGTTCCCCGTGCTCGTCGTCGCGCCGCTCGCAGCGCAGCGCGCGACGCCCGTCGAACGACAGCTCGTCGCCGCCGGCGTGTGGGCGGAAGCGCGCTACAACTATGCCTACTGGGACGCGGTGCGTGCGAATTGGGACTCCGCGTTCGCCGCCACCGTCACCTATGCGGGCGAGCGGCCCGCGCCGACCGACCTTCAATTCTATCACCGGCTGCGGCGCTGGGGCGCGCTGCTGAACGACGGCCAGCTCGAGATCCTGCCGCCCTCGGGGCTAGCGAACCGCGTCGCGCGCCCCCCGCTGGCCCTGCGCAGCATCGAACGCCGGCCGTTCATCATGGATTACGCTACCAACGACGAGATGCGCGTCGCCCGGCCCGAGCGCCTGGCGGAAATCCTCGCCGTCCAGGGCATCCCCGCGGCGGACTGGATTCGCGATTCGGTCCTGCCCGATGTGACGGCAGCGAACGAGGCGAGCCGCTGGGAGCGCGCGGTTGCCCAGATGCTCGACGGTGAGCGCGGCACCGCGTTGCATCTGCTGCTGCGGCTGCCGGGCGGCGCGGAGCGCGGCGCGAGCGTCACCCGCAGCGTCCCGCTGACGGCGCGCTGGCCGCTCGAGCACGCCGCGCTCGAAGCGGATACGCTCCCTGATGGTGCGATCTGGATGCGCGTGAACTCCTTCGCCGACCCCGATATCCTCGAGCTGTTTGACCGAGCGTTGGGGGACGCCGCCCGCGAGGGACCGCGGCATCGCGGCTTGATCCTCGATTTGCGGGAGACGGTGCCGGCGGCGGATACCAAGGGCGCTGCCTACGCGATTTTGTCCCGCCTCGTCGAGCGCCCCGTCCTCACGGCGCGCCGGCGCACGCCGGTGTATCGCCCCCTCGCCGACTCGGCCGCGTGGTTGAGCACGCCCGCTGATACGATCTGGCCGCCGGTCCGCCGCGAGCGGCTCGCCTACACGGGCCCCGTGGCGGTGCTCATCTCGCCGCGCACGAGCGGCCCCGCCGAGGATTTTCTCGTGGCCTTCCTGTCGGGGAGCCGCGGGGCGGTCATCGGGGAATCGTCAGCGGGCAGCACGGGGAAGACGGCGGTGCTGTGGCTGGCCGGCGGATGGAAGCTCCGCGTGACTGTGACGCGCGACGCATTTCCCGACGGCCGGGAGTTCATGCGGACGGGGATCGCTCCGCAATTCCCCGTGGACGTCCGGGCCCAAGACGTGCTGGCCGGACGGGACGCCGCGCTCGACCGCGCGCGCGCCTATCTCGCCGAAACAGCGCGGCGCTAGCTCTTCAGCTGCGCGCGGAAGAACCGGATGACGGCGTTCCACGCGCTGTCGGCGACTTCCGGCTTTTCCCGCGTGCGCAGGAAGCCGTGCCCGACACCGGGATACACCGTGTACGGATAGTCTTTCCCCGCGGCCCGCATGGCGGCCGCCGCGTCGGGCAGGCCCGCGTCGATACGCGCGTCGTTCTCCGCGTACACGCCGAGGCCTTTCGCGCGGATCTTGGCCATATCGGCCGGATTGGGGCTCGGGCCGTAACACACCACGAATGCCTTCAGCTCAGGCGAATTAGTCGCGTACCGGAAGCTCTGTCCCCCGCCCCAGCAGAAACCAATGATGCCGACGTCGTTGGCGCGCGCGGCCTTCACGGTCTTGAGATAGGCGCGCGTGGCATCGAGATCGGCGGTGACGGTATCAGCGTTCAGGGTCGCGATCAGCTTGCGGGCCGAGTCCGGCGTCGCCGGCGTGCCGCCGCGGCGCGACAACAGATCCGGCGCGATGGCGACGAAGCCGTCTTTCGCGAGCTGCTCGGTGGTTTGCCGGATGAAATCCGACATGCCGAAGATCTCGTGGATCACGATCACGGCGGGCGCGGGTTGCGGCCGCTCCGGGTAGGCGATGTAGGCCGTCACCGTGTCTTTGCCGCTGAGGAACTTGACGTATTCGGAATGAATGTCGGGCGGCGAGAGGCGGCGGAGGGCGGCGGAGGGCGGCAAATTCATCGCCGCGGTCGCTAGAATCCCCACGCCGGCCACTACCACAGCCTTTGCCGCCATTCGCCGCCTCTCGCCGCCCTTCGCCGCCGTATTACCGTCCATAACTCACCCTCCAGATTTTGCCGCCGTAGTCATCGCTCACCAGGAGCGATCCGTCCGGCAGTACGAGTAGACCAACCGGCCGTCCCCAGCGTGAGCCGTCGGGACGCTGCCAGCCAACGATGAAATCCTCCACACCGACCGCCCGATGCCCGCTGCTGTCGACTTGCACGCGCACGACCTTGGCGCCCGTCGGGACCGAGCGGTTCCATGAACCGTGCAACGTGACGAAGGCGTCGCCGTTGTACTCGCGCGGAAACTGCGCGCCGGTATAGAACGCGAGGCCGAGCGGCGCCGAGTGCGCCTGGACGGTGATCGCCGGCGGCTCGACGTTCGAGCAGTCCGCCGAGCCGTACTCCGGATTGGGCTTGCCGGGGAGATAGCATTGGGGCCAGCCGTAGTTGCGGCCGTCCTTGATGATGTTGATGTGCTCGGGCGGCACGTCATCGCCGAGATTGTCGCGGTCATTGTTGCCGCCCCAGAGCTCGCCGGTCGTAGGATTGAATGCCAGACCCACGGTGTTGCGCAGCCCGCGGGCGAAGATGCGCCCGGCGGAGCCGTCACGATTGAACTGGGTCACGGCCGCGCGCATGGAATCGCGCTCATCGCATAGGTTGCAGGACGATCCGACGGCGAGATACAGCTTGCCGTCGGGTCCAAAGAGAATCGTGCGCGTCGAATGACCACCGCCGGGCACCTTCGGCACGATCGTCACCGGCGCTGTGCCGCCCGGATCGAACCGCTTCACATCCTGCTCTTCGGCGACGTATATCGTGTCGCCGCGGAACGCGATGCCGAACGGCCCCTTCAAGCCGCTCGCCACGGTGACCGCGCCGTCAGCGACGCCAGCATGATTCGCCTCGGTCAGCTTCACGATGAGACCCGACCCCGGCTGTGACGCGTACACCGCGTTGCCCGGCCCCAGCGCCAGATAGCGAACGCCTTGGAGGTTCTCGGCGTAGACCGCGATCTTGAAGCCCGGCGGTACGCGGAGCGTGTCGTCGCTCCGCCGCTGTCCGCCCGCGGCGGGCGCAGGTCCACGGCACGCGACGGCGATGAGGGCGACCAAGAACACTGCCTGGCGCATTTGACTACCTCCGACCGATGGCGGTGACGCGCAGCAGCAATTTGCCGTCGGGGTCCACGCGGACCTCGGCGGGCGCGAACGGCAGATCGACGCGGACCGACGTCTCGCGGTTGTCACCGCTCACGGCGACATCGCGTCGCACAGTGGCGCCGTTCGCAACCCGGAACTCGAGCGTGAGCGCGGGGAGCCGGAACAGACCCCACTCAGGCTTTTGGCGCTGGGTGATACCCAGAACCACTTTTCTCGCTCCGGCGTCGTATTGCCAGGTCACGTCGAGCTGTGGATACCCCGGTTGGTACAGCCATTGGTGGAAGAACCAACCAAGATTCGTTCTGGCTTCCTTCTCTATTACGCGTTGGAAGTCTTCACTCGTTGCGGTCGAATCGCGGTAGGTCGTGTAGTACGTGCGCAGCCCGCGAAAGAATGCTGAATCGCCGATCGTGCCGCGGAGCATGTGTAGCACCCATGCACCCTTGGGATAGCTGTTCGCGTTCAGGAGTTTGATCGGATCGGCCGCATACCCCGAATCCACGATCGGCCGGTCGGTGACGACGGATTTGAAGTACGCAGCGGCGTTCGCACGCATGCTATTCACCAGCACGCTGTCTCCATCCAACGCCGCGCCAATCACGCCATCGAAATAGGTGGCGAATCCCTCTGAGAGCCAGAGATGCGGCCAGTCGCGCTCCGTGACCGCGTCGCCGAACCACTGGTGCGCGGTCTCGTGTCGGACGACGCCCTCGCCCATTCGGCGCTCGACGTACGGCTTCTCGGCGTAGAAGATGGCGCTCGAGTTCTCCATCCCGCCGAATTTCGTGGAGGATTCGACGTGCTTGAGATTCTCATACGGAAACGGGCCAATGAGGCGCTGCATGACCTCGACGATCTCAGTCGCACGGCGGAACGGGACGGAGTCCGCGTAAACTGAGTCTTCCCGATACGTCCAGACTTCTATGGGAATCGTGTCACGGCCGTCGATCGCTGGACGGTGCTCACTGACGCTGAATTCGCCGGCTCCGAAGACCATGGTGTAGGTGGGAATACGATGAGATTCGCTCCAAAAAAAACGTCTACTCTTGCCATTCGAGACTACTCGCCAAGACAACGAAGGACTGATCAAGGACGTCTGAACCCTGATGTTGAACGTCACGGAGGCCTTGTCCACAGGGTGGTCGAATGTAGGGATCCAGTACCGGGCCCGCTCGGGCCAATTATCCGCAAAGACGACGCGTCGACCGTACGAGTTCGACCCGATGATCAATCCATCTCCCGGAGCGCCGTGGTACTGTATCTCGAGCGAGCTGATGCCTCTGATGTCGGCAGGTACAGTTATGACGCGGCCATCATATCGGTAGGGAACGGGCGTCCTGAGTCGCCCCTCATGAATGTTGTACTCTACTCGCCACACAGTATCGACCTGCATCTTAACGAGGTCCAGCCGAAGCGTGTCGTATACACGGCGGAAGAAAACAACTGCGGCGGATCCTTGAATAACTGTTCCCGTGTCGGGGATAGTCAAGGAAATTACGTAGGTTTCGAGCTCGGCCTGTCCCTGAACGCTCGCAGCCAGCGACAGCGTCAGTAACACGCTACCGACCGTTCGCATACACCCCTTTCAGCGCTGTCTCGCCTTTCGGCATCTTCTCCCGACTTGCGATCGCCTCTTCGGCGGCCTTCGCCACCTGCGCCGTCACCTCAGCTTCGATTTCCCCGAGCTGCTTCGCTTTGACGCCCTCTTCCTTCAGGTACTCCTCGTACAGGCCGATCGGGTCCCGCTTGCCCCATGTGCGGAACAGCTCCGCCGGAAACGTTTCCCGCGCCTCCCGCTCGTCGTGCGTTGCGTGTCCGCCCATCCGGAACGTCTCGGCAATCAGTAGCGCTGGCCCATTGCCACTACGACACCGCTCGGCGGCGATCCGTGTGGCGGCGAAGGCGTCGAGCACGTTGTTGCCGTCGAAAGTCGCTCCCCAAACTCCGTAGCTGGCGGGCCAATCCTTGAAGTCGGCAGGCAGGTGGTGCTGTTCGAGGCGGGTGCCGAGCGCGACCTGGTTGTTCTGGATGATGAAAATGGCCGGCACGCGCTGGACGGCCGCGAAGTTGGTGCCCTCGTGCGCCGCGGCAGTCTTGGTCGATCCATCACCGACCCAGGTGAGCGCCACACGCGGCTCCCGCTTGATCTTGAACGTCAGGGCGATGCCCGTGATCACGGGGACCATGTCGCCAACGTGGGAGATCGGCTGCAGCAACCCGTGCGCAAACGAGCCGACGTGCAGATCGCGTCCGGCGCTCGGCGAGTCCGCGGTGGCGAGGTAGGCGCGCAGCATATCGGCGATCGGCATGCCCATCTCGCAGCACGCGGCGGCGTTGCGGATCATCGGCGCCACGATGTCTTTGCCGCGCTCGAGCGCCTGGACCGGCCCGACGGTCGTCGCCTCTTCGCCGGTGCCCAGCCATGCCTTCGAGATGACGCCGGTGCGGACCCAGCGCTTCAGCTCGATGTCGTGCAGCCGGGCCCTGAGCAGGCCGCGGTACAACTCGAGCTTCTTTTCCCGCGACACCTCACCCACGACGCCGGCACGCTCGGCATCCGCTTCGATGGTGGATCGGAAGGCGCGCACGAGCGCGGGATCCGGTTTCCAGTCCACGTACTCCGGTGGGTCGAACGCGGGGAACCGCTTCACGCACGAATTGCGGTAGTCGTCTGGGTGGGTTGTTGAAGAGCAAGGAGGGAGAGCAGCGCGAGTCTGATCAAGAGAACTTCTCCTTGAGTTTGCCGAGGAATCCGCCGGAGGATTCCTGCGTGCCCCCCCCCGTGAGCGCGTCGCCGAACTCGATCGCGGTCGCGAAGCGGTCGTCGGGATTCGTTTGCAGCGCTTTGGTGAGCGCCTTCTCGACCGCGTCGGGGACGTCGGCGCGCAGCGTCCGGATCGGCACGGGCTGGCTACGCAGGCGTGCGATCATCATCTCCTGCGCGTTGCGGCCCTGGAACGGCAGCTTGCCGGTGAACATCTCGAACGCCACGATGCCGAGCGCGTAGATGTCGCTGCGCGCGTCGAGCGGCTTGCCGCGGATCTGCTCCGGGCTCATGAACTCGGGTGTGCCGAGGATGATGCCGGTGGCCGTCAGCTTCGCAATCGCCGGATCGGCGCGCCGCTCCTTGGCCAGCCCGAAGTCCATCACCACAGCGCGCTCGGCGCCGCCGTCGTCGTCCACCAGCATGACGTTCTCCGGCTTCAGATCGCGGTGAATGATCTGCAGCTCGTGCGCGTGGTGCAGGCCGGCGCACATCTGCTTCAGCAGCGTGACGCCGAGCGTCATGTCCATCGGGCCGCCGCGCACCTCACGATCCGAGAGCAGCTCGCCCTTCAGGAACGGCATGACCAGATAGATCAGCCCGTCCTCTGACTCGCCGAGGCGCAGGATGCGGCAGACGTTGGGGTGATCCAGGCGCATCGCCAGACCCGCCTCGCGCCGCAGGCGCTCGACCGAGCTCTTATCCGCGGCGAGGCGCGGCGAGAGCACCTTGATCGCAACCGTGGCGCCCGATGAGATCTCCTTGGCGAGGTAGACGTACGACATCCCGCCTTCGCCCAGCTTTTTCATGACCTGATAGCGGGCGTCCAGGATCTGATTCGAGAGGCTGGAGGCGCGGTCCAGGCCGGCTTTCCCGGGAGGCAGCGGCGTGCGCACGCCCGTCCCGCCGCCTGACCCGGGGGGCGGAGGCGCCGCCGGTGTTTTCGCCTGGATTTCCACGAGCATGCTGCCGTCTTTGGGGCAGAACCGTGCGCCGGTGTCGGTATACACCGATCCGCACTTGGGACAGCGGCGCTCGCTCATTGCCGGACCAAGTTGCGCCCTTCGTTCTTGGCGCGATAGAGGGCCTGATCGGCGAGCGACACAAAGCTGTCCGCACTGTGCACGCGATCATCGGGAAACGTCGCGAGTCCGATGCTGATCGTCACGCGGACGGGATCGTCACCGGGATCGGCGAAATCGCGATTCTGCACGCGCGAGCGGACGCGTTCGGCGAAAATCGCCGCGCCTTGCGTGGACGTCTCCGGCATCACGACGACGAATTCCTCGCCCCCGTAGCGCGCCACGAGATCGACCGACCGGGCTTCGCGGCGGAGCAGCTCGCCGACCTGGCGCAGCACCGAATCGCCCGCGATATGGCCGCGGGTGTCGTTGATCGATTTGAAACGGTCCAGATCGGCGAGCATGATCGTCAGCGCCAGGTTGTACCGCCGAGCGCGATCCAGCTCCCCGGCCAGCGCCTCGGCCAACGCGCGGCGGTTCATGCAGCCCGTGAGCGCATCGGTCGACGCGAGCTTCTCGAGCCGCTGCTTGTCCGAGACGGCGCTCTCGAAGTCGTACGCCTTTTCGATCGCCGACACGGCGGTCTTGATGACGGTTTCCGCGAACTGCGCGTCGGCGCGGGTGAGCGGCGGATCGTCCCCGGTCGTGCGCAGGAAAAAGACGCCGATCTGCTGCTCCTTCATCCAGAACGGCAGGGCCACGGCCGAGCGCGTCGGCACCTTGATTTCTTCGCGCTCCCAGCGGCGGCGCTCTTCCTCGTACAGCGGATCGGTCGCGACGTCCTCGACGAGCACCAGGCGGCCCGTCGAGACCGCCTTGCGAATCTCGGGGTAGCGGGCCAGTTCGATCTGGAGATTGCGGAGCATCGGGTTCTCATACGCCGCCACGACGATGCCTTGCTGGTCCCCCGGTTTGGCGAGCACCATCGAACACTTCGAGATGTTGAGCGCCCGGGCCACGCGCCGGGCGAGGATGTGGTACATCTCGTCCGGCTTGAGGGAGTCGGTCACCTCGTGGAGGATGTCTACCATCGCCGCCCGGCTCCGCGCTTCCTCACGGGCCTGCGCGAGGGCGCGGCCGACGCGGATGTGCGCCTCGACGCGCGCCAGCAGCTCCCGCACGCGGAACGGTTTGGAGATGAAGTCGGCGGCCCCGAGTCCCAACGCCCGCACCGTCGCTTCCTCGGGCGGCATGGACGACACCATCAGCACCGGCAGGTCGCGGTAGCGCTCATCCTGCTTGAGACGCTCGAGCAGCTGCAGGCCGTCCACTTTGGGCATCATGATGTCGAGCAGCAGGAGCGCGGGCTTGATCTCCTCGAGCTTGGCGAACAGCCCGTCGCCTCCCGGACACACCGCCACCTCGTACCCGTTCTCCTTCAGGATCCAGGTCAGGGTCTGGACCAGCGAAGCGTCGTCGTCAGCGACCAGCACGCGCGTTGCGGTACCAGGCATCAGTCCGTTGCCTCGAGAAGCGAGCGATCCACATTGCCGCCGCTGACCACGAGCACCGTGGTTCGGGAGCGGGGCACCGCACCGGCGAGCAGCGCCGCCGTCGTTGCCGCACCCGACGGCTCGACCGCGAGCCGGCAGGTGCGCCATAGAAACTGCACGGCGGCGCGGATGCTGTCATCCTCGACCAGTACCACACCACGAATCCGTCCGCGCTCCCGGGTGAGCTCGGCGAATGGAATGTCGCCGACGTTGAGCGTGATCAGCCCGTCCGCGATGCTGCCGGTGCGCTCGAGCCGAACCACTTTGCCGGCGGCGAGCGAGCGGTGCAGCTTGGGCGCGCCCGCCGGCTCCACACCCCACACGGCCGCCGTGCTCCCCGCGGCCGCGAGTCCGGTGACGACGCCCGAGATCAGCCCGCCGCCGCCGACCGGTACCACCACCGTCTCGACCTCAGGCAGCTGCTCGACGATTTCGAGCGCGACGGTCGCCTGCCCCGCGACGATATCGGGATGATCGAAGGGCGGTACGATCGCCAGGCCGTCGTGGGCCGCGATCGCTTCGGCCTTGATCCGCCGGTCTTCCGAGGTTCGCCCGGCGAAGACGACCTCGCCACCCCATTTCTTCACGCCCTCGACTTTCACCGCGGGCGCCGTTTCGGGCATCGTGACGACGGCCCGCACGCCGAATTGCTTCGCGGCGTACGCGACCGCCTGGCCGTGATTGCCGGATGAGTAGGTGATCACCCCGCGCTTGCGCACGGCCTCGGGGAGTTTGCGAATCGCGTTGTAGGCGCCGCGGATCTTGAAGGCGCCGATCGGCTGCTCGTTCTCGAGCTTGAGGTGGACCCCCAGCTCCTCGACGTAGATGAGTCGAGTGCGGCGCGCGACGCCCCCCCCCCGCAGGCCCTCTGCGGCTTCTGCGATGTCCCGGGGCGTGACCACGCTACTTCTTGGGCTTCGGGGCTCGGGACTTGGACTTGGGCTTGGCCTTGGACTTGGGCGCGGGAGCCGGCGTCTCGTCGTCGTCGCCCTCCTCGACATCGTCGTCCTCGTCTTCCTTCACCACGCGCGCCACGTCCACGACGAGATCGCCGGGCGTGAGGTTCATGACCTTCACACCCTGCGTGTTGCGGCCGGAGATGCGGATGCCCTCCACCGGGACGCGGATCATGATCCCTTTCTTGGTGATCATCATCAACTCATCGTCCGGCAGCACCTCTTTCAGCGCGATGATCTCGCCGGTCTTGTCGCTGCGCTTCAGGGTAATGATGCCGCGGCCGCCGCGATGCTGGACGCGGTATTCGTCCAGCTCGGAGCGCTTCCCCATGCCCTTCTCGGTAACGGTGAGCAGCGTGGACTTGCGGCGCACGACGACCATGTCGATGACGTGGTCTTTCTTGTCGAGCTCGATGCCCTTCACGCCGGTGGCCGTGCGGCCCATGTCGCGCACGTCTTTTTCGTGGAAGCGAATGCTCATGCCGTGGGCGGTGGCGAGCACGATGTCGTTCTTGCCGTCCGTGACCTGCACGTCGATCAGCTCGTCGCCCTTCTCGATGTTGATCGCGCGGATCCCGACCGAGCGCGGATTGCCGAATTCCGAGAGCACCGTCTTCTTGACGACGCCGTCCTTGGTGGCGAACAGCAGGAACTGATCCTCCGAGAACTCCCGCACCGGGACGAGCGCCGCGACTTTTTCGTCGGGCTTCATCGCGACGCAGCTGAGGATCGGCTTGCCGCGCGCCGCCCGCGCCGCCTGCGCGATCTCGTGCACCTTGAGCCAGTAGCACTGGCCCTGTTCGGTGAAGAACATCACGTAATCGTGCGTCGAGGCGATGAACAGGTGCTCGACCCAGTCGTCTTCCTTCTGATGCGCGGCGATCACACCCTTCCCGCCGCGCCGTTGCCGGCGATACGCGGAAACCGGGAGCCGCTTGATGTAGCCGGCGTGGGACACGGTGATGACCATGTCCTCTTCGGCGATGAGGTCCTCGATCGAGAATTCGCCCTGATCGGCGACGATCTCGGTGCGCCGCTCGTCCCCAAACCCGTGCGCCAGCTCCGTCAGCTCCTCCTTGAGGATCTTCATGCGCCGCGGCTTGGAGGCGAGGATCTCCTTGCATTCCTTGATGAACTTGCGGACGTCCTTCAGCTCCTCCTCGAGCTTCGTGATCTCCAGGGCGGTGAGCCGCGCCAGCCGCATGTTGAGGATTTCAGCGGATTGTTTTTCCGACAACTTGAAACGCTTCCGTAATGCGGCGTCTGCGGAAGGCGTGTCCTTCGATTTCTTGATGATCTTGATCACTTCGTCGATGTGGTCGACGGCGATCTTCAAGCCTTCGAGGATGTGCTCGCGGTCCTGCGCGCGCTGCAGCTCGAACTCGGTGCGCCGCGTGATGACGGTGTGGCGGTGCTCGATGAAGTGCTGCAGCAGCTCGACGAGGGTGAGTTCCCTGGGCGTGCCGTCCACCAGCGCCAGCATGATGGCGCCGAACGTCTGCTGCATTTGCGTGTGCTTGTAGAGCTGATTGAGCACGACCATCGGGATCACGTCGCGCTTCAGCTCGATGACGAGCCGGATTCCTTCCTTATCGGACTCGTTGCGGACGTCGCTGATCCCTTCGAGCTTCTTCGCGAGCACGAGGTCGCGGATCTGCTCATGCACCCGTTCGGGACTGACCTGATAGGGGAACTCGGTCACGACGATCTGCTGCTTGCCGGTCGATTCCTTCTCCTCGGCGATCGCGCGGGCCCGGATGATGATGCGGCCGCGGCCCTTCTCGTAGCACTCCTTGATGCCCTCGCGGCCGTAGATGATGGCCCCGGTCGGGAAGTCCGGGCCTTTGACGAACTTGCGGATGTCCCGGATCGTGGCGTTGGGGTGATCGACGAGATGCACGATCGCCTGGACCACTTCGCTCAGATTGTGCGGCGGGATGTTCGTCGTCATGCCGACCGCGATGCCGGCGGAGCCGTTGACGAGCAAGTTCGGCAGCCGACCGGGAAGCACCGTCGGCTCCTGGAGGCGGTCGTCGAAGTTGGGGACGAAGGCAACGGTGTTCTTGTCGATGTCCTCCAGCATCGTCATGGCGACGCGCGTGAGCCGCGCTTCCGTGTAGCGGTAGGCGGCGGCCGAATCGCCGTCGACCGAACCGAAGTTCCCCTGCCCGTCGATCAGCGGATAGCGCAGCGAAAAGTCCTGCACCATCCGGACGAGCGAGTCGTAGACCGCGATATCGCCGTGGGGGTGATACTTGCCGAGCACGTCGCCGACGACGGTGGCCGCTTTCTTGTAGGGCCGGCCCGGAACCAGGCCCAACTCGTGCATGGCGTAGAGGATGCGCCGATGCACCGGCTTCAAGCCGTCGCGCACATCGGGCAGCGCGCGCTGCACGATGACGCTCATCGAATAGTCGAGGAACGATTCCTTTAGTTCGTCTTCGATGAGGCGCGGAAGAATGCGTTCGCGGACGTTAGGACCGGTCATGAAAAGGCGGTTTCCGGTGTCAGGTGTCTGGTGTCAGGTTGTGCTGGAATAGGGCTAAGTTGATAAAAATTAAACACTTAGGCCCTGGAAGGCAACTCCACTACGACCTTCCCGAGCTGCTCCGCTTTTGCCAATCGTTCGAATGCAACTCGTGCCTCCGCCAGCGGATACACGCGATCGACAACCGGCCTGAGCTCTCCCTGGCCGAGTCGCCGCACGACTTCCGCATATTCCGCCGCGTTGCCCATCGTCGAACCCAGGATGCTCCAGTGATGCCAGAACACACGTCGCAGATCGAGATGCACCTGCGGCCCGGATGTCGCGCCACAGGTCACCAGTCGGCCGCCGCGCCGGAGACAGCGGAGCGAGTCGTCCCACGTCGCGGCTCCGACATTCTCGACCACGACGTCCACACCGCGTTTGTCGGTCAGGGCGCGCACCTCAGTGGCCACCTTCTGGGTGCGGTGGTTCAGGATAACATCGGCGCCGAGCTGCTTGGCGGCGGCGAGCTTGGCGTCGTCCGACGATGTCACGATCACCCGCGCGCCGAGGAGTTTGGCGATGCGCATCGCGGTCAGGGACACTCCCCCGCCGATTCCCCAGATGAGCGCCGTCTCTCCCGGCTTGATCTGTGCCCGCGTCACGAGCATCCGCCAGGCGGTCAGCGTCACGAGCGAGAAGGCCGCCGCCTCCGCCCAGGTGAGCGCCGGTGACACGTTCGGGCCGCGCACCACGTTCTGCGCCGGGACCGTCACCAGCTCGGCCATCGTCCCCGGGAGATGCTCGCCCAACAACCGGTAGTTGACGCACTGCGAATGCTCGCCAACGCGGCAGAACTCGCAGGAGTAATCGGCGATGCCCGGATTGATGAGCACGCGGTCGCCGGGCTGCACGCTCGTGACGCCGGGGCCGACGGTCTCGATGACGCCGGCGCCGTCAGCGCCCACGATGTGAGGAAACCGCTCGGCCTCGCCCCCGCCCGGCAGGCCTGCGACCACGAAGAGATCGAGATGATTCAACGCCGCCGCGCGGATACTGACGCGCACCTCTCCCGCTTTGGGAGCGGGGGCGTCCGGAACCTCGGTGATACTGAGCTTGTCGATTCCGCCGGTGGCGGTGAGGACGCAGGCGCGCATACGTGCGCCCGAAATCTACGGCCGGAATGTCGGCGTGATCATCTGCTCCGTGCCCATCGTAGGCAGGGGCACCGGCGTCGCGGAGCTCACGGGCTGGATATACACCCGATACGCGGGATTGCGGCGATTCTGCGGCTCTGCGTTGACCACCAGCGCCACGAGGTCGCCCGCCGGCGCGATGGCGAACGACGCGATCGCGAGATCGGTGCCCGTGAGCGCCGTCGTCGCGCCGGTCGCGAGATCGGCCCGCATCACCTGCTGCACCGTGCGATTTCCCTCGCGCCGCTCGACCAGGTATGCGAGCGTGCCGTCGCGGAGGAAGTGCGGGTCCGACTCACGCTGCTGCGGCGAACGCGTGAATTGGCGTTGATTCGAGCCGTCGCGAGCCATCAGCCAGATGTCGGCGTCCTTGTTCCGCTGCGACACATACGCGATCGTCTGCCCGTCCGGCGACACCGACGGCGCGGAGTTCACCGAGTCGCGCGTGAGCTGCGTGAGGCCGGTGCCATCCACGTTCACGACCCAGATCTGCTGTTTCCCGGCGGGCCGCGCCGAATGGAACACCACCGACTGCCCGTCGGGCGTAAACCCCGGGCGGCCATCGGGCTGCGGATCGTTCGTGAGGCGCGTCGCGCCGGTGCCGTCCGCATTCATGACATAGATCTCGGCGTTGCCGTCGCGCTGCGAGACAAAGGCGATGCGCGACCCGTCCGGCGAGAACGCGGGATCGCTGGCTGAGGTCGTGTCGGGCGTGAGCTTGGTGAGCTGCGCAAGGTTGGAACGCTCGACGGCGTACAGCTGGAACTTGCCCGGGGTGTTCGGGAACGCGCGCGAGCTGGCGACGACGATCTCGCCTACGACGTAAATGTCTGCCGTCGTCGTCTTTCCACCGGCACCCGTCGCCGTAATCCGCGCGTGGCCGTAGCCGACGCCGGACACCGTGCCGTCCTCACCCACGGTGGCGATCTGCGCATTGTCGCTGCTCCACGTCAGGTTGGACGCGGGTCCCAGCACATTCCCCTGATCGTCGGCGTAATTGGCGCGTAAGGTGTGCCGCTGATTGAGACCAATCCCAACCCGCGGCTGCGTGAATTTCACCGCGCCCGCGATCACGCTGACGTTCCAGGTCACCGCGAGTCCCGCACCCGGCCCACGGACGGTCAACTGTGTCTTGCCGACGGCGCGGCCGGTGAGCAGACCGGTCTGCACGTCGAAACTGGCGATCGTCGGATCGGCTACGCTCCAGCGCAGCGGCGCTTCGGGGACCGCCGTGTTGTCCGCGGTCAGCGCGTCCGCTTTGAACTTGGCGGTGCCGGTGAGAGGTACTTGGACTTCGGCTGAAGCCCGTGGCGTCACCGCCAGCTTGTCCACGACCTTGTGCACCGCCACGTCAATGCTCTTGCTCTGCAGCAACCCCGCGACGGTCAGAATCGCTTTGCCCGGGCCGCTGGCGGTCACCACTCCCGCGAGGCTGACACGCGCGACGCTCTGATCACTCGACGCCCACTGCAGCACGAGGGGATTGACCGTGCGGTTGTTCTGGCTCGCCACGATGACATGCAGCGTATCCACTTCTCCGGGCGAGAGCATCAACGGTGAGCCCTCGCGCACGGTGAACTCCGCCTGCTGGACGACGACCGGCGCGGTCGCGGTCAGCCCACCGGCGACGGTCGCCTGAATCGTGCCTTGTCCGGGTGCGAGCGCGACGATGTTGCCGCTCTGATCGACGCTCGCCACGTCCGCCCGCAGCGACGTCCAGGTGACGACGACCGGCGCCGCCGGGGAGCCGTCCTCCCGCAGCGCGCGCGGCGAAATGCGCGAGTTTTCCGATGGCAGGAGGTAGACGACCCCCGGCTCGAGCCGCAATGCGGCGGCCGGGCCGCTGCCTGCCGGTTGCCCGACGAATGGGTCAGGGCCAGGGGGGGCAGCCGGAGGCGGAGCGGCCGGGGGTGCGGGGGGCGGCGGCGCCGGTCCCCCTCCGGTGACCTGCACGGCCGCCTGGCCGCGCCGGGCGCCCACACGCGCTTCGATGATGGCCACGCCGTTGGCGACCCCGGTGACGGTACCGTTGTTATCGACCTTGGCGATGCCGACGTTGTTCGAGGACCAGATGATGCGCACGGTGGGGATCACATTGCCGATGCGATCGAAGGCCGTCGCGAGCAGACTACTGCGTTCCCCGACGCGAACGGTCACCGAAGGGGGCGCTACCTGGACTTCAGCGACGCTCTGCGCCCCCGCTGCGCCCGGCACAGTGCACGCGAGCGCGATGATCAGTCGGCATCTAGTCATGGCTGGCGAATGTGTGTCAGGCTAAATGCCGTTGTCAAGCCAACTTGTCACGGCGGGCCGCGATCGAGGAGACCCAAAACGCGGTAGCCCGTGTCACTTGCGAGGTCAAAATCCCGGGGTAAGCTATAGGCCACCGACGACGCCCCTGCACCTTCCCAGCATAGGAGAAGATCCGATGCTTGAGCAGACGGAGTTCACGGAGAGCAGTTGGCCTGGACCGGGGTTCATGGAGCCGATGTTCCCGTCGGCGCCCGCGCCTGCGCCGACCCCATCGTCGATGCCGATGGAAGAGTCGCGCCCCTCTTCCAAGCCCAAGCCGAAGGCCAAGAAGAAAAAGAAAGCGGCCAAGAAGGCGCGGCCGAAAGCCCGGAAGAAGACGGCGAGGAAGAAGAAAAAGGCAGCCAAGAAGAAACGTCGCCGCTAACAAGACTCGCTCTGACACCCGCGGGAGCGTCTCGTCGAGACGCTCCCGCGGCGACGTTAAGGAGACTCATGCGTTTTCTCTTTTTCGCGTTGCTTCTGACGTCCTGTTCAGCACCCAAGATCCCGCTGGGGAATCCGCCCGAGGAAATCGCGGCGATGCTGCAACGCTCCGCCGCCGATTGGAATCGCGGCGACCTCGCCGGGTTCATGGGCGACTATGCGAACGACACGCTGACGAGCTACATGGCGGGCGGTCACCTGATGTATGGATGGCAGGCGATGTACGACCGCTACCAAAAGAATTACTTCGCCCCCGGCAAGTCGCGCGACTCGCTCTCGTTCGACGAGCTGCACGTGCGCGTGCTGACGCCCGACTTTGCTTATGCCACCGCGCGCTTCAAGCTGTCGCGACGCGACTCGGTCGTGGCGAGTGGGCCGTTCACGCTGGTGCTGCAGCGCCAGGGAGATCGGTGGCGCATCCTTCACGATCACACATCGGCAGATCCCAAGTGACCGTCCGGCCGTCAGGCCGTCCGACCGTCGCGCTTGCTCTGCTGCTCCTCGCCGGCTGCAACAAGCTCCTGCCACCGAAGGATTCGGTCATCGCGCTCGAGGGCGCGACGCTCATCGACGGTGCGGGTGGCGCGCCGAAGCAGGACGCGCTCATCATCATCCGCAACGGCCACATCGACGCGATCGCCCGCGTCAACGAAATCCCGATTCCCAAGAGCGCCGAGCGTATCAATCTCGTGGGGAAGACCGTGATGCCGGGGCTGATCGACGCGCACGCGCACGTGGAACGGTGGGCCGCGGGACGCTATGTCGCCTGGGGGGTGACGACCGTACGGGATCTGCACGGCGGCAGCGACACGGTGCTCGCGCTCAGAAATGCACTGAACCTGGGATCTCTCGTGGGGCCGCGCATGTTCAGCGCGGGCGCGATGATCGACGGTGTGCCACCGACCTACCCCAACGCCACCGGGATCGCGACCCCCGAGCAGGCGCGCCGCGCCGTGGACCAGCATGCGGTGGCCGGAGTCGACTATCTCAAGATCTACACGAAGGTCACGCCGGCGCTGCTGCGGCCGCTGCTCGACGAGGCCGAGAAGCTGCGGCTCCCGGTCGCCGCGCATCTCGGGAAGACCGACGCGCTGACCGCCGCGCGCGCCGGCGTCATCTCGATCGAGCACATGGCCGGCGTCGTCCAGGCGGCGACCGGTGACCCGTCGTACGCGACGGCGCACAACAGCTTTCTCGCGGGATGGACGGCGGAGGAAAAGGGGTGGGCGGGCCTCGACTCCGGCGCCGTCGCGCGCACCGCGCGCTCACTCGCGCAAACCAAAGTGACGATCGTCCCCACGCTCGTCGTGCACGACATCCTTTCGCGTCTCGACAACCCGATTCTGCTCACGCGTCCCGGGATGGAGGACGTGCCCGAGAACGCGCAGAGCGTCCGCAGCGTGCCGAGTCTGCTGCGCCGCACCGGATGGCACACGGGCGACTTCGCCGCGTTTCGCCGTTCGCGCCGCCGCCAGGATCAGTTCGTGCGCGAGTACAAACGCGCTGGGGGGCCGATCGCCGCCGGCTCGGACGCCGCGAATCAACTCCTCATCCCGGGTTACTCGCTCCACGAAGAGATGGCGCTGCTCGTGGCGGCCGGTCTGACCCCGCTCGAGGCGATCACCGCTGCCACGCGCCGCGGCGCGCAACTGCTCCACGCCGACTCCCTCGGCATGCTGGCGCCCGGCAAGGTCGCCGACCTCGTCGTGCTCAACGGCAACCCCGCGGCCAACATCCTCAGCACGCGCAACATCGCGATGGTCATTATCCGCGGCCGGGTCATCCGGCCCGATTCCCTGAGAGCCACATGGAAATGACAAAAACGCCATCGGCCATCAGCCGTCTGTGCTTCCTCCTATTGATCACCTTATTGATCACCGCCTGCGGCCCGGCCGGCTCCGCCGCGAACGACGGACCATATGACGTGATCCTCAAGGGCGGCTGGATCGTGGACGGCAGCGGCAATCCGCGCTACGCCGGTGACGTTGCCGTCACCGGCGACCGCATCGCCGCGGTTGGCTATCTGAACGGCGCGCAGGCGCGCGACACGATCGACGCGACCGGCCTGGTGGTCGCTCCCGGATTCATCGACATGCTCGGCCAGTCCGAGACGAACGTCCTGATCGACAACCGCGTGCTGAGCAAGATCAGCCAGGGCGTTACGACCGAAGTCACCGGCGAAGGCGGCTCAGTCGCACCACTCACGGACCTTCTCGTCGTCGACGACTCCGCGTGGATGAAGAAGTACGGCGTGCAGGAGGATTGGCGCGATCTGAACGGCTACTTCGCGCATCTCGCACGATCCGGCAGCACGGTCAACATCGCGACGTTCGTCGGGGCGACGCAGGTACGCCTCGCCGTCGTAGGCAAGCAGGATCGTCATGCGACGCCGGAGGAGCTGGCCCGCATGGTGGCGCTCGTGGACACGGCTATGGAGCAAGGCGCACTGGGCGTCTCGACCGCGCTCGAATATGCGCCCGCGATCTACGCGCCGACCGAGGAGGTCATCGCGCTCGCGAAAGCCGCGCGGCGACACGGCGGCGTGTACGCGACCCACATGCGCAACGAGGGCGGCCAGATCGACCAGGCGCTGGACGAAACGTTCCGCATCGCCCGCGAGGCCGAGATCCCCGCCGAGATCTGGCATCTCAAGGTGTCGGGACGGCGCAACTGGGGCCGGATGCCGCACGTGCTGGCCCGGATCGACTCGGCGCGCGCCGCGGGGCTGGACATCACGGCCGACCAATATCCCTATCTCGCCGGGGCGACCTCGCTCGACGCGTCTGTCCCGGCGTGGGCTCACTCGGGCGGGAATGATTCGCTCATCGCGCGGCTGCGCAATCCTATCATCCGCGCGCGACTCCGC
>Ga0209056_10001106_pt1 | contig 29766 bp, 27 predicted proteins | sample GraSoiAngelo_114_FD_185876 | JGI IMG/M metagenome (GOLD analysis project Ga0209056, IMG submission 185876) | Grasslands soil microbial communities from the Angelo Coastal Reserve, California, USA - 14_0903_13_40cm (SPAdes) (version 2) | ecosystem: Environmental > Terrestrial > Soil > Grasslands... | reverse complement strand
GCTCCATCAGGAGGGCAGTGAGCTGGTGCGCGTCACGGTGAACACGGAGGCCGCGGCCGCCGCGGTACCCGAGATCGTCGCCGCGGTCGACGTCCCGGTGATCGGGGACTTCCACTACAACGGCCACCTGCTGCTCACCAAGTATCCCAAGTGCGCGGCGGCCCTCGCCAAATACCGCATCAATCCGGGCAATGTGGGCGCCAAGCGGCGCGACGAACACTTCCGCACCATCATCGAGGTCGCGCTGGCGCACGGCAAGCCGGTGCGCATCGGTGTGAACTGGGGCAGTCTCGACCAGCAGCTCCTGACTGAGATGATGGACGAGAACGCCCGACGGCCCGATCCGCTGGACGCGCGCGAGGTGATGCTCGAGGCGATGGTGGCGAGCGCCACACGCTCGGCCGAGCTGGCCGAGGAGTGCGGACTGGCACACGACGCCATCATTCTCTCGGCCAAGGTGTCGGGCGTGCAGGATCTGGTCGAGGTGTACCGCCGGCTGGCGGAGCGGTGCGACTATCCGCTCCACCTGGGGCTCACCGAAGCCGGCATGGGCTCGAAGGGGATCATCGCGAGCACCGCCGGGCTGGCCATCCTGCTCCAGGAGGGCATCGGCGACACGATCCGGGTCTCGCTTACGCCGCGCCCGGGCGGCGACCGGACCGAGGAAGTGCAGGTGGCCCAGCAGGTGCTGCAGTCGCTGGGACTGCGGCACTTCGCGCCCCAGGTCTCGGCGTGTCCGGGATGCGGCCGCACTACTTCGACGTTCTTTCAGGAAATGGCGGAGCAGATCCAGGCCCACCTAAAGGAGCAGATGCCCGCGTGGCGCGCCCGCTATCCGGGCGTGGAGACGCTGCGGGTCGCGGTGATGGGGTGCGTCGTGAACGGGCCCGGCGAGTCGAAGCACGCCGACATCGGCATTTCGCTGCCCGGCACGTTCGAGGAGCCGAAGGCACCGGTGTACGTGGACGGCCGGCTCAAGGTCACCCTCAAGGGCGAGACGATCGTCCCGGAGTTTCTGAAGATTCTCGAGCAGTACATCGAGGCCCGGTACGCGACCTCACCCCCTGACCGCCTCTCCGCTACGCGGAGAGGGGGGACGGTCGACAAGCTCGTACCGGGTTAGCCGATTCGGCTGCCGAGCGGGACGTCGCGCTCGGGGTGGACGAGCACGATGTCCCCGTCTCCCAGCACGACGCCCAGCGTCAGCACTTCCGAAAAAAAGTTCGCGATCTGGCGCGGCGGGAAGTTGACGACCGCCAGTACCAGCTTTCCCGCGAGATGGGTCTTGTCGTAGTGCTTGGTGATCTGCGCGCTCGACGTCTTCACGCCGAGCTCCCCGAAGTCGATGCGCAGCTGGTAGGCGGGCTTGCGCGCCTTGAGGAAGTCGTCGACCTGCACGATGCGGCCGACGCGGATGTCGACCTTGGCGAAGTCGTCCCAGGCGATTGGTGCCATGCGGCGTCGGTCCGGTCGGAGTCGATGAAGTCTACAGCCCGCCGATTGATTCCATCTTGACACGATGCGGACCGCGACGTCAATTGGCCGCGCGTAGCGTTTCCTGCGCTTGAACGGAGTGTGCGTGCGGCGGTTGAGCTGCGGGAGAGAGCGTTGTTGACGCATTTTCACCCACTGGTGGGGACGCTCGTCGGCGTCCCCGGCTTGGCACAGCGCGTCCATCACGAAGCCTTCTCGTACTACGCCCGTCTGTTTCCAGTGCTCAAATTCGTCACGGCCAACGTGTCGATGCCCATCTCGCTCGGCGCCGCCGCGAAGCTCGCCGGTCTGGAGCGAAAGTACTTCTCCGCCTTCTTCCATTCCAAGGTTGGCGCGACGTTCACCGAGTGGGTCCGAATCCTCCGGGTGAGTCGCGCGATGGAGTTGATGCGTGTCCATGACGACTCGATCGTGCGGATCGCGTTCGCCGCGGGCTTTCAAGACGTCAGGACCTTCGAACGGGCCTTCAAGCGATATGTGGGCGTGAGCCCGAGGGCCTACCGAGCAAGCGTCAGACCAGAACACGACGGCTGTCGCGAACCTCACGACTAGCGCCGCGCCCACCCCCGCTTCATAGGCCACATTCCTCAGCCAACGTGCACGACGAAATCGCCGTGCCGCGTCTTGCACAGGGGGAGAACCATATGGGCTGCCGGCTGTATGTCATTCCAGTCCTCGTGCTCGGGGCTCTTCTCACAGCCTGTCGCAGCGAGCGGTCTCTCGCCCCCAGGTCCGACGAACCTCGGTTCAGCCTCTCGCCGACTGCGGGCCTCAAGGGTAGGATCGCTTTCCACAGCACTCGAGACGGCGGCGTCGAGATCTACATCATGAACGCGGATGGGAGCGGCGTCACGCGGCTCACCGACAACGGCGGCGCCGACCCGATCTGGTCCCCCGACGGCAAACGGATCGCCTTCAGCTCCGACCGAGTCGCAGGGACCTGCTGCGAGGTCTTCGTCATGAACGCGGACGGGACCGGCCAAACTCAGGTCACGCACGGCGGGGGGTTTGCGGGCGCGTGGTCCCCCGACGGCAGCCGGATTGCGTACGTCGCGCCTGACGGCGGGCTCGTCGTGATCAATCCGGATGGGTCCGGAGCGACACGATTAACCACAGGGCGCCCGACCGCCTGGTCACCCGACGGCAGGCAGATTGCCTTCATCAGCGACCGCGATGGCGACAATGACATCTACGTGATGAACCAGGATGGGACCGCGATCACTCAGCTTACCAACGACCCCGCCAGCGACGAAGGCGATCACGCGGGCTGGTCACCGGACGGCAAGCGGTTCGTCTTTTCGAGCCGCCGCGACGGCGGCGACCTCGACATCTTCGTCATGAACTCCGACGGCAGCGGCGTCACCCAGCTCACGCGCAATTTCGACGACGACGACGATCCCTCGTGGTCCCCGGACGGCACGCAAATCGCCTTCCACAGCACGCGCGACGGCGGCGACGAAGACATCTTTGTCATGAACGCAGATGGCACTGGGGTGACGCAACTGACCTTCAACGACGGTATCTTCGATGCCGTTCCCGTGTGGACGGGCGGGCACATCGCCACGCCCACCACCCAGGTCCACTTCGTGGCCAACGGGGATTTCGGAAATGCCAGCTGGTTCGAGGTCGATCCCGCCGGGGGCTTCACGTCTGGATCCATCTCCGTGAACCGCGGCGGACCCACTACTGATCCCCAGACATTCCTTAGTTATTCTGTGTTTCAGTGCGATCCATCCTTCTTCTGCAACACAATCCGGGAAGGCTCTGGGCTGATCCCGAACCGCGATCTCCACAGTGGCGGCAACTCCCTGAGCCTGAGCACCAACACGACCGGCAATCCGAACTTCGTCGTCTCCGTGGGACCCACGGGAATCGCGTCCGCGGATTGGCGCGCCAATGGGCTCTTTACCCAGAGCTCGACCGGAACGAATCAAATCAGCTTCCCCAGCTTCACCGAGCGTTCGCAGGGCAGCTTGTCCTCGGCGTCCGCCAGCGCCACAGGCAACATCGCCGGCGTGGCGCTCTCCCCCACGGGCTCCGGCGAATTCGGGTCGAACCACCAAATGACGATCGACATCACGCGCACGAATGCCGCCGGTCTTGCAGCGACACGACTGGGGGGGGGCGTGGACGCGACGGCGCAGACTCAGTTGTCGTCCGCGGCCGGTGGCGTTCCGCTCCTGACGGCCGGGGCGACCAGCGCCACGGCAACCCAGGTCCACTTCGTGGCGAACGGGGATTTCGGAAGCCTCAGCTGGTTCACGTTCGATCCCGCGGGGGGTTTCACCTTCGGCTCCCTCTCCGTGAGCCGCGGCGGACCGACGACCGATCCGCAGACCTTCGTCAGCTACTTCGTGTTCCAGTGCGATCAGTTCTTCGTGTGCAACGCTGTCCGGGATGGCTCTGGGCTGATCCCGAACCGGGACTTGAGCGGCGGTGGCAATTCCCTGAGCTTGCGGACCAACACAACCGGCAATCCGAACTTCAACACCTTTGCGGGACCGACCGGACTGGTGACCGTGAATTGGCGCGCCAATGGGCTCTTCACACAGAGCTCGACTGGCACCAATGAATACAGTTTCCCCGGCTTCACCCATCGCTCCCAGGGGAGCGTCACCTCGGCCTCTGCCAACGCCACGGGCGGCATTGTCGACGTGCCGATCTCGCCTAATGGCTCCGCCAACATCGGGACGAACCACCAGACGACCATCGACTTCGTCAGGAGCTCGACGACAGGTGGCCGTGGCCCCTGCGTGGCGCCGCCCGACGGCCTGCGCGCGTGGTGGCCGGGTGATGGGGACACGCGTGACCTCATCGGAAGAAATCCCGCCAACGGCAAGTTCAACGTCTTCGTCACGAGAGTGACCGGCTCCGGGGCAACGCAGCTCACGGACGTCCCAGGGTACAACGCGCGTCCCAACTGGTCGCACGATGGACGCAGGATAACGTTCACAGCCTGTCGCGTGACTGATTCGAGCTGCGAGATCTACGTCATGAATGCGGGCGGTTCGGGGCAGACCAAACTGACCGACAACTTCTCGGCCGACTTCATGTCTGTGTGGTCACCGGACGACCAGCGAATTGCCTTCGTAAGCGACCGCGACGGCCCCCAGCACATCTACATCATGAATGCCGATGGCTCAAATGCCACTCGTCTGACCGATGGCGGTGCCGACGATGTGCTGCCTACGTGGTCGCCCGCCGGCACGAGGCTTGCCTTCCAGACGAATCGCGACGGCAACAACGAAGTCTATGTGATCAACGCCGACGGCTCGAATCCAGTCAACCTGACGCAAAGCCCCGCCTCCGAGGCGTTTCCGGCTTGGTCGCCCGCCGGCGACAAGATCGCGTTCCAGAGCGATCGTGCCGGCAACGGCGAGATCTACGTGATGAACGTAGACGGCTCGCAGCCGACCCGCGTGACCAACAACCCGGCAGACGACTACTATCCCGCATGGTCACCCACGGGGAGCAGGATCGCCTTCGCAACCAACCGTGACGGCAACTACGAGATCTACGTGATGAGCCCGGATGGCTCGGGACTGAAGCGGGTGACCAACAATCCGGCCTGGGACGCGGATCCGGCCTGGGCGACCGATCAACTCCTCGCAATTGCCAGCGCCCAAGCGACGTTTGCACCGGCCAAGGTGCGCGAGGGATTCAGTTTTGCGCGCGCGGGCGAAGGGGTGTTCGCCCCTGGAGCAGGAATCGACGACTTGCAACAGCTGACCATCGATGCGTGGGTGAAGCATAATTCCCTGCCGCCTGGCAGAGTCCAGCGCTATGTGAGCCTCGGTAATGAGAAGGCGGTGCTGCGGTACGACGGAGCAGCGGGTTTTGCCGAGCTGCACTTCTACATGCGCATAAATGGGGAGCTACAGCACATCCGCGTCGATAATGTTCTGCGAGAGGGCGTATTTCATCATGTCGCGGGGTCGTATGACGGCAGCGTCATGCGCTTGTATCTGGATGGCGTTGAGGTTGGCAACAGGGCGATAACAGGATCAGTTGCTCCTGGAGATGGATTGTTCTTCAGCTCGGGCGACGAGACTTTGGACGGCGTGCTGGACGAAATCGACATCTTCGGGCGCGCGTTGGATGCCTCAGCGGTTCGCGCGATCTTTGAGGCGGGCGCCGCGGGCAAGTGTAAGAACCGTTTCGGAGTTTGAGGCACTCACGCGCCCAACCGGCGCGCCCGATCGAGCGATCCGGCCGGTCGGTCGGCGATGGCGCGATCGATCAGCGCTCTCGCGGAGTCCATCTTGCCTTCGGTCAGGCGCAACAGTGCCAGGCCCGGGACCGGCTCCGGCTCGCAGGTTCCCTCCATCATCGAGCCCAGAGATGGGCGTGGCCAAGGCCGCCGCAGCACCGACGCCACACACTAGACAAGCCGCGGCGCCCCGGCATAGGGTGCGGACAAAGCTCCGCACGCCAAGGAGGTCCGCATGCGCAAGGCTCTCACGCTTTCGACCGTGATGATGGGCGCGCTCACGTTGGCCCTGAGGCAGCCGCCCGCCCCGTCCTCGTTCGCCGCCGCCGAACGGGTCCGCCTGCAGGCGCACTTCGAGAGCGTCGAGCGGGAGCTGCGCGCCCGGGATGTGTCGGGATTGACGCCCGCCCAGCGAGCCGCCCGTGCCCGTGTCCTGAATATTCTCCACACCTACCAGGTCCGGGGTGTCTTTCCACGGAATACCGCCTTCCCGGACCGCGACGTGCCCGTCTTCATCGACTGGCGGGGCACGCGGTGCGGCTTCGCCTACCTGGTCGAGCAGACGGGACACGAGGACCTGGTGCTCCGGATCGCGGCGACGCGCAACTACGCGCGCGTCCCGGAGCTCAAGGACGACCCGGAGGTGGGCCGCTGGCTCGCGCAGAACGGCATCACGCCGGCGGAGGCGACCCGGATCCAGCCGACATACGGCTGTGGCTCGCCGCGGGGAGACTGCGCCGTCGCCGGCGCTGCATATCCGGCCAGCGACGGATACAAAGTGGCGACCGGTGTCAGCGTCGCCACCAACGTCGCGACGTTTACGCTCAATGTCCTTCACACTGGCCTCTCGCGTCAGGCAAGCGGGATCGCTTCTGTGGGCGCAGGAACGATCGGCATCATCGCCGGGGCGTCGAACCTGGGGACGTCGGGGCCTCGCGGCACGCTGGGCCTCCTGAACACCGGCGTCGGCGCGGTGTCGCTGGCGCTCGGCGCCGTCCGCCTGATCGGGAACGGCCACGCCGGGACGCCGTCACCCGTGAGCGTGGCCCCGTGGTTTGGGGCGCGCGGTACGACGGGGCTCGCGGCACGGGTGGAGTTCTAAGGCCTGCGTCCCCCCTCTCCGCATCTGCGGAGAGGGGGACAGGGGGTGAGGACCGGCTGAGGCCGCAACAAGACGATCTGCTGTGCGCTGATTGGGTGACACCCCCGCGGGCGCGGGTTGCATGGTTCGCCATGCTTGCCCGCGTCCGCTCCGCCGCGGTGTTCGGCATCGACGCCTACCTCGTCGACGTCGAGACCGACATCGCCAACGGGATCCCCACGTTCGCCACCGTCGGCTTGCCTCAGGGAGCGGTGAAAGAGGGCAGGGAGCGGGTGTACGCCGCCCTCGCGAACACGGGCTTCACCTTCCCCTTGAAGCGTATCACCGTCAATCTCGCGCCTGCCGACATCCGAAAAGACGGCTCGGCCTTCGACCTCCCCATTGCCGTGGGGATCCTCGCGGCCACCGAGCAGATCTCCCCCGAGCGGCTCGGTCGCGTCGCCGTGCTGGGGGAGCTCGGGCTCGAGGGCGCGATCCGGCCGGTGCGCGGCGCCCTGCCCGTGGCGCTCGCGACCCGCGCCGCGGGGCTCGAGGCCCTGGTGCTGCCGCGCGAGAACCTGCCCGAGGCGGGCGTCGTCTCGGGCGTGCGGGTGCTCGGCGCGGGCAATCTCGCTGAGCTCGCCGATTTCCTCGACGGCAGGGCGGAGCTGACGGAGGCGAGTGTCGACCTGACCGCGCTGTTCGCGGAGCGCACGCGCGACGACGTCGACTTCGCCGAGGTGAAGGGGCAGGCGCACGCCAAGCGGGCGCTCGAGGTCGCCGCGGCGGGCGGGCACAACCTCCTGATGATCGGTCCACCCGGGAGCGGCAAGACAATGCTGGCGCGTCGCATCCCTACCATCCTGCCCAAGATGAGCCTCGAGGAGGCGCTCGAGACGACCAAGATCCACTCCGTGGCGGGCGTGCTGCCGCTGGGCGAGTCGCTGGTCGCGCGGCGTCCGTTCCGGGCCCCGCACCACACGATCTCGGACGCCGGCCTGATCGGGGGCGGCTCTTACCCGCGGCCCGGCGAGGTGAGCCTGGCCCATAGTGGTGTCCTGTTCCTCGACGAGCTCCCCGAGTTCCGCAAGAACGTGCTCGAAGTGCTGCGCCAGCCGATGGAGGACGGCGTGGTGACCATCGCCCGCGCCGTCATGAGTCTCACCTATCCGGCGCGCTTCATGTTGGCGGCGGCCATGAATCCCTGTCCCTGCGGCTACTTCGGCGACACCCAGCACAACTGCGTCTGCGGGCCGCTCGGCGTCGAGCGCTACCTTGCGCGCGTCTCGGGACCGCTGCTCGACCGGATCGACCTCCATCTGGAAGTGCCGGCCGTGAAGTACCGCGCCCTCGCGGACCAGGGCGGGGGAGAGCCGAGCGAGGCGGTGCGGGAGCGGGTCGACCGGGCGCGGGCGGTGCAGCGCGAGCGTTTCGCGACCCGCCTGGGCGTGTACGCCAACGCGCACATGGCCGCGCGCGACATTCGGACGTTCTGCCGCGTGTCGGACGGGGCGGATGCGCTGTTACGCACGGCGATCACGCGGCTCGCGCTGTCGGCGCGGGCGTATCACCGCATTCTCAAGATCGCGCGCACCATCGCCGATCTCGCGGGAGCGGTCTCGCTCGAATCGCGGCACGTGAGCGAGGCGATTCAATATCGCAGCCTCGACCGCCGGGGGCTCGCCTGATTCTCGACTCCTTCGCCTCGAATTCCGGACACCACCAGTCCTACCACTGCTCCACTTTCCGTGGAAACCGGTCCGCCGCTTACGAAAAAAAACGCGCGTCAGGGGGCGAAGTGTTGCGCCTCGCCACTTACCTCTGGCCCCGCCCGGGGCCGCACTCTATGATGGAGCCGTCCCGCACCCGCGAGCGCCTACCTGACCGACCTTCTAGCCCGCCTGCAAGCCGCCCTCGCCGACCGCTACACAATCGAGCGCGAGCTCGGCCGCGGTGGGATGGCGACGGTCTATCTCGCTCAGGACCTCAAGCATCATCGCAGGGTCGCTATCAAGGTGTTGAAGCCGGAACTCGCCGCGGCGCTCGGCCCGGAGCGGTTTCTTCAGGAGATCGAAATCGCGGCCGGCCTCACGCACCCGCACATCCTGCCGCTCTACGATTCGGGCGAAGCCACCGGTCTGCTGTATTACGTGATGCCCTACGTCGAAGGAGAGACGCTGCGGAATCGGCTCGACCGAGCAGGCCAACTCCCGCTCGCCGAGGCGGTGCAGATCACCCGCGAGGTTGCGGATGCCCTGAGCTACGCCCACGGGCATGATGTCGTGCACCGCGACATCAAGCCGGAGAACATCCTCCTCGAAGCCGGCCATGCCGTGGTGAGTGATTTCGGGATCGCGCGGGCGATCACGGCAGCCGCGGGCGGGAACCTGACCGAGACGGGGATCGCGCTCGGGACGCCGGGCTACATGAGCCCCGAGCAGGGCGCGGCGAGTGCCCGGGTGGACGAGCGGAGCGACATCTACAGTCTCGGGTGCGTGCTGTACGAGATGTTGGCGGGCGAGCCGCCCTATACGGGGCCGAGTGCGGAGAGCATCGTGCGCCAGCACCTCGCCGCGGCGCCGCCACGGGTCAGTGCGATGCGCGCGGCGGTCCCGCCTGCGATTGACGAAGCGATCGTGCGGGCGCTCGCCAAGACACCCGCCGACCGCTTTGCCACCGCGGCCGAGTTCGTGGTGGCTCTGGCAGCGCCGGCGCAGCGCGTGCGCGATACGGGACGCCGAACGTCCCGCCTCGCAGTCGGGGCCGCGGCGACCCTGCTTGCAGCGGCGGCCGGGCTCTTCGTACTGTCCCGACCGCACGGCACACCAGCCTTGGCGGGCCGTACCGGCCAATCGATTGCCGTGCTGCCGTTCGTGAACGTGAGTGGCGCCCCACAGGAGGAATACCTGAGCGACGGCATCAGCGAAGAGCTCATCAACGCGCTCTCGAAGCTGCCCCAGCTCCAGGTCGTGGCCCGGCCGTCGTCGTTCGCATTCAAGGGGAAGAACGAGGACGTGCGGCAGATCGGTCAGGCGTTGCAAGTGGCGACCGTGCTCGGCGGGAGCGTGCGCCGGGCCGCAAACCGCCTGCGCGTGACGGCACAGCTGACCGACGCCCGGAACGGATACAACCTCTGGTCGGAGACCTACGACCGTGAGATGGGAGACGTCTTCGCCGTGGAGGACGAGATCTCCCGCGCGATCATGAGGGCCCTACAGGTGCACCTGGTGAGCGGAGACAGCCTGACGCTCTCGCGCCGCCCCACCCGCGACGTCGAGGCGTACGAGCTGTATCTCAAGGGACGCTACTTCTACAACAAGGGCGGGTTCGGACCCGTCCAGCAAGCGCTGGTGTACTTCCAACAGGCCCTGGCGCATGATTCGAATTATGCGCTCGCGTACGCCGGCATCGCCGACGTGTACCAGAGCCTCACAGCCTCGACGTATCTTCGCTCCCGCGAAGGCATGCCGAAGGCGAGAGCCGCCGTCCTCGAAGCGCTCGCGCTCGAGCCCACGCTCGCCGACGCCCATGCATCGCTCGGCGATCAGTTGTGCGTCTACGACTGGGACGCGTCAGCGGCGGAGCGCGAATTGCGGCGGGCCATTGAGTTGAATCCCAGCCTTGCCATTGCCCACTATTTCTACTCGCACTGCCTGGTGACGCACGGACGATTGGACGAGGCGCTCGCCGAGGCCACGCGCGCCCAGGAGCTCGATCCGCTGAATCCGGAGGTCGCCACAGGGCTTCCCTGGGCCCTGTATGTCGCCCGACGATACGATGACGCGATCGCCGCGCAGCAGAAGTCGCTCGACCTCGAGCCTGGCTTCGCCCTTGCGCACATGCTCCTCGCCTTACCGCTCGCCGGGAAGGGGAGCTATGCCGAGGCGCTGGCGGAGGCTCGAAAGATGGCGACTCTGGCTGGCGACGCGCCCAACTTCGTGGGGATCTTAGGGTACGTAGCCGGGCGCGCCGGCGAGCGCGCCGAGGCGCAGCGCATCCTCACGGCGCTCGAGCGCCGCCCACCCGGCAACACAGCCTTCGCCATCGCACTTCTCCAGCTGGGCCTGGGGAACAACGAGCAAGCGCTGCGCTGGCTGCAGGCGGCCTACGAGGAGCGCGCCGAATGGCTCGTGCTCGTCACGCCGGCACCCTTCTGGGACCCCCTCCGCCCAGATCCGCGCTTTAGCGCGCTCATGAGGAAAGTCGGCGTCGAGTAACGGCTCAGGAGCGTAGAGGCGCGGGCCTGCGGAGACGCCGCGCGGCCCCTTCTCCCTTACCTAACCCTTGAAGCGCTTTACGGTCAATCTCGCGCCTGCTGACATCCGCAAAGACGGCTCGGCCTTCGACCTCCCCATCGCCGTCGGGATTCTGGCGGCAACCGAGCAGATCTCCCCGGAGCGCCTGGGGCGGGTGGCCGTGTTGGGTGAGCTGGGGCTCGAGGGCGCGATCCGGCCGGTGCGCGGCGCGCTGCCCTCTGGCGCGCCCGGGCGCCAGCCCTATGATGGAGCTGCCCACGGTCGGGAGGCCCCTCGCGTGGCTGACCTTCAAGCTCGCCTGCAAGCTGTTGTTGGCGACAGCTACCGTATCGAGAAGGAGCTCGGCGGCGGCGGGATGAGCCGCCTCTTTCTAGCGATCGAGGCGTCGTTACACCGTCAGGTAGTCATCAAGCTCCTGCCGCCCGAATTCGCGAGCGAGGTCAGCGCCACGCGGTTCAGGCAGGAAATGGAAGTCACGGCCCACCTTCAACACACGAACATCCTTCCGGTCCTCACCGCTGGCGCGAGGGACGACCTTCTCTTCTACGTGATGCCGTTCGTGTCGGGCGAGTCGCTCCGGCACCGGTTGACGCGTGAGGGTAAACTCCCAGTCGCCGATGCCGTGCGAATCCTGCACGAGGTCGCCGATGCCCTCTCCCATGCACACGCCGAGGGGGTGATCCACCGCGACGTCAAGCCGGAGAACATCCTGCTGCTCGGCAGCCACGCCGTGCTGACGGATTTCGGCGTGGCGCGCGCGCTGGCGGAAGCGCGCAGCGGCGGACGGTTGACGGACACGGGCCTCGCCCTGGGGACGCCGGGTTACATGTCGCCCGAGCAGGCCGCCGGGGAGCGCAACATCGACGCCCGCGCAGACGTGTACGCGTTAGCCGTGGTGGGCTATGAGATGCTCGCAGGGACCCCGCCGTTCGCGGGGCCGACGGCGCAAGCGATCATCGCGGCGCATCTCACCGCCACGCCAAAGCCACTCACCGATGTGCGTCCCGAAACACCGCCCGCCGTGGCGAACGCCATCGCCCAGGCGCTGGCCAAGGATCCGAACGCGCGCATGCGCACGGTGGCCGAATTCCGGGACGCGATCAGCACAGCGCGCGGGCGAGCGAGCCCCAGGCGGTTCTCGAAGCGGGTCCAGAGGACAATGGGGATCACCACGCTGGCGATCGTTGTAGGAGCGACGGCCTTGCTGCTGAAGTCCAACGCGCGCCCGGCCCTCGATCTGGACCTGCTCGCCGTGGCGCCGTTCGATGTCCTCGCACCAAGTCTCGAGCTGTGGCATGAGGGCTTGGTGGATGTCCTGTCGCGCAACCTCGACGGAGCGGGCCCGTTGCGCACGGTGTCGCCGAGCGTGGTGGTCCGCCGGTGGAGCGGGCGGGCCGATCCGACATCGGCCGTGGAGCTCGGTCGCAGAACCGGCGCTCGCCTCGTCGTGTTCGGCGGAATCGTAGCCGCGGGACAGGACTCCGTCCGGCTCACCGCGACGGTCTTCGACGTCGGCTCGGGTGGCGCACTGGCAGACATCGAACTGCACGACGCCGCCGTCCATATGGACCGCCTGGGCGACTCCCTTAGCGTGGCGGTGCTGCGCGAGCTTGGCCGGACGCGCCCGATCGGCGGTGCCCGTCTCGGCTCGCTCGGCTCGACCTCGCTCCCCGCGATCAAGGCCTTCTTGCGAGGTGAGCAGTTCTACCGTCACGCCGCCTGGGATTCCGCGATCGTCTACGCACAGCGGGCGGTCGCGATTGACAGCAACTTCACCCTCGCCCTCCGGCGTATCCCCCTGACGCAGTGGTGGAACTGGACCGACACCACGGCGACCATGTATGAGCTACGCGCGGGGGCGAGGAACCACGGCCTGGCCCCGCGCGAGAGCCTCCTCGTCACGGCGGACTCCCTTTGGGGAGCGCTTGACGAGGGCGATGCGTCAGGGTGGCCCCTGAGGCAGCGCCTGTTCAGGACCCTCGATGAAGCCGTCCGGCGTTACTCGGACGACCCGGAGGTCTGGTACCTGTGGGGCAACATGGCTTATAAGAACTACAGTCCCGTCGGGATCCCGGCCAACCAAATCCTTCGGGCATACCAGCGCGCCATCGGGCTGGACTCGGCGTTCGGCCCCGCCTATGAGCCGGCGGTGGAGCTTGCCCTCCGGGTCGAAGACACTGAACTCGCCCGCCGTTACGTTGGCGCCGAACGTGCTCTCGGTCCTCCACCGAACGTGGCAACGAGCCTCAGCCTCATCGACGGCCTGTTGAATCCCGGCGCGAGATCTGCCGAAGTAGCCCGTATGCTGGACACGGTGTCTGGGGATGCGTTGTTTGAGGCGGCGATCAGCCTGCGACGCTGGCCCGATTCGGGGGAGACAGCCCTTCGCCTCTCCCGTTTGCTAGCCGCGCCTCGCCAAGGGTTTCGAGCGATAGATTCCGCGTCGATCGGATATGTAGTGCCTACCGAATTGGCGTACCGTGGGCACGTGCGCGAGGCGTACCGCAGCCTCGCGGGCAGCCGCTGGGCGTCCGAGAACACCTTTCTCCTTCCCGAGTTAGCACTGGTTGGGGTGATTCCCGGCGATTCCGCCGCCGTCACGTTCGGACGCTGGCGCCACGCCAACGACCCGGGAGCGGCTGCCGCTCTCGGTTGGTGGGCCACGACGGGCGACACGGCATCGATCCACGACCTGGCGCGCCGGGGCGATTCGCTGGGCCGCGTGGCTCGCAAGGCGAGCGACCGAGACTTCTGGCGCTACGTCGCAGCCAGTTGCCGCGTCTACCACGCCCTCGCGCTGCACGATACGACTGGCGCGCTTGCCGCATTCGCCGCCCTTCCCGACTCGCTGTGCCCCGATTGCGTACTCGACGAGACGCGGAAGGCCCAGTTGCTTGCCCTGGCGGGGCGCAACCGCGAGGCTGGCGAACTGCTCGACCGCGAGCCGCACAATCAAGTGCCCGTGCCTCTGAACACCGTATTTTGGTCGCTCGAGCGGGGCCGAGTTGACGAGCGGCTCGGAAAAAAGGCCGAGGCGATCGTGGCCTACCGCTTCGTGGCGGACGTGTGGCGCAACGCGGATCCCGAGCTCCAGCCCTACGTGGCTGAGGCCCGCGCGGCGCTGAAGCGGTTGGGTGGATCGCCGCGATAGGCTCGTTCGACTCGCTGTCGGGAAACCACATCACAAATCTTCTCTCTCGAGGGAGGGGGGAACGCCGATTGTGCGCTTCGTTCTTAACGGGTGATCCGCCGAGGGGGGACGTTTCGCATTTCCGCTGAGGATCATCCTGGTGACGCACCGCGGCCGGGAAAGAGGAGCACTTTCGCTTCCAGGCGCGGTGCGGGCGCCGTCCGATTCCGTTTCGGTCTCAGCATCGGATGGATCGACATGCACCTTCTGGCGGCGGTGCTGCTCGCGGGCGCGAAACTCTGGGCGCTTGACGCGCAGCTCGCTCGCGTCGCTCGCAGGGTTCGCGTCGCGTAACCACCGCTCCCTGACTGATCGCTGACCTCTGGCCGATCGCGGCCGCCCGTAGCTTCGGAATCCCATCACATCGGAGGCCAGATGCGCAGAGTCGCCCTCGCCGCCGCCGCGGGCATGCTGACCCTGCCGGCAGGCGCCTGGGTGCTGGCGTGGCTTGGGGTCTGGTCGCTGGACGCAACGGCCACACCGCCGGCGTGGGAACAGGCGCTGGCGCGCATGGCGGTGGGGGCGTCAGTCGCCCGACACGCGCCGCGCACCCCCAACCCGTTGCGCCCGTCCGCCGACGTGCTGGTCGCGGGGCTGAAGGTCTACCGGGAGGCCTGCTCCGGGTGCCACGGCGGCCCGCTGCGCCCCAGTGAGTGGGGAAGTTCGGACTTCTATCCGCGCGTCCCGCAGTTCGCGCGTACGCCACCCCGTAAGCCGGACTGGCAATTGTACTGGATCGTGCAACGCGGCGTGCGTTACTCCGGGATGGCGGGATGGGGCAACCAGATTGCCGATTCGTCGATCTGGCAGTCGTCTCCTTCCTGACCCGGCTCGATTCGCTCCCTCCGGCGATCGACGTGGAATGGCGGAAAGTGGGGGGGTGAGGGCAATATCCTCCCCATCCCCGTACGCCTCTGGTATGCCCCGCGAGAACTCCGCCACCCCGACGCTCATCGGCCTCCCCTACGATGCGAGCTCGTCGTTCCTGCGGGGCGCCGCCGCCGCTCCGCCCGTCATCCGCCAGGCGCTGCACTCGCCCGCGGGCAATCCGTGGACGGAATTGGGTGTGGATCTCGGCAGTGACGGCGCCCTCGCGGACATGGGCGACGTGCCCCTCGGCGGCTCGAGTGCCGAGGTACGCCGCAAGATCGAGGAGTCGCTGCGCACCCTGCTCGACCGCGGCGGCCGGCCGATTGTTCTGGGGGGTGATCACTCGGTGTCGTACCCCGTCATCCGCGCGGTCCGCTGGTTTCACCCGCGACTCGAGGTGCTGCATTTCGACGCGCACCCCGATCTCTATCCCGACTTCGAGGGCGACGCCTATTCGCACGCCTGCCCCTTCGCTCGTGTCATGGAGGAGCGTCTCGCCGATCGCCTGGTGCAGGTGGGCATCCGGACCATGAACGCGGTGCAGCGGACGCAGGCCGAGCGCTACGGCGTCGACGTGATCGATATGCGAGCCTGGGTTGAGGGGCGGCGCCCGCGACTCGGGGTCCCGACCTACGTGTCGATCGACCTCGACGCGTTCGACCCCGCTTTCGCACCCGGCGTGTCGCACCGCGAGCCCGGCGGCCTAACGGTGCGCGACGTGCTCGCCGTGCTCCACGGGCTCGAGGTTCCCCTGGTCGGCGCGGACGTCGTGGAGTTCAACCCGGCGCAGGATGCGAGCGGCGTGACGGCGGCGGTGTGCGCCAAGCTCGTCAAGGAGCTCGCGGGAACGATGCTGGCGCGGAGCTAGTTCGGCGGTATGGTCAGGTGAATCACGTCCCCGGGCCGCACCGAGATCGTCTCGCTCAGAGGATTGCCTCGACCGCCGATCGGATGAAGCTCAAACTGTACCTCCGTCCCGTAGCCGATCAGCTCCGGCCGGACCATGAGAATGCGTGACGAGAGCCCCGGCACCATGCCGAGGCGGACGCGCTGCCCGCCCCGGATGAGGAAGACATCCATGTCGAGGAAATTCTGGTTCTCGACGGTGACGGCGACCTCGGCCCTCGGATTGACCGGGCCGGCGGCGGGGCGGTGACAGGCCCCGGCCAACAGGACGAGCAGCAGCGCGCGGGGAAGTGTAGACATCGCGGGATAATCTACGCGGTTCCCGCTGGCGCGCCGCCACGCAGGTCCCTAGTTTCCCGTCGCTCCCCATGATCGACTGGCTGCAGTCACACCTCGGCATGAGCCCCCAGCTCCAGACGCGGCTGCTCGTGACCGTGGGGACGATCGTCGGGCTCTGGCTCGTCCGCCACTTCGTGCTGGGGTTCGTCTACCGGCGGGTGCAGGACCCGTGGGGCCGGTATCGCTGGCGCAAGGGCGTGACCTACGCCCTGGTCGCGGTGGGCGTGATCCTCGTGAGCCAAACGTGGTTCGTCGGAACCACCGCGCTCACGACCTACCTGGCGCTGGTGTCCGCGGGGCTGGCGATCGCCCTCAAGGAGCCGCTATCCAACGTCGCCGGCTGGGCGTTCATCATCTGGCGCCGCCCCTTCGAGGTGGGCGACCGCGTGCAGATCGGCCCGCACGCGGGCGACGTGATCGACCTCGGCCTGTTCCAGTTCACCCTCAACGAGATCGGCGGCTGGGTCGACGCCGACCAGTCGAGCGGACGGATCATTCACATCCCGAACGGCAAGGTGTTCAGCGATCCGGTGGCCAATTACAACAAGGGCTTCCGCTACATCTGGAACGAGGTGCCCGTAGTGGTCACCTTCGAGAGCGACTGGAAGAAAGCGAAGCAGATCCTCGGCAAGATCGCCGTCAAGCACGCGGAGCACCTTACCGCGCAGGCCGAGCAGGAGCTGCTCGCGGCTTCCCAGCAGTACCTCATCAACTACCGCAAGCTCACGCCCATCGTGTACACCAAGGTGGTGAACGACGGGGTACAGCTGACCATCCGCTACCTGATCGAGCCCCGCAAGCGTCGCGGCACCGAGCACGCCATCTGGGAAGAGATCCTCACCGAGTTCGCCGCCGCCCCCGACATCGACCTGGCGTACCACACCACGCGGGGATTCAAGTACACGGATGAAGGAAAGCCGGCGCTGCGGGCGCCGACGATGACGCCCCTGCCGGGCGAGATTCCCGTCGACGACGACTGACGGTTACCGCTCCAGCACCTCGTAGTGCGTGACCGTGGGCTCGAGCTCGAGCAGATACTCGCTGTCTTCGGAGTAGTAGTGCGCCCGCTCGACGTCGTCGCCCGCGAACGTCCGGATCGCCTCCATCGAATCCCACAACGAGATGAACAGGAAATGCGTCTCGCCGCCGGCGGTGCGGCGCAGCACTTGGACGCCCAGGTTTCCGGGCGTGGCCCGGCACTCGGTCACGCCCGTCTTGCGCAAGTAGGCGGCGTAGGCGTCGCCCTTGGCGGCCGGGACGGCGCCGTGCCACAGCCGGGCGATCATCCGGCGCTCAGATCCGGTCGAGCTCGCTGACCGTGCGCTCATTGCGGACGTTCCCCGTGTTGAGGGTGGACTTCGGCTCGAGCAGCATCACGTGCGTCTCCTCGGCCGCGACGGGCAGGTGCTCGACGCCCCGGGGAACGATCACGAATTCCCCCTCTTCCACCCATACGTCACGATCGCGGAACTTGAGCAGCAGCCGGCCCTTCACCACGAAGAACAGCTCGTCCTCCGTCTCGTGGTGGTGCCACACGAACTCGCCCTTGACCTTGACGAGCTTGACGTAGGCGTCGTTGAGCTCGCCCACGATCTTGGGGCTCCAGTACTCGTCGAACAGGCGGAACTTCGCCGCGAGATTCACGCTGCGCACGTTACGACGCCTCCTGTTGGACGGCTGACGCGGTCTCAGGCCGTCCGTTCGTGTGCCCGGCCGACCGCCCGATCTTGTGTGAGAATTGAATCCACACGACGGCGCCAAGGATCAGCGCCATCGCGAGGAACGTGCGTGCCGTCACCGGCTCCGCCAGGATGAGCCAGCCCAGCAGCACGGCGATCACGGGGTTCACATAGGCGTACGTGCCGACGATGGTGGGCGAGGCGTGCCGCAGCGCGTAGGTGTAGGCGCTGTAGCCCAGGATCGAACCGAAGACCACCAGGTACGCCATGGCGCCCGTGCCCTTCGCGCTCAAATGCCACCGGCTCCATTCGCCGAGGGCGGTACCGAGCACGATCACGGCGCCGCCACCGGCGATCATCTGGAGCGCCGCCCCGACGTACGGACTGGTTTCCGTCTTGCGCCGCTTGCCGTACACCGAGCCGAGCGACCACGAGGCGCTCGCCGCCGTGAGCGCGATCGGACCGCGCAGGTCGGCGTGCAGGATCTCCCCCGGGCTCGCGCCCACGAGCAGCGCGGTACCGATGAATCCGATCGTCAGACCCGCCACGACGCGCCAGTTGAGATCTCCCGTCCCGCCCGGAATGACGGCGTCGAAGAACGCCATCCACAGTGCCACGGTCACCACGAAGATGCTCGCGATGCCCGAGGGCGTATACTGCTCGGCCCACACCACGAACGCGTTCCCGCCGGCGAGCAGCAGCAGGCCCACGATCGCTTGAGTGCGCCAGTCCACCAGCCGCCGCGGCAGCCGGTCGCCCAGCGCGAGCACGATGCCAAGCAGCAGCACCCCCGCCGTCAGGAACCGGATGCCCGCGAACAGGAACGGCGGGAGCACTCCCACCCCGACGCGGATCGCGAGGTAAGTCGACCCCCAGAACACGCACACCACCAGATACGCGATCAGCGCCTTGCCACGCAGCCCGGCCATCAGTCCGGCTCCACCGGGATGAATCCCGGCTTCTCGAACACCGTGCCCAGCACGATGGTGGTCCGCGTGCTCATCTGAGTCTTGGACGAGCCGCGCAGGTGCTTCAGCACACCCTGCAGGCTCTCGAGGTCCGGTGCCGCGACCTTGAGGATGTAGCAATCCTCCCCGGCGACGTGGTGACATTCGAGCACTTCCGGATGCTTCTCCATGTCCCGCATCCGCGGCTCGTCGCCCACGTAGTCGGAGTTGGCGTAGCGCACGGCGACGAAGGCGGTCACCGGAAAGCCGGACTTGGCACGGTCCAGCCGCGCCCCATAGCCGGTGATGTAGCCCGCCTCTTCCAGCCGCTTGACGCGCTCCATCACGGCTGGCCGCGACAGTCCCACTTCGTCCGCAATCGCCTGGTAGCTGGCGCGCCCGTCGGTCGCGAGCTGCCGCAAGATCTTGCGATCCACGGCGTCCAGCTCGGTCTTGTGTGCCATTTCGAAAGCCTCGATACCTGTAGACCTACTAGACGTAAACCACAGCCGCTTGGTGACAACGTATGCTAAGAATAAATGGTTCCGAGGCTACGATCTATCCGCTGGTCGCCCTGGAAATGTCCTTTGATGGAGACAGTGTAAGTCATTAGTATTCCGCCGTGTCCGGCTCCCTTCCGGCGTTGCGCGCCCTCGCCCGCCGCATTCCTTCCACCCTGGTGGGGTATTCGGGCGGGGTCGATTCGGCCCTGCTCGCGGTGGTGCTCCGCCAGGAGCTCGGGCGGGAGCAGGTCCTCGCGGCGGTGGGCCGGAGCCCGTCCTATCCCGCCGCCCAGTGGGCTGCGGCCCGCGCCGTGGCCGAGCGGTTCGATGTGCCGCTCGTCGAACTCGACACGTACGAGCTCGACGACCCCAACTACCTCGCCAATCCCACCAACCGCTGCTTCTTCTGTAAGACGGAGCTGTGGCGTCGGCTGGTCCCCGAGGCACGGGCGCGTGGCCTCGCCGTGGTGTGCGACGGCACCAACGCGGACGATCTGAGCGAGCATCGCCCGGGGTATGCCGCGGGGGTGGCGGCCGGGGTCCGCTCGCCGCTCGCGGAAGCGGGCTTCACGAAGGCGAACGTGCGCGCCGCGGCTCGCGAGCTGGGGGTCCCCATCTGGGATGCGCCCGCGGCACCGTGCCTCTCGAGCCGCGTCGCGTACGGTATCGCGATCACGCCGGGCCGGCTCGCCCAGGTGGAGCAGGGGGAGGCGTACCTGCGGGAGCTGGGTATCACCGGGGATCTGCGCTTGCGCCACCACGGTGAGCGCGCCCGCATTGAGGTGGAGCCGGGCTGGATCCCGTGGCTCGCCGAGCGCATGCCCGCCGTGGTACGGCGGCTGAGCGAGCTGGGATTCACCGCAGTCGAGCTCGATCCAAAGGGGTACCGCCGCGGCAGCCTGCTTGCCGGGCGCACCTCCGCTCCTGGCGCGTGAGGCTGTTCGTCGCGTTGAATCTTCCTCCCGCCGTGCGCGAAGCGCTGTGGGCTGCTACGGCACCGCTGCGCGAGCTGGGAGTCCCCGTGAATTGGGTGCGCGGCGACGGCATCCACCTGACGCTCAAGTTTCTTGGCGAGGTCGGGGACGACCGGGAGGCGGAGATCACGGCGGCGCTCGGGCGTGCGGCGGCGGGAGCGCGCACCCTGGCGCTCGCGCTGCAAGGGTTCGGCGCGTTCCCCGATGACCGCCCGCCGCGCATAGTGTGGGCGGGAATCGCGCCGGAGCCGGGGCTCGAGATCCTGCAGCATCGGGTGGAGCAGGAATTCGCGCCGCTCGGGTTCCCCTCGGAGGCGCGGCCGTTTCGCCCTCACGTGACACTGGGGCGCGCGCGACGGGAGGCCCGGCCCCGCGACTTCGCGGGGCTCGAGTCCGCGCTGGCGCGGCTCGAGTTCGCGCAGACGGCCGTGGTGAGCGGGCTCGACCTGATGCAGAGCACGCTCCGATCGGGCGGGGCGGTGTACAACGTGAGACACAGTGAACGGCTGCCTTAAGGGACTCTTCCGGCTCGCTCTTTTCGCCACCGCCCTGGTAGTGGCGCTCGTGGCGTGGTGGTTCCGCGAGCCGCTCCTGCGCGGCGCCTCTCGCTGGCTCGGGCCCCATTCGACCAAGCTCCCGCCCGTCGCCGATACGGCGGTCGGCGCCCCCACCCCCAAGGCGCTCTCGTCCAGTCAGACCAAGGTCGAACGCCTCAGGCATGACGAAGGCCCCGACTCGGTGGTGCTCTCCCCCAACGAGATCGCCGCGATGATCGGTAGCGGGATCGACTGGTCGGTGCGCAAGAGTTTCGACTCGCTGCGCGTGGAGTTGCTCGAGGGTACCCTCGCCGTGTACTGCCGTCTCGACACGCGCGTCATCCCGCCGGACGCGCTGGGGCCGCTCGCCGGGATGCTGCGCCCGATGGAGCCGCTGCGCATCGCCGGCCCGCTCGCGATCGAGCGGCCCGGCGTCGGCCGTTTCACGGTCGCCGAGCTGTCGCTGCGCGGCTTCCCGTTCCCGGGGCCGCTGGTGAAGCAGCTGGCGCAGCGCGTGGCGGGGGCCGATTCGAGCGGCGCCGTGCCGCTGCGGGTCTCCCCGACCTTCACCGATGTCGCCATCCATCCGACGGGAGTGGTGCTGTACCGCTTCAAGCGGAGGAAGACGTGAGCCGGCGCGTCCTGGTCGTGGACGACGAGAAGGGCATCCGTGAAGCCCTGACCCAGTTGCTCGAGTACGAGGACATCGACGTGCGGGCGTGCGTCTCCGGCGCCGAGGCGCTGAGCCTCTACCCCGAGTTCCGGCCCCACCTCGTGTTGCTCGACGTGAAGATGCAGGGCATGGACGGCCTCGAGACGCTGCGCAAGCTGCGCGAGCTCGACTCGCGCGCGCAGGTCGTGATGATTTCGGGCCACGGCACCATCCAGACCGCCGTCGAAGCGACCCAGCTCGGCGCCTACGACTTCCTCGAGAAGCCGCTCGACACGGACCGCATCCTGCTCACGCTGCGCAACGCCCTCGAGCACGTGGACCTCGCCAGCGAGAACGTGCGGCTCAAAGCCGAGGTGCACGCCCAGTACGAGATCGTGGGCTCGAGCCGGGCCGTGAAGGGCGTGATCGAGCGCATCGAGAAGGTGGCGCCGACCGCGGCGCGCGTCCTCATCACCGGCGAAAACGGCACCGGCAAGGAGCTCGTCGCCCGCGCCATCCACACGCTCTCCCCCCGCGCCGACCAGCCGTTCGTGGAGGTGAACTGCGCGGCGATCCCGACGGAGCTGATCGAGAGCGAGCTGTTCGGGCACATGAAGGGCAGCTTCACCGGCGCCTTCGCCGACCGCGCCGGCAAGTTCGAGCTGGCCGATGGAGGAACGCTGTTCCTCGACGAGGTCGGCGACATGAGCCTCTCGGCCCAGGCCAAGGTCCTGCGGGCGCTCGAGGAGGGTGTGATCTCCCGGGTGGGGTCGGGCAAGACGCTGGCGGTGGACGTGCGGGTCGTCGCCGCCACCAACAAGGATCTGCGCGCCGAAATCGCCGCGGGACGGTTCCGGGAGGATCTGCTCTACCGGCTCAACGTGGTGCCGATCGAGGTGCCGCCGCTGCGCGCCCGCCGGGCCGACGTGCCGCAGCTGGTCGAGCACTTCACCGCTCGCTTGACCGAGCGCGGCGGGCTCCAGGGCTTGGGCTTCGACCCCGACGCCCTGAAACGGCTCGCCGCGTACGACTGGCCCGGCAACATCCGCGAGCTGCGCAATGCCGTCGAGCGCCTCCTCATTCTCGCCCCCGGTCCGACGGTCACCGTATCGGATGTGGAGCGCATCGCTGGCGTCGGGACGGGGGACGGGGGACGGGGGACGGGGCCCGTCGACGTGTCCGCGGCGCCGTGGATGCGGGCGGCGACGTTCGAGGAGTTCAAGCAGGTGGCGGAGCGGACCTACATCCTCGCCAAGCTGCAGGAAAACGACTGGAATGTGTCGGAGACGGCGCGCACATTGGATATGCCGCGCAGTAATCTCTACAAGAAGATCGAGCGCTACGGGCTGGCGCGGGACGGGGGGGCGTAGTGGCGGGAAGCGATAAAGAGCGGGACTGGGACAAAGAGATGGCCGAGGTCGACCGGCTGCTCAAGAAGCTCCCCAACGCGGACCCGACGCTGGGCCGCCGGGCTGGCTACGAGCCGACCGCCCAAAAGCCGTCGCTCTCCACCGTGACGCCGCGCGGCGGCGTCGCACCCCCGAGCGGCTCCGGGCGACTCGGCACGTGGGCCAAGGTGGCGCTCGGCGTGCTGGTCGGCATCGGGGTCGCCCCCGGCGTCTGGCCGTATTCGCACGGCTGCGGGTTGCGGCTGATCTTCTATCTCCTGGGCGTGACCACCGTGGTGGCCGCGGGCGTGTGGGCCAGCCTCTCGTCCTGGAAACGACGCCTCGGCTTCGCCCATGTGATCGCGCAGGTCCTCATCGTCTGGGCCATCCTCCTGATGACACGGGAAGTCCTGCCGCGTGTCGGCAGCCACGCGGCCGCGCTCTGGCTCTGCCCTGACGTGTCACCGCCTACGTTGGCGCCGAAGCGCTGACACCCTGGCAGCCCGACCCCTGACCCCTGATCCCTCCCATGTCCGAGACCTTCAAGAACTTCATCGGCGGCCAATGGGTCGCCCCCGCGACCGGCGCCTACTTCGAGAACCGCAACCCCGCCGACCGGGACGACCTCATCGGCTGCTTCCCGCGCTCCGGGCCGGACGACGTGGCCCGCGCCGTCGCGTCGGCCCAGCGCGGGTTCGCTCTCTGGTCCAAGACACCCGCGCCGGTCCGGGGCGAGGTGCTGCACCGCGTGGGGGACCTGCTGGTCGAGCGCAAGGAAACGATCGCGCGCGCCATGACGCGCGAGATGGGCAAGGTGCTGGCCGAGACCCGGGGGGACGTGCAGGAGGGGATCGACACCGCGCACTACGCCCACACGGAAGGGAGGCGGCTGTTCGGCCGCACCGTGCCCTCGGAGCTGCGCGACAAGTGGGCGATGAGCTTCCGCCGGCCGATCGGCGTCGCCGGCCTCATCACGCCGTTCAATTTCCCGCTCGCCATTCCGACGTGGAAGATGTTTCCGGCCCTGTTGTGCGGGAACGCGGTGATCTTCAAACCGGCCGAGGACGTGCCCCACACGGCGCACCTGTTGGTCGAGCTGCTCCTCGAAGCGGGCCTGCCGCCCGAGGTGGTGCAGCTGGTACACGGGGAGGGGTCGGTCGTGGGGCGGGCGATGGTCGAGCACCCGGACGTGCCGGTGATCTCGTTCACCGGCTCGACCGAAACCGGCGCGATCATCGGCGCCACGTGCGGCCGGATGCACAAGCGCCTGTCGCTCGAAATGGGCGGCAAAAACGCCATGATCGTGATGGACGATGCGGATCTCGACCTGGCGCTGGAAGGCGTACTGTGGGGGGCGTTCGGTACCACCGGCCAGCGCTGCACCGCGACCAGCCGCCTGGTCGTGCACGAGCGGGTGCACGACCGGCTGCTGCAGATGCTGTGCGATCGCGCCGGCCGGCTGCGGCTCGGGCCCGGCCTGGACGAGCGGACCGACGTCGGACCCCTCATCAACGAGGACGCCCTGAAGAAGGTCGAGTACTACGTCGGCGTCGCCCGCCAGGACGGCGCGCGCGTGCTGATCGGCGGCGAGCGGGCCACGGGCGCGGGGCTCGAGCGCGGCTGGTTCTACCAGCCGACCGTGGTGACGGGCGTCGCGCCCGGCATGCGGGTCGAGCAGCAGGAGATCTTCGGCCCGGTGCTCGCGGTGATCAAAGTGGCCTCGCTCGACGAGGCGATTCGCGTCAACAACGATGTGCCCTACGGACTTTCCAGCTCGCTCTACACGCGAGACGTGAACGCCGCGTTCCGGGCGATGGGTGAGCTCGACACGGGCATCACCTACGTCAACGCTCCGACCATCGGCGCCGAGGCGCACCTGCCGTTCGGCGGCGTCAAGCAGACGGGCAACGGGCACCGCGAGGGCGGGTGGGAAGTGTACGATTTCTATTCGGAGACCAAAGTCGTCTACGTCGACTTCTCCGGGAAGCTGCAGCGCGCGCAAATCGACACCGAGGCCTAGTGTAGCGCGCAGGATTGATCCGCACCGCAAGAAGACGGTGACGCCCCTCACGCCGGACGCGTTACCGTGCGTCCGGTGGATCACGAATCGCTGCTGATCATTCTGTCGCTCGGCGGCTCGCCGCTCGAGCAGACGGTGCTCGGCGCCCTGACCGACGTGTTGGTGACGTGGGTCCGCGTCGAGCGCGAGGGCGAGACGGCCTGCCTGGCGGCGCGGGTAATGCATCGCGACCCGCCGGACTCGTTCCGCGATCGGGTGCGACGCTGGGGAGCGGCCCGCGGATGGGCGATTACCGTTGCGTCCAGCGGGCGGCATGGGTAACGTAAATGGCATGCTGGACTTGGGGGGACTGCGGGCAGGTACGGGCGGGCGCACCGCGCCGCTACCGGTCGCCCCCGTCGAAAAGCGCCAGTCGCGACTCGGTCGTTGGTTCGACAACTGGTTGCGCTCGGTCGGCATGGCCGTCATCCTCTTCGTCATCATCAAGACCTTCCTCGTCGAAGCGTTCCAGATCCCGTCGGGCAGTATGGAGCGAACTCTCTTGGCCGGGGACTTCCTGTTCGTGAACAAAGCGGTGTACGGTGCGCAGATTCCCGGGACCAAGGCACGACTGCCGGGCTTCGAGTCCCCGCGGCGCGGCGACGTGATCGTGTTCGCCTACCCCAAGAATCCCGAGCTCAACTACGTCAAACGCGTGATCGGCCTCCCGGGCGACACCGTGGAGATGCGCGGCGGGGAAGTGCGCGTGAATGGCGACCCCCTCGCCGAGCGCTACGTGCAGCGGGTGGACCCGGGGCACGACGTGTACGATCCGGAGTTCAACTGGCAGCGGGACTATCTGCTCGGTGGTGGCAGCGTGGCCCGCAATTATCACCCGACCCGCGACACGTGGGGTCCGCTGGTCGTTCCCGCCGGCAGGTACTTTGTGCTGGGGGACAACCGCGACAACTCGGCGGATTCCCGCTACTGGGGCTTCGTCGACGCCGCGGCGATCAAGGGACGACCGCTCGTCGTGTATTTCAGCTACGACCGGGAGGCGCATGATGCGCTCCCCTGGTTGACCGATATTCGCTGGCACCGGCTCGGCTCGATCATTCGTTAGCGTCGACGTCCGGGGAGCCCCGGCTCCGAGGCCACGCGGTCGGCCGGGGGGGTATCGTTCAGGGTTGTTCGCGCCTGGAGGGTGACTAGGCCATGCAACTGAACACGGCGAAGCGCGCCTCGTTCGACGAGGGATCGCTGGATCAGTACCTCCGCGAGATCAGCCAGTATCCGCTGATCACGCGCGAGGAAGAGGTCACGCTGGCCCAGCGCATCAAGGCGAAGGACGAGGAGGCGCTGGACAAGCTGGTCCGCTCCAACCTCCGGTTCGTCGTCTCCGTCGCCAAGAAATACCAGAACCAGGGCGTCTCCCTCTCGGATCTGATCAACGAGGGCAACCTCGGGCTGATCCGGGCGGCCCACAAGTTCGACGAGACCAAGGGGATCAAGTTCATCTCTTACGCCGTGTGGTGGATCCGGCAGGCGATCCTCCAGGCGCTCGCCGAGCAGTCGCGCATCGTGCGGGTGCCGCTCAACCGTGCGGGCACGCTGCATCGCATCGGCAAGCGCTCGGCGTCGCTCCTGCAAGAGCTCGGCCGCGAGCCGACCGTGGAAGAGATCGCCGAAGGCATGGATATCTCCGAGGAAGAAGTCGCCAAGACGCTGTCCATCTCGCAGGCACATCTCTCCCTCGACGCGCCCCTCACCCCCGGTGAGGACAACAAGCTGCTCGACTACCTCCCCGACACCACGAACCCCGGACCCGACGATCAGATCTTCGAGCACGCCCTCACCGAGTCGATCGAGGAAGTGCTGGCGACGCTCAAGGAGCGCGAGGCCAAGATCCTCAGGCTGTATTTCGGCCTCGAGGGGCAGGAGCCCATGACGCTCGAGGAGATCGGCTCGCTGCTCGGCATCACGCGCGAGCGGGTGCGACAGATCAAAGAGAAGGCGCTGGCGCGCCTCCGCCACGTCTCGAGAGCCAGGGCGCTGGAAAGCTTTCTCTTCTAGGGACTCGGGATTCGGGGCTCGGGATGCGCTCTCCGAGTCCCGAGCCCCTAGCCCCGAGCCCCTTTATATTCCCGCCCTATGGCCGCCGTAGCCTCGTTCGACATTTCCACCGGTGCCGACCTCCAGGAGGTCGACAACGCGGTGAATCAAGCCACCAAAGAGGTCGCCCAGCGCTACGACTTCAAGGGCTCGAAGGCGTCCATCGCGTTCGATCGCCCCAAGGCGACGCTCACGCTCGTAGCGGACGACGACTTCAAAATGAAAGCGCTGCTCGACGTTCTGCAGGGAAAGCTCGTCAAGCGCAGCGTTCCCGTGAAGAACCTCGAGCTCGGTGCCGTCACGCCGGCGGCCAACGACACCGTGCGCCGCGAGATCAAGCTCACCCAGGGCATCCCCCAGGAGAAAGCCAAAGCGATCGTCAAGGCGATCAAAGACAGGAAATTCAAGAAAGCCCAGGCGTCGATCCAGGGTGACGAGATCCGGGTCCAGTCGCCGTCCAAGGACGAGCTGCAAGAGGTGATGACATTCCTGCGGTCGCAGGACTGGGGCATCGAGCTCAAGTTCGGGAATTATCGCGGATGAAGCTCGGCGTCATCTCGCTCGGCTGCGACAAGGCGACCGTCGACTCCGAGCGCCTGGTGGGCGACCTGGTGGGTCACGGCGCCGTCGTTACCGCGGACCTGCCCCACGCCGACGTGATTCTCGTCAACACCTGCGGGTTCATCGACGCCGCCAAGCAGGAATCGATCGATGCACTCCTTTCAGCCGCCAGCCTCAAGGCGCAAGGTGACGTGAAAGCCGTTGTCGCGGTCGGCTGCCTGGTCGAGCGCTACAAGCGGGAGCTGGCGCAGGAGATCCCCGAGGTCGACCTGTTTCTCGGATTCTCGGACCTCCACCACCTCGTACCCGCCCTGGCCGAACGCGGTTTGATCGACGACCCCGTTGCGACTCACCCCGGCGTGCGTCAGTTCCTCGGCGAGCAGCCGCATGTGCGCTACCTCAAGATCTCCGAAGGCTGCGACCACACGTGCGCGTTCTGCGCCATCCCGCTGATGCGGGGGAAACACCGCTCCGAGCCGTTGGAGCGCCTGGTGCGCGAGGCACAACTGCTCGAGGCGCAGGGGGCGAAGGAGATCAACCTGGTGGCGCAGGATCTGGGGCACTACGGCCGGGATGCGGGGCGGGGCGCGCCCACGCTGCCCGATCTGCTCGAGGCGCTGCTCGCCGGAACCGCCGTCCCCTGGTACCGCCTGCTGTATGTCTACTCCGCGGGTCTGACTGATCGCCTGGTCGAGCTGATCGCGCGGGAGTCCCGGATCGTTCCTTACTTGGACATCCCAATCCAGCACGCCTCCGACCGCATGCTCGAGCGGATGCGCCGTCCCGAGCGCCGGCACACGCTGCGCGAAAAGCTCGGCTGGCTGCGCGGGACCATCCCCGATCTCGCGGTCCGGACCACCTGCCTCGTGGGATTCCCGGGCGAGACCGAGGAGGACTTCCGGCAGCTGCTCGAGTTCCTCGAGGAGGCGCAGTTCGACCGACTGGGCGCCTTCGCCTACTCGCCGCAGGAGGGGACCCGCGCCGCCGCGTACCCGGACGACGTCCCCGAGGGAGTGAAGCGCGACCGGCTGGAGGAGCTGCTCGAAGTGCAGCGCGCCATCTCAGGCGAGCGGCTCGGCCGGTTCGTCGGGCGCGACGTAGCGGTGCTGGTGGACCGGTTGGCGGATCCGGACGACGAGGCGGGGTCGACCCACGTCGGACGCGTTCCCTGGCAGGCGGATGACGTCGACGGCGTGACCTACCTGGCGCAGGGTGGCTGGGCCCGCCCTGGGAGCTTCCTGTCGGCGCGATTGGTCGCAAGCGAGGATTACGACTTCAAGGCCGTCGCCCTGACGTGAGCCGCTCGGAGGAGCTCTTCGCCCGGGCGCAAGCGGTGCTTCCCGGGGGAGTGAATTCACCGGTACGGGCGTTCCGGGCGGTCGGCGGGACGCCCTTTTTCGTGGCGCGGGCTGAGGGCGCGCGCCTCACCGACGTGGACGGCAAGACCTATGTCGACTACGTCTGCTCCTGGGGCCCGCTCATTCTCGGCCACCGGCACCCCGCGGTGCTCGCAGCGATCCAGGCGGCGGCGGCGCAGGGCTGGACCTACGGCGCGCCGTGCGAGGCGGAGGTCGAGCTCGCGGAGCTGGTGCGCCGGCGCATGCCGTCGGTCGAGCTGGTGCGGTTCGTCAATTCCGGGACGGAAGCGACCATGGCGGCGGTGCGGCTCGCGCGCGCCGCGACCCGGCGTGACCTCATCCTCAAGTTCGAGGGCTGCTACCATGGGCACGCCGACGGCTTCCTCGTGAAGGCGGGGAGCGGCGTGGCCACGCTCGGCTTGCCGGACAGCCCCGGCGTCCCCGCCGCGGTTGCCGGTCTCACCCTCACGCTGCCGTTCAATGACACTCTCGCCGTCGGAGAGCTGTTCCGGCGACGGGGCGACGCGCTGGCCGCCGTGATCGTCGAGCCGTTCGTCGGGAACTGTGGGTTCCTGGAGCCCGAGCCGGAGTTCCACACGGCGCTCCGTGCGCTGTGCGACCGGCACGGTGCGCTGCTGATCTTCGACGAAGTGATGACCGGATTCCGGGTGGCGGCGGGGGGCGCGCAGCAGCGGCTGAACATCCGCCCCG
>Ga0209056_10001104_pt1 | contig 29778 bp, 34 predicted proteins | sample GraSoiAngelo_114_FD_185876 | JGI IMG/M metagenome (GOLD analysis project Ga0209056, IMG submission 185876) | Grasslands soil microbial communities from the Angelo Coastal Reserve, California, USA - 14_0903_13_40cm (SPAdes) (version 2) | ecosystem: Environmental > Terrestrial > Soil > Grasslands... | reverse complement strand
CGCCGCGACGGTCTCGGGCTCGAGCGCGTCGTCGACGTCGATCCAGGCGATGGTCTCGCCGGCCTGCGTGGCGCGCGCCACGATGGCGCAGGCGACCCCCGTCCGTCCCGTGCTCCGCCGGCCCGCGAGCTCGATGACTCGTCCGCGCGGCAGCCCGCCGTCGAGCGGCCGATCGAGCGCGGCGAGCCCCGTCGGGAGCCGGCGGATCGTCTCGCCCTGCACCGTCCCCAGGCGGACATCCCCCGGCCGGCCGAGTCGATCGAGCAGCGCCGCGGCCGCGGACATGGCTCTACTTCGCCTTTCGTTCGCCTTGGTGTCAACCCCCCGGAGATGCCATGACACGCACCATGGCCGACACGATCTCCTACGCCGTGGATGGCAACGTCGCGCGCATCACGCTCGATGACGGGAAGGTGAACGCGATGAGCCTCCCTTTCTTCGACGCGCTGGGCGCCGCGCTCGACCGCGCCGAGCGCGAGAAACCGGGCGCGGTCGTGATCACCGGCCGGCCCGGGTGCTTCTCGGCGGGGCTCGATCTGAAACTCATGCCGACGCTCGCGCCCGACGTGCTCCAGCGGATGCTCGTCACCTTCGGGCGCACCATGCTGCGCGTCTTCACGTTTCCCATCCCGACGGTCGCAGCGCTGAGCGGACACGCGATCGCGGGCGGCGCGATGCTCGCCTTCGCGTGCGACCTGCGCTACGCGGCGGACGGCCCCTTTCGCCTGCACCTCAACGAAGTGGCGATCGGCCTCCCGCTGCCCACGTGGGCCATCGTCATCGCCGCGAGCGCCGTGCCCCACCGCTGGCACACCGAGGCAATCCTTCACGCCCGGGCGTATCTCCCGCCGGACGCCGTCGAGCGAAACCTCGTCAACGGCGTGGTGGCGCCCGACCGCCTGCTCGACGAGTCTTCGTCGGCGGCTGCCCGGCTCGGCGCGCTCCACCAGGCGGCCTATGCGGCGTCCAAGACACGCCTGCGGGCGATGGCCGTCGAATGGGCGCTCGCGCGGCTCGAGCCGGAGGTGATGAGCCGGCCGCCGAGATCGTGAGCGCGATGTCGGCGTTCTTCTGGCTCTTCGGTCTCCTGAACCTGGCGAACGGCTGCTGGATGCTCGTGGCGCCCGCGAGCTGGTATCACGGGCTGCCGGCGGCCGTGCCCGACACCGGCCCGCTGAACCTCCATTTCGTGCGCGACATCGGCGCGGCCTTCGTCACGATCGGCGTGGCGCTCTGCGTTGCCGCCCCCGCCGCGCGGCGCCACCCGGCCGTGCTCCGGGCGACGGCGCTGTTCTACGGCCTCCACGCGCTCGTCCACGTCGCCGATCTGTGCGGCGGTCGCCTCGCGCCGGCCCATTGGGCCGTCGACTTTCCGGGCGTCTTCCTTCCCGCCATCGTGCTCGCTGTGCTCTCCCTGCCGCGCTGGTGGGAGGCCTGACCCGCGGGTTCCCGTTCAAGCCTGGCCGGCAGCGTCACGTGGCCGGCGCTGAACGGTTGATGGCCTCCCCGCGGACAATGCCGGCGCGGCTGGCAGGGACCTTGCTCCCGCTCGCGTGCGTTTGCGGCGCCGCTTCCCCGGCCTTCTCCTGGTCCTGCTCGCGGCCTGCGGGCCTGTCGTCCGCGTCGACGTGCGCGTCCCCGCCCCGGCCCCGGTCCCGGCCGCGGCCCCGGCGCTACGCCCCTCGCCCGTCTCCATGGACCTCGCCTGCTTTGCGCATCCGCAGATCGACGTCTGGGAGCGTCGCCTCCGCTCGGAGCGCCCGCTGTGGGTGACCACGCAGCACGCCCTGGCGCGCGGCGCAGCCTACCTGCCGCGTCTCCGCGACGTGTTCGCCGAGGATGGTCTGCCCTCGAGCCTGGCCCTCCTGCCGGTCATCGAGAGCGGCTTCGGGACCGACGCGGGCAGCGCGTCGGGGTGCCGCGGGCTCTGGCAGCTGAAGGCGTCGACCGCGCGCCGCTTCGGCCTGGTGGTCAGCCGCAGGCGGGACGACCGCCTCGAGCCCGACCTCGCGACGCGTGCCGCCGCCCGCTACCTCGCCCTGCTGCACGCCCACTACCGCGACTGGCCCCTCGCGCTCGCGGCGTACAACGTCGGCGAGGGCCGCGTCGACCGGGCGCGGGGCCGCGAGCCCGGCGCGAGCTTCTGGCAGCTGGCGGACAACCGGCGGCTGCCGCGCGCGAGCCGTGACTACGTCGCGCGCTTCCTTGCGCTCGTCCGCGTCGTCGACGGCGCAGACGACTGCTGAGCGCGCTACTCCGGCTCGCCGAGCAGCCCGGCGATGACCTCCTCGGGGAAGCCGTGTCGCTGGAGGAGGCCCCAGGCGCGCGCCCGCGCGGAGCCATGGCTCAGGCGCCGGCGCTCCAGGAGGCGCCGCGCCCAGTCGTGCTCGCGCTCGCCGGCGAGCGACTCGACGAGCGCCGCCTCGACGAGCGCTTCCGGCAGGCCGCGCGCGGCGAGGTCGGCCGCGATCTTGAGGCTGCCCGCGCCGCGGGCGCGCAGCGCGCGCGCCCGCTCGCGCGCGTAGGAGGCGTCGCCCACCCAGCCGAGCTCGCGGCAGCGGGCGACGGCGGCGGCCGCGGTCTCGTGTCGGTAGCCGAGGCGGACGAGGCGCGCCTCGAGGTCCGCCTCCGTGCGCGGCGCACGCGCGAGCAGCCGCGCGGCCACGTCGAGAGGCGTGGGAACGCCCTGCGCGCCGCTAGAAGCGGTCGACCTTGAGGCGCTCCTGCGGGGCGTCCTTTTCCTTTCGGTCAAAGTCGTCCCAGCGGCCGTCGCTGGTCGAGGAGATGCCGCGCGCCTTGAGCGCGAAGTCGTCCGGGTTGCTCGACTGGGCGAGCGCCTCCTCGAAGGTGATGAGCCCCTCGCGCCAGAGCGCCATCAGCGATTGGTCGAAGGTCTGCATGCCGTAGCTGGTGTAGCCGCGCGCGATGGCGTCGCGGATCTCGCGCGTCCGCTCGGGCACGGCGATGCACTCGCGGACGAGCGCGGTCGACACCAGGACCTCGACCGCGGGCACCATGCCGTGGCCGTCCGCGCGGGGCACGAGCCGCTGGCTCACCACGCCCTTCAGGATGTTGGACAGGATGAGGCGCACCTGGGCCCGCTGGTGATCCGGAAAGGCGGAGATGGCACGCGTGACGGTCTCGGTGGCGTCGAGCGTGTGGAGCGTCGAGAGGACGAGGTGCCCCGTCTCGGCCGCCATGATCGCGGTCTCGATCGTCTCGAGATCGCGCATCTCGCCCACCAGGATGACGTCGGGATCCTGCCGCAGCGAGCCCTTCAGGCCTGCTGCGAAGGTCGTGCAGTCGACGCCGATCTCGCGCTGGCTGATGACCGACTTGTCGTCGCGGTGCAGGTACTCGATCGGATCCTCGACGGTGATGATGTGGCGATCGGCGGAGCGGTTGACGTGGTCGATCATCGAGGCGAGCGTGGTCGACTTGCCGCTTCCCGTCGTGCCGGTGACCAGCACGAGGCCCCGGCGCTCGGCCGCGATGCGCTCGACGACCGGGGGCAGGTTGAGCTCGCGGATGTCACGCACCCGGGCCGGAATCAGGCGGAGCGCCGCCTGCGGCTCGCCGCGCTGGAAGAAGACGTTCACGCGGAAGCGACCGAGCTCGGGATGGCCGTATCCGGCATCCACCTGGAGCGCGTCCCGCAGCCGCTGCCGGTGAGACTCGGTGAGCAGCGACTCGCAGAGCCCGTTCATGTCGTTGCGCGTGAGGGGTGGCTGCCCCTCCCACGGCGCGAGCCTGCCGCTCACGCGGAAGATCGGCGGTGCGCCGACCTTCAGGTGAATGTCCGATGCCTCTCGACCGACCCCTTCACGCAGGATCCCATCCAGCTCCACGTCCTAGTCCTTTCCGCCCCTCCCCCTCCGGACGGGCTCCCCCGCCCGCGCACCCTCTGCACTGGCGCCGTTCCCCTCCGTCGCGGCCGGGGCCGCGTCGGTCTTCAGTCCGAACTTCTCGCGAACCTTCGCCTCGATGGTCGCGGCCACCTGGGAATGCTCGCGCAGGAAGTCGCGCGCGTTCTCGCGGCCCTGGCCGATCCGCTCGCCGCCGAAGGCGTACCAGGCGCCGGTCTTCTCGACGATGCCCTGCTCGGCGGCGATGTCGATCAGCTCGCCCTCCTTCGAGATCCCCGTCCCGTAGAGGATGTCGAACTCCGCCTCGCGGAAGGGCGGCGCCACCTTGTTCTTCACGACCCGCACCTTGGTGCGGCTGCCGATCACCTCGTCGCCGTGCTTGATGGCGCCGAGGCGGCGGATGTCGAGCCGGACCGAGGCGTAGAACTTGAGCGCGTTGCCGCCGGTGGTGGTCTCCGGGTTCCCGAACAGGACACCGATCTTCATGCGGATCTGGTTGATGAAGGCGACGATCGTGCGCGACTTGGAGATCGTGGCGGTGAGCTTGCGGAGCGCCTGCGACATGAGCCGGGCCTGCAGGCCCATCTGCGGGTCGCCCATGTCGCCCTCGATCTCGGCGCGAGGAACCAGGGCTGCGACCGAATCGATCACCAGCACGTCGATCGCGCCCGAGCGCACGAGCGTGTCGGCGATCTCGAGCGCCTGCTCGCCGTTGTCGGGCTGGGAGATGAGCAGGTCCTCGGTCTTGACGCCGAGCTTGCGCGCATAGCCGACGTCGAGCGCGTGCTCGGCGTCGATGAAGGCGCAGATGCCGCCCCGCTTCTGCCCCTCGGCGACCAGCTGGAGGGCGAGCGTCGTCTTGCCCGACGACTCGGGGCCGTAGATCTCGATCACGCGGCCGCGCGGGATCCCGCCGATGCCGAGCGCGATGTCGAGGCCGAGCGAGCCGGTGGGCAGCGCAGGGATGTCGCCGGCGAGGGCGGCCTCGCCGAGCCGCATGATCGCGCCCTTGCCGAACTGCTTCTCGATCTGGCTGAGCGCGAGGTCGATCGCCCGCTCGCGGTTCACGTCGATGGCCATGTGACGCCCTCCCCCCGCCGGTGTGCCTGTGAGGTGTTCTACTCTACCCTCGCCGCGGCCGACTCTCCAGCGGTGGCGCTACCTATTTTCAGCCACCGCGGGGCCTCACCCGGCGAGCGGGAGGGTGGCGAGCGCCTCGTAGTCGGCGCCCGTCGGCCGGAGGTGGCTCCGGAAGAGGATCACCTCGTTCGCCGTCCAGCTTCCGAAATCCACGTCGGGGGCGGCCTCGATCACGGCCCTGATCCTGCCGAGCCCGCGTGGCGAGCGGACGCGGGCGATGGTCACGTGGCCGCGGAAGGGACGGTTCTCGGGCGGGAAGCCGAGCGGCTCGAGCGCCCGCTCGACGGCGACGGCGAGCCGGCCGAGTTCCGCCACCCCGGTCGGGATGCCGGCCCAGAGGACGCGCGGCCGCGCGAGGCTCGGGAAGCCGCCGAGCCCCGCGAGGGCGAGGGTGATGGTGGCGTGGGCGGCGGCGGTCGTGCGCACGGCGTCGGCGACGGGCGCGAGCGCGTCCTCGGGCACCTCGCCGAGGAACTTGAGGGTCACGTGGAGCCCCTCGGGATCGACCCAGCGCAGGTCCGCGCGCGGCGCCCGGCGCCGGAGCGACGCCTGGGTCCGCTCGAGGGCGGCGCGGACGTCGTGCGGAAGCTCCAAGGCGACGAAGCAGCGCACGCTCTTTCTCGCCGTCAGCTTCTCGGGCGAAACAGCTGCGAGTCGATCACCGGCTGACCGAGCGCGTGGCGGCGGAGCCAGTCGAGCGCGATCTGCGACGCGAGGAGCTTCATCCAATCGCGCGTGCCCCAGAGCTGGTAGCGCCGGACGACCGTGCCGTCGGCGGCGGCGAGCGCCAGCCAGAGCGTGCCGGCGGGCTTGTCGGCCGTGGCCGCCTCGGGGCCGGCGATGCCGGTGGTCGCGAGCCCGAGGTCCGTCCCGAAGACGCGTCGCACACCGGCGGCCATCTCGGCGGCCGTCTGCTCGCTGACCGCCCCATGCGCGTCGAGGGTTTCCTGGTGGACGCCGAGCAGCTCGCGCTTGGCGCGATTGGCGTAGGCGACGACGGCGCCGCGGAGGTACGCGGAGCTACCCGGCACGTTGGTGACGCGGTGCCCGACGAGGCCTCCCGTCACCGACTCGGCCAGCGCCAGCGTGAGCTCACGCTCGCGAAGCAGCCGGGCGACCACCTCCTCGAGCGTGACCGGTCCCTCGCCGTACACGTAGGGGCCGATGCGCTCGCGGATGCGTGCCGCGAGGGCCTCGAGCCGGGCCGCGGCCGACGCCGGCTCGCCGTGGACGACGATGCGGAGGGAGATCTCCGGGAAGCTCGCGCGAAACGAGACGCGGGCCTCGGCCGGCTCGACGAGGCCGGCCACCATCTCGTCGAGCGCCGACTCGGTCAGCCCGAAGGTCTGGAAGACGCGTGCCAGGTACACGTCGCCGCCGCGCAGCGTGCGCAGCCAGGGCAGCACGGTCTCGTCCATCATCGTCTTCATCTCGCGCGGCACGCCGGGCAGGACGACCAGGTGACGCTCGCGATGCTGGATGCGGTACCCCGGCGCCGTGCCGAGCGGGTTCGGGATGACGACCGCGCCCTGCGGCAGGAGGGCCTGCTTCAGGTTGTTCTCGGGCATCTCGCGGCCGAGCGCGGCGAAGAGCTGCCGGATCCGTTCGGCGGACTCGCGGTCCTCGGCGAGCGGCACGCCGAGGACGCGGGCGACGACCTCGTTGGTCAGGTCGTCCGCCGTGGGTCCGATGCCGCCCGTCGAGATCACGACCTCGGCCAGCTCGAGCGCCTGCCGCCAGGCCCAGGCGAGCCGCTCGGGATAGTCGCCGACCGTGAGCACGGCGACGACGTCGAGGCCGAGGGCGAAGAGCTGATCGGCGATCCAGCTGGCATTGGTGTCGACGATGCGGCCCGTGGTGAGCTCGTCGCCGGTCGAGAGAATGGCCGCGCGCTCGATCACGCGAGGACCCATAGAAGCAGCCGGGTGAGGAGCCCGGCATAGAGGCCCGCCACGAGGTCGTCGCCGACCACCCCGAGCCCGCCCTCGACGCCGCCATCGATCTGCCGCGCCGGGAACGGCTTCACCACGTCGAAGATGCGGAAGAGGACGAAGGCTACACCCGCGGCCAGCCAGGTGGCGGGCAGGAAGGCGCCGGCCACGACGAGCCCGGCGACCTCGTCGATCACGATGTGCGGATGGTCCTCCATGCCGAGGGCATCCTCCGCGCGGCCCGCGGCCCAGACCGCGACGGCGACGAGCCCGAGGACGAGCGCCGCGTAGGCGGCCGGCGCACGGTCGCGCAGCGCGGCCAGGAAGGGAAGCAGCGGCAGCGCGACCAGCGAGCCCACCGTCCCCGAGGCGATCGGGGCGTAGCCCACGCCGCCGACCGTCGCGAGAAGCACCGCGAGGGCACGCACGCCGGTCTGCGTAGAGGCTCGCGCCGGCGCCGTCAAGCACCGTGCGCTTTTGAAATTGCGTCGCGAAATGGTACGGAGATCGCGTGGGCGGGATGAAACGCCTCCTCGCGGGGGCGCGGATCGACCCGCGTCCGGTGACGGCGACGACCACCGTACGCGAACTCGTCGACGGCGCGCTCCTCGCTTACAACGGCGCCCGGCTGCGCGAGGCGGCGCAGCTCTTCGTGCGCCGCATGCTCGAGGACGACGTGACGGTCGGCGTCAGCCTGAGCGGCGCGCTCACTCCCGCGGGTCTCGGCATGTCGTGCCTGATCCCGCTCATCGAGGCCGGCTTCGTCGACTGGATCGTTTCCACCGGCGCCAACCTCTATCACGACACCCACTTCGGCATCGGCCTCACGATGCACCGCGGCCGGCCCGACCTGGACGACGTGGCGCTGCGCAAGGATGGCGTCGTCCGCATCTACGACGTCGTCTTCGACTACGCCGTGCTGCTCGACACCGACGCGTTCTACCGCCGGATCCTCTTCGCGCCCGAGTTCCAGCGTGAGATGGGAACGGCCGAGTTCCACCACCTGATCGGCCGCGTCGTCGCGGAGCGGCAGCGGGCGCTCGGCTTGACGCGCAAGTCGTTGCTCGCGGCGGCGTGGGAGCAGGGGGTCCCCGTCTACACCTCCTCGCCGGGCGACAGCTCGATCGGCATGAACGTCGCTGCGCTCGCCATCGAGGGCTGTAAGCTCAAGATCGACGTGTCGCTCGACGTGAACGAGACCGCCGCGATCGTCCTCGGAGCGAAGCGCGCGGGCGGCAAGAGCGGCGTGCTCATCCTCGGCGGCGGCTCGCCGAAGAATTTCGTCCTCCAGACCGAGCCGCAGGTGCAGGAGGTGCTCGGCATCGAGGAGAAGGGGCACGACTACTACGTGCAGTTCACCGACGCCCGGGTGGACACGGGCGGCCTCTCCGGCGCGACGCCGAGCGAGGCCGTCAGCTGGGGGAAGGTCGACCCCGACAAGCTGCCCGACACCGTCGTGTGCTACTGCGACTCGACGATCGCGCTGCCGGTGCTCACGGCCTACGCGCTCGCGGTCCATCCGCCCCGAAAAGCGAAGCGGCTCTACGAGCGGCGCGCGGCGCTCATGGAGAACCTGGTTCGCGAATACCACCAGGCGCACGACTTCGGGCCCGACGGCGGGCTCAAGCCACGGCCGTGAGCGTCTTCGCCCGCGAGCGTGAGGTCGCCGTCCGCGCCGCGCGTGCGGCGGGCGCCATCGTGCTCCGCTACTACGTGCCGGGCATCGCGGCGCGCGAGAAGAGGCCCGACAATCCGGTGACCCTGGCCGACCTCGAGGCGAATGGCTGCATTCACCGCTTCGTCGAGGAGGCGTTCCCCGACGACGGCTGGCTCTCGGAGGAGACCGCCGACTCCCACGAGCGCCTCGCGCACCGGCGCGTCTGGGTGGTCGACCCGCTCGACGGCACGAAGGAGTTCATCCAGCACATCCCCGAGTTCTGCGTGTGCGTGGCGCTGGTCGAGGACGGCCGGCCGGTGGTCGCGGTCGAGTACAACCCGGCCGCCGATCGCCTCTATGCCGCGGTGCGAGGCGAGGGCACGACGGTGAACGGCACCCCGGCGCACGTGAGCACGACGGCGCGCGTGCCCGATGCCGTCGTCCTCGCGAGCCGCTCCGAAGACAAGCGCGGCGAGTGGGATGCCTTCAAGCCCCACGTCCACGTGAAGCTCACGGGCAGCGTCGCCTTCAAGCTGGCCGAGATCGCCACCGGCGCCGGCGACGCGACCTTCACGCTCACGCCGAAGAACGAGTGGGACATCTGCGCCGGCTCGCTGCTCGTCGAGGAGGCGGGCGGGCGCGCGACCGACCTCGAGGGCCGGCCGCTCGTGTTCAACCAGCCGTCGCCGCTGCGGCCGGGGATGATCGCGTCGAACGGCGTGCTGCACGAGGGACTGCTGGCGTTGATCGGCGAGGTCGCGGCGCCACGCCGCTGAGCCCGACGCGGGGGCCCAGCGCTCCGGCGCGGCGAACGCCGTCAGCGGAGCCCGCGCCGGCGGAGCACCTCGACCCCGCGCGCCGGGAAGTCGGTCATGATCCCGTCCACACCGAGGTCGAGGAGCGTCTCGATCTCCGCCTCCTCGTTGATCGTCCACACGTGCACCTCGAGGCCGAGCCGGTGAGCGGCGGCGACCGACTCGGCCGTGACGAGCGCCACGTCGCCGAACGCGGGCGGCACCTGCAGGGCGATACCGGGCGGACGGTAGCCGGCGAGCCGGCCGTCGCGCAGGCGAGAGACCCAGTCGGCGACCTCCGGGGCCGAGAAGCTGGTCAGCACGTCGGGCGCCGCGGCGCGGATGCGGGCCATGATCGTGCCGTCCTCGGCGGCGAGCAGCGTCTGGTCGCGGGCCGCGAAGCGATCGAGCACGGCGACCAGCGCGGCCTCCGCCGGGGGATCGGCCTGCTTCAGCTCGATGTTGAGCGGTATGCCCGGGAAGGCCGTGAAGACCTCCGCCAGCGTCGGCACCCGGAGCCCGCGGCCGCGGAACGGATACGTTCCGTCGGGGGCGCGGAAGCGGTAGCCCGCGTCGAGGCGCTGGAGGGCGGTGAGGGGAAGGGCACGGACGAGGCCCGTGCCGTCGGTGGTGCGCTCCAGGGTCTCGTCGTGGATCACGACCACCTGCCCGTCGGCGGTGGCGTGCACGTCGAGCTCGAGCCGCTCTGCACCCGCACCGAGGCCGGCGGCGAACGCGTCGAGGGTGTTCTCGGGAAAGAGGCCGGAGGCGCCGCGGTGGGCGAAGAGGCGCGGGCGCGGGCCGTCCAGGTAGCGCGTCGCGCTACTCCGGGCCGGGGCCTCTGTGCGAGAGCGTGACGGTGAACGGGTGTGCCGTCTCGGGCAGCGCGGCGAGCTCGCGGGTCATCTCGGCCTGCACGCGCTCGAAGGCACGGCGCGCCGAGGCCGGTACCGGCTGCTCGATGGCGCCGGTCAGCGCCAGCGGGTCGACGTACTCGCCGTCGCGGTCGAGCGCGTAGTGGAGGTGCGGGCCGGTCGCGAGCCCCGTTGCTCCGACGTAGCCGATCAGCTGCCCGCGCTTGACCGCTGCTCCCATCTGCACGCCGGGGGCGATACCCGACAGGTGACCGTAGCAGGAGGTGAGCGCTCCCGCATGACCGATGCGCACGCAGCGCCCGAGCTCCTTCAACCGGCCCGCAAAGCTGACCATGCCGTCGGCGACGGCTCGCACGGGCGTGCCGCGGGGCGCGGCGAAGTCCACGCCGAGATGGGGACGGAAGATGTGGAGGATCGGATGACGCCGCAGCAGCGAGAAGTCGGAGGTGATCTCCGTGAACTCGAGCGGGTAGCGGAGGAAGGTCCGGGAGAGGGCTTCACCGCTCGGCCGGTAGTAGCCGCCGTTGCCGTCCGCGTCCTCGAAGAAGACCGCCGTGGTCGCTCGCCCTCGGGACACGATCTCGGCGCCGAGCACGTTGCCGGGCTCCGGGCGCGCACCGCCGGTCTGCCAGATGTCCTCGTAGACGACGCGGAACTCGTCGCCCGGCCGGAGGTCGCCGGCGACGTCGACGTCCCATCCGAAGATGTCCGCCAGGTCCGACACGATCCGCGCCGGCACGCCGGACTCGACCGCGTCCTCGCGCAGCCCGCGCTCGATCCGGCCGGCGACCCCCTTCACCTCGACGAAGTAGGGCAGCAGCTCGCGGCGAGCCGCGATCGTCCCGTCTTCCCGTGCCTCGAGGACGAGGAGCGTGCGGCCGTCGATCTGGTAGCGGACGGCTTCGAGCGCGTGTGTTGCGCGGTCGAAGGTGAGGTTCACGCTGCGCCTGGGATGGATGCGTCGGAGGTCGTAGACGCGCGCCGCGGCCGCGAGCCAGGGCCGTGCCTCGGCGGTGCCGATGCCGCGCTCGGCGAGGATCGCCTCCAGCGTATCGCCCCGCCGCACGTTCAGGTGCTCGGCGGCGGAGCCTCGCGTCCCGTGCGTGCAGCGAGGGGCGCGCCTCGGCGAGCTCGTGTCGCATGGCTTCCCGTGGCCATGGGGGGCCCGCGCCGGGCGCTTGCGGCGCGCGGCTCCCGCGTGGCCCACGTGCAGCAAGGCCGCGACGCAGGTCAGCGTGACCAGCTTCCGCTTCAGGCTCGAGATTGCGATGGCGCACCGTGCCAAATGAGCTCCACGTCTGTCAATCAATTCAAGCCGGTACCGTACTTTGGGCGACCGTTCCGCATATCGGCCGTTCGGGCCGAACACTTGAGATCCGTGTCGCTTGACCGCCCGGGCGGCGCGCGGCTAAGCGTGATATCGGTATGCGCATCGCGGCGCTCGACGTCGGCGAGGCGCGGGTCGGCGTCGCGGTGAGCGACGAGCTCGGCATCACGGCACAGGGGGTCGGCGTGGTTCGTCGGGTCGGGGGACGTCGTGACCTGGAGGCGCTCTCCTCGTTGCTCGCCCCCTACACGCCCGAGCGGCTGGTGGTGGGTCTGCCGCTCGCGCTCGGCGGCTCGGAGGGCCCGCAAGCGGCCAAGGTCCGCCGCTTCGCGGAGCAGGCCGCGGCCCACCTCGGCCTGCCGCTCGAGTTCTGGGACGAGCGCCTGACCACGGTGGCGGCCGAGCGGGCGCTGCTGGAGGCCGACGTCCGCCGGCGGCGGCGTCGCGAGGTCATCGACAAGGTGGCGGCCACGCTGATCCTCCAGGGGTACCTGGCCGCGCGCCGCCCGTGACCGGGAGCCGTCTCGGGCGGGGCCTGCTGGCGCTCGCGGGCGCGGGGGGGCTCGGCGCCGCCGGGCTCACGCTGGCGCTCCACCGGCCCGGTCCGCCCGTCGCCGCGCCGGTGGCCGTCACGGTCGACGAGGGCGAGCGCTTCGCCGACGTGGCTGCGGACCTGGCGCGCCAGGGGGTGCTCCGTCACCCCCTCCCGCTCGTCCTGTGGGCGCGCCTGACCCGCCAGGACCGGGCGGTGCACTGGGGGGAGTACCTGATCACCCGGCCGCTCTCGCCGCTCGAGCTGCTGGCGCGCATCACGGGGCCGCCGGACCCGCTGCACGCCGTCGTGGTACCCGAGGGGCGCACCGTCCACGAGATCGTCGCGCTCCTCGCCGCGGCCGGGTTCGGCTCCGAGGAAAGCTTCCTCTGCGTGCTCCAGGACCCGCGGTTCCTGGCCGACGAGGATCTCCCGCCCGAGGGCGCGGAGGGCTACCTCTTCCCCGACACCTATGCGTTTCCCCTCGCCACGCCGCAGGAGCGCATCCTGCGCAGCATGCTGCACCGCTTCCGCGAGGTGTTCACCCCCGAGCTCGTGCTGCGCGCCGCCGACCTCGGGTTGAGCATGCACCAGGCGGTGACGCTGGCGTCGCTGGTCGAGGCGGAGACGCCGCGCGCGGAGGAGCGACGACTCGTCGCGGCCGTCTTCCTGAACCGGTTGCGCCGCCGCATGCCGCTGCAGTCCGACCCGACCGACCTCCACCGCCCCACGCCGTTCAACACCTACACCATCCCGGGCCTGCCCGCGGGGCCGATCGCGAACCCCGGCCGCGCCTCGCTCGAGGCCGCCGTGGACCCGGCGCCGGTCGACTACCTCTACTTCGTCGCGCGGGGCGACGGTACGCACATCTTCAGCGCGACCCTCGCGGCGCACAACGCCGCCGTCGCTCACTACCGCCGCCGCCACCCGTAGGGAAGCCGACTGCCGTCAGGGGTGCGCCGCGCTCGCCTGCGCGCGGAGCTGCTGGAGCACGGAGGAGGCCTTTACCCTGAGCTCGCTCGCGCGCGCCTGGGTCGCGACCTGCGCCACGATCTCCTCGGCGCGGTCGCCGGCGATGCCGCGCAGCGAGGCACCGAGCGCCGCATCGTCGATGGTGTTGACCGTGGCGAGCAGGCTGCCGCGCAGGGCGGCATCGGACTCGACGGCGTTGAGCGTGGCGCGCAGCGCCTCCTGGCGAACGTTGACGTCGTCCTGGTGCAGGGCTGCGTTGACCAGCTGGTCGACCGTGGCCGTGCTCGTGCCGAGCGCCGTGGCGAGAGCGCCCGTGACCGGCACGGGAGGATGGCGCACCAAGGCCTCCTGGAGGTTCTGCGGCGGCGGTTGCGGCATCGTCGTCGAGGACGGGCGAGCACTGGCGGCGGTGACGGCCGGCGGCGCCGTCGCCGGGCCCCCGAGCAGGTCGATCGCGACCAGCCGGCCCTGCTCGCCGTACTTGAGCGTGAAGTTCTGGTTCCCGAGGAGCCGGTGCAGCGCATCGGGAAGCGGGACGTTCTCGAACTCCGCGCTCACCTCGCGGGGGTTCGGCTGGCCGCGGATCTCGGCACCGCTCGCCCGGCCGATCTCGTCGAGCACCTCGCCGACGGGCGCGCGCGCCAGCCGCACCGTGAGCTGATCGTTCGCGTAGCGCACCACCCGTTCCACGTTGCCCTCGCTGCCTTGCGCGAACGTGACTGCAAGGCCCGCGAGGAGGGCGAGCGCGGTGATCGGTCCCCGCCACACGGCGCCGAGCGTAGCCGCACGCGAGGAACGCTTCAACCACCCGCGACGGCTCAAGCTTCTCCCTCCTGGCCGGCGGCCCGCGCCTGCTGCCGCGCGTAGAGCGCGCGCAGATGCTGCACGGTGTCGGCGTCAGCGGGCGTCTTGTCGTCGCGGATGCGAGCGATGCGCGCGAAGCGCAGCGCGAGCCCGGCGGGGTAGGTCGGGCTCCGCTGCAGGTCCGTGAACAGCACCTCCACCACGATCCGAGGCTCGACGTGGACCGTCGGCCCCGCCTCGCGGATGGCGAGGGCCGAGAGGCGGTCGGTCATGGCGCGGAACTCGGCGTCGGTGAGCCCCTTGAAGGTCTTTCCCACCGGCTCGAGACGTCCCGTGTCCTCGTCGCGAGCGGCCAGATGGTAGTTGCTGAGCCAGCCGTGGCGGCGGCCGTAGCCACGGTCGGCGGCGATGATCACCAGGTCGATCGTCGTCGCGCGCTTCACCTTGAGCCAGCCCCGGCCGCGGACGCCCGGCGTGTAGCGCGCGTCGAGCCCCTTCACCATCACGCCCTCGAAGCCGTCGGCGAGTGCGGCGGCGGAGAAAGCCTCCGCCTCGGCCGCGCTCGCCGGCACGACGCGCGCGACGGTCGGCAGCGTGCCACGCACGCGCTCGAGCGCCGTCCAGCGCTCGCCGTACGGGCGGTCGACGAGCGGCTCCTCACCCGCCTGGAGGGCGTCGAACAGGTAGAGCCGCACCGGCACCTCGCGCTCCAGGCGGGCGATGTCCCGGATGCGCCGGAAGCGCCGCATGAGCTCCTGGAAGGGGAGGGCTCGGCCGGCGGCGTCGACCGCGATCACCTCGCCCTCGAGGATCGCCGCCGGGGCGGACAGCCCGCGCGTCAGCGCGGCGACGACATCGGGCAGGCTCGTGGTCAGGTCCTGCAGGCGGCGCGAGTAGAGCCGGCACTCGTCGCCGCGTCGGTGCACCTGCACGCGCGCCCCATCGAGCTTCCACTCCACACCTGCCTGGCCGCCGAAGGCCTCGAGCGCTTCGGCGACGCTCTCCGCGGTGTGCGCCAGCATGGGGCGGAGCGGCCGGAAGTAGGCGAGGGCGCTTGCCGGGAGGGGCCCGCCGCGGTGCGCGAGCGCGAGCGCCGCGACCTCGGCGAGGTCCCCTTCGAGCATGTGGGCCCGCGCGACCGCGGTCCGGTCGCCGCCCGCCAGCAGCGCCAGCGCGTCGAGCAGGACGCCTTCCGCGGCTCCCGTCCGCATCTCGCGGATCAGGTTCTTCGCGACGTACTTGGCCTCGAGCGGCGTCAAGCGGGCGAACAGATCGGCGAGGAGCCGCTCCTTCTCGGCCCGCGAGCCCGCGCCGCGCGCGCCGGCCAGGGCCCGCACGCGCTCCTCGACGTCGAGAAGGCCGAGCGCGGGAAGGTCTCCCGGCGTCTCGCGCCGCCCGAGCAGGCGCTCGACGGCCTCGCCGAAGTCGACCGCGCCCGCCCAGACGTCGGCGGGTGCCGCCTCGCCGACCAGGCGGAGGAGCACGGGCCACAGCGTCTGTCCACTCACGGCGCCGCCGCGGCCGGCCTGGCCGAGCAGGAGCCGCACGGCGGGCCGGACCTCCTCGGCCTCGAGACGGCCGAGGAAGTCCGCCACCTGCCGCGCCAGGTCGCGCCGGCTGCGCGTGCGGCCGAGCTGCTCGCAGACGGCAGCGAGCTCGCGCAACGTCGCCACGCGGCTCAGCAGAGGCGCAGCCGCGCCGGCAGTCAAGTCAGTGTCCGGCCACGCAGAGCGCGGGGCTACAGTCGCCGTGGCCCATGGGCCGGCCGCCGAGGAGCCGGCAGGCGAGCCGCGGGCGGCGGGACTTGAGCTGCGCGCAGATCGGGGCGCGCGGCACGTCGGGGATCTCGAGCTCGAGACAGCAGCGCAGCGGCATGCGCGTGCGCGCGCCCGCCGCGGGGACCGCGGCGAGCGCCAGGGTGACAGCCAGTAGGAACCGTGACCGCATGATCCACCTCCTCGTCCGTGGGGCGTCGTCCGGCTATGTGCCCCGGGGCGGGCCGCCGCAATGCCTGGAAGCGGAACATTGCCATTCGCCTTTTGTTCGCTTACGTTGTGACGATGTCTCGGGGGGAGGGCCGGACGATGATGACCAAGCGGCAGAAGCAGATGCTCGACTACCTGCGCGAGTACATCGACCAGCACGGCTATGCGCCGACGCTCGAGGAGATCGGCCGACACTTCCGGCTCGCCTCCCTGGCCACGGTGCACAAGCACCTCCGGAACCTGCAGCGCAAGCGCCTGATCAAGCGGCTGCCGCACCAGAGCCGCGCCCTCGAGGTGGTCGGCCCCGCCACCGCCAGCCGTGCGGTCACCGTCCCGCTGCTCGGCCGCGTGGCGGCCGGCGTCCCGATCGAGCCGGTCGAGACGCCCGAGACGGTGACGCTCCCCGAGGAGATGCTCGGCCGGGGCGAGACCTTCGCGCTCAGCGTGAGCGGCGACTCGATGGTTGGCGAGGGCATCCTCGACGGCGACCTCGTCGTGGTCGAGTCGCGCCAGGATGCGCCCAATGGAGCGACGGTCGTGGCCCTGGTGCGCGGCAACGCCACCGTCAAGAAGCTCCATCGCGAGCGCGGGCGCGTGCGCCTGGTGCCGGCCAACGAGCGTCTGGCGCCCATCGTCGCGCCCGCGGGCGACGTCGAGATCCGGGGCGTCGTCATCGCGGTCCTCAGGCGCTACCGGTGAGGACGGTGGAGCCGTTCGCGCTCTACGTGCACGTACCGTACTGCCGGCACGTCTGCCCGTACTGCGACTTCAACGTCCAGGCGGCGCGCGAGGCCCCGGAGCGCGACTATACGGCCGCGCTCCTCGCGGAGCTCGAGGCCCACGCGGCGGGGGGTGACTTCGCCGGCCGCGCCGCGAAGACGGTCTACGTCGGCGGTGGCACGCCGTCGCTCTTCTCGCCGGCCGCGATCGGGGCGCTGTTCGACGCGGTCGCCCGTCGCTTCGGCCTGGTGGCCGGCGCCGAGATCACGCTCGAGGCGAATCCCGGCACGGTGGATCTCGCGCGCCTCTCGGGCTACCGGGCCGCCGGGGTGAACCGCCTCTCGCTCGGCGCGCAGTCGTTCGCGGCGCCCCACCTGCGGACGCTCGGCCGCGACCACGGGCCCGCGGACACGGTGGCGGCGGTCGAGGCGGCGCGCGCGGCCGGCCTCGAGAACGTGAGCCTCGACCTGATCTTCGGCGTGCCGGGCGAGACCGTCGCCGACTGGGAGCAGGACGTGCGCGCCGCGATCGCGCTCGCCCCGGCGCATGTCTCCGCCTACGCCCTCACCTACGAGGAAGGGACGCCCTTTCACGCGTGGCGCGCCACGCGCCGTCTGGTTCCCATCACCGAGGACGACGAGGCCGCCATGGCCGACACGGCCGTCGCCGTCCTCGGCGCGGCGGGCTACCGGCGCTACGAGATCTCGAGCTTCGCGCGCCCGGGGCGAGAAGCGCGCCACAACCTCGCCTACTGGGACGGCTCGGACTACCTCGGCGTCGGCGCCGGCGCCCATTCCTTCAGCCGCGAGCCTTCCCCGGGCCGGCGCTGGATGAACGAACGCCTCCCGGCACGCTACATGTCGGCCGCGACTGCCGGCCGCCTGCCCATCGCCAGCGAAGAGCAGCTCACCGAGTCCCAGGCGCGCGCCGAGTTCTGCTTCTGCGGCCTCCGTCAGACCGCGGGCGTCGACCTCGACGCGTTCCGCCGCCGCTTCGGCATCCCGCTTGAGGACGCCTTCCCCCACGTCGCCGGCCTCATGTCGGACGGCCTCGCAGAACTCGCAGCCGGCCGCCTGCGCCTCACCGCGCGCGGCATGTGCCACGCGGACACGGTAGCCGCGACGTTCGTGTGATCGTGCATCGCCGCGCAAGGCGGGAAGGGTCGCTATCGAGCCGACCTCCGCAGCTCCCGCGCGCGCGTGCAGCTTCGGGGGGACGCTACAATTGCGAGGCGCGCGTGGAGCGAGGACCGGGAGGCGAGATGGCGACCCTTCCCGCCTCCCCGCCGCGCCAAGGGCTCACGCGAGTCGCCAGCTACTCACGTGCCGACGTGCCACGAAGTCAGATACTCGCGCTGCTCACGCGTCAGGCGGTCGATGCGGAGACCCATCGACTCGAGCTTGAGCGTCGCGACGCGCAGCTCCACATCGCGCGGCACGTTGTGGACCTTGACCGCCAGGCCGCCGTCCCGGCTCCGCTCGACGGCCCAGCGCGTGACGAGCGCCTGGGTCGCGAAGCTCATATCCATGACGTCGGGCGGGTGGCCCTCGGCGGCGGCCAGGTTGACGAGGCGGCCGCTGCCGAGCACGAAGAGGCGGCGGCCGTTCGCGAGCACGTAGGCGTCGACGTGCTGGCGCACGCCGCGGTCGACGCGCCTGGCGAGCTTGCGCAGCGCCTCGAGGTCGATCTCGATGTCGAAGTGGCCGGAGTTCGCGAGGATGGCCCCGTCCTTCATGAGCGGGAAGTGCTCGCCGCGGATGACGTGCATGTCGCCGGTGAGCGTGACGAAGACGTCCCCGACCCTGGCGGCCTCCTTGATCGGCATGACCCGGTAGCCGTCCATCGCGGCCTCGAGCGCGCGGATGGGATCGACCTCGGTCACGACCACCTCCGCGCCCATGCCCCGCGCGCGCGACGCCACCCCGCGGCCGCACCAGCCGTAGCCGCACACCACGAAGACGTGCCCCGCGATCAGCATGCCCGTGGCGCGGATGATGCCGTCGATGGTCGACTGGCCGGTGCCGTAGCGATTGTCGAAGAGGTACTTGGTGTCGGCGTCGTTGACGGCGATCACGGGGATCTTGAGCGCGGCATCGCGCTCCATGGCGCGCAGGCGGATGACGCCCGTCGTCGTCTCCTCCATGCTCGCCATGACCTCGGCGGCCTGCACGGCGTGCTCCGTGTGGAGCAGCGTCACCAGGTCGGCGCCGTCGTCGAGCGTCACCTGCGGGTGGCGGTCGAGGGCCGCGCGCAGGTGAGCGTAGTACCGCTTCCGGTCCTCGCCGCGCACCGCGTACACGGGGATCTTCTCGTGGCGGACGAGGGCCGCCGCCGCGTCGTCCTGCGTGGAGAGCGGGTTGGAGGCGCAGAGCGCCACGTCGGCGCCGCCGTCGCGCAGCGTGCGCATCAGGTTGGCGGTCTCGGTCGTGACGTGCAGGCACGCGGAGACCCGGAGGCCCCGCAGCGGCTTGTCGCGCACGAACTCCGCGCGCACCTGGCGCAGCACCGGCATGCGCTCGTCGGCCCACGCGATGCGCCGGCGGCCCTCCTCCGCCAGCGCGAGCGACTTCACGTCGTACTTCTTGGCTGCCATCAGTGCGCCTCGGGCCGGCGGCCGAGGTTGGCCGCCGCGCGGAGCTCGTCGACGCGGTCGGTCCGTTCCCACGTGAAGTAGTGGCCGTCGGGCACGCGCCCGAAGTGGCCGTAGGAGGCGGTGCGCCGGTAGATGGGGCGCTTGAGTCGCAGGGTCTCGATGATTCCCGCGGGCTTGAGGTCGAAGTGCTCGCGGACGATCCGCGCGATGTGATCCTCCGGGATGGCGGCCGTCCCGAAGGTGTTGACCGCCACCGAGACCGGATCCGCCACGCCGATCGCATACGCCACCTGCACCTCGCAGGTGCGAGCGAGCTCCGCCGCGACCAGGTTCTTGGCGATGTAGCGGGCCATGTAGGCGGCGCTGCGGTCGACCTTGCTCGGGTCCTTGCCGCTGAACGCGCCGCCACCGTGCCGCCCGTAGCCGCCGTAGGTGTCGACGATGATCTTCCTTCCGGTGAGGCCGCAGTCGCCCTGCGGCCCGCCGACCTCGAAGCGGCCGGTCGGGTTGATGAAGTAGACGGTGTTCTTGTCGATGAACTCCGGCGGCACGACCTTCTTCACCACCTCCTCGATGATGGCCTCCTTGAGCGCGCCGTGCGTCACCTCGGGCGTGTGCTGCGTGGAGACCACGACGGTGTGGGCGCGCACGGGCCGGCCGTCGCGGTACTCGACCGACACCTGACACTTCCCGTCGGGCCGGAGGAAGGGGAGGAGTCCCGCACGCCGCGCCTCGCCCAGGCGCTGGCCGATGCGGTGCGCGGTGTAGATGGCGAAGGGCATGTACTCCTTCGTCTCGTCGCAGGCGTAGCCGAACATCATCCCCTGGTCGCCGGCGCCCTGCTCCTTGTTGTACAGCCCGGCGCCGGCAGTCACGCCCTGCGAGATGTCGGGAGACTGCTTCTCGATGGCGGTGACGATCGTGCAGCTGTCGCAGTTGAAGCCGGTGTCGGCGCTCGTGTAGCCGATGTCGCGGATCACCTGCTTGGCGATCTCGCCGAACTCCACCTTCCCCTTGCTGGTGATCTCGCCCGCGACGACGACGAGCCCGGTCTTGATCAGCGACTCGCACGCCACCCGGCTGTCGGGGTCTTGCGCGATCAACGCGTCGAGCACGGCGTCGGAGATCTGGTCGCAGACCTTGTCGGGGTGGCCGTCGTTGACCGATTCCGACGTGAAAACGTAGTCCTTGAGCATCCGGGTGCGCCTCCTGGGTCCTCTCGGGCTGGCGGGTATAACCGAACGCCCTCCGGCGGAGCAAGCGCGCCGCGACTACTCCGGCTCGTTGAAGCGGCCGTCGACGAGCTGGCGAATCGCCTCCAGCGCTTCGCTGGCCTGCCGGCCGCTCGCCGTCACCTCGATCCGACTGCCCTGCTCGGCGGCGAGCATCATGATGCCCATGATGCTCTTCCCGTCGACGGTCTGGCCGTCCTTGGCGATCTTGATGTCGGCGTCATACGTGGTGACGGTCTCCACGATCAGCTTCGCGGCGCGCGCGTGGAGGCCGAGCTTGTTGCGGATCTCCAGGACCGCGCGCTGTTCCTGCTGCGGGGAATCCCTCATGCCGGCTCACCGGCCGGTGGCCCAGAAGATGTGCTCCTGCCCGTATCGCTGGATGAAGCGAGCCAGCGTGCGCGCGTCCATCTGGTCCCGGGCGGTGGTCAGCTTGATCAGGATCGGCATGTTGACGCCGGCAACGACCTCGGCGCCGCACTCGCGAGCGACGGCGAGGCTCTGGTTGGTCGGTGTGTCGCCGAGCATATCGGTCAGGATGATGACCCCCTGCCCGCGGTCGACCCGCCGGACGGCCGCCGCCACGCGCTCGCGGATCTCCTCGGGCCTGTCCTGGTACGAGGTCGCGATCCCCTCGAGGGCCTCGATCGGTCCGAGGACGCTCTCGAGGGTCTGCACCATCTCCACGGCGACGCGCCCGTGTCCGATCACGATGATGCCGACCATGACCAAAGATCTACTCCCCGACCCCCGGAGCGGCAAGGCGCTGGAGGCTCAGCGCTCGGCGTCGCGGTGCCGGAGCAGCACGGCGTGGCCGTGGGCCGCAAGCCGGCGGCGAAGCTCCTCGACCAGCACGACGGAGCGGTGGCGGCCTCCCGTGCAGCCGAGGGCGATGGTGAGATAGCTCTTCCCCTCGCGCTGGTAGCGCGGGAGGGCGAAGTCGAGGAAGTCGGTGAGCCGCTGCAGGAACTCCTCGGTCTCGTCGCGCGCGAGGACGTACTCGGCCACCGCCGGGTCGGTCCCGGTGCGGTGACGGAGCTCTTCGACGAAGAAGGGATTCGGGAGGAAGCGGCAATCGATCGCGAGGTCGGCGTCGCTCGGAAGTCCGTATTTGTAGCCGAAGGACACGAGCGACACGGTCATCGTCCCGGGCCCGGCGCGCTCGATCAGCTCGCGGAGCGCGGCGCGGAGCTCGTGAACGGTGAGCGCGCTCGTGTCGAGGACGCGGTCGGCGACCTCGCGCAACGGGCGGAGCTTCTCGCGCTCGCGACGGATCCCGTCGGCCAGGCCGCCGCCTTCGGCCGCGGGATGCGGGCGCCGCGTCTCGCTGAAGCGGCGCACGAGGACGTCGTCGGTCGCCTCGAGGTAGAGGACCTCGAGCTCCACGCCGCTCTGCCTGAGCTCGCTGCACATGCGCGGGAACTCGGCCAGCAAGCGCCGCTCGCGCACATCGATGCCGAGCGCGACGCGCGTCACCTCCTCGCCCGAGCTCTCCCAGAGCTCGACGAAGCGGGGGATCAGTGCCACGGGGAGGTTGTCGATGCAGTAGAAGCCGAGGTCTTCGAGCCCGCGGATCGCAAGCGTGCGCTCATCAGTATCCTTCGCTCGCGCTCATCGATATCCTTCGCTCGCGCTCATCGGTATCCTTCGCTCGCGCTCATCGGTATCCTTCGCTCGCGCTCATGACCGGTGCCGGCCTCCCGCAGCGTCGCGATCGATCTGCCGCGTGAACTCGAGAGCGCTGTGCCGGCCGCGGCGGCGGAGGAGATGGTTGCGCGCCGCGGTCTCGATGAGCATCGCCATGCTGCGCCCCGGCCGCACCGGGATGCGCACGAGCGGCAGCTCCACCTCGAGCAGCCGGTGGCGTTCCTCGACCAAGCCCAGGCGATCGGCGGTGTCGGTCCACTCGACCAACTCGACCACGAGGTCGAGCTGGCGCTCGTCGAGCGTGGCGAGCGTGCCGAACAGGGCCTCGACGTCGATGATGCCGAGGCCGCGGATCTCCAGGTGGTGCGCGAGCCGCTCGGCCGAGCGCCCGCGAAGGACCGTCGGCGAGATGCGCCGCACGATGACGACGTCGTCCGCCACCAGCCGGTGGCCGTGCGTCACGAGCTCGAGGGCGACCTCGCTCTTGCCGATACCGCTCTTGCCGAGGATGAGCGTGCCGAGGCCGTGCACCTCGACGAGGTCGGCGTGGAGCTGGGTCTCGGGGGCGAGCTCCTCCTCGAGCCACGTGGAAGCGGCACGGATGAAGTCGCTGGTGCGGAGCGTGGTGGTGAGCACCGGCACGTCGGCCGCCTCCGCGGCCTGCACGAGGGGCGGCGGCGGCGGCGTTCCGTTGGTGACCACGAAGCAGGCCACGCCGGCGGCGGCGACCGTAGCGACCGCCTGGCGAGCCCGCTCGGGGCCGAGCGTGCCGAGATAGGACACCTCGGAGTTGCCGAGCACCTGGATGCGGTCTGGATGGAGCTGCGGCAGGAAGCCGGCGAGGGCGAGGCCGGGCTGCTGGAGGCGGGGGAGCGCGATCGGGCGCTGGAGACCGCGGCCGCCCGCGGCGAGCCTGAGTCCGAGGGCCGGGACGCTCGCCTCGAGCAGCTCCCGCACCGTGACGCTCAATATCGGTCGTCCTCCTCGCGAATCGTCTCGAAGAGATCGTGCGCGCCCCCCGCTTCCATGAGCCGGGCGCGAAACCGCTCGTCCTTGAGGAGGCGCGAGATGCGGGCGAGCGCCTTCAGGTGCGCTCCTGCCGAGTCCTCGGGTGCCACCAGGAGGAAGAAGAGGTGCGTCGGCTTCCCGTCGAGCGACTGGAAGTCGACGCCGAGGCGGCTGCGCCCGAAGGCGGCCAGCACGCGTTTCAACCCGGGCAGCTTGCCGTGCGGGATCGCCACCCCGTCGCCGAGGGCGGTGCTGTTGAGTCGCTCGCGATCCTCCAGGGCCTGAATCAGGCGTTGCCTCTCGATCTCGCGGTGCGCATTCGCCAGCACGCTGGCGAGCTCCTCGATCACCTCGGCCTTGCTTCGCCCCGCCAGCGCCGGCACGACCGAGCTCTCCTGGAGGATGTCGGTGATCTTCATGGCTCGATCAGGCCATAGCCGCCGTCTCTTCTCCGATAGAGGACCGCGAGCGTCTGGTTGGACGCGTTGGTGAAGACCAGGAACTCGTCGCCGGACAGATCGAGCTGCTCCACCGCCTCCTCGAGCGAGAGGGGCTTGGCGGGCACCCGCTGCGTGCGGATGATGCGCCGCTCGGTCCCGGGCCCCGGCGGTTCGGCCGCGAGGACCGAGGTGCGCACCTCGGCCTCCTCGACGCCCCGGTTTCCCGGCGGCCCCTTGTGGTCGCGGCGCTTGGCCTTGAGCTTCTGCGCCTGGTGCTCGAGCTTGTCGAGCGCGAGGTCGATCGCCGAGTAGAGGTCGTGAGTCTCCTCCTTGGCGAACATTGTGACGTGGTCGGCCTGGAGGGTGATCTCGGCGACGTGCCGCTCCTTGGCGACGCTCAGGATGACGTGCGCGTCGACGGGGCGGCGCAGGTACTTCTTCACCCGCTCGAGCTTTTCCTCGGCGTAGGCGCGCAGCGCCGGGGTCGGCTCGACGTGCCGGAACGTGACGTTGATCTGCATGACGGCCCCTTCCCGATCTCGAAGGGCCTGCGGTGCAGGCCCGGAAGGCGGGCGCGGCATCGCGGCGGGATGCCTCAGTAGACCTGCTTGCGCTTGGAGGACGGCAGGATGCCCATCAGCTCGCGGTACTTCGCCACGGTGCGCCGGGCGATGTCGATCTGCTCCTTGCCCAGCAGCTCGGCGATGTACTGATCGCTGAGCGGCTTCCGCGCGTCTTCCTTGGCGATGATGCTGCGGATCTTGTCCTTCACGCTCTCCGCCGAGACGTCCTCCCCGCGCCCGCTCCGCAGGCTGGAGGTGAAGAAGTACTTGAGCTCGAAGGTGCCCTGCGGCGTGTGCACGTACTTGCCCGCCGTCGCACGGCTCACGGTGGACTCGTGCATGCCGATGTCGTTGGCCACGTCCTTCAGCACGAGCGGCCGGAGGTGCGCGACACCCCGATCGAGGAACTCGCGCTGGAACTTCACGATGCTCGAGGTGACCATGTAGAGCGTCCGCTGGCGCTGGTGGATCGACTTGATGAGCCAGGCCGCGGCCCGCATCTTCTCCTGGATGTAGCCCCGCGCCTCCGGCGCCCCGTTGGCTCCCAGCATGCGCCGATAGAACGAGGAGACGCGCAGCCGCGGCAGCCCCTCCTCGTTGAGCGTGACGATGTACTCGTCGCTCACCTTATGGACATGGACGTCCGGCGTGACGTAGCGGGTGTCGCTCTCGCTGAAGTCCCGGCCCGGCTTCGGCTCGAGCACGGAGATGATCTTGGTGGCCTCGGCGATCTGCTCCATCGGCACGCCCAGCTCGCGCGCGAGCCGGTCGAAGCGCCGGCTCTCGAGCATCGGGAGGTAGGCGCGTACGATCCGCGCCGGCAGCGAGTCGTTGGCGAGGCCGAGCTGGCGGAGCTGAATGAGGAGGCACTCCGCGAGGCTCCGCGCCGCCACCCCGGGCGGGTCGAACTCCTGGAGGCGCTGGAGCACGTGCTCGACGATCGCGATGTCGGGCCAGACGTTGGCGAGGAACGCCGCCTCCTCGAGCGAGATCGTGAGGTAGCCGTCCTTGTCGAGACTCCCGATCAGGATGGCCCCGACCTCCTTCTCGGTGTTCGAGAGGTCGGAGAGCCGGAGCTGCCACATGAGGTGATCGGGCAGGAGGGTGCGCTTGACGAGGATGTTCTCGAGGGCCGGCCGGCGGTCGTCGTCGTCGCTCGGCGCGCTGCCTCCGCTCGACCCGTGCAGGTCGTTGCCGTAGTTCTCGGCGAACTCCTTCCAGTCGATCTCCCCGACGCTCGAGGCTTCCTGCACCTCCGGCTGGGCCTCGCCGTTCGCCTGCCAGTCCTCGGTGCCGGTCTGGCTGTCGACCGTGGGGACGGCGTCCTCGGCCTTCTCCTCCACCTGCTCCTCGAGGAGCGGATTCTCGGTCAGCTCCTGGTCGACGAGGGTCTCGAGCTCGGCCCGGGACACCTGGAGGATCTTGATCGCCTGGCGGAGCTGCGGCGTCATCACGAGCTGCTGTGAGAGCCGCTGCTGGAGCACGATGCGCGCGTCGTTGGCCATGCTGCCTACGATCCGCTACAGGCGGAACTTTTCACCCAGGTAGATCTCGCGCGCCCGCGCGCTTTCCGCGATGCGGGCGGGTATACCCTCCTCGAGCACGGTCCCCTCGTTCAGGATGTAGGCCCGCTCGCAGATGCCGAGGGTCTCGCGCACATTGTGGTCCGTGATGAGAACTCCGATGCCCCGCTCCTTTAACTGAGTCACAATGTTCTGAATGTCAACCACAGCGATCGGATCGATGCCCGCAAAGGGCTCGTCGAGGAGCATGAACGAGGGTGAGATGACGAGCGCGCGCGTGATCTCGACGCGCCGCCGCTCGCCGCCGGACAGGGAGTACGCTTTGTTCCTCGCCAGCCGGGCGATGCCGAGCTCGTCGAGCAATCGTCGGCAGCGCTCGCCGCGCTCCTCGGGGCTCAGGTCGAGGGTCTCGAGGATCGCGCGGATGTTCTCCTCCACGGTGAGCTTGCGGAAGACCGACGGCTCCTGCGGCAGGTAGCTCACGCCCCGCCGGGCTCGCTCGTACATGGGCAGCGCGGTCACGTCCTCGCCGTTCAGGAATACCGTTCCGGCGTCCGGCCGGGTGAGGCCGACGATCATGTAGAAGGTGGTCGTCTTGCCGGCGCCGTTCGGGCCGAGGAGGCCGACCACCTCCCCCGCGTGGACCTCGATCGAGACGTCGCTCACCACCCGGCGCCCGGCGTACGACTTGGTCAGGCGCTCGGCGCGGAGGAGGGCGGCTCCGGTGCCGTTCACGGCCGTGCCGCCTCCGTCGCGGCTGCCGGCACGCCACGCGCGGGCTCCGGATCTGGTGTCTCCTTTGCCGCCCCGAGCGTTCCGTCCTTGTTCGGGTAGAGTACCGCCTTCACGCGCTTGCGGCCGCCCTCGACGACGCTCCGGTTCTCGTCGAGATAGACCACGACCCGGTCGCCCGCGACCTCGTTGGGGCCCTCGTGCAGGATCGGGTTCTCGGTCAGCACCAGCGTGCGCTGCGTCTGGTCGAAGACCGCCTTGCCTCCGGTCGCCCAGCGTGTGCCCTGGTCGATGCGCACGCTGCCCACCGCGACGACATCGTGCACCCGCTGGCCTCCCTTGGCGGCGGGATCGGGCACCGGAGGATCGGCGGCCTTCGGCTGGGTGCCGTCCTTCGCGCTCTCGAAGGTGACCGTCAAGGTGTCACTGCGAAGCTTCACCTGTCCCTGGGCCGCCTGGACGTCGCCGCGGTACACCACCACGTTGTTCTTGTAGTCGTACTCGAGGGTGTCGGCATTCACGGTGATCGGCTCCTTGCGATTGGTGACGGTGCCGAGGTCGAACAATGACCCGCCCGACGGCGCGTCGGGGGCCGCGGCGCCCACGTGGCCGATGGCGCATGCGGCCAGAACGGCCGCGGCGAGCGCCTCAGGAAGATGCCGCATCGCTCCGCACGGTGGTGTGCACGTCGTCGAGCAGGCGCACGTGCTGCGGCGCGACCTCGATCTCCATGCCGCGTCCGCTGACGTCGAGGGTGCGTCCGTGCATCCGCACCGGCCCCGGGGAGGTGATGAGGTCGCGCGCGCGGTCGTAGGTCGCCTCGCCGGTCTCGAGCTCGAGGTCGTCGAGCCGTACGGTGACGCCCCCGCGGAGGGTGAGCGCTCGCAGCTCGCGGCCGACGAGCACCAGCCGTCCCTCCGCCCCCGAGACGTGCGCGCGCCGCTCGCCGTCGGCGAGGTACAACGTCATCTGCGGCTCGCGGACCACGATCTCGTCCTGCTTGTCGAAGTACTGAGCGTCCCGGGCCGTGATCTCCCACAACGTTCGCCCCTTCTCCACCTTGATCCGGCGAAAGCTGCGGATGTGCTGCGCCACCGTGGGGAGGAAATCGCTCCCGAGGTCCGCGAGCGTGCGCGCGCGGCGGGCACCGACGGTGCGAGAGACCTCGTAGCCGATCCCGACGAGGGCGGCGGCTACCACGACGAGCAACCCCGCGCGTAGCCGTGTCCTTCGCATGCGCTCCCGTGAGGTTCGAGGTCGCACGAACTGCTAGCACGGGTCTGCGGCACTGTAAAGGTAAAAGCCCGACGCGGTGCTGCACCGCGCGCCGCTCACGCCGGCTGCCGGCGCCACCGCTCGTGCCACCACACCCACTCCGCCGGTGCGCGCCGGATCTGCGCCTCGATGGCCGCCGTGAAGCGTGCGGTGAGCTCCGTCACGCGCCCGCGCCCGTTCCCTTCGCCGAGCGGCACCGCCGCCATGCGGACCAGATGTCCGCCTCCCGGCCGCCGCTGGATGAAGGCGGTGATCACGGGCACCCGGCCGCGCAGCGCGAGGAGTGCGGCTCCGGGGGGCGTGTGCGCGGGCCGGCCGAAGAACGGCACGAAGACGCCCGCGCCGCGCGTGTCCTGATCGATGAGCAGCGCCACGACGCGCCCGCGCCGGAGCGCGTCCCGCAGGGCATGCCAGAAGCGCGGGTCCTCGCGGAGGAGGGTCTCGATGCCCGCGCCGCTCCGGAAGCGAGCGATCAGATGATGGAAGCGCTCCTCGTGCACGCGCCTGGCCACCACGGTGAGGGGATAGCCGCGACGCGCCATCGCCGCCGCGAGGACCTCCCAGTTGCCGACGTGGCCGGCGACGGCGATGCAGCCCTTCCCCGCGCCGAGGGCAGCGTCCAGCGCGGCCGCGCCCTCGACGACCACGTATTCGGGCCGCTCGGCGAGCCGTGGCCACAGGGCGAGCTCCGCGAAGGATTCGCCCGCGTGGCGAAACGTCGACCGTGCGAGTCGCTGGCGCGCGCCGGCGTCCAGGTCGGGGAAGGCAATGCCGAGGTGCTCGAGCGCGAACCGCCGCGGCCGGGCCAGCAGCACGTACGCCGCACTCCCCAGCGCGCGGCCGATCCCCAGGCCCAGGGAAAGCGGAAGGCAACCGATCAGGCGGCCGCCAGTATGAATCGCGCGCGCGAGCAACGCGTTGCGCGGGCTCCGCGTCGCGCGACGCAGCCGGCGCCAGAGCGAGCGGCGGGCCATTTCACACGATGCCAGCGCGCAGCAGGTCGTGCAGGTGGATCACGCCCGCGGGCCGCCGGGAGCCGTCCGCGAGGATGAAGAGCGAGGTGATCGCGTGCCGCTCCATGAGTGCCACGGCCTCGGCCGCGAGCGCGCTGCCGCTGATCGTCTTGGGCGACGTCGTCATGAGGTCGCGGGCTCTCAATCTGCGTGGGTCATCCGTGTGCTCGAGGGCCCGGCGCAGGTCACCGTCGGTGATGATGCCGCGGAGCTCGCCCCCGGCGCCGAGCACGCCGGTCACGCCGAGGCGCTTCGAGGTGATCTCGACGAGCGTGTCCTTGAAGGCCGTGTCCTCGGCGACGAGCGGCAGGGCGTCGCCCCGGTGCATCAGCTCCTCGACGCGTGTGAGCCGCCGCCCGAGAGCGCCGCCCGGATGCAGCAGCGCGAAGTCCTCGGCCGAGAAGCCGCGCTCCTCGAGGAGCGCAAGCGCGAGCGCGTCGCCGAGCGCCATGGCAGCCGTCGTGCTGGCGGTGGGCGCGAGCCCGAGGGGGCAGGCCTCGACCGGGACGCTCACGTCGAGTGCCACGTCGGCCTGACGCGCGAGCGTGGAGTCGGGGTCGCCCGAGATCGCCACCAGCGGGATGCCGAAGCGGCGAGCGACGGGAAGAAGCCGCAGCACCTCCTCGCTCTCGCCGCTGTTCGAGACCGCGAGGAGGACGTCGCCGCGCACGAGCGTGCCGACGTCGCCGTGGCTGCCCTCACCCGCGTGCAGGAAGAACGCCGGCGTGCCGGTGGAGGCGAGCGTCGCGGCGATCTTGCGGCAGACGATGCCCGATTTGCCGACGCCCGTGACGACCACCTTGCCGCGGCACGCGAGGAGCAGATCGAGCGCACGCGTGAAGCGCGCGTCGAGGCGGTCCCGGATGGCGGTGAGCGCGTGCGCCTCGACGTCGAGGACGCGCCGCGCGCGGTCGAGCCGCTCGCCGGTCATGGATGTGGTGCTCGCACCGCCCGCACGGCGCGGTCGATGGCCGCGAGCTCGGCGAGCAGCGCCGGCAGCTGGGCGAGCGCCACGCTCGTGGCGCCGTCGGAGAGCGCGCGGCCGGGGTCCTCGTGGACTTCCATGAAGACCGCGTCGACGCCGGCCGCGACCGCCGCGCGGGCCAGCGGCGCGACGAAGCGCCGGTCGCCGCCCGACGCCGTGCCCTG
>Ga0209056_10001102_pt1 | contig 29792 bp, 28 predicted proteins | sample GraSoiAngelo_114_FD_185876 | JGI IMG/M metagenome (GOLD analysis project Ga0209056, IMG submission 185876) | Grasslands soil microbial communities from the Angelo Coastal Reserve, California, USA - 14_0903_13_40cm (SPAdes) (version 2) | ecosystem: Environmental > Terrestrial > Soil > Grasslands... | reverse complement strand
CGCGATCGGAGGCTTGCCTTCGGTGTCCTCGACGATGAGCTTGGCCTCACGCCCGGCCAGCTGCTGGCGCTGCTCCTCGAGGTAGAGCGAGAGGCCGTTGGCCATCTCCTTGCCGTTCGCCGACAAGGGACCGGTCAGGGGGACCAGCAAACCGATCTTGATCGGACCACGCTGGGAATAGACACCGCCGACGGCGACCAGCAGCAGGACGACGGCGGCGAGCGCGATGAAGCCATAACGAGTCGGACGAGTGATCATCTCGGACCAAGCCTCTCAGAGTCCGGCGCGGGTCTTGCCCCGCACCGCTGGGTTGTGACGACGTTGCCGGGACATGCCCCCGTGAGGACCCGACGTCTCGGCGCAGCAGCGGTATGGTAGCAAGACTCTCGCACTTCGGGAGTCGCCGGACGGGCCGGCGTCGGGGCGGGTGAGGGGGTCCGCGGGCGGTGCTTACCCGCGGACCCGATGGTCCACGTACGCTAGGGAGCCTGCTCGTCGTGGAGTGCCAAGCGAAGCGAGAGGACGGTCGTCTTTCCGCCGACCTGGGTGAACCGCGCGTCGACCAGCTCGCCCGGGCGAATGCCGGCCATCGCCACGTTGGCCGACGCCGGGACCATGAGGCGCTCTTGATCCTCGATCACGATCTGGCGGCCCGAATAGTCGACGTCGGTCACCCGAGCCAGCCGGACCTCGGTTTGATCGGCTGACCTGACCCAGGTCGGATGCGCGACCGCTGTGGTGGCCAAGAAGAGCGTCACCGACGCGAGCCCGAGAATCCACTTCGTCATGCGAGTCCTCCTATATGGGTTGTCTGCGGCCTATGGGTTGTCTGCGGCCCTCCGACAGTCCGGGAGCGCCAGTCTCATGCGGCAACAGGCATGCCAAGGTCTGCGGAGCAGTATCTTCGCTCGAGTATGGCTCCTGGACTCGATCGCGTGTGTAACGCTTACACGCACAGTTGTAGTTCTTACGTTGTGCGCCCAATCGTCGCGCGCTTGTGGCAAGGTTGTGCGCGCCGCAGGCCCTCCTGGGGCCGGGACCCCACCGGCCGCGGGGAGGCGATAAAAGGGTGCGCGAGCGGGCTTGGAGGGAACGACCAATGGCGAAGCTGAGCAGAGACGACGTCTTGAAAAAGGCCGAGGAGCTCAAGAACTGGGGCAAATGGGGTCCGGACGACGAGCTCGGCGTCCTCAACTACGTCACGCCCGAGGACATCGTGAACGCCGCCAGGCTGGTGAAGAAGGGCAAGGTGTTCCGGCTCGGCCTCAACCTCGACGAGAACGGACCGCAACGCGGTATCTTCGGCGGGCGCTGGAACCCCATGCACCAGATGCTGGCGACGGGCACCGACGCCGTCGCGGGCAAGCACGACGTCACGCCGGGCCTGCGCTACGCCGACGACGCGATCAACCTGCCGACCCAGGCGGCCACGCAGTGGGACGCGCTGGCGCACGTGTTTCTCGGCGAGAAGATGTGGAACGGCTATCCGGCCACGCTGGTCGACTGCCGCGGCGCCCACAAGAACGGTATCGAGAAGTTCGCGAACAGGATGGTGGGCCGGGGCGTGTTGCTCGACGTGGCTCGATACAAAAGCGTCGCGTATCTCGCGGACGGCTACCCGATCACGGCCGCCGACCTCGACGGCACGGCCAGAGCGCAGGGGGTCAGCGTCCGGCGCGCCGATTTCGTGATCGTCCGGACCGGCCAGCTGGAGGATCGCCTGGCCCGGAACGAGTGGGGCGGCTACGCGGGCGGCGATGCGCCCGGCCTGGCCTTCGAGACCCTGGACTGGATCCACGCCAAGCAGATCGCCGCGATCTGCAGCGACACCTGGGGGATCGAGGTGCGCCCCAACGCGACCGGGCCCGACGTCTTCCAGCCCTGGCACTGGGTCACGATCCCGGCGATCGGGATCGTGCACGGCGAGATCTTCTATCTCAAGGAGCTCGCCGAGGACTGCGCCGCGGACCGCGTGTACGAGTTTTTCTTCTGCGCGCCGCCGCTCGTGATCACCCGCGGGACCGGCTCGCCGATCAACCCCCAGGCGATCAAGTAAGGCTTCGGCCCGCACGCCGGAAGTGTTAGGATCGCGGGCCGGGAGAACTGCCATGGCACAGAACGGCGCGTTGGCGAAGAACATGCGGCTCTTGGGGTACAACGATCTGGGCGGCTTCGGGAACTGCGGCGAGGGGATGGCCATCCAGCTCGCCCGCGACGGGCGGCGCGTGCTGTGGCAGGGCCACGAGTCCGCGCCGAAGAACTTCACCGGCGTGGACGTGACCGATCCGCGGAAGCCGACGGTCATCGTCCAGAAGGATCTGCCCCACGGGGACATGCGGTCCAACAACCTGGACCTCGTGGGCGATCTGCTCGTGGTCCCGTACCAGACGAGCCGCGTCGGCATGAAGCCGGCCGGTGTCGAGTTCTTCGACGTGTCCGACCCCAGCAAGCCGCGGTCGGTTGCGTTCTTCGACGCCTCCGGGCCCCACTCGAGGGGCGTGCACCATCTGTGGTTCGTCGACGGCACGTATCTGCATCTGGCGAGCGGAGCGCCGGACTTCAAGCCGCGGAACCCGAAAGACGATCAGTTCTACCGCATCATCGACGTCCGGCAGCCCACGCATCCGGTCGAGGTCGGTCGCTGGTGGCTGCCCGGTACGCGGGACGGGGACTCGGAGCCGGCCCCGGCGCGTCACCCGAAGTTCGACGCCGGATTCCGCGCGCACAACACGAACGTCTACCCCCGCCGGCCCGACCGGGCCTGGATCGGCTACATCGACGGCGGCGCGATCATCCTCGACATCTCGGACATGGCCAGGCCGCGCATGCTCAGCCGGTGGGACTACCATCCGCCATATCCGGGCTTCACCCACACGCTCCTGCCTCTCTTCGATCAGAAGCTCATGATCGTTTCCGACGAGGCGACCGCGGAGGCTGGCAAGGACTGGCCGAAGCTCGTGTGGGTCGTCGACGTTCAGGACGAGACCAATCCCGTCCCGATCTCGACCTTCCCGATCCCGCCGGTCGACGAGTTCAAGGGACGCGGCGGGCGCTACGGCGCGCACAACCTCCACGAGAATCGTCCGGTGGCGAGCAATCTGGTGACGGAGAAGATCATCTTCGGCACCTTCTTCAACGGCGGGGTGCGCGCCTACGACGTCTCGAACCCGTTCCGACCGGAAGAGGTCGCCTACTACGTGCCGGAGGCGCCGCGCGGCTCCCGTGCCGGGGCGGTTCAGATCAACGACGTGCTCGTGGACGAGCGCGGCATCGTGTACGCCGTCGATCGTCTCATCGGCGGCGTCTACCTGCTCGAGCTGGAGGTTTGATCGGCGAAGGGAGGCTCCCTCCGGCGAGGCCGCAAGTCCCGGGTTGATGAGTTGAGGATCCAGGGGAGTGAGGGATCGAACACTGATGACCTGACCGGCAACACGAGGAGATCCCGATGACGGTAGGAATTCGACGTCATCCGATGCCCGTAGTCGTCGTGACGCTCGCGCTCGTCTGCATCGGCGTGGTGGTTCCGGCGACGGCCCAGTTGGAAACGCCGCGGCGTGGCGGCGTCCTGCTGGCTGCCATCGGTGCCGATGCGCCCAGCCTCGACCCGCACCAGGAGCAAACCTTCGCCACCATCCAGCCGGTTGCCCCGCTCTACAGCACGCTCTTGCAGATCGATCCCTACAGTTACCCGAACGTCATCGGCGACGTGGCCAGCGAGTGGACGATCGCACCCGACGGACTGACCTACACGTTCAGGATCCGTCCAGGCATCCGGTTTCACGACGGCTCGCCGTTGACGGCCGCCGACGTCAAGGCCACCTACGACAAGATCCTCTTTCCGCCCGAGGGGGTCCGCAGCATCCGGCAGCACCATTACTCTTCGGTGGCGAGGGTCGAGGCGCCGGAACCCGGCACCGTGGTGTTCAAGCTCAAGTTCCCCTCGGCCTCCCTCCTCGCGAACCTCGCCTCACCGATGAATGTCATCTTTCCGAAGAAGTATCTCGACAAGGATCCGAATTACTTCAAGAACAACGTCGTGGGCTCCGGACCCTTCAGGTTCAAGAGCTACACGCGCGGCGCGACGTTCGAGGGTGAGCGTAACCCCGACTACTTCGTCAAGGACCGGCCATTTCTCGACGGGTACAAGTTCTACATCAGCACGGAGACGTCCGTGCGCGCCGCCGCGATCCGGTCCGGGCGCGCCCACATCGAGTTCCGCGACCTGCCCCTCGCCGAGGTGGAGGCGATCCGGAAGCAGCTCGGCGACAAGGTCGTCGTCCAGCAGACCCCCTTCGTCATCCACTTCGACATCGCGATCAACAACACGGTGAAGCCCTTCACGGATGCTCGGGTCCGCAAGGCCCTCACGCTGGGCCTCGATCGCTACACCGGGGGGCGGGTCCTCCATGCGCTCACGGGACTCCGGAACGTCGGGGCGCTGGCGCGTCCGGGCACCGAGTGGGCGATGTCGCCGGGAGAGCTCGAGAAGTTTCCGGGCTTCGGGCGGGACGCGGAGAAGAACCGGGCCGAGGCCAGGCGGCTCCTGGCCGAGGCGGGCTACCCGAACGGCTTCAAGGTGGTTCTGAAGAACCGCAACGTCAAGCTCCCCTACCAGGACTTCGCGGTGTACGTGATCCAGGAATGGCGCAAGATCGGGGTCGAGGCCGAGCATCGGCCGCTCGAGACGGCGGCCTGGTACGCGGACGGACGGGACCAGGGGAACTTCGAGGTGGTCGTCTTCCCGACCGGCGCCTTCATCGACGATCCCGACCAGTTGCTCGCGCCGTACATCACGGGGTCCCCTCAGAACTGGGCTCGCTTCTCCAACCCCGGGATCGACGACCTGTATTCGCGGCAGGCGCGGACGCTCGACCCGGTCGAGCGCCGGAGGCTCGTCATCGAGCTCCAGAAGATCGTCCTGGAGAACGCGTACCACATGCCCGGTCTCTGGTGGTCGAGGAACGTCGTGCACTGGGCCAAGGTAAAAAACTGGGTGGCTCCGCCGAGTCACTTCACCAACCAGAAGCTCCAGGACGTCTGGCTGTCGGAGGATTGATATGCGATCTCATCGCACGCTCCTCACCATGTTCGCGCGTGCTGTCCTGATCGGGTTCCTGGTCGTGGCGGTGCCGGCCGCGGTCCAGGGTGCGGACACCCCGCGGCGAGGGGGCGTCCTGTTAGCGGCGATCGCCGCCGACGCGCCGAGCCTCGATCCGCACCAGGAGCAGACCTTCGCCACCATCGAGATGGTGGCGCCGCTCTACAGCACGCTGATCCAGATCGACCCGCTCAGCTACCCGAAGATCATCGCCGACGCGGCCAGCGAGTGGAAGATCGCGCCCGACGGGCTCACCTACACGTTCAAGCTCCGACAGGGGATCCGGTTTCACGACGGCTCGGCGCTGACCGCCCCCGACGTCAAGGCCACCTACGACAAGATCGTGTTCCCGCCAGCGGGGGTCCGCAGCATCCGGCAGAACGCCTACGGCGCGATCGCGAGCATCGAGGCCCCGGACCCGAGCACCGTGGTGTTCAAGCTCAAGTTCCCGTCCGCCTCGCTGCTCGGCAACCTGGCCTCGCCGTGGAACGTCCTCTATCCGAAGAAGTACCTGGACCGGGACCCGAACTACTTCAAGACGAACGTCGTCGGCTCGGGACCGTTCAAGCTCAAGAGCTACACGCACGGCTCGACGTTCGAGGGCGAGCGGAACCCCGATTACTTCGTCAAGGACCGTCCGTACCTCGACGGCTACAAGTTCTTCATCAGCACGGAAACGTCGGTGCGGGCGGCGGCCCTTCGCTCCGGGCGCGCCTGGATCGAGTTCCGCACCATGCCCCTGGCGGAGGTGGAGGCGATCCGCAAGCAGCTCGGGGACAAGGTCGTCGTGCAGGACACGCCCGCGACCGGTCTGTTCGGGATCGCGATGAACCAGACCGCGAAGCCGTTCACCGACATTCGCGTCCGCAAGGCCCTCACGCTGGGCCTCGATCGGTACACGGCGAGCAGGGTGCTGTACCCGATCGCGAGCCTGAAGGACGTCGGGGCTCTGATGCGCCCGGGCACGGAGTTTGCGATGTCGGAGTCCGAGCTTCAGAAGCTCCCGGGGTTCGGAAGGGACATGGAGAAGAACCGGGCCGAGGCCAAGCGCCTCCTGGCCGAGGCGGGCTATCCCAACGGCTTCAAGGTCGTCTTGAAGAACCGCAACGTGCGGATACCCTACATCGACTTTGGAGTGTTCACGATCCAGGAGTGGCGCAAGATCGGGATCGAGGCCGAGCACCGGCCGCTCGAGACCGCGTCCTGGTTCGCGGACGGGCGGGATGCGGGGAACTTCGAGGTGATCGTCAACGGCGTCTTCAACTACATGGACGACCCCGATCTGTTTCTCGAGCGGTACACCACGGGGGACACCAACAACTGGGGTCGCTTCTCGGATCCCCGGATCGACGACCTCTTCGCGCGCCAGACGCGGGCCCTCGACCCTGCCGAGCGCAAGCGGCTCGTCAACGAGCTCGAGAAGATCGTTCTGGAGAACGCCTACCACATCCCCGGCCTCTGGTGGTCGCGGAGCGTGGTGCACTGGGCGAAGGTGAAGAACTACGTTGCGCCGCCCAATCACTACTCGAATCAGAAGCTGCAGGACGTCTGGCTCGCCGAAGACTGACACACGACAGCGCCCTCGTAGTGGCGACTCGACACCTGACAGCTGTCCCTGACAGGAGGCGCGGGTTGACAAGTGCCCTCCGCCCTTGGTAGCGTCCGCCGCTAAATCGGTATCCGTTCGCGCTCGAGCGGCCCACGGCCTTGGGAGGTGCCAGATGGCGGCAGGAGTCCGGCGTCACCGAACGCTGTTCACCGTCGTTGCGGTCGCGGTCCTGGTCGCCCTGGCGACCCCGGCCGCCGGCCAGGCCGCGGAGACCCCGCGCCGCGGCGGAATCCTGCTGGCCGCCATCGGTGCCGACGCGCCGAGTCTCGACCCTCACCAGGAGAGCACGTTCGCCACCCTCCAGATGGTGGCGCCGCTCTACAGCACGCTGATCCAGATCGACCCGCTCAGCTACCCGAAGATCATCGGTGACGCCGCCAGCGAGTGGACAATCTCGCCCGACGGTCTGACGTACACGTTCAAGATCCGTCAGGGAATCAAGTTTCACGACGGCTCGCCCCTGACGGCCGTCGACGTCAAGGCCACCTACGACAAGATCGTCTTCCCGCCCGAAGGCGTCCGGAGCGTTCGGAAGAATGCGTACGCGACGGTCGCGAGCGTCGAGGCCCCGGACCCGAACACGGTCGTGTTCAAGGTGAAGTACGCGTCGGCCTCGCTGCTGGACAACCTCGCCTCACCGTGGAACGTCATCTACCCCAAGAAGTACCTGGACAAGGACCCCAACTACTTCAAGACGAACGTCGTGGGCTCGGGGCCCTTCAAGTTCAAGAGCTACACGCGCGGCTCGACCTTCGAGGGCGAGCGCAATCCGGACTACTTCGTCAAGGATCGGCCGTACCTGAACGGCTACAAGTTCTTCATCAGCCCCGAAACCTCCGTCCGCGCCGCGGCCGTCCGATCGGGGCGCGCTTACATTGAGTTCCGCGACCTGCCGAACGCCGATGTGGACGCGATCAAGAAGCAGCTTGGCGACAAGGTGGTCGTTCAGCAGACGCCCATGACCGGCCAGTGGGGTATCGCCATCAACAACACCGTGAAGCCCTTCACCGATGTGCGCGTCCGGAAGGCCCTCACGCTCAGCCTCGATCGCTACACCGCTGGCAAGGTTCTGTTCCCGCTCACCGGCCTGCGGGATGTGGGGGCGCTGATGCGTCCGGCTACGGAGTGGGGGTTGCCGAAGGCAGATCTCCAGAAGCTTCCGGGGTTCGGGAGGGACATGGAGAAGAACCGCTCCGAGGCGAGGCGACTCCTGGCCGAGGCCGGCTACCCCAACGGGTTCAAGGTCACCCTGAAGAACCGCAACGTGAAGCTCCCCTACCAGGACTTCGCGGTCTTCGCGATCCAGGAGTGGCGCAAGATCGGGATCGAGGTCGACCACCGGCCGCTCGAGACGGCGGCCTGGTTCGCGGATGGGCGGGACACCGGGAACTTCGAGCTGATCATCGGCCCGACCGTCGAGGCCAGTGACGATCCCGATCTGTTCCTGCGGCGCGCCACCACGGGGGACACGGAGAACTGGGGCCGGTACAGCGATCCCGGAATCGACGACCTGTTCTCGCGGCAGTCGCGGACGCTCGACGTCGCCGAGCGGAGAAAGCTGGTGCACCAGCTCCAGAAGGTCGTGCTCGAGAACGCGTACTACATGCCGGGCCTGTGGTGGTCGCGCAACGTCGTCCACTGGGCCAAGGTGAAGAACTACAAGGCCCCGCCCAACCACTACGCCAACCAGAAGCTCCAGGACGTCTGGCTGGCGGAGGATTGAGCCGGATCGCACGAGCGCAGCATGTCAACGTATATCGCGAAGCGGCTCCTCCTGATCGTCCCGACGCTGCTCGGCGCCGCCGCCCTGGTGTTCGTGATCATGCGGGTCATCCCCGGGGACGTGGCGCTGCTGATCTTCGGCGGCGACGCCGCCGGCCACATCGATCCCAAGCAGCTCGCCGCCATGCGCCATCGGCTCGGACTCGATCAACCCCTGTGGATGCAGTTCGGGACGTGGCTCTGGGGAGTGCTCCGCTTCGACTTCGGCAACTCGCTCTGGACCGGGCGCCCGGTCATCGAAGAGCTGCTCGTGCGCCTGCCACTCTCGCTCGAGCTGGCGCTCGCCGCGACGATGGTCTCGGTGCTGATCGCCATTCCCTTCGGCATGCTCGCGGCCGTCCGCCAGGACACCTGGGTGGACTACCTCGTGCGCGTGGTCAGCATCGGCGGCCTGGCCATCCCGTCCTTCTGGGTGGGCATCCTCTGCATCCTGATACTCGTGATCTTCTTCGGCTGGGGGCCTCCGCTCGAGTTCACGCCCCCCTGGGTCGATCCCTGGGCGAACTTCCAGATGATGGTCTGGCCGATCGTCACCGTCGGCTATCGGTACGCCGCCGTGACCACACGCATGACCCGCTCAACCGTGCTCGAGGTGTTGCGGGAAGACTATATCCGCACGGCCTGGGCGAAGGGGTTGCGGGAGCGGGCCGTCGTCATCCGGCACGCGCTGAAGAACGCGATGCTCCCGGTGATCACGCTCGTCGGGACAGAGTTCGCGTTCCTGATCGGCGGCCTGGTCGTCACCGAGACGGTGTTCACCCTGAACGGCGTGGGGCGATTCGTGGTGGACGCCGTCGCCCATCGGGACTACCCGGTCGTGCAGGCCCTGATCTTCCTGATCGCGTTCGGCTTCGTGGTCGTGAACCTTCTCGTCGATCTGACCTACGCGTGGTTCGATCCACGGATCCGGTATCGTTAGCCATGGCGACCAACCTCGAGCTGGCTCACGCGGCGGCCTCGGCGGAACTGTCGCCGCGGCTCACCGTCGCCGAAGAGGTGGCGAAGTTCATCCGCACGAAGCCGCTCGGCGCCGCCGGCGCGCTGATCATTCTGGGGATGCTGGGCCTGGCCGCCTTCGCGGAGCTGCTGGCGCCGTACGACCCGTACGTCGGCGACTACGGGCAGCAGTTCGCTCGGCCGAGCGCGGAGCACTGGTTCGGCACCGACGAGTTCGGCCGTGACGTGATGAGCCGGATCATGTATGGGGCGCGCATCGCCCTGTTCGTCGGGTTCACCGCGTCGTTCACGGGCTGTACGATCGGCGCTCTGCTGGGCGTGATCAGCGCCTACTGGGGCGGGCGAGTCGACCTCCTCCTCGAGCGCTTGATGGACATCCTGCTGGCGTTCCCGCAGCTGATCCTCGCCCTGGCCATCGCGTCGATCCTGGGCCCGGCGGTCCACAACGTGGTGATCGCCATCTCGATCCCCGTCATCCCCCGCGTCGCGCGCGTGGTGCGGTCCGCCGCCCTCTCGGTGAAGGAGCACGTGTACGTCGAGGCCGTGCAGGCCCTGGGCGCCTCCCGGCGCCGCGTCATCCTGCAGCACATCATCCCGAACGTCATGGCGCCTTACATCATCATGGTGACCGCGCAGCTCGGCGCCGCCATCCTGGCCGAGGCGGCGCTCTCCTACCTGGGGCTGGGAGCGGCGGAGCCGACGCCGTCGTGGGGACTGATGCTCTCGGGCTCCGCTCCGTCGTACGCCGAGAAGGCTCCGTGGATCGCGCTCTTCCCGGGCATTGCGATCAGCCTCGGGGTGTTCGGCTTCAACCTCTTCGGCGACTCCCTCCGCGACGCGCTCGACCCGAAGCTTCGAGGGCGGTGAGGGTGACACGGGGCGCGGCGCGGGCCGGCGGGCCGGCTGCGCACCCCCGGCGCCGCTATTTCTTTCCGAGCTCGGCGACCGCCCGATCCCGATAGGAGAAGTTGAAGAGCCGGGTCGGGGGCAGCAAGTCCTTGTACTTGAGGAAACCCATCTCGGAGCTCAGGCGCTGCATGGAGTCGAGCACCGCGGGGTCCATGTCGAGATTCGGATCGAGAACGTGGGCGCGCGCGCGTCGGATGACGTCGGCCTTGGCCCCCGTGTACTTCACCATGACATCGATGTTGCGCTCCTGCCTCCACCCATTGTCGAGGGCGAGATCGCGCGCGGCCTTGACATAGGCCACCATGACCTTGTGGGCGAGATCAGAATTCTTGGCCGCCCAGTCCTTGTTCCAGAAGATCGCGGTGATCGGTGTCGCCTTGGCGCCCGCGGGGCGGGGCAGGGGCCGCACCGCGATCGCGCGCTCCTCGGCCAGCGTGGGGAAAGGCTCCGTGAGGATCGCCGCCTCGACCGCGCCCGACTCGAGCGCGGGCACCATGTCAGGGAACGGCATGATCTTGATCTGGACATCCCGTAGAGTTAGCCCGTCCTTCTTGAGAGCCTGGTCGAGCATCCATTCCACGGCGGCGCCGCGGACGTTGAGGGCGACCGGCTTGCCCTTGAGATCGCCGATGCGCCTGATCTCTTTCTCCCAGGAGGCCTTCCGCACGGTGAAGTAGTCCTCGACATAGCCCGAGTGGAGAGGTGCCACGAACTCGATCGGCATCGCCGACGCCACGGCGTTGAAGCCAGCGGCGCCCATGCCGGCGCCGCCGACGTGCAGCTGGCCCGTCGCCACCTGAGAGAGGATCTCGGGCCCGCCGGCCAGGCGGACCGTTTCGACGCCGATGTCCGCGGCCGGCAGGTACCGGTCAGCCATGATGTAGAGCGCCGCGAAGGAGTCGGAGGGAATGTAGCCCACACGTACCGTGGGCTTCGCCTGGGGCCACACGGGCGCCGCGGCGGCAAGCACCGCGAGCGCGACCATGCCGAGCCAGACTCCCCCTTTGCGGCTGACGATCGATGTCTCCGTGAACGCCCGGGCCGGTCAGGTACCGTGATCAGCGCGCAGACTGGACGAGCCGGGCGATCTCGCCGGGCTCCGGCACGCGGCCGGTCTGGCGCCTGGAGAAGACGACGCGGCCGTCGACCGTCACCGTGAGCTCGCCGAAGCCGCCCCAGCGGATTTTCGCCGGCACGTGCAGCGTCGCCTGCAGCTCGTCGCGGAGACGCACCGCCTCCCGTCTCAAGTCCATTCAGACTGCGCAGCGCTTGATGTCGACCTGCATCCCCCGAGCTTTAACCATACTTCGTCGTCGAAGGCAAGGATGCTTGACGACCTCTCGTCCGCGCTGTATACCGCTCGACACGAGGGGATAGTCACATGGACACCAGAGGACTGAGCGGAGCCGAAGCCCTCCTGCGCCTCCTGCGCGAGATGGGCGTGGAGCAGATCTTCGCGTCCCCCGGATCGGAATGGTCACCCGTCTGGGAGCATCTCGCGAAGCCCTACGGATCGGCTGAGGAAATCCCGCGGTACATCTCGCGCTGGTCGACATGACCCTCGAGCCGATCAATCCCGGCGGCGGGGTGTGACCGTTTCGCCCAGGGGGAACCCTCGGCAACCCAACGTCCACTCACAAGGAGGAGATCCATGAGAATCGAACGGCTGCTGTCCCTGGTGTTCGGCATGGCGCTGGTCCTGGCTGCATCGTTCGCAAGTGCTCAGCAACCGGCCGCGGTACCGCCGCCACCGCCGCCGCCGTACGGCGCCCCGATCAGCCTCGAGCAGGCCAAGAAAGTCATGGCGGGCGCCGAGGCCGAGGCGAAGAAGAACAACTGGAACGTCGTCATCGCCGTCCTTGACTCGGGTGGCAACCTCGTGATGCTGCATCGGATGGACGGCGCACAGTTCGGCAGCATCGATGTCGCGAAAGACAAGGCGCACTCGGCCGTCGCCTTCCGCCGGCCAACCAAGGCGTTCGAGGACGCCCTCGGGCAGGGTGGTGTGAACTTGCGAATCCTCAAGCTTCCCGGCGCGAGCCCTCTCGAGGGCGGGCTTCCGATCGTCGTCGACGGCAAGCTCATCGGCGGGGTCGGTGTCTCCGGTGTCCTCGCCACCCAGGACGCGCAGATCGGCCGGGCGGGAATCGAGCATCTGAAGTAGCGCCGACGTGACGGGCCGGGACGTCAACCCGGCCCGTCCTCGCTCCGCTCCGGTAGCTCGGAGACCGATGCCCCCACCCGTTCCCAAAGTCCTCGTGAACGAGGTCAGCGTGACCTTCGAGAGCCACGGGCGCTCGGTCCTGGCGCTCGATCGGATCTCACTGCAGGCGCACGCCGGCGAGTTCCTCTGCATCGTCGGGCCGAGCGGGAGCGGAAAATCCACGCTGTTGCGCGTGGTGGCCGGTCTCCTCCGCCAGAGCGCCGGCGCGGTGCGGATCGAGGCCGACCGGCCGGGAATGCCGCTCACGGCGATGGTCTTCCAGGAACACGCGCTGTTGCCGTGGCGCACCGTCCGCGACAACGTGACGTTCGGCCTCGAGAACCGCGGCGTCCCACGCGCGGAGCGGGACGCGCGCGCGCGGGAGATGCTGGCGATGGTCGGGCTCACGCGCTTCGCTCGGCACTATCCGCATCAGCTCTCGGGCGGTATGAAGCAGCGCGTGGGTATCGCCCGCGCGCTGGCCAACGACCCCGAGGTGCTCTTGATGGACGAGCCGCTGGCGGCCCTCGACGCGCAGACGCGGACGATCATGCAGGAGGAGCTGCTCCGGATCTGGGCCACGCTCGGCAAGACCGTCGTCTACGTCACCCACTCGCTCGAAGAGGCGCTGCTGCTGGGCGATCGCATCGTGCTTCTCACCGCGCGTCCCGGGCGCGTGAGCCAGGTGTACTCGGTGGATCTCGGCCGGCCGCGCGGGCTCGAGGTGCGCGGGTCGCCGGCCTACGGCGCGCTGCTCGAGAAGATCTGGTCACAGCTCCGCGAGGAAGTCGTCCGCGCGATGGCCGAGGACCGGCGCGGGGAACGTGCATGAGAGCACTCGGCCGCTGGCTCACCGAGCACTGGATCGCCGTCGGCTCGCCGCTGCTCCTGCTGGTCGCCTGGGAGTGGGCGAGTGCGACCGGTCTCCTCCGCGAGGCCTTCTTCCCGCGCCCCTCGACGATCGCGGCCCACCTCCGCCAGCTCGCAGCGGACGGGACGCTCTGGGGCCACACCGCGATGACGCTTATCCGCATCGGCTGGGCATTCGCGCTCGCCGCGGTCCTCGGGGTCAGTGTCGGACTTGCCATGGGACTCTGGCGGCAGCTTCGCGACGGGCTCGATCCAGTCTTCGCCGTGATCTACCCGATCCCCAGCGTCCTGTTCCTGCCGTTCGTGAGCTTCCTGGTCCCGCCGGGCGAGATCGCGCTGGTCGTGACGACCGCCGTGACGTCGTTCTTCCTGATCGCCTTCAGCACGACGCAGGGCGTGCGGCAGATCGACCGCCTCGTCGTCGAGGCTGCCGTCCACTACGGCGCGCGAGGCTGGCGGCTCTTCGCCACGGTGCTCCTGCCGGGGGCGCTGCCGCTCATCTTCACCGGGCTCAGGCTCGGTCTCGGCTTCGCGCTGATCGTCGTGGTGGCGGTCGAGATCGTCGCCGCGAGCCGCGGGCTGGGGGCACTTCTCTGGCTCTCGTGGCAGATCCTCAAGATCGAGGATATGTACGCAACCTTCTTCGTCATTGCATTCCTCGGCGCGCTCCTCTCCTACGGTCTCGCCGCGTTCCGCGCGCGCCTGCTGCCGTGGGTCCAGGACGTGGCGGAGCCGTAGGGATGGCCGTGCTCCTGCCCGCGGCGCTGCTCGTCCTCTGGGAGATCTGCTCGCGGTTCGCGGTCGTACCGCCGCGCTATTTTCCGCCGCCCACGACGGTCGGATGGGTGCTGGTCGATCGCGTCGTCGCGGGCGACCTGGGCGCCCAATCGCTCGTCACGCTCGCTCGGCTCGGCTCCGCCTTCGCGATCGCCGCCCTTCCCGGCGTGCTCCTCGGCCTCCTGATGGGGGTGGCGCGTCCCCTCCGCGACGCCGTCGAGCCGTACATCGCGTTCATTTTCCCGGTGCCGAAGATCACGCTGCTGCCGTTCTTGCTGATCATCCTCGGGGTCGGCGAGCCGGCCTTCGTGTTGACGGGAGCGACGTCGGCGTTCTTCCAGATCGTCATCAGCACCCTCGGCGGCGTGCAGACGATGGACCCGCGGCTCCTGGAGGTCGGGCGCAACTACGGCGCTCGCGGCGCGCGGCTCTTCTGGAAAATCATCCTGCCGGCCGCGCTCCCGTCGATCTTCACGGGTCTTCGGCTCGGCCTGGGGCTGGCCCTCGTCGCGCTCGTCGCCGTCGAGTTCATCGCGGCGAAGTCGGGTCTGGGCCATCTGGTCTACCGCCACTGGCAGATGCTGAGCACCCCAGAGATGTACGCGGCGTTCGCGCTCGTCGGGGCGCTCGGTCTTCTGCTCACGCGGGGCCTGCGCGCGCTCCAGGCGCGGGTGCTCGCCTGGCAGGAAGAAGTCGGGAGCCTCTAGACGTCAGAGCAGCGTGCACGCCTCCTCGAACTCGAGGCGCGGCAAGCGCGCGAGCACCTTGGTCGGATCGCCGTAGCCCACGTTGCACAGGAAGTTGGACTTGACCCGGCCGTCGGGGAAGAACTCCGCGTCGACCTTCGCGTTGTCGAACCCGGACATACCGCCGACGTCGAGTCCGATCGCGCGTGCCGCGATCATGAAGTAGGCGCCCTGGAGCGTGCCGTTGCGAAAGGCGACCGTCTCGGCCAGCTGCTTGTTCGCCTCGTACGGATTCTTCATCTCCGGCCGGTGCGGGAAGAGCTTGGGGAGCAGCTCGTAGAAGCGCGTGTCGTACCCGATGATCGCGGTGACCGGCGCGGCTTTCGTCTTGTCGACGTTGCCCGGGCTGAGCGCCGGCAGCAGCCGCGCCTTCGCCTCCGGGGTCCGGACGAAGAGAATCCGGGCGGGGCAGGAGTTCGCGCTCGTCGGACCGCACTTCATGATGTCGTAGATAGCCCGCAGCTGCGCGTCGGTGACGGGCGTCGGGAGCCAACCGTTCTGGGTCCGGGCCTTGCGAAAGATCAGGTCGAGCGCGGCATCGTCGAGCGTCGGGCGCATGGTCAGTTCGTCCTCGCGTTCTGAATCGCGCGCCACACGCGGTCGGCGGTCGCGGGCATGTCGAGCTGTCGGACGCCGACGGACGCGAGGGCATCGACGACCGCGTTCATGACGACGGGCAGGGCCCCGACCGTCCCGGCCTCGCCCGCGCCCTTGGCGCCCATCGGATTGAGCTTCGTCGGTACCGGATTGCTCTCGATGTGCATGTCGGGAAGCGTATCCCCGCGTGGCATCGCATAGTCCATGAACGACGCGGTCAGGAGCTGACCGGACTCGCGGTCGTAGACGACCTGCTCCATGAGCGCCTGACCCACGCCCTGCGCCACGCCGCCGTGGATTTGGCCCTTGAGGGTCACCGGATTGATGACCGTCCCCACGTCGTCGACGATCACGTAGCTCACGATCTCCACGGCGCCGGTGTCCGGATCGATCTCCACCTCGCACACGTGACAGCCGTTGGGCCACGTGGCCTGCTTGGGCGAGAAGGTCCCGGTCTCGTAGAGCCCGGGCTCGACCCCCGGCGGCAGCTGATTGGGCTGGAACGCGGCGCGCGCGACGTCCTTGAGGACGACGGCGCGGTCCGTACCCACCACGCCGAACTTGCCGTCCACGAACGTGATGTCCGCCTCGGCCGCCTCCAGCAGGCGCGCCGCGATCTTCTTGCCTTTGGCGATGACCTTGTCGGCGGCCGTCCAGAGCGCCGTGCCGCCGATGACCGTCGAGCGGGAGCCCATGGTGCCCATGCCGAATCCGACCCGGTCCGTGTCGCCGTCGACGTAGAGCACGTCGGCGGGATCGAGGCCGAGCCGCTCGTTGAGAATCTGCTTGAACGTCGTCTCGTGCCCCTGGCCCTGGTTCTTGCTACCCATCAGGACCGTCGCGCTCCCGCTGGGCGCGAACCGGATCTCGGCAAACTCGGGCTGCGCGCCGGCCGCCTGCTCGATCGCGTTGACGAGGCCGAGGCCGCGCAGCTTGCCACGCCGCCGCGCCTCCTCGCGCCGGACGGCGAACGAGGCGACGTCGCCCAGCTTGAGCGCCTTTTCCATGCTGGTCGGAAAATCGCCGCAGTCGTAAGTCGCGCCGAGCGGGTTCTTGTACGGCATGGCGGAAGCCGGGATGAGATTCTTCCGTCGCAGCTCCACCGGGTCGATGCCGAGCTCGCGGGCGGTGTCGTCGATGAGCCGCTCGAGGACGTAGGTCGCCTCCGGCCGCCCCGCCCCGCGGTACGGCGCCGTCGAGTTCGTGTTGGTCAGCACGCTCGTCACGTGCACGTAGGCCGTCGGGAACGCGTAGACACCGACCAGCGTGACCACGTTACTGAAGGTGGCCAGCAGATTGCGGTCCGAGGAGACGTAGGCGCCGACGTTCGCGAGCGTCCGGACGCGCAGGGCGAGGAAGCGGCCTTCGGCGTCGAGAGCGAGCTCGGCGTCGCTCACGTTGTCCCGCGCGTGCTCGTCGGCGAGGATCGCCTCGCGGCGCTCGCACGTCCACTTGACGGGCCGGCGGAGCTTTCGCGCCGCCCACAGCACGAGCCGGTGCTCGGGATACTGCCAGCCCTTGGTGCCGAAGCCACCGCCGACGTCCCCCGCGACGACGCGGATCCTGTGCTCCGCGATGTTGAAGATGTTACTGGCGAGGGCGTTCCGCACGCGGTGCGGGTACTGGACGTCCGCGTAGAGCGTGTAGCGGTCCTCGCTGGCGTCGTAGACGCCGAGCGAGCCTCGAGGCTCCATGTACTGCGCGTGGACCCGCGTGATGACGTAGCGGCGCCGGACGACACGATGGGCCCGCGCGAAGGCCGCGTCGGTCGCGGCCTTGTCGCCGGACTCGAAGACGTTGGAGACGTTGTCGGGACACTCGTCCCACACCGCGGCGCTCCCGGGCTGAGGCGCCTCCGCGGTCGCCGTCACCGACGGCAGGGGCTCGTAGTCGACCTGGACGAGGTCGACCGCGTCCTCGGCCTGGGCCCGGGTCTCCGCCACGACGAGGGCGATCGGATCGCCCACGTAGCGGACCCGGTCCTGGGTGAGGCCGCGATGCGGGCGCGCGAACATCGGCGAGCCATCGGGGCGCTTGCGCTTCAACGTCATGACCATCGTCCCGAGGCCGTCCTTGGCGAGATCGGCACCCGTGAAGACGGCCACGACTCCGGGCGCCCGCTGGGCCGCCGAGACGTCGATGGCGAGGAGCCGCGCGTGCGCGTGGGGCGAGCGCACGACGACGGCGTAGGTCTGGCCAGGAACGTTCACGTCGTCGAGGTAGCGGCCCCTTCCGCGCAGGAGGCGAACGTCTTCGACCCGCTTGATCCCCTGTCCGATCCCGAACTGCCCCATCAGGGAGTACCTCCTCTGATCACGGAGGGAGCAAGCGGGCGCCGGGCGCCGCGAACTCCTTCGGCCACACCACGATCCACTTGCCGTCCTGCACCTGCTTCACCTTCGAGAGATCGTCGCCGTAGTTGTTCGTGCCGTCGAAGCGGAAGCGGCCGACGATCGTCTGGACCTGGTTCTTCCGGAGCCACTGGGCCAGCCCCTTGTCGTCGAGGCTCCTGGTCGCGGTCACCGAGGCCTCGAGCATCTGCCAGGCCGCGTACGAGCCCGCGGCCTGCGTGTCGACGTTCGTATAGGGCACGCCGGCCTTCGCCGCGCGCTCGTGGTAGAGCGTCGCGAACTTGGCCGCGGCCGGGTTGTTCGTGAACGGCGGGTGCTCCTCGAAGAACGTGCCGGACAGCGCGAGCTTTGTCTCCGGCGCCAGGGCCATCGGACCCGGCGCCGGGAAGAGATGAAAATGGCGCCGAGGTGAATAGTCGAGCCGCTTGAGCTCTTCCAGGACCAGATTGCCGTCGAGACCGAGCGCGCCGACCCACAAGAGGTCCGGATTCGCGTCCTTGATGCGCGCGGCGATGGGACCAAAATCCCGCGTTCCGAATTCGTACTCGAGGTAGAGCACCACCTTGAGCCCGCGCTGAGACGCGACGTCGCGCGCTCCCGAGGACTGGAACTGAGCCGATGGGAACTTGCTGGTGACGATCGCGATCGTCTTCGGCGGGTTCGCGGTCGCGGCCACCGCGTCGAACACGATTCCGGGCACGGTGCGGGCGGGCTCGGGGCCGAACGGCGCCGCCGGAAACTGCATGTCGTACTTCGCGAGGTGCGGCATGCCGAAGCTGTGGTGGATGAGCATCTTCTGATAGCGCTGCGCGACCCCCATCGCGGCGATGATCGCGCCCGTCGCGTAGGGCCCCATCAGCAAGTCGACCTTGTCCACCGTGATGAGCTTCTCGTAGAGGCTGCGCGTGACCTCGGGCTTGGACTGGTCGTCGAGCAACACCCACTCGACGGGCCGGCCGAGCAGGCCGTTACCCCGGTTCAGCTCCTCGACGTAGATCTCGGCGGTGATCTTGTGCAGGAGCGCGGTCGCGGCGAGCGGCCCGGTGAGGGCGAGCGTGCCGCCGATCCGGATCGGCGGGCCGGAGGGCGCGGCGGTCGCCGTCGCGGCCAACGCGAAGACGAGCACGGCCCCGAGCATGCTCGAGCGGCCTGGAGTTACCCGCGAGAAGATCATCCACCTCCTCCGTGGCGTGGAAGTCGCACCGGAGCCTACCCGCGGGTGGGGGGAGAGTCAAGGCTGGTGCGACGTCAAGGCCTCCAGCTCCGAGCGCAATCGGCTGATCTCCACGGGCTTCTCGAGCACGGCCAGCACTCCTCGCTCGCGTCGGTAGCGCGCCACGTTCTCCTCGAAGCTCGAGATCACGATCCCGCATGTGCCGGGGTGCGTTCGTCGGGCGAAAGACAGAAGGTCGACGACGATCATCGCCTCGTCGCGGTCAGGGCGGACGTCGTCGTCCAGCAAGAGCAGGTCGAAGGGCTCAAGGGCAACCCGCGCGAATCCCTCCCAGATGTCCCCGGCGACGGTGACCGCGTGCCCCTCAGAGGACAGGATCGACCGCAAGCCCTCCCGCGCGTGACCTTCTTGCTTGACGATGAGTATCCGCAGCGACATTTGGCCTCGCTACGCCGGAAGACAGCAACCCTCGTGCCGTGATCGCGGCCGGCGGGCGGTCAGCGCCAAGTCCCCGAAAAGCCTCGGCGGCCCTCGACTGGGGCGCCCGCGAGGAGGTGACACACCCGATAAGACTTACCGGCAGTTCTTACTTCGACGTCGCAGCAAGCTCGTCGGTGAGGGCACGGGCCTTGCTCGCCAGGTTGGCCGCCCTCGGGTAGTCGCGCTGCCCCAGGGCCGTCCGGGCCTGGTCGAGGAAGTTCATCGCAGTCTGGAGCGATTCCCGCTGCGGCGGCTTCAACGGACGCCCTTGCAGCTCCGTGATTAGCCGCTGTACGTCGCTGATGTTCTGCCGGGCACCCTCTGCGAGCCGTTGCTCTTCCTCGGGTGAAAGCTCGGGTCGAAGCGGGGGCTGCGGGGACGCCGCCGGCCGCGGCGGTGGGGCCGTGGGCGGCGTTGGGGCCGAGGGTGTCGGAGGAGAGGTGGCGGCCCCTGGCAACGGCATCGCCGAGGGCGCCGGAGGGGAAACCCCTGGCGGCGGAGACCTCTTGAAGGTAGCCTCGGTCTCCGCGCCGCATCCGCACAGGGCGACCACAGTTACCGCGAGGAGAGCGCACCTCGTCACATTCCGGCCTGTCCTGAGGACGCGGGGAGCGTCAGGATCATCACCGTGCCCCGATCCGCTGCCGACTCGACGTCGATCCGCCCATCGTGCATCTGCATGATCCGGTACACCATCGAAAGCCCGATACCCGAGCCCTGCGGCTTCGTCGTGTAGTAGAGCCGGAAGATCCGGTCGACGTCCTCGGGCGCGATCCCGACGCCCTCGTCGCTGACACGCACCTCGATCGCCCCGTCCGGGCCCCGCCGAGCCGCCAGGGTCACGGTGCCTCCGCTCGGCATCGCCTGAATAGCGTTGGTCACGAGATTCGTGTACGCCTGCTGAAGAAGCTCGACGTCGCCCGCGACCGGCGGTAACTCCGGCGTTAATTCTAGCGCGATGCGCGTCCCGGCGCGCGACGCCTCGGGCGCCATGAGCCGCGCGACCTCCGCGAGCAAGGCGCTCACGTCCACAGGTCCGAGGTGAAGCTCCTGCGGCCGCACGAATTTGAGGAATCCTTGCACGACCCGGTCCAGCCGCTGGATCTCGTGCGCGATCACATCCAGACTCTCGCGCGCCGCCGGCCGCGCGCCGTCGAGACGCGTCTTCAGAAGCTCGAGGTGAATGCGCATGGCGTTGAGTGGGTTCTTGACCTCGTGCGCCACTCCGGACGTGAGCCGCCCGAGGGCCGCGAGCTTCTGCGAGTACGTCACCAGCGACTGCACGGCCCGGACGGGGTCGAGGTTCCTGAGCGCGAGCACACCGCCGCCGGCCCGGTCGCCGTCGGGAATGCGATAGCTCGACACGGCCAGCTCCCGCGACTGCCCGTCGGGACACGGCACTTTCACGGCGGCGTTACGACGCTCGACGCCGTCGTCGAACAGCTCGGCGACGAAGGGCGCCAAGGGGTGATCGGTAGCCTCGAGCGGCTCGGGTGTCTCGCCGACCGTCGAGCCGAGCCAGTTCCCGAGCAGCGCCTCCGCCGCCTGGTTACAGAACACCACCTGCCGCTTCGCGTTCAGCACGATGACGGCGTCCTCCAGACTGTCGAGGATCCTCTCCATCTTCGTCGTTTCGCTCTGCCACTGCTGATGGTCCGCGTGGACCTGCTCACCCAGCTGGTTGACCTTTGCGGCGAGCGCTCCCAGCTCGTCGTCGCGCGTGAGGTCCACGGCGCCGGACTGGCGGCGGCCCAGGCGCTCCATCCGCTGGGCCATCTTCCTGAGAGACTGCAGGAGCATGTGACCCGCGCCCAGCCCGACGACGACGACGAGGCCGAGGGCGACGACGGCGAGGGCGAGGCTGTGCAGCGCCGCGCGAGTCAGCTCCTGCCGGAGGAGGCTCGTGGACACTCCCACGCGCACGGTCCCGAACGGCCGCTCGCCCATGCGCATCGGGACCTGCGCCTCGTAGACTCCCGGCTCCCACACCAGCGAGACGACCGTCTGCAGCGTCCACCAGGCCTTGAGGCGCTCCAGACTGTCCCGCGGCGGCAACAGCTCGCCCTCGAGCTTCGGATTGCTGTGGGCGAGAACGCGATCCGACGGATCGACGATGGCGGCATAGACGACGGTGTGCGAGTAGCCGACGATGCCTTCGAGCATGGCGCGGATCCCGGGGTCGCGCTGGAGAAGTGTGGGCGATGAGAGCGGCGAGGCCCCGACGACCTGCGAGCTCTGATGATAGAGTTGCCGGGCCAGCAGCTCTCCCTCCTCCGCTGCCGCGCTGAGCGCAATCCGGGCCACGCTCGCCAGGTGGGCGACCGTCGATACGGCGATCACGAAGAGGATCACCGCACCGAGCGCCATGACCTGCCGGGGGCGGAGCCTGAAGCTCATGCGTGCGTGTCAGGTATTGTACTTGTGGAGCTTATTGTGCAGCGTCTTGAGGCTGATGCCCAGGATCTCGGCCGCGCGGGTCTTGTTGCCCCCGGTTTGCCGGAGCGTACGCAGAATGAGTTGCCGCTCGGCGTCCTCGACCGTCGTGCCAACGGCAAGCACCACCTCGGCTTCGGTCACGGTCGCGGCGGGCGCGGCCTGCGCGCCGAAAGCGGGCAGGTGCTCGGCGCGGACCAGCTCGTCGGGACACACGATCACCGCTCGCTCGATCACGTTCCGCAGTTCCCGGACGTTCCCGGGCCAGCGGTGCCGCCGCAGGGTGTCGAGAACCTCTTCGTCGACACCCCGGACCGAACGCCCGTGCCGCTCGTTGACCTCGTCCAGAAACGCCTGCACGAGATCGGGGAGATCCTCCATGCGCTCACGGAGGGGCGGTAGCGTGATCGCGAAGACGTTGAGCCGGTAGTAGAGGTCTTCGCGAAGCGCCCCGCCCTGCAGGGCCTTCAGTGGGTCCTTGTTGGTGGCGGCGACGACCCGTACGTTGACCTGAGTCTCGCTTTTGGCTCCGAGCCGACGAAATTGCCCTTCCTGGAGGACCCGCAGGAACTTGGCCTGCGTCGCGGGCTGCATCTCCGCCACTTCGTCCAGGAACAGGGTCCCTCCGTCGGCCAGCTCGAAGCAGCCCTGTCGGCGCTCGACGGCGCCGGTGAAGGAGCCCTTCTCGTGGCCGAAGATCTCGCTCTCCAACAAGGTCTCGGGAATGGCCGCACAATTGACGGCGACGAACGCCCCCTTGCGGCGCACGGAGAGCGCGTGCACCGTGCGGGCGACGAGCTCCTTGCCGGTCCCGCTCTCGCCCGCGATCAGAAGCGTCGCGTCCGTGGGAGCCACGACCTCGATCTGGCGCATGACCTCGAGCATGACGCGGGAGCTGCCGACGAGACGGCCAAAGGCTCCCCGCTGGCGAAGCTGGCGACGCAGCAGGAGCACCTCGCGAGCGGTCTCGGTCCGCTCCAACGCCCGGTCCAGAACGATCTGCAGGCGCGTCGGGTCCACGGGCTTGGTGAGGTAGTCGTAGGCGCCTTCCTTGATCGCCTGGACGGCGCCGTCGATGGTTCCCTGACCGGTCAGGAACACGACCGCGGTGGTCGGAAGGTCACGCTTGAGCCTCGCGAGCAGCTCCATCCCGTCGATTCCTGGCATGACAAGGTCGGCGATCACGAGATCGGGCGCCCACCCGGCCGAGCGCTCGAGGGCTTCCTGGCCGTCGGCGGCTGCGGTCGCGTCGTATCCCCAGACTGCCAGGAGGTCCTGGAGCCCCTTGCGCGAGGCCGGTTCATCGTCGACGACAAGGATGCGGGAACGCTCGCCGGCAGACACAGTCCCCGGCCTGACCTCGCAGGCGGCGGCCTGCGCTCCCGAGTCAGGCCCGGGTGCGCCCGGGGAGGAGCCGCTCGACGCCTCCGTGTGCCTCAGCGGACTCGTGCTCATGACGTCGCGACGCGCTCCCGCTCGGCTGTGGCGCGGATGAGGCGGATTCGCGAGTCGTCCCGCTGCGTCGGGACGCTCCACTCCAGGCGAGCGGCACGCTCGATCACGTGGCCGCAGGGTCCGAGAACGATCGACAGGATCTCGTCGCGCGTCTCATTCCAGTCTTCAACCCATCGAAGCGCGCGACAACGTCCGCAGAAGGTTGTCTTCGTGTTCATTGGGCCCTCGTTTCGTCCGCGTCGTCGTCCTCGTCGGTCGCCACCATCGCGAGCACTACGGCGGCCGGGAGGACACGGGCTTCGTCCACCCACACGCGCGAAAACCCCATCGCGATCACGCCACGAACCGATGTCTCGAACGCTTCGCGCGCGGCCTGTCTGATCGACGGTTCGGAGTGGTCATACAATGCGACTGTCGTTTCCATGCTGACGACTCGAGCCGAGACGGGTGATGTGGCGAGTATCAACGACGCAGCCGCGAGCCACACGAGCACGCGCATGGTCCCCTCCCGCAGTGATCGTCTTGTCTACTTCGTGTCGCCACGGACCGAGCATCGGTCGTGCCAGGGACAGGGGCGGGTCCTAACCGGTTGACTTCGCGGCGTGTTGGTCGCTAGCGGGTATGTTACCCCGGGTAGGCGGACACCCGGTCGGGCATAAAGGTGAGTGAAAAAAGTACACCAGCGTCGAGACAGCGTCAGGACATCAACGACCCCCGGTATTTCCCTGAGGCGAGTCTTCCACGACAGGCTCGCTCGGCGCACCCACGGGCTCGCGTGGCGAGCCCCGGAACCAATCTGTGAGGCGATTCCACCTTCCGACGACGTGATCGACGATGCCCCGGTGTTCGTCGCAGACCGGCGGCTCAGTGCCGGCGAGGAACGCTTCGCGCTGAACGATCGGGCAGGCGGAGTTGGCACGCTTTCCGTTGGTGGCGTCGATGTCCGCAAAGACGATCCCCGGCGGAACCGAGAAGTCCGGCTGCGGATAGGTTTCGAGCGCCTGCTGCATGAAGTCCACCCAGATCGGAAGCGCGGCCTGGGCGCCGCTGAGACCGTGCGGCTCGCCGCTGTCGAAGCCGACCCACACCAGCGTCAGAAGGCGTGGCCCGTACCCGACGAACCACGCGTCGCGGCCGTCGTTGGTGGTCCCGGTCTTGCCTGCGACCACGTTGGGGAGACCGCTCGCCCGCGCGGCGCTGCCGGTCCCCGACGTCATGACGCCCTTGAGCAGTGAGGTCACCAGCCACGCCTCGGCGGCCGACACGACCTGCACGGGCTCCTCCGCGACCGTTGGCTTCACCTCTTCGTCGCCGTACTGGACGGCTCGAATTCCGGAGACGGCCGAGGGCCGAACACCTCCGTTCGCCAGGGCGAGATAGGCCCGAGCCAGCTCGAGCGGCGTGACCTCGAACGCGCCGAGCGCCATCGCGGGGACAGGCGCCAGCTGGCCGCGGAGACCGAGCGCCCGCGCCATCTCGACGACCTGCGGCAGCCCCACGGCCTGTGCGACGCGGACCGTTGCGGCATTGAGTGACTGCTCGAGGGCTTGTCGCACGCTCACGGTCCCGGCATACCGGTCTTCGTAGTTGCGCGGGCTCCACGGCTGGCCACCGCTCACCAGCGTGATCGGCAGGTCGTCCACGCGCGAGGCGGGCGTGAATCTCGGCCCGCCGTCCTGGGCGCGGAGGGCGGCGAGATACACGATCGGTTTGAAGGCCGAGCCCGGCTGGCGACGGGCGAGCGTCGCGCGGTTGAACTGACTGGCGAGGTAGTCACGCCCGCCGACCAGGGCACGCATTTCGCCGGTCTCCGGCTCGACCGCGACCACCAGGACTTGCAGCCGCCGCGCCGGATCACGGCGGCGCAGGCGAGGGAAGCTGGTCTCGAGCCGGTCGAGACCACGCACTGCCGCGGCCTCGGCGAACCGCTGCACGCTCAAGTCGAGCGTGGTCACGATGCGGACCCCACGCACGCGGGAGACCTCGGCGCCGAAGCGTTGCTCGAGCTCCTGGCGTACGTGGTCGACGAAGTACGGCGCCACTTGTCCCGGGCTGGCCAGCGGCCGCACGCGGACGGGCGCGCGCCGAGCGCGATCGTACTCGGCCTGGGCGATCATCCCGAGCTCGCGCATGCGGGCCAGCACCGTATTGCGGCGGTCGCGGGCCCGGACGGGATCGACCGTCGGCGAGTAGATGTTCGGGCCGCGGATGATCGCGGCGATCAGTGCCGCCTCGCCGGTCGTGACCTGATGAACCTCCTTGCCGAAATACGCACGCGTCGCGGCCCCGATCCCGCGCATCGCGATCGGGCCGCGTTGTCCGAGGTAGATCTCGTTCAAGTACGCCTCGAGGATGCGCTCCTTGGAGTATCGCGACTCGACCAGCGCCGCCAGCCATGCCTCCCGCACCTTCCGGAACACCGTCCGGTGGGGACTGAGCAGCCGCACCTTGACGAGCTGCTGCGTGATGGTGCTCCCGCCTTCTTTGACTCTGCCAGCGCGCAGGTTGGCCCAGGCCGCGCGCACCAGCGCGCGGACGTCGAGACCCCCGTGCTCGAAGAACCGATGGTCCTCGGCCGCCAGCACGGCGTCGACCAGGACCCGCGGCGTCTCCTCGAGCCGGACAGGCCGGTGGTCTTCTCCAGGCCGGTCCATCGCGCTCGCGAGCACCTCGGGCTCCAGGGCGACGCTGGCGACATCCTGGCCATCGCGCGTGATCCCCACGATCCGGTCGTCGAGCACCTGAAGCCGAACGAGCTGGGCGTTGCCGCCGAGCCCCTCGGGAGCTCGCAGGAACAGCTCCCAGGCTCCCGCAATATGTCGGAACTGACCGGGTGACGTCGGGGCTCCGCGCGTCTCGGTGTATCCGAGCCGTGTGAGCGTGGCGGCGAGCGCGATGCGCTGGACGTGGACCCCGGGAGCCAGAGACTGTCCGGCTGCGTAGATGTACGTCGCGCGCCGGGCATCGGCCCGCTCGAATCGCGCGAGCTCGATAGCCGAATAGACGAACGGACCGCCCACCGAGAAGGCGAGCACGAGAGCAACGACCAGTCGCCTCCACCGGCCGAACAATCGCGCCGACTTCACCGCAGGTCCATCAGGTCTGGCTCGCCACATGGCGCCGTCCGTGCACCGGGTATGCCAGAAGCCCGTGGCTTTTGCTAGCTGAACTTAGATCGGATGGGGGGACTGCCGGAGTCGACCCACTGACAGTGAGTTGACACGTGTCGAGGAGGTCGGCGGGGGCTAAGCCCCGGGACGACCGAGCGGCCGAGGTTGTCCGAACGCCGCCGCCACCACCTCGTGAAGGTGTCCGAGCGAGACCGGCTTCGACACGTACGCGAAGGCTCCCATCGACATGGCGGTGGGCTCGAGCGTGACGTCGGTACTGCCCGTGAACATGATGACGCGGATCGCTGGATCGAGTGAACGGATACGCTCGAGCACCTGAACACCGTCGAGGCCTTCCATCAAGACGTCCAGCATCACGACGTCCGGTCGGTATTGCGAGACGGCGATGAGCGCGTCGCCCCCGTGAGCCGCCGCGTCTACCGTGTAGCCCGCATCCGAGAAATACGTCGTGAGGATCGCGACGACGTCCGGTTCGTCATCGACGACGAGGATCCGGCCCAGAGGCCGCCGTGGCGAGTCGCGCTGGTCCAAGACGATAGCATTATCGCTCGCGGCGCCGTCCCCGTCGAAGCGGAATGGGCCCCTGGAACGGGCTGGCTCACGCGACAGATCTCGTCTCCTCCGGCGTCTCGACTGGCGCGATCGGCTGGGCGGCCGCCGACTGTTCGAGCCACCGGGAGTGCCCACAGAGGCAGCACTTCCAGAGCAGGGGAGTCGTCCCCAGGCAATTGAACCGTTGAGCCTCCGAGAGGTGTGACAGATCCAGCCTGAGAACCCCACCGCACCGGCACGTCATCATGAGGGCACCTCCGATGAGCCGGAAGTGCATGCTTCGAGCCAGCCCTAAGTCGTTGACTTATGAAGGCGCCCGAACCCCGGCCGCCGGACGGATTGGCAAAACTAGAAGGACGTGTGACCGTCCTCGTCAGAGGAAGATGGCCTGCTGCTACTGTTGAGCCGTGCAGCTCTACGAGCGACTGCAAGCCCTTTACCCCGGAGCGTCGCGCCGAAGCCTCAAACACTGGCTCACGGGCTCGCGCGTGCGGGTCAACGGCGTCGTCGTCCACCGCGGCGACGTTGCCGTCGCCGTCGACGACCGTGTCGAGCTGACGGCGCCGCCGCCGCCGCCCTGTCCGCAACCCTTGGGCCTCGTGCACGAGGACGCCGACATCCTCGTCGTCGACAAGCCGACCGGTCTCTTGACCATCGCCACCGAGCGCGAGCGCACGCGGACCGCCTACCGGCTCCTCCGGGATTGGGTCGTCGCGCGCGGCTCCGCCACCGCGCGGCTCTTCATCGTCCACCGACTCGATCGCGAGACCTCCGGGCTGATCGTCTTCGCCAAATCCGTCGCGGCAAAGCGGAGTCTTCAGGCGCAATTCGCGGCACGCGCCGTCGAGCGCGTCTACGTCGCTCTGGTGGAGGGCGCCGTGCGGCAGAGCGAGGGGTCATTGACCGCGCGGCTCACCGAGGATCGGGCACTCCGCGTTCGGACGACGATCGACCGCCGGGCGGGTCGGGAGGCGATCACACGCTATCGCGTTCTCGAGCGGCGGCGCGACGCGACCGTGCTCGAGCTCCGCCTGGTGACGGGACGCCGCGGTCAGATCCGAGCCCAGCTCGCCGCGGCAGGCCATCCGATCGCCGGCGACCGCGAGCACGGAAGCCGAACCGACCCGCTCGGCCGCGTGGCGCTGCACGCGACGCGGCTCGGGTTCGTGCACCCGCGCGGCGGGCGCGTGAGCTTCGAGAGTCCTGTCCCGGAGGCGTTCGGCCGCCGCCCGGGGTGAGGCGCCAATGCTATGATCCCGCTGGCGCAGCGCGATGAGCGATCCGGAGCGTCTGGTGAGCGCGGATGTCGCGGGTCTCGCGGCCGCCATCGAGCGGGCGGCGGCCGATCTCGCCGTCGCCGAAGAGCCGGCCGGCTTCGTGGTTGCCCTCGAGGGCGAGGGCGATCCCGGCGAGCGCCGTGACTGACTGGACCGTCGCGACGTTCGCGCACGCGATCGCGGCGCGGAAGATCTCGCCGGTCGAAGCGACCGCGTGGCACCTCGAGCGTCCGAGACTCGAGACCGAGGCGCGGTGATTGGCTGACCGCCCGCCTCTCTGGCCGGTCTTCGGCGCGTACATTGGCGCGATCGCGATCGCCACCGCGCTCTTCGCTCTGGCCGACGGGGTCGTGCGAAGCCTCTATCCCGATCTGTCCGAGCGCGCGATGCTCGACAGTCTCCCCGGGCTCCTTGCGGGCGTTGTCGCCTCGTCCTTTGGCCTCCTTCTGACGACGCTGATCGCGAGCCGTGGCGCCCCGCTCGCCGCGCTCCGGCTCATTCCGGGGAAGGAGAGCGGTCTCACGCTCCTGGTCATGGTCGTTGGCATGCTGGCGCTCGCCCAGATGCTCGACTCGCTGACGATGCTCGTCGGGCTCGGCCAGCAGAGCACCATGGTGGCGATCCGCCGTGCTCTGGCCCAGGCGGCCGGTCCCGAGCTGTTCCTCGCCGTCATCGTCATCGGGGTCCTCGCGGGCATCGCCGAGGAGGTCTTCTTCCGCGCCTACATGCAGACGCGGCTCGGCGAGCGTCTGTCCCCCGCGGCCGCAGTGCTGGTCGCCAGCACGTGCTTCGGCGCCCTCCACATCGACTGGCTGCATCGCGAGTGGCTGCACGCGGTTCTGGCGTTCGCGCTCGGCCTCTACCTCGGCTGGATCACGGAGCTGACCGGAAGCGCGCTCCCGGCGGCGGCGTGTCACGTCATCAACAACGCGCTGTTCACCATCCTCACCGCGCTGTGGGGCTCGCTCGAGGGAGTCGGGCTCAACGCCGGCCTCGCCACGGCCTGCGCCCTCGCGTTCACCGGATGCGTCGTCTGGTTGCGGCGCGTTCGGCCGACATTGTAGTTTTGCCATTCGTGACCCGCTGACCCCATGACGCTCGATGAGCTGGTGGCGCTGACGCGAAGACGGCTCGCCGCGCGCGAGCGCCGCGTCGTGCCCCCCGGTGAGCTCGTGCGGGCCGCGGTGCTCGTGCCGCTCGTCGATCGGGGAGAACCCTGCCTCGTGTTCGCGAAGCGGACCGAAACGGTCGCGACCCACCGGGGGCAGATCGCCTTCCCGGGCGGCTCCGTCGACCCCGGGGACGCCTCGTTCCTCGAGGCGGCGTTGCGCGAGAGCGAGGAAGAGATCGGCCTGCCGCGGGAGTCAGTGGAGCCGCTGGGCGCGCTCGAC
>Ga0209056_10001099_pt1 | contig 29854 bp, 31 predicted proteins | sample GraSoiAngelo_114_FD_185876 | JGI IMG/M metagenome (GOLD analysis project Ga0209056, IMG submission 185876) | Grasslands soil microbial communities from the Angelo Coastal Reserve, California, USA - 14_0903_13_40cm (SPAdes) (version 2) | ecosystem: Environmental > Terrestrial > Soil > Grasslands... | reverse complement strand
TATCGTTGCGGGAATCGAGGCGCGCGGCTTCATTTTCGCCCCCGCTCTGGCCTATCGGCTCGGCGCCGGCTTTGTTCCCGTTCGCAAGCCAAAGAAGCTCCCCGCCAAGACCGCCAGCATTTCCTACGCGCTGGAGTACGGCACGGACACCCTCGAAATTCATGAAGACGCCGTGAAACCCGGCCAGCGCGTCATCATCTGCGACGATCTGCTCGCCACCGGAGGCACCGCCGCCGCCACTGTAAAACTCGTCCAGCAGCTCGGCGGCATTGTCGAAGGAGCAGCCTTCGCCGTCGAGCTCACCTTCCTCAACGGCCGCAAGAAACTCACCGGCGTCGACGTCTTCTCCCTGATTCAGTACGACAAGTAAAAAGGATGTCTAGTTTCATGCTTTAGCGGCGACCGGAGACAATTGATAAAATCAGTATCACGACAATCAAGACGAGTAGGAATTGAAATATCCGGCGTGCTGCGACTGGGTCCCACCGAAGGAGCATAGAGACGGAAGCCCCCGGATCCCGGAGTTCGATCCCGTCCGCGGTTGGCGGCTTGGCCAAGATGAGCCACCGGATAAGTTCTGGCTGTTCTGAATACAGCTGTGTCCAAGATTTGTATTGCGATCGCGCGGAAAGAATCGTGCGCGAACTTCCTCTGCCTTTGACATGAAAATGGACAAAGCTGGCATCCGTCCAACTAATAATTGCAATGTCTTCCCACTTGAGAAGTCTCAGAGTCAAGTATTGGCGGTAATGAATACCCTCCTGGTCGGCCACACCGTAAATCAGATCATGGGAACCCATGACGCCTATGATCGACAAGAGCATTCCCATGCAAAAAAAACTGCAACTGGAACGGCTGTATGTTGACGACCGCAAGAATCAAACCAGCGATTAGCATGACAAGTGAAATGCAGCGGGAGAGCAGCCAGTTCGAAAACGATCCAACCGTGATTTTTGATTCGCCCATGAGCGTTTCAATGCTTCCGAGAGAAGTGTCGCTGGCGGAGAACTTCGAAAAGTACGACTCCTGCAGCAACGGAAACGTTGACGGATTTCACCGGGCCCGTGGTAGGCAGTTTCACCACAAAGTCGCATCGCTTGCGCGTCAAATCGTGCAAGCCCTTGCCTTCGCTTCCCAGCACAATGCCCACCGGTGAAGTGTAGTCCACTTCGGAATAGCTCTTGTCCCCTTCCTCGTCGAGGCCTACCAGCCAATACCCCGCTTCTTTCAATTCCTCCATGGTGCGCACGAGATTCGTCACCTTCGCGACAGGAAGATGCGCCAGCGCTCCCGCGGACGCGCGCGCAACCGTGTCGGTAAGTCCTGCGGCGCGCCGCTCCGGAATCACTACGCCGTGCGCCCCCGCCGCCAGCGCCGTTCGAATCACCGCGCCCAGATTGTGCGGGTCCTCGACGCCATCGAGCAGCACGATCAACCCTCTCTGTCCGCGGCTCGCGTTCGCAACTTTTAGAATGTCTTCGAGCGTTCCTGCCGCGCGCGCTGCAGCCAGCGCGACCACGCCCTGGTGGTCTCTCGAATTCGCCAGCCGGTCCAGCTGCCCGCGCTCTTCAAACCGTACCGGCACGCCCTGTTTGCGCGCCAACTGCACGATTTCTTCAACGCGCGTATCCTGCCGCCCCTTCGCAATGGCAATCCGATCGATCGGCCGCTGCGCCTCCAGCGCTTCCTTCACGGCATGAATCCCTGTCAGGCAGTCCATGGCCGAAACAGTTTACAGGCGAGTGCCCGGAGTGGAAAGCAGCGCCGCAGTAGGACAGGCATTCTTGCCTGTCACTGCAGTTGGTGGAACAGGCATTCCTGACTGTCCTCGATGTGTCAGCGCTAATCCAGCGCCGCGCAGAACTCCACGATTCTCGTCCGCGCCGATTTCACCGCCACCGCAAACGGCAGCCCCGCCGCCTCGTCCAGCAACAGGATCACCCGGTCCAACTCGCCCTTCCCCGCCCGCCCCGCAACCGCCAGCCGGACCGGATGAAACAATTCCCGCCCGCGCAGATCCAGCCCCTCTTTCAGTCGCGTGATGATCTCGCTGAATCTTTCCGAATTCACCGCCCCGCCATCCAATAGCAGCAGTGCCAGCTCCCGCAAGACGTCCCGCGCCGCATATCGGGAGAGCACCACATGATTTTCCACTTTGGAAACAATCTCCCGCGCATCGTAATGAAAAACCAGTCCGAGCAGCTCGCGCAACGCTGCACCGTCCGCAGCGTGTCCGCCCAACATCGCAGCCGCATGCTCACACCATGAAATCTGCTCAGCCGTGGGGTCCGCCGAAAGCCATCCATGCTCGCGAAGAATGGCTGAGACATCACCCGCCGTAAACGAATTCGCTGGTGAGACGGAAGTCTCCGAAGGATCAGGGGAATGCATCAAGCAGATTGTAGCGTACGGTCGCCCGTCGTGGCGGTCCGCGCCCCCGGCCGCCACTTTTCTGTTTCTCCTTGACAGAGACTAACCCTTCAAGTATAGTACGCTCTAGGCATAATCTCGATTGCAGCCCGTAGCGCCAGCATCTTGCTGGCGTTCTTGTTTTGTCGACTGGTTTCGCAGTTAAGTCCTTCAGAATCCGTACTTCTGGACGAACACCGCGTTTTGTCGGGTTTTAGCCGAGGTCTCGTCCCCTAAGTCCTTTGTATTCCGCACTTCCATGCCCCCTTGGAAGTGTTCATCCTAAAGGACTTACGGCAACGTTAAATTCTTTAGAATCAACACTTACAAAAACAGGAGGGGGGGGTATTGTTACTTGAAATTCGGTCCTTCAGCGTGGTTCTAACTGGTCACGGGAGGAATCAGCGGGAAACAAGCGTCGCGACTACATGCGCGGCAATGGCTTCACCCCGGCCAACCGCATCCACGCCTTCATTGGTCTTCGCCTTCAGGTGAATCTTCTCCGCGGGTATACCGAGCGATTTGGCCAGCGCCTCTCGCATCTTCGGAAAGTGGGGGCCCAGCTTCGGCTTCTCCAGGATGACCACCGCGTCCACGTGTTCAATCGCCAGCTTCTTCTCTTCAAGCAGCTTCTTGGCATGTTCCAGGAACAGCAGGCTGTTGGCGCCCTTCCACTTCGGATCGCTATCCGGAAAGTGCGTGCCGATATCCCCGAGCCCCGCTGCACCCAGCAGCGCATCGCAAACCGCATGCGCCAGCACATCGCCGTCCGAGTGCCCCACCGGCCCCTTATCGAACGGCAGCTCAATTCCCCCAACGATAAGTTTTCGCCCCGCTTCCAGCCGGTGCAGGTCGTAGCCAATGCCGCAGCGGGTGCTCATGCCTTCTTGCGCTCCGATTCCAGGTAAAAGCGAGCCAGCTCCATGTCTGCGGGCCGCGTGATTTTCATATTGCGCTCCGACCCGAGCACCACATGCACATCGTGGCCGATACGCTCAACGAGACCCGCTTCATCGGAAGCATTCACTCCATCGGCCTGCGCGCGTGCAAAGGCCTCCTTCAAGAGTTTCGTAGCAAACGCTTGCGGAGTCTGCGCCAGCACCACGCGTTCGCGCGGAATCGTTCCCGTAATCAACGCCACATCTTCCGGCAAGCTGGCGCGCTTCACTTCCTTGACCGTGTCCATCGCCGGTATCCCCAGGATTGCCGCCTGGCAGCGCCGCGCCTCTTCAATCACCCGCGCAATTTGCTCCGTCGTCACAAAGGGACGCACCGCGTCGTGCACTAGCACAATTTCCGTATCCTTCGGCACTTCGTTCAGCGCCGCCGCCACCGAATCTTGCCGCGAATCGCCGCCCTTCACCACGCGCACCGTCTGCCTGAATTTTTCCTTCGCGATTCGCTGCTCGAGCCGGGCGACTTCATCCGCGCGCGTGGCCACGACGATGTCCGTAACCAGCGCGCACGAGGCGATGCGCCTCAGGCTGTGAATCACGATCGGCGTGCCGTCCAGCTCCAGGAATTGCTTCGGCGTTTCCGCGCCCATGCGCGTGCCCATGCCAGCGGCGGGAAGAATGGCGGCGATTCGGTGCATATTGGGAGCGGCTCCAGCCCAGACTGCGCCATGGGCGGGCCCGCAAACTTTAAAGTGTACCTCAAGCGGGCGCGTAGGGAGAAATGCGCGTGGTGAACTCTTCGGGTCATTCTCATCGAGTTCCGCGAAGAATAAGAAGCAGCAGGCAGGAGCTGCGAACTATCGAACGTAAAGCCGCGGCACGCGCTGGCTCACGGCGCACAGAAGATCGGATGTCACCGTTCCCACGCTGCGCGCCACGAAATTCGCCAGAAGCTGCTGGTTGCCGTCCGTGCCGTAAATTGTAGCCACGTCACCGATGGCCGCGTCCTCGATGTCGGTAACGTCGATCATCGTTACGTCCATCGAAATAATGCCGACGATCGGTGCCAGCTTTCCGCGCAGCAGCACATTTCCGCGGTTTCCCAGCGACCGGTGAATCCCGTCGCCATAACCCGCGGCCAGCACCCCGATGCGCGAAGGCCGCTGCGGCACAAACGTCGAGTTGTAGCCGACGCCTGCACCCGCAGGCACGCTGCGCATGCTGATGATCCTCGAACGCAGGCTCATCACCGGTTTCACCGGCAGCCGCGCTTCCGCCTCCTCGCGTTTTTCCGCGGGATCATAGCCCGGATGGTAGCCGTACAGTATCGCGCCCGGCCGCACCATGTCCGCCCAGGTTTCCGGTCGCGTCACAATCGCGGCGCTATTCGCAAGATGCACGATTCCCGGGTCCACACCCAGCGCGCGCAAGCGGTCCAGCGCCGCATAAAATCGCTCTTCTTGTTCGCGAGTCTGCTGCCCGACCGCGGTGTCGGTGAAAACTTCCGAAGAGGCGAAGTGGGAAAAAATTCCGGTGAGTTGCAAATGCTTGCACTTCGCAAGCTGCCGCGCAAAGCATTCTATGTCCGAAGTAGCAATGCCCAGCCGGTTCATTCCGGTATCGATTTTCAAATGAAACGGCACGCGCTTTTTCCCGTGCCGCGCCGCCGCGCGTTCGAGCACCGCCAGTTGTTCGCAGCGATGAATCACGGCAGTGAGGTCGTGTTTCACCAGCCGCGTTTCTTCTCCGGGCACAAAGCTTGTCAGGATCAGAATCGGCTTTCGAACACCTGCCTTGCGAACCGCAATCCCTTCGTCCGTGCACGTCACGCCGAACCAATCCGAACCCGCTTTTTCCAGCACCAGTGCCACTTCCGGTCCCCCGTGCCCGTAGCCGTTGCCTTTCACGATCGAGAGGATTTTGCGCGCCGTCTTGCGCTTTTCTTCCGGCGGATTCACGTACTTTCGAATGGCCTGGAGATTTTGCGCCAGGGCGGAAAGCGAGACTTCGGCCCACACGGGCCGGCTCACTTCTTTGCGGGGACTTTTCTGCGTGCGTGCCATGTACCTTCCGAATAAATTAGTTTACGACATTCCATCGCCGCAGGGCCGCGGCCACACGGGCTGCCGCGTGAAAGACAACACTCGGCAAAATTGCATGCGAAGTGCCACAAACTGGAGTGCGATGGCGTTCGCCGACGGAGGCTCAAAGGCTCGTCTAAAGCCTGTATTTACTTCAGCTTCCAGCGCAGACGGGCGTGGTGCGTGATCGTCCCTTGCAAATAGGAGATGCGAGGCCTGTGGTTATCCTACCGCGCTGTGGCAGCAATTACATGTTGTTGGGATTGAACTGGGAGAAGGCGTCCGGCGCGGCCTCTTCGAACCGCGTGAACCGGCTGCGAAACACAAACTTCACCATGTCGGTCGGGCCGTTGCGCTGCTTGGCGATTCGCAGCTCCGTTTCTTCTCGTTCTTCCGGCGTCGCGCCCGCTTTGAAAAAATGCGGCCGGTAGATGAACATCACCACGTCCGCGTCCTGTTCGATGGCTCCCGATTCGCGCAAATCGGAGAGCTGCGGCCCGCGCTCATCGCGTTCCGGCGCGCGCGTCAATTGGCTGAGCACCAGCACCGGAATCTGCAGTTCTTTTGCCAAGCCCTTCAAGCTCCGCGAAATGCTGGAAACTTCTTCCTGGCGGTTGCCGAAGCGCCCTCGCGCGGTGATCAATTGCAGATAATCCACCACCAGCATCGAGAGCCCTTTGTCGCGCTTCAAGCGCCGCGCCTTCGCGCCGATTTCCAGCACGCTGATCGAGCCCGCGTCATCAATCCACAGCGGCGCGGACGAAATCGTTCCCAGCGATTCCGTCATGCGGCGCCAGTCCTCCCGGCTTAGGTGCCCCGTTCGAAACTTGTGCGCATCAATCTGCGCCACGGACGCCACCAGGCGCTGCAGCAGCGATTCCTTGGACATTTCCAGGCTGAACATCGCCACCGGATGCCCGCCGCGAATCGCGATGTTTTCCATCAAGTTCAGCGCCAGCGCCGTCTTCCCCTGCGAAGGACGCGCCGCCAGAATCAAGAGCTCCGAAGGCTGCAATCCCGACGTGAGCTTATCCAGCTCCGTGTAACCCGTCGGAATGCCCGTGATGCTCTTGCCTTCCTTGAATATTTTTTCCAGGCGTTCGAAATTGTCGCGGACAATTTCCTTGATCGGAATCAACCCGGCGCGCACGCGGTCTTCCGCCAGCGCGAAAATCGAAGACTCCGCTCCGTCGAGAATGGCGTCCGCGTCCTCTTCGCCTTCGAACGCCCGCTGCTGGATGTTGTGGGTGGTGTGGATCAGGTTGCGCAGAATCGCCTTCTCTTTCACGATCCGCGCGTAATGCTCGACGTTTGAAACCTTCGGCATGCCATCGGCCAGCGCCGCCAGATACGGCGCGCCACCCGACGCTTCCAAATCGCCCTTGCGGTGCAACTCCTCCGTCAGCGTCACCAAATCGATGGCCTGTTGGCTCTCGCCCAGCGCGATCATGTGCGTGAACACGCGCCGGTGGTGATCGTGAAAGAAGTCCTCGGGGCGGAGATTTTCGATAGCGATGTTCAGCGCATTGTTATCCAGCAGGATCGCGCCAAGCACGGAGCGCTCGGCATCCAGGTTATTCGGCAGTGGCTTTTCGAGGGTCGAGTCAACAGGCATGAGAGGTCTGCTTTGTGTTCGCCTTTTCTTCGCTTTTGTACCACGTTCCACGCGGGAGGGCAAGCGCGGAAATTTTTATTCCCGCTACGAAAGCTTTCTTGTTCGAAGCGATGCCGCATTGTGCGCGGAAGCACCGCGCGCGTCAACCGGAGTGCCTGTGCATCGCTTCGGAAATCGTTGCAAAACTTTTTCCAGCCCGCTCGCGGGCAGCGCCTTGAGTTGTATCACTTTTCAAGGCAGGAGCATCCAAGTTCTGTCCACAAATCCAGAATGAAGAACGGAGAGTTTCGATGGCCAAAATGAAAGTAGTACAGGTACCGAAACCAGGAGCGGACTTCGAAATCGTCGAGCGCGAAATTCCCAACCCCGGCGCGGGACACGTGCGTATTCGCGTGCAGGCTTGCGGCATCTGTCACAGCGACGTCATCACAAAAGACGGACTCTTCCCGGGCATTCAATATCCACGCGTGCCAGGACACGAAGTCGCCGGGGTGATCGACGAAGTAGGCTCTGGCGTCACCGGCTGGAAGAAAGGCCAGCGCGTCGGCGTCGGCTGGCATGGCGGTCAGGACGGCACTTGCATCGCCTGCCGCCGCGGAGATTTTGCCAATTGCCTCAACCTGAAAATTTCGGGAATCAGTTACGACGGCGGCTATCAGGAATACATGATTGCTCCTGTGGAAGCGATTGCGGCGATACCGGAAAGCCTCGATGCTGCGGAAGCTGCTCCGCTGATGTGTGCGGGAATCACGACTTTCAATGCGTTGCGCCACAGCGGCGCTCTGCCCAGCGACCTCGTCGCCGTGCAAGGCGTCGGCGGCCTGGGGCACCTCGGAATTCAGTTCGCCAGTAAATTCGGCTACAAGGTTGCCGCCATCGGGCGCGGGCCGGAAAACGCCGCGCTGGCGAAAAAACTTGGCGCCAGCGTTTACATTGACAGCAAAGCCACCAACGCCGCGCAAGAACTTCAGAAGCTTGGCGGCGCCACCGTAATCCTGGCCACCGCGCCGGACTCAAAATCCATGTCCGAACTTGTCGGCGGTCTAGGCTTGAACGGAACCCTGATGGTTGTCGGCGCGGGCCAAGGCCCCATCGAGGCCTCCCCGATTCAATTGCTGTTTGGGCGAAGGAGCGTCAAGGGCTGGTCCTCGGGCATTCCCACGGACTCCGAAGACACGCTGCGCTTCGCCGAACTGACCGGCGTGCGCCCGATGATCGAAAAATATCCCCTGGAAAAAGCCGCCGAGGCTTACGCGCGAATGATGAGCGGCAAAGCCCAGTTCCGCGTTGTCCTCACGATGTAGGGCTGAAAACTACTGCGTTCACCAGATGGAAGTGAGTATCAAAAAAATTGGGGCGCTCTGAACCGGTCGGAGCGCCCCGATTGAAAAATATTTGGCTGGACTGACGACTACCCTTCTTTCTCGACGCTCACCTTGATTTCGGCGGTCACATCCCGGAACACCTTCACGGTCACGGGAAACTCGCCAATGGTCTTCAGGGGTTCACCAAGCTGGGCCTGGCGCTTGTCAATCTTGAAGCCCTGCGCCGCGAGCCCTTCGGCGATATCCGCGGAAGTGACGGAGCCGAACATCTGATCGTTCTCGCCCGTCTTGCGCTTGAATTTCAGCGAAACGCCATTCAGCAGCTCGGCCTGTTTCTTGGCCGCTTCCATCTCCGTTGCCGTTTTCTTTGCCAGCGAAGTCCGAATGCGCTCGATGGCTTTCAAGTTTCCAGCAGTTGCCTCGACGGCGAGTTTTTTCGGCAATAGAAAATTGCGCGCATACCCGGGCTTCACCGTGACAACGTCACCGCGGTGCCCCAGCTTTTCGATGTCTTCCTGAAGAATAATTTGCATGAGTGTTCTCCTGGCTCCTCTTCCCTTAGGCCTTTGGCGCTTCTACGCCTGCAGTTGGAGCAACCGTAGCCGGTGCAACCGCGGCCGGCGTGACCGCCGCGGCTTGCCCGGCCGCCCCCGGTACCACCACGCGAGGCGCCTGCGTGCCCGCTGCGCTGCCTGCAAAAGGCATGAGGGCGATGTTTCGCGCCCGCTTAATCGCGACGCCCAGCCAGCGCTGGTGCCGCGCGCACACGCCGGTCATCCGGCGAGGCAGAATTTTCCCGCGCTCCTGCACGAACTGCGACAAAATGTCCGCGCGCTTGTAGTCGATGAAATCCATCTTCTCGACGCAGAACTTGCAAACCTTCTTCTTGCGGAAATACTGCCGCTTCCCGCGCGGCCGTCCGCCTGGACCGCCCGGGCCTCCGCCGCCCGGCCCGCCTTCGCGCCGCGGTCCGCCATGTCCGCCGCCGTGCCCGCCGTGGCCACCTTCACGCCGCGGAGCTCCTCCCGGCGCCGGTGCTTGTTTCTGTTCTTCTGCCATACATTCCACCCTTTCACTTCTTGCCCGGCCAGTGCCGGGGTCTCTTCATCTGAGTCAAAAAAACTGGAATCGCTCTTGAGCTGAAAGCTCCAGACCGCAAAGCTAGCTTGTCGCGGCTGCTTGTTCGGGCGCCGGTGCAGGCGCCGCTGGAGGAGCCGCCGTCCGGCGCGGACGCCGCGCGGCGCGCTTCTCGCGCTTCAGCGTGAGTTTCTTCTGCCGCTTCAAGTCCTCGTCCAGGCGCACGGTCTGATATTTGATCACGTTGTCTTGGACGCGCAGGCGCCGCTCCAGCTCGGCAATCAGCTCGCCGTGCGTGGTATGAATCTCCTGGTGAATGTAAATCCCTTCGCGGTGCTTCGCCACGCGATACGCCAGCTTTCGCGTTCCCCAGTTCTCGGTCTTCTCGATCTTGCCACCCTTTTCCGCGCAAGTATGCTCGATGACCGTAAGCACTTTCTTAATCTCCTCTTCAGGAGTCGCCGGGCGCACAATAAAAACCAAATCGTACAAACGTTCTTCCATGATGACCTCTTTCCTTCCACTCCCGGGCACAGGGCCCGGCAAACTCGTTCCTACTTTTCTTCCGGCTCTTCGGACTCCGCTGCTTTCCGCCGGTTGTACTGATTCATCGCCGCGTCGATCCCCTGCTTCAGGATCATCTCCACGGCGTCGCCGGCCTCGCCGATCATCTCCGCCGCGATTTCCAGCTCCGCCTTCTTCATGGGCCGCAGCACGTATTCCTTGCGGCTATTCAGCGGATGATCCGGACCGCAACCGAGCCGCAACCTTGCAAATTCCTGCGTGCCGAGCGAACCGATCACGGACTTCGCGCCGTTGTGGCTCCCCGCGCTGCCGTCCGGATGAATCCGGATGGTGCCCAGGGGAAGCTGCGCCTCATCCCACAACACCAGCAAATCCTTCACGTCCAGCTCGTACTTCTGCAGCAGCTCCCGCACCGAGATCCCGCTGAGATTCATGTACGTCTGCGGCTTCGCCAGGATCACGTCTTCCCCGGCGATTTTTCCGCGGCCCGCCAGCGCCTTGCCTTCGGGCCGTTCCACGCGAATCCCATTGCGATTCGCCAGTTCATCCACCGCCATGAAACCCAGGTTATGCGGCGTCCACTGATACTCCGGATCGGGATTCCCAAGTCCGACAATGAGCCGCATAGACTGTCACCCGATGGCGCGCTACTTCTTCTTCTCGCCCTTTTCGGTCTTCTCCGCCGCCTTGGGCTTGGCTTCTTCCTCGGCGCCTTCTTCGCCTTCCACTTCCTTCTTGCCCTTCTTGATGACTTCCGGTTCGGCCGGCGTTGCCGTTTCCGCCGCCACCGCTTCCACGGGCTTCTCTTCTTCGACCTTCAGAGTCACAACGTGCGCCAGCACGCGCTCCGGCTCGGTAAGCAGCTTCCACTTGTTCTTATCGATCGGAAGATCCGCGGCCCGCAGTTGCGCGTTCAGCGCCAAGCCGCTGACGTCCACTTTGAACTCCGTCGGAATATCGGCCGGCAAACATTCGATTTCCACTTCGCGCGTCACCACCTCGAAAACGCCGCCCTCGACCTTTACGCCCGAAGGCTCGCCGAACGTATGCACGGGAACCTTCACCTTCATGCGTACATCCATCGCCACGCGCAGAAGATCCACGTGCAGCAAATTGCCGGTGACGGGATCCACCAGCCAATCCTTCAGGATGGCCGGCTCGTGCTTTCCCCCGAGGTCCACCTGGAACAAAGTGTTATGCCCGGTCTCGGAACGAAGAATCGCGCTCACCTGCTTGGTATTCACCGCCGCCGTACAACACGGCCGGCAACTTGCCCGCCTGCCGCAGCCTCCGCGCCTCATTCTTGCCTCGCGTCGCGCGTGGCGCGCCTTCCACTACAATCTTGTCTGCCATGGCCTTCTTCCCTTCCTTCTAATTCCTTCCAAATTTTTCGACTCTTTGACTCTTGAACTCTTTGATTTCTCCTCAAATAAACAGCTCGCTGATCGAAGTCTCTTCATGAATCGAGCGGATGCCCCGCGCCAGCAAATCTGCCACGCTCAACACCGTGATTTTCCCCATCTTCTTCGCCGCTTCGCTCAGCGGCACTGAGTCCGTGGCCACAATCTCGGTGATTCTGGACTTCTCGATTCGCTCGATAGCCGGTCCGGAGAGCACCGCATGCGTGCACGCCGCGTACACCTGCGTGGCGCCTTCCCGCAGCAAGGCCTCCGCCGTTTTCACCAGCGTTCCCGCGGTATCAATGATGTCGTCCACGATGAGCGTGCTGCGTCCACGCACGTCGCCGATCAGGTTCATCACTTCGCTCACGTCCACGTCCACACGTCGTTTGTCCACGATGGCCAGCGGCGCATCCAGCTTCTTCGCGAAAAACCGCGCCCGCTCCACGCCGCCCGCATCCGGCGAAACCACGGTCAGATTCGGCAAGTTCAAATGCCGGAAATGCTCCACCAGCACCGGAGAACCGTATAGATGGTCCACCGGAACGTCGAAATAGCCCTGAATCTGCGGCGCGTGCAAATCCAGCGTCAACGCGCGGCTCGCACCCGCCGTCTCCAACAAGTCCGCCACGAGCTTCGCGGAGATCGGAACGCGCGGCTTGTCTTTGCGGTCCTGCCTCGCGTAGCAGTAGTACGGCAGCACCGCGGTAATCCGCCACGCCGAGGCGCGCTTGAACGCGTCAATCATCAGCAGCAGCTCCAGCAGGTGGCAGTCCACCGGAGCATGGCAGGGCTGCACCACAAACACGTCTGCGCCCCGCACATTCTCCAAAATCTGAAAATAAATTTCGCCGTCGCTGAAGCGTCCCAGCAGCGCTTTGCCCAGCGGCACGTCCAGGTGGCGGCAGATGCTTTCCGCCAGAATCGGATTCGCTGTTCCCGAGAAAATCTTAAATCGGTCGTCGTTCACGACGCTTGCACTCCAGTGCGACCGCTCAGCAATCGCACGCGTTCAAACTTCGTTCCCTGGGGCCGATTCTACGAACGAGAAAGACACGAAGAGACGCTGAGGCTGAATCCACGAAGCGTGCGCAGTCTAATCTGCGTAGCGCATCAAACGAGCGTACCGATCGCGCGAGATCGTCTCGCAAACGAAGGTCTGATCGTGCGGAAACCCTGCAGCGGCTCGGCGCGCCATCGCTGGGCTCGGGAAAACTCCAAACACCGCCGAACCGCTACCCGCCAGCGAGGCTTCTGCAGCTCCTCTTTGGAGCAATTCCTGCTTGATGCGATCAAGCCGGGGATGCCGCCGGAAAACCGGCCGCTCGAAATCATTCGAAAGGCCGCTTCCCTGCGCGCTCCAGCATAGAGCGCAGAACTCAAAGAGTTTATGGTTTGCGGCTGATTTTGTCAATCCCAGGGGCTTGGCCTTCAGCCAGCGATACGCATCCGGCGTGGGCACATGAATTTCTTCCGGTGAAACAACGAGGAGGTGTTGCTTCGGAATGTCCTGCAACGGATAAATCTCATCGCCCTTGTTCACTCCCAGGGCGCGCCCGCCGAGCAGGAAAAACGGCACGTCCGCACCGAGCGAGGCGGCAAGCTCGATCAATCGCGCCGCCGGCAATTTCCTTCGCGCCAGCCGCAAGGCGCCGAGCAGCGCCGCGGCCGCATCGCTGGATCCCCCGCCCAACCCTCGCCCGGCAGGGATCGTTTTCCGCAACTCAATTTCCACGCCCCCGCGAATCTTCAGTTCCCGGCGCAACACATCCACGGCGCGATAGACGAGATTGTTCTGGAAAGGCTCTTTCGAAAGCGATTCATTTCCGCGAATCGTCAGCGAAATCCCCGGCTGCCTCGAGGTCCGCAGCCGCAATTCATCGTGCAGCGAAATGGTCTGAAATATCGTGCGCAACTCGTGAAAACCATCCGTGCGCTTTCCCAGAATGTCCAGGCGGAGATTGATTTTTGCGTACGCCGGGATGCGGACTTCAGACATGAGGTTGATTAAGGTTTCGCGACGCTCGAAGTGGATTTCTGCGCCAGGCGCCGTTTCGATTGCGAGAGCTTTTTCTCCAGCTCGGCCACTTTTTCCGGCTCAACGTCCGCGGGCAGGGAACGCCGCCATTCGTTCAGCGACTTTTCCCATTCGGCGGCGGCCAAATCGCCGCGCCCCATCTTGGCATAAAGATCGCCGAGATGAGAATGAATCGTCGCATCATGGCTTTCGCGTTCCACGGCCTTCCGCAACGTCGTCTCGGAAGCCGCCAATTTGCCCTGTTTGAAATAAATCCAGCCCAGGCTGTCCAGGTACGCCCCGCTGAAAGGCTCTTCCTTCAGCGCCCGCTGCACCAGCGCTTCCGCCTCATCCAGCCGGATTCCCAGATCGCCCAGCATGTAACCGTAATAATTCAGCACCGGCGCACTCTTGGGATTCACTGCAAGAACTTTCCTGAACTGTTCCTCGGCTTTATCGAAAAATTTCTGGCGCTCGTAAATGGCGCCGAGCAGGAACCACACCATTTCATTGTCCCGCGCCTGCCCGGGCAGGACTTCCGCCGCGCGCACCGATTCCTCGGCTTCCTTGTAGCGCCGCCCGCGTTCGTAGACCTGTGCGATGTTCAGATAAACCTCCCGGTCCGCTTCATTCCCGCGGAGCTGCGCGCGCAAAATCTTGACCGCGTCTTCCGTCTGCCCGCTCTCGCCCAGCAACAATGCATGGCTCGCGCGTATGGATGGATCCGCCGGATATTTCCCAAGTGCTTCTTTGCCCGCTGCCAGCGCTTTCGGCAAATCCTTCGCCGCGCGGTACGTGTCCATGATCATCATCCGCGCGCGCCGATCTTCTTCCTCGCCGAGGCGCCCCAACTCTTCGTACGTGAAAACCGCTGCCTGATAATTCTGCGTATCGCGGTACAGTTGCCCCAGTTGCTGATACAGGATCGCCAGCGACCTCCGCCGCGTCGGCTGCGCCGCGGGTTGCGCCTTGACGCCCGTCACTCCATCGGACAACACGCGAATCGCATCTTCGTAGCGCCCTTGCGCCTGGTACAACATGGCCTCGTTATACATCACTTCCAGGCTGCCCGGCGCGTACTGCCGCGCCTTCACCAGGTTGCTTTCCGCTTTGTCCAGCTGGTGCAGCTCGCGGTAAATTTGCGCGATCCGCAGATACACGTCCGAATCATCCGGCATCAAATCCGATAGCTTTTGAAACACCGCCAGCGCTTCCGCATATTTTTCTTCCGCCAGCAGCGTCTGGCCCAGCCCACGCTGATGGCTCAGCTCGGACGGATCCAATTCCTGCGCCTTGCGGTACGCTTGTTCCGCCTTCGCGAGGTCATGCGCCTGCGTGTACGCGTCCCCCAGCAGATCCAGCAGCACCGGCGAAGGCGAGTGTCCGGCAGTTCCCTCGAGCAGCGCCACCGCTTCCGCGGACTTCCCTTCATCCATCAGCAGTTGCGTCAATTGCTCCACCGCGAGTTCGTTTTCCGGATCGGTTTTCAGAATGCCTCGAAGCACCTGTTCCGCTTTGTCGTGCTCATTCTTCAGCCGGTAAAGCCGCGCCAGCCACAACGCCGATTCCGTGTCCGTAGGATCCAGCCGGTTAATCTCGCGATACTGCTCGATGGCCCGGCCCACCGTCTCCGATTGGCCGCTGCCCGAACTGAGATCCCCCAGGCTCCGCAGATAGATTCGTCCCAGCAGCCGCCGCGATTGCACGTCGTCTGGATTGCGCTTCAGGATTTCCTGTGCTTCTGCCACGGCCTCTCTGATGCGCTGCGCCTTCCAATACATCTCCGCCAGCCGCTCGCCGATGACCGGCGATTTCGGATCCAGCGCATACGCCTTCTTGTACGCCTCAATCGCCGACGTGGCGTACTCCGCCCGGCTTGTCGCTTCGTACTGTTGTTCGTAGATGTGGCCCATTGTGTAGTTGAAATAGGCCTCGGCGCGCACCGAATCTTTTTTGGGAAGGGCGGAGTTTGGAAGGACAAACTGCTCCTGCGGCACCGTAGAAGCTTCCGTCTTCCTCGCTGGCACGGAATCTTGGGTTGTCTTCGCGAGGGTCGCGGCGCCGAACGCGCCGGCGAGTACTGCGACAAAGCTAATCCTGTAAAGGTTCATGTCAGCCCCGGAAACAAAAAGTATCCCATGCGGCCGAAACGCGGTCAAAAGCCAAAAGAGGGACCGTTTCCAGGGCCCGGGAGGCACACCACTAAGATGCCGCAGCCGGGGTAAGCGTTGACAACGAAAAAAAGGTTGACATCATTCCATATTTCCGCAACTATCGAAGCATGAGGAAGCCCGATCCGCTTCTGGTCACTCGCTCCGCCGACCGCTTCTCCGCCCTCGGCGCGGAGCCCCGCCTCCAGATTCTCCGGCTCCTGCTTGCCGCCCATCCCGACGGCATGGTCGCCGGCGAAGTCCAGGAAGAGCTCGGCATCCCCGCTTCCACTCTTTCGCATCATTTGGAGAAACTGAAACAGGTGGGCCTCGTCCATGTGCGCCGTGAGAGCACCTACCTCTGGTATTCCGCGGACACCGACGCCCTTCGCGAAGTTATGAATTTTCTCTATGAAGAATGCTGCACGCGCAGCCGCGCGGTCCCCGCGGAATCGGTCGTCCAGATTTCAAAGTGAGGAACTTCTATGAGTGAGCCAAACATCCAAGAAGCCGTGAAACAAAAATACGGCGAAGCCGCCAAGCGCGCTGCCAGCGGCGGCACGGCGAACGGCGGCGGCGGCGCCGAACTCAGTTGCTGCGATCCTATCACCAAGGACCTCTACAACGACGCCGAAAAAGCCGCACTCCCGGAAAAAGCCGTCGCTGCCTCGCTCGGCTGCGGCAATCCAACCGCCCTCGCGCAGCTTCAGCCCGGCGAAATCGTCCTCGATCTCGGTTCCGGCGGCGGCATCGATGTCATCCTTTCCGCAAAACGCGTCGGCCCTGCCGGCAAAGCCTACGGCCTGGACATGACCGACGAAATGCTCGCCCTCGCCCGCGAGAACCAGAAAAAAGCTGGCGTCGAAAACGTCGAATTTCTGAAAGGCGCCATTGAAAACGTTCCTCTGCCGGACAACTCCGTCGACGTCATCATCTCCAACTGCGTCATCAATCTTTCCGGCGACAAGGGTCGCGTCCTCCGCGAAGCCTTCCGCGTGTTGAAACCCGGCGGCCGTTTCGCCATCTCCGATGTCGTCGTTCGCGGTGAAGTCCCCGCTGCCATTCGCAAGAGCATGGAACTCTGGGTGGGCTGCATTGCCGGCGCACTCGAGGAGTACGAATACCGAGATAAACTTTATGCCGCCGGTTTCGAATCCGTGGACATCGAGCCCACTCGCGTTTACAAAATCGATGAAGCCCGCGATTTTCTCGCTTCTGCCGGCCTCGATGTCGAAAGAGTCGCACCGCTCATCGACGGCAAATTCATCAGCGCCTTCGTTCGCGCCGCCAAACCCGCGCGCCGCGGCAACGTCGTCGGCCCTTCCTGCCGCGCCTGAAATCAGGATGCAATCGCCCTACAACGTTCTATTTCTCTGCACCGGCAATTCCGCCCGTTCCATCATGGCCGAAGCCATCCTCAAAACCCAATTTCGCCGCCTACAGCGCAGGCAGCTTTCCCGCCGGCCGCGTCAATCCGCACGCCTTGAAGCAACTCGAAGCAGCGCGCCTTCCCACTTCCAACTTGAGCAGCAAGAGCTGGGACGAATTCGCCAGGCCCGGCGCACCTCCGATGAATTTTGTCTTCACTGTTTGCGACAACGCCGCTCGCGAAGTCTGTCCCGTCTGGCCGGGACAACCCATCACCGCCCATTGGGGCGTTCCCGATCCTGCCGCCGTCGCCGGCAGCCCCGCGCAGATCGAACGCGCTTTTCTCGACGCCTTTGTCGTCCTGGATCGCCGTATCGGCTTGTTCCTTTCCTTGCCGCTTTGGAGCCTCGACAAACTGTCCCTCAAAAAGGAAATCGATCGCATCGGCCGGCAATGACGCATTCGTTCTAAAGAATTTACCGCCAGTGTTGTATATACCTACCGAGGCCGCTCATGACACTTTCAAATCGTTCACTTCGTCTCTTCGCCGTCATTCTCCTCGCGGGTTTTTCAATTTTCGCCGTACATGCTCACTCGCGCGCCGCGCAAAAAGAAACGGCCCACGCCGCCATCATCACCGTCACGCCCGAAAACAGCAAACCCGCGCTCGAGGATTTTTCCTGGCTCGCCGGCCGCTGGGAAGGCCATCTCGGCCCCATGACTGCCGAACAGCAATGGATGGCTCCCAGGAACGGCACGATGCAGGGCTTCTTCCGCCTCACCGACACCGAAAAAACCATCGTCATCGAGCTTTTCACCATTCGCGAAATGCCCGGCGGCATCGAGTTTTACTTCCGCCATTTTTCTCCGGAGTTAAAACCCTGGGAGGAAAAGGAAGCCTACCACCTGAATCTCACGAAATCGGAAGGCGGCGTCTTCCGTTTTGACAATTCCGTCGTGAACCAACTGAAGGATGCGATCCTGACGCGCGTGGACGGCGACACCTACGTGTCCCACGGCGACATCACCGACGCCGATGGCAAACCCAAAGCCATCGAAGTCACCTACCACCGCGTGAAGTAGCGCGCAGTTGCGAGCCGTCGCAATTCAATCGTTGGGGCGATGCACTTTTAGGTGCTTATGATCGGCGACCGGATCCAGCAGCCGCAAAACATGCTCGCCGGTGCTTGCTTCGAAGCGGTAAAGCAGCACGGCATCGGCCGCGCGCTCCTCGCGTTCCAATTCCAGCTCCGGATTGTCCATGATCAGATCGCCGTTTTTCCGGATACGAAATTCCGCGCCAACCTGCAAGACAATCTTGGTTCCTGCGCTCGGTGCCGCCATGAATTCACCTCGCTGCGCTCGTCTCGCTTCTCGCGCGCTGTCCAAATGGATGCGCAGTTCCAGCAAAAAGACGCATCACATTTTTCCACGCTAAGTCTTCCCTCTTTCAGGCTCTGACATCTGGGTCTCACAACGGGCAAGCGTTAAAGACCCCTGGGGAACACCGCAAAACCTCGGACCCAACATCAACAGCGCCTTCAACGACGCCAGCCCCGCTCTTTCCTCCGACGGGCACAGGCTGTATTTCTCGAGTAATCGTCCAGATGGGTTTGGCAACAATGACATTTATGTTTCTCGACGCAACAACAAGCGCGACGACTTCGCTTGGCAACCCCCGGTAAATCTCGGCGGCGGAGTCAACACCATAGCCGACGAGCAAGGCCCGGAGTACTTTGAAGACGACGAGACCGGGATCATCACCCTGTACTTTGTCTCGAACCGACTGGGAGGCCTGGGCGGGAACGACATCTATGCCAGCACGCTCAATGAGGACGGCGACGAAGAGACCTTCGGTCCGGCCGTCCTGGTTACGGAACTCAGCAGCCCCTTCGATGACCAAGGCCCGGCCATCCGGCGGGACGGCCGAGAAGTATACCTAACCTCTAACCGGCCGGGGACGCTCGGCGCGGGAGGACAAGCCATTGATCTATGGGTTGCGACGCGCGCGAGCACTTCCGACCCCTGGGCAACCCCGGTGAACCTGGGGCCGGTCGTCAACAGCGTATTTATTGATGGAGGCCCGGCGCTCTCCCGCAACGGCACGGAACTCTACTTCCACTCGCCATTCCGTCCAGGAAATGTGGGAGGGCCCATGTTTGATATTTGGGTGACCACGCGCACCAAGCTCCGGCACTCGGACTGAGCAACGAGAGAGGTCAAGAGAGAGAAGCGGCCACTACAAATCGGCGGGGCCCAGCCCCTTGAACCACAGCGGGTTTGCAAGGGTGACTGCTTCCTGCGCACTCCGACCTTGTCGGAGGGATGCGTTACGGCCCGGTGGCCCGGACGTATTCCCGTAGACGACTCTGGCTGCCCCGTCCGGTGTTGGAAGGCGGGGCTTTTGACTCTCTCCGACTGTTTCGCTTTCCAATTCCCGTTTCCCGGCGCACCATCCTAATTTGCCCAACTCCTAACAGCTCAACATCTTACCGCTCCGTTCGAATGATACGCAGAAAGTAATTGACACGCAGTGTACTTTTGTGCTATTCTTTCCCGTGTTTGCCATTCAAAATTCCCCGCTTTTTCCTATCCTTCCGCGCCGTCGCCAGTGGCCCGTCGGATCCGGGTGGCGTACCACTTCGTCGCAAGTCTCACCTCTTATGAGACACTTCCGCGCAAAAAGCGCATTCGCAAATCCCTTGTTTTCTACACGCTACGCACTCTTCCAAGTTCCGTATCCCGTAAGTCCTGTATTTGCCACTCTTACGAAAACTGCCGGGTGTGTACCAACAATTCCCATTCTGGAACTCGCTGCCTCGTTACCTTCGACCCTTCACCCTCTTCGACCCTTCGACTTTTCGACTCTTCGACTCTCGGACTTTCCGACTCCTACATCTCAGTGCAGAAAGTGCCGCATCCCGGTGAACACCATGGCCAAACCGAGACGGTCCGCCGCCCCGATCACGTCTGCGTCGCGAACCGAGCCGCCCGGCTGGATCACGGCGGTCGCTCCGGCCTTGGCGGCTTCCTCCACGCCATCGGGAAAGGGGAAAAACGCGTCCGACGCCACTACGCTTCCCGCGAGCGGCGATTGCGCCTTCATCACGGCGAGTTTCACGGAATCGACGCGGCTCATCTGCCCGGCGCCGACGCCCAGCGTTGCGCCATCTTTCGCGAAGACGATGGCATTGGACTTCACGTGCTTCGCCACCTTCCACGCGAAGCGCATCGTGTGCAGCTCTTCCGCTGTCGGCGCGCGCTTCGTCACGGTGCGCAATTCGCTTTCCTGGACTTCGCCCAAGTCGGGCTGCTGCACCAGCATTCCCCCGAGAATGCGTTTGAGTTGCAGCTCGCCCTCCGGCTCCAAGCCGCCGGGGGGCAGTTCGAGCAATCGCAGATTTTTTTTCGCCGCGAAAATGGCTTTGGATTTTTCATCGAAACCCGGCGCGGCGATGCACTCCACGAAAAGTTTCGCGACTTCTTCCGCGGTCGCCGCGTCCACCATGCGGTTGAACGCCAGAACGCCGCCGAACGCCGAAAGCGGATCGCACGCCAGCGCTTTCAGATACGCTTCGCGCAATGTTCCTTGCTCCGCTGTCCCGCACGGATTGTTGTGCTTGATGATCACCGCCGCGGGTTTGGAGAATTCCGCGGCTAGGCTGCGCGCCGCTTCGAGGTCCACGAAATTGTTGTACGAAAGCTCCTTGCCCTGGAGCTGCTTCGCCGCCGCCAGTCCTTCCGGTTTCCTTCCCGCTGGCACGTACAGCGCCGCGGCCTGGTGCGGATTTTCGCCGTACCGCAATTCCTGCTGCCGCCGAAGTGCAATATGCACGCGCTGCGGAAGCACCGGCCTCGCTTCCAGAGAAATATTTCCCGAAGCTGCCGCCAATCGCTCCAATTCCATCGTGATAGTTCCGTCGTACCGAGAAGTTGTCGCAAACACTTTGCGCGCCAGTTCCAGCCGCGTCGCCAGCGTCGTGTCGCCCGCGCTCTCGAGTTCCTTCGCCACGCGCTCGAAATCCTCGGGATCAGTGACGACCGTCACGCTCTCGAAATTTTTCGCCGCCGAACGCAGCATCGTCGGCCCGCCGATATCGATGTTTTCGATCAACTCTTCCGCGGTCAGCCCGGCTTTCGCCGCCGTCGCCTCAAACGGGTACAGATTCACCACCACCAAATCAATCGGCGCGATGCCGTGTTCCGCTGCCTGCTTCTGGTCTTCCGCGTTCCTTCGCCGGAAGAGGAGCCCCCCATGCACTTTCGGATGCAGGGTTTTCACGCGTCCGCCGAGCATTTCCGGCCAGCCCGTGAAATCCGAAACGTCGCGCACGCTGACGCCCGCTTCGCGCAGCAGCTTCGCCGTTCCGCCGGTCGAGAGAATCTCGATCTTCAGCGCGGCGAGCCGCTTCGCAAATTCCACGATTCCCGACTTGTCAAACACGCTGATCAGCGCGCGCTCCACCGCCATCGATTCCTCCGAAAATGGAAAAGCAGAACAGTGTACGAGTCTCGCGCGAATAGGGGAAGTGCACGGCCTGTGGGAAACGCACGGAAAAATCTACGATTTCACCAGCGCTTTCAGTTTGACCTGGCCTTCGACGGTTTCCACCACATATTCGACGTCTTTGCAATTTTTCTGTTTCTGGAGTTCTTTGGTTTTTTTCAGCACGAATTCATTGAAGCTCGAGCGTGAAAGTTTTCCGGTGTGCTCGCCGGCCTGCTGCTTCGCCTGCAAGAACGCCTGGTACAGCTGCTCGACTTTTTCCGTCTCGCGCTCCGGCTCGGAACAGGTCATGCGGAATGCCTTCGGCTCGTGCGCATGCTCTTCCTCTTCATTCTTGCGGCGGGCCGCTTCGATCTCTTTCGCCGCTGCGCCAAAGTGGCGCTGGACCTTGCCTTCCTCTTTCGCCGCGGTTTTCTTACGAAAGATGTCTTTGTACTTCGCGTACGTCTGCGAAAGATTATTGAAGCGGAACCGCTGCGCGAATTTCAGTTCGCCTCCGCGTTCCGCGTAGCGCTTCACGAGCAGATCAATGCGCCATTCGATTTCCGTGGGCGGACGCTTCCGGCCGCCTCCGAAAAATTGGTCGTATTCGATCTTGAGCTGGCGGATGTCCCGTTCGAGCTGGCCCAACTCTTCGTCAATGGTCGCCATGCGTGGAGAAAACCCCCGAACCTCCATGCTAGGAGCACAAGCGAATCGCGTCAACCGGAGGGGCGCGCAGCGACGCGCATACGCCACCGCTGCGGGCCGCCGGCATTGCCCGCGGCTCCGCTCTGTGCTGAAATGTTCGAATGGATGCCCGGGCCAAACGCGCGGTTTCGAACGAGCAAGCGGAACTGCTGCGGCAAATTCCTTCGGTGGACGAATTGCTGCTGCAGCCGCGGCTGGCGGCGCTTTCGAATCGCGTGGACCGCGGCGTGGTCGTGGAAGTGGCGCGCGCGGTGCTGGCGGATCTTCGCGCGCGCATCGCCGGCGATTCGAATTGGAGCGCGATGGCGCTCGGTCCGGGTTCGGTGGAAGAGCTCATCGCCGCTGCCGTGGAACGAATTCTTTCACGGTCGCTGCAGCCGGTGATCAACGCCACCGGCGTGATCCTCCACACCAACCTGGGCCGCGCTCCACTGCCGGAGGCCGCGGTGGAAGAATTCCGCCGGACAGCCACGCAGTATTCGAATCTAGAATACGATTTAGAGGCGGGCGCGCGCGGCAAGCGTGACGTGCATACCGCGGAACTTCTTACGCGCCTCAGCGGCGGGGAATCCGCCATCGTCGTCAACAATTGTGCCGCGGCCATCCTGGTGGTCCTCGCGGCGCTGGCCCGCGGCGGCGAAGTGATCGTCTCGCGCGGCGAACTCATTGAGATCGGCGACGGCTTTCGAATCCCGGAAATCATGGAGCAGAGCGGCGCGCTTTTGCGCGAAGTCGGGACGACCAATCGCACCAAGCTCGCGGACTACGAAAACGCGATCAATGAAAAAACACGCATGCTGCTTCGTGTGCATCCTTCGAATTTCACGGTCACAGGGTTCACTGACAAACCTTCCCTCGAAGAGCTGGTGGCGCTCAGCCAGCGGAGCGGATTGCCGCTTGTGGAAGATCTCGGCTCCGGTTGCTTGGCCGAACTTGCCGAACACGGCATTACCGAGCCAACGGTGCGTCAAAGCATTGACGCGGGTGTGGGCATTGTTACCTTCAGCGGCGACAAGCTTCTTGGCGGGCCGCAAGCGGGAATTATTGCCGGGAGAAAAGATCTGGTGGCGCGCGTTCGGCGGCACCCTCTTTTTCGGGCGTTGCGCGTGGACAAGCTCACGATTGCCGCGCTTGAGATTACGCTTGGCGCGTATCTGCGCGCGGCCTGGGATGAAATCCCAGTGATGCGGATGATTCGAATGACGCCGCAGGAACTGAAGCGCCGGGCGGAGAATTTCCTGCGCGAACTCCGCCTCGAGCTTCCGCTGGATGAAGTCGAAATCGAGATTACGGACGGCACTTCGCTCGCGGGCGGGGGCTCCACGCCGTCGCAATCGTTGCCGTCGAAAGTGATTCGAATCGCCAGCGCCCGTTATTCCGCGACGAAACTTGAACATCGCCTTCGCCGCGCGCCTGCTGGCGTCTCGGTGATCGCCCGAGTGGAAGACGACCGCCTCATCCTCGATCTCCGTACGGTGTTCCCAGAACAAGAGCCAGTCTTACTCAAGACACTGGCCGCTGCCCTTCACTGATTGCGGAGACAGCCAAAAATGCTCGCGTTCGCAGCGCGCAACCACAAACTCGTCTCGAAAAACAGACCGCTGCCGAGATTGCGGAGAGGTTGGGCTCTTATCCGAGTGCGGCTGGCGGGAATCTGCAACACGGACATCGAAATTCTTCGCGGCTACCACAATTTTCACGGGACACTGGGGCACGAGTTTGTCGGCGAAGTTGCGGAAGTGCGCGGCGTCTCGGCGGCAGCGAAGAAGAAATGGCTGGGACGGCGAGTCTGCGGGGAAATCAATGTTTCTTGTTCGGCGTATGGTTTCAAACCAGTTTGCAGTTTTTGCAAGCGCAGATGGAAGACGCATTGTGCACGCCGGACCGTCCTGGGGATCGTGAATCACGACGGCGCGTTTGCGGAATATCTCGCGCTGCCGGTGGAAAATTTGCACATCGTTCCGGATAACATTACGGACGAGCAAGCTGTTTTTGTCGAGCCGCTAGCCGCGGCTTGCGAAATCCTCGATCAAGTCAATGCGAAGGAGTTTCACTCCGTTGCGGTCCTCGGCGATGGCAAGCTCGCGCAGCTCATCGCGCGCGTTTTGAAAACTGCCGTGCCGCGTGTCGTGATGTATGGAAAACACTCTGAAAAACTCGCGTTTGCTCGCCGTGCTGGGATCGGAACCAAAAAGGTTCGGGGGAACGCCAGTGATTGGAAGCGCAGCAAAGATAGTTTTGCGCTTCTCGTTGAAGCTACCGGCTCGCCAACGGGTTTGGCGATGGCGCTGCAAATGACCGAGCCTCGCGGAACGCTCGTTTTGAAGTCCACATTTCACGGCGCGGCTCCCGTCGAGACCTGGCCGATCGTGGTGAAAGAAATTACCGTGGTGGGCTCGCGGTGCGGGCCATTCACCAAAGCGATTGCTTTGCTGCGTTCGGGTGAAGTGGATCCAGCTCCGCTGATCACTCGGACGTTTCCGCTTGCGGAGGCGGCCGCAGCAATCCGTTTCGCCCAGCAGCCGGGCGTGATGAAGGTTCTATTGAGAGCGTGAGGGCAGGCAGCGATACTTGCGCTGGAAAAGAAGAAGAAAGAGACAACGCAGAGACGCCGAGTGCACAGAGATTCGCAGAGAATTCCAAAGAAATCTTCAGAGTCGGTTGATGCAGGAGGCGACGCAAGCGGCGCCGAAGCCGTTGTCGATGTTGACAACGGTTACATTCGAGGCGCAACTGTTAAGCATACCGAGCAGCGCGGCGACGCCGCCGAAGCTGGCGCCGTAGCCGACGCTGGTGGGAACGGCGATTACCGGCACGGCGACGAGGCCGCCGACGACGCTCGGCAATGCGCCTTCCATTCCTGCGACACAAATGATGACGCGGGCTTCGACGAGTTTTCCGCGATGATCGAGCAGGCGATGGATGCCGGCAATGCCGACGTCATAGAGCGGCTCGGCGCGATTGCCCATCATGCGGGCGGTGAGCAAGGCCTCTTCCGCGACGGGAATGTCGCTAGTGCCGGCGGAGACCACGAGTATCGTGCCTTTGCCGGTGATTTCAGTACTGCGCTCGATGGTGATCACGCCGGACAGCGCGTGGAATTTCGCGGTGCGATTCAACTTCTTCACCGGCGCAAACAATTTCGCGTCCGCGCGCGTTACTAAAATGTTGTGCCGCGAATCTTTCTTGCGCAGCATGGCCTTCACGATGGCGGCAACCTGCTGCGGCGTCTTTCCTTTGCCGAAAATGACTTCGGCGAAGCCCTGGCGCAGCGCCCGGTGATGATCTACCTTTGCGAAACCCAGATCTTCGAAGGGCAGATGCTTGAGGCGGTCGATGGCCTCGACGGGCGCGAGGTCGCCAGATTTCACGGATTCCAGAATTTTCAACAATTCACTCTGATTCATATGGTCCGGCCGATGCGAATTCTAACACTGCATGCGCTCAACTCCTCGGCTTGACTTGCCCGGAGGGCGCTGCGAGACTGAATCTATCCTCGCGGAAAACATGGCTGACACGCAAAAACAGATTGTAACCGTGGGTGTGACCGGGGCCAGCGGGGCCATTCTCGCGCAAAAGGCGCTGGTTTTGCTCGAAGAAGATGCGCGCGTCGCGCGCGTGCACCTGGTGGTGACGGAAGCGGGCCAGCGGCTTTTTGCCGAAGAACTCGGTCTTTCCGCAGGTGATCTGAAGCAACTGCCGAGCCGGATTCTCGGTCACCCGGCCGCAAAAATTGAAATTCTGCCAAATAAGGATGTCGGCGCGTCCATCGCCTCGGGCAGCTACGTGGTCGACTCCATGATTGTGATTCCCTGCTCGATGGGAACGCTTGGGGCGATTGCCAACGGGATCAGCGACGATCTTGTGGCGCGTGCGGCGGACGTCATGCTCAAGGAAGGCCGCAAGCTCGTGCTTTGTGTGCGCGACACGCCGTTCAACCGCGTGCATCTGGAAAATATGCTGAGGGCGCAGCAGGCAGGCGCGGTAATCATGCCGGTCGTTCCCGCGTTCTATCACCATCCGAAAACGATCGACGATCTGGTGACGCAGTATGTCTGCCGCGTGCTTGCGCAGTTTGATCTGCCTCAAGAAAAAATGTACCGCTGGGCAGGCACTCCGGCGTCGAAGAAAGCTGAGGCATGAACTAGAAATGGCAGGCCGCATCAAGACCGTGCTGGAGATGATTAAGTTCGAGCACTCCGTGTTTGCGTTGCCATTTGCGTTGACCGGAGCGTTGCTCGCCGCGCGCGCTACCCAGCACGGATGGCCCACGTTGCGGCAAATTTTGTGGATCGTGATTGCCATGGTTGCGGCGCGGTCCGCGGCCATGACCATGAACCGCATCGCAGATCTTCGCTACGATCGCGAGAACCCGCGCACGAAGCAGCGTGCGCTGGCGACAGGCGCTCTCTCTGTGCAGTTTGCGTGGTTCTTCACCGTGGTTGCGGTCGCCCTGTTTTTTGTGGCGGCCTGGCAGTTGAACCTCCTTGCGCTGAAACTTGCGCCGTTGGCGATCGCGATTCTATTTTTCTACTCGTTCACGAAGCGCTTCACGAGCTGGTCGCATCTTTTTCTTGGCTTCGCTTTGGGCATTTCGCCGGCGGCGGCGTGGATCGCCATCACCGGCGGGCTCGACTCGCGCATGCTGATTCTTTGCGGGGCGGTCACGTTGTGGGTCGGAGGCTTTGACGTGCTCTATGCCTGCCAGGACGTGGATTTCGATCAACAAGCCGGGCTTTTTTCCGTCCCGAAAAGGTTTGGGATCGCGAATGCGCTGTTGATCGCGCGCGCGATGCACGCCGGCGTGATCGGGCTGCTCGGATGGCTGGCGTTCAGCTTTGGTTTGCCGTGGCCGGCTTGGATGGGAATCGCAGTTGTGGCGGCGCTGCTTGCGTACGAGCATTCCCTTGTCAAAGCGAACGACCTGAGCAAGCTGGACGCTGCGTTTTTCGCCGTGAACGGCTATATTAGTATGTTGTTCCTGCTGTTCTGGGGCGCGGCGGTTGCGGTTTGGCGCGTTTGATATTTTCGACGGATTCAAAATGAGCGAACTGACGATTAGCGATCTTCGGTTGAAGCCGATTGCGGACAAAGTCCTGTCCGGCGAACGGCTGAGCTTCGACGATGGCATCACGCTATATCGCTCGCCCGACCTGCTGGCCGTGGGCTGGCTGGCGAATCACGTGCGCGAGAAAAAGCACGGCAATATCACGTATTACAACGTCAACCGGCACATCAATCCGACAAATATTTGCGTGGCGCACTGCAAACTTTGCGCGTTTGGCCGCGATCCCGATGCGCCCGGCGCCTACAATTTTGCGCTGGATGAGATCTACGACCGTGCCGAACAGGGTGTGCGCGAAGGCGCGCTGGAATTTCATATTGTCGGCGGCCTGCACCCGGACTTACCGTTCGAATATTTTCTGGAAATGATCCGCGGGCTGAAGCAACGCTGCCCTGGAGTGCATTTAAAGGCGTTCACCATGGTCGAGGTGGGCTACTTCGCGCGCATCGCGAAGCTATCGACAAAAGAAACATTGCTGAAGTTGAAAGAAGCCGGCGTTGATTCGCTGCCCGGCGGAGGCGCGGAGATTTTTCATCCACGCGTGCGCCGGATCATTTGCGACCACAAGGTCAGCGGGCAGATGTGGCTGAACATCGCCCGGCAAGCGCATGAAATTGGATTGCATTCGAACGCCACGATGCTTTACGGCCACGTGGAAACCGAAGAAGAGCGCGTGGATCACCTCGTCCAGTTGCGCGAATTGCAGGATGAGACGCACGGCTTCGTAGCGTTCATTCCGCTGGCGTTTCATCCAGACAACACGGCGCTCTCGCACATCCCGAAGCCGACCGGTTACGCGGATTTGCGCAACATCGCAGTGTCGCGCCTGGTGCTTGATAATTTCGAGCACATCAAGGCGTACTGGATCATGCTCTCGCCGAGCATCGCGCAGATTGCGCTGCGTTTCGGCGCGAACGATTTGGACGGGACGGTGGTGGAAGAAAAGATCTATCACGACGCCGGCGCGAAGACTTCCCAGTTTACCTCGCGCAACGAACTGGAACGCTTGATCCGTGCCGCCGGGCGCGTTCCCGTCGAGCGCGACACGCTCTATCGTCCGGTGGACCGCTCGAAGCTGCCGCCGCTCCCTCCGCCGACGCGACCGGACCTCGTCAGCCTGACGTTAAACGTCTAGTGTGACCCTGTCCCGAAGCTCATTCAACACCATTCATGAATGGTGTTGACTACTCCACACTTTCTGTCTATGGTGGTCTCTGGAGGTTCGCGCAATGCGCCACCAATTCGTTCTCGACAAACGAACTAATAAACTACTCGAAGAACTTGCATCCTACCGCGATGGCAATCGAAGTGTAATCGTACGCGAAGCTATCCAGCTTTATGCGGACATGGAAGAGCGCCTCGACAGGATCGAAGCCGACCCTGCCTTTCGAGAAATGATGGCGAAATCCGACGCGGATATCAAAGCGGGACGCGTCATAGCGCATGGCGAAGTTATTAGAATGTCCCGTACCAGAAGCACAAAGAGAAGAAAACGGTGAAACACGGGGTCGTCTGGACCCGCACAGCCTGGGAATTGTTTGAAGAACTTCCGGATCGAGACCGGGAACAGATTCTCGAGAAAATACCCGCGCTTTCATTTTTTCCGCACATGTACCCCGTCAGAACCAAGGGACGCCGCTTTCGCCGCCACCGCTGGTTTAATGCGGGCAATTGGCTGGTCTATTATCGAGTGGTGGACAACACGGTATACATTCGAGGCCTTTGGCCCGCGCGGATCCCTTGATCGCTGTGCCGGCACGGCGGGCGACCCTCCGCGACAAGTCATCCATTTTCACCGAGCTTGGCTGCAACTGTTGAGCCGATTGCGGTCCTGGTTCAGCGGACAGTTGCGGCCTTGGCTGCTACTTTCGCGAGGACGTCTTCGGGCAAGGTGGCGTAGCCCTCATCCTGGGCGATTCTCTGGCCGCTGGTGTAGACCCACTTCAGGTAGTCGGCCACGGCGCGGCCGCGCGCGGGATCCTTGGCAACCGCGGGAACATAGAGCCAGGTGAAACTGCTGATCGGATAGCTATTTTTTCCGGGCGCGTTCGTCAGTGAGATCCGAAAATCATGAGTCATCTTGCCGCCGCTGGAGGATGCCGCGTCGATCGACTTCGTGGAAGGCTTGATGAACTCACCCGCCGCGTTCTTGATGCTGGCAAAGCGGATGCCGGCGCCGGCGGCAAGATTCAACTCGGTGTAGCCGATCGCGCCGGGCGTGTTTCGCAGCTTAGCCACCAGGTCCTGCGAACGCTGGAAGGCCTGGCCTACAGGCCATTTTGGCGATTCGCCGCGGCCGGCCGTGGCAAGAAATTCAGGACTGACTTTTGCAAGATAGTCCGAGAGGATGTAATTGGAGCCCTTGCCGTCAGCGCGGTGGAGGACGTGAATCGGAAGTTCGGGGAGTTTCATTTCTGGATTGAGTTTCGCGATGGCCGGATCGTTCCAGGCTTTGATTTTCCCGAGAAAAATATTGGCCACTACGGGCACGGTGAGTTTGAGCTCGTTCTTCACAGGGCAGTTCGAAGATCACTACAATTCCGATCAGCACAGCCGGCAATTCGAGAACTGGTTTCTTCGCGGCGCGGAGCTGTGCTTCGGGGATGGGCGCATCTCCGCCGCCGAAATCGCCGGAACCGGCAAGGGTGTTGCGGGCGCTCTCCGAGGTTCCCGAGGCCATGTAGCGAATATCGGTCGAGGGCTGCTGTTGGTGATACGCCTCGATCCAG
>Ga0209056_10001096_pt1 | contig 29910 bp, 25 predicted proteins | sample GraSoiAngelo_114_FD_185876 | JGI IMG/M metagenome (GOLD analysis project Ga0209056, IMG submission 185876) | Grasslands soil microbial communities from the Angelo Coastal Reserve, California, USA - 14_0903_13_40cm (SPAdes) (version 2) | ecosystem: Environmental > Terrestrial > Soil > Grasslands... | reverse complement strand
CCGCTCATGGGCGGGTCGTGACCGATTTGTAACGTCGCCCAGCCCTTCCCCCTTCCCCCTTCCCCCTTTCCCGTCGTAACACCAGCTTTCTCGACACCCTCCGCCCGGAGTGCGTCATGCCCCCGATCGTCCTCACCGTCAACGGCAAACGCCAGTCCGTGGACGTCGCGCCAGACACGCCGCTCCTGTGGGTGCTGCGCGACAACCTCGGTCTCACCGGCACGAAGTTCGGATGCGGCATCGCCCAGTGCGGCGCCTGCACCGTGCATCTCGACGGCACGGCCGTGCGCTCCTGCGTGATGCCGGTCGCGGCCGCGGCCGGGAAGCGCGTGACCACGATCGAAGGGCTGTCGTCAAGCCGGAGCCACGCCGTGCAACGAGCCTGGATCGCCGAGGACGTGCCGCAGTGCGGCTACTGCCAGTCCGGGCAGATCATGGCCGCCGCGGCGCTGCTCGCCAAGAACCGCAGCCCCAGCGACGCCGACATCGACGCCGCCATGACGAACATCTGCCGCTGCGGCACCTACCAGCGGATCCGCGCCGCCGTCCATCGCGCGGCGCAGGAGGCGTGATATGGGCGCCCACACCCAGGTCACCCGCCGTGAGTTCCTCCAGACCGCTTCCGTCGTCGGCGCGGGTCTCGTCATCGGGTTCTACCTGCCGCCCGGGCGGGGGCGTGTGACGGCCGCGACCGGCCCGTTCGCCCCCAACGCGTGGCTGCGCATCGGTACCGATGACAGCGTGCTCGTCATGGTCGATCGCTCGGAGATGGGCCAGGGGGTGGCGACGTCGCTCCCGATGCTCCTCGCCGAGGAGCTCGAGGCGGACTGGTCCAAGATCAAGATCGAGTTCGCGCCCGCCGACAAGGCGTACACGAATCCCATGTTCGGTATGCAGGGCACGGGGGGCAGCACAAGCGTGCGCGCCGCGTTCACGCCGCTCCGCAAGGCGGGGGCGGCGGCGCGGGAGCTGCTCGTCGCGGCAGCCGCGCAGACGTGGAACGTCGACAAGGCGGAGTGCCGCGCGGAAAAGGGCGCGGTGATCCACACGCCGAGCAAGCGGCGCCTCACCTATGGAAAGCTCGCCGCCAAGGCGGCGGTGCTTCCCGCCCCTGCCGACGTGCCGCTCAAGGACCCGAAGGACTGGAAGATCCTCGGCACCCGCGTGCGGCGCCTCGACACGCCTCCTAAGGTGGACGGGAGCGCCCAGTTCGGGATCGACGTGAAGGTCCCGGGGATGCTCGTGGCGGTGATCGCACGCTGCCCAGTGTTCGGGGGCAAGGTGGCGAGCTTCGACGCGACGAAGGCGAAGGCCGTGCCCGGCGTGAAACAGGTCGTGCAGATCTCGAGCGGAGTGGCGGTCGTCGCTGACGGCTACTGGCCGGCGAAGAAGGGGCGCGACGCGCTCGAGGTGTCGTGGGACGAAGGACCGAACGCGAGCGTTTCGAGCGCGAGCATCGCGCAGCTGTTCGCGCAGCGTGCCGAGCAGCCGGGCGCGGTGGCGCGGCACGACGGCGAAGCCGAAGCGGCGCTCGCGAGTGCCGGGTCCAAGCTCGACGCCGTGTACGAAGCGCCCTTCCTCGCCCACGCCACGATGGAGCCGATGAACTGCACGGCGCACGTCCGCCCGGACGGGGTGGACATCTGGGCGCCCACCCAGTTCCAGACCGGCTGCCAGCAGCTCGGCGCCGAGATCAGTGGGGTCGCGCCGGAGAAAGTGCAAGTCCACACGACGTACCTGGGCGGCGGGTTCGGCCGCCGCTTCGAGCTGGACTTCATCCGGGAGGCGCTCGAGACCTCCAAGGCCGTCGGCGCCCCGGTGAAGGTCATCTGGTCGCGCGAAGACGACATCCGACAGGCGCAGTACCGGCCCGCGTGCTACCATCGCTTCCGCGCCGGCCTGGACGCGACCGGCCAGCCGGTCGCCTGGACCCACCGCATCGTGGCGCCATCGATCTTCGCGCGGGTGTTCCCGCAGACCATCAAGAACGGGCTGGACGGGGAGGCGGTCGAAGGCGGCGTCGGCATGCCCTACACGGTGCCCAACGTCCACGTGGACTACCTTCTCACGGACACGGGTATCCCAGTGGGATTCTGGCGCTCGGTGAACAACTCCTACAACGCATTCGCCGTGGAGTGCTTCATCGACGAGGTGGCGCACGCGGCGAAGCGGGACCCCTACGAGTATCGGCGCGACCTGCTCACCAAAGCGCCGCGCCACCTCGGCGTGTTGAACCTGGCGGCGAGCAAGGCGGGCTGGGGCACGGCGCCTCCTGCCGGTCGAGCGCGCGGCATCGCCGTGTACAAGTCGTTCGAGACGTATGTCGCCGAAGTCGCCGAGGTCTCGGTCGCGTCGGACGGCGCGGTGCGCGTGCACCGCGTCGTATGCGCCGTGGACTGCGGCCCGGTCGTGAACCCGGACATCGTCGAAGCCCAGATGCAGAGCGGCATCGTGTACGGACTCACGGCCGCGCTGTGGGGCGAGATCACGATCGACAAGGGCCGGGTGCAGCAGAGCAACTTCCACGACTATCGCATGCTGCGGCTGGCCGAGATGCCGCAGATCGAGGTGCACATCGTTCCCAGCAGCGACGCGCAGGGCGGCGTGGGCGAGCCGGGCACCCCACCGATCGCGCCAGCCGTGTGCAACGCGATCTTCGCGCTCACCGGGAAACGGGTCAGGAAGCTGCCGATCGGAAAAGCCACGTAATTGCGTGGGGAGTGGGGAGTGGTACCTGACGGCGTAAGCCGCAGATTCGGTGCGCACCGCTCGGTACCACTCCCCACTCCCCACGGTTTTGAAGGGGAGGGATGTCCGACATGAGCTCCCATACGCGCATCACTCGCCGCGAGTTCGTACAGACCGGCACCGGGCTCGTCATCGGTTTCTACCTCCCTCGCCGCCTCGGCGCGGCCCTCCGTCCCGCCGAGGCGGCCTTCGCCCCCAACGCATGGCTCCGCGTCGGCACCGACGGCATCGTCACCTTGACCGTCGACAAGTCGGAGATGGGCCAGGGCTCGCAGACCGGGCTCGCCATGATCCTGGCCGAGGAGCTCGAGGCCGACTGGTCGACGGTGCGGCTCGGCCCGGTGCCGGAGAACCCCGTCGGCTGGTCGCGCACGATGCGCACGGGCGGCAGCAACGCCATCCGGAGCTCGTGGGAGCCGTTGCGCAGGGCGGGCGCCACGGCGCGCGAAATGCTGATCGCCGCGGCGGCGGAAGCGTGGAACGTGGACCGGACGACGTGCCGCGCGGAGAACGGCGCCGTGATCCACGGGCCCACCGGCCGACGCCTGCCCTATGGGAAACTCGCGACGCGCGCCGCCAAGCTTGCCGTGCCAAGCGACGTGCCGCTCAAGGACCCGAAGGACTTCCACCTGATCGGCAAGCGCGTGCCGCGGCTCGACACACCCAGCAAAGTGGACGGGAGCGCCGTCTTCGGGATCGACGTGAAGGTCCCCGGGATGCTCGTCGCCTCGATCGAGCGCTCCCCGGTGCTCGGCGGCCGAGTCAAGCGGGTCAACGCCGACAAGGCCAAGGCGCTTCCCGGCGTCCGGCACGTAGTGGCCCTGGAGCCGAGCTCGTGGATCGGGACGAACGGCGCGTGGGCGGCGGGATGCGCGGCCGGCGTCGCGGTCGTCGCCGACACGTATTGGCAGGCGGTCCAGGGCCGGCGCGCGCTCGAGATCGAGTGGGACGAGGGAGAGGCGGCCGGGCTCGATTCCGTGGGCATCCGCGCTCAACTGGCCACGCTCGCCGAGCGGCCGGGGGTGGTGGCACAGACCATGGGCGACCCCGCCGCCGCCCTCGCGCGTGCGGCCCGCCACATCGAAGCAGTCTACGAGGTACCGTTCCTCCATCACGCGACCATGGAGCCGATGAACTGCACGGCGCACGTGCGCGCCGACGGCGTGGAGGTGTGGGCGCCGACGCAGAACCAAGGGGATGCCCAGCGCGTCGCCGCCGTGGTCACGGGATTGTCGAGCGAGAAGGTCCGCATCCACACCACGTTCTCGGGCGGCGGCTTCGGGCGCCGGCTCGAGCCGGATTTCGTTTCCGAGGCGGTACGGGTCTCGAAAGCCGTGGCGGCGCCGGTGAAGGTGATCTGGACGCGCGAGGACGACATGCGGAACGGCTTTTACCGTCCGACGACCTATAACCGGTTCGCCGCCGGCCTCGACGGCTCCGGCCGACCGGTCGCCTGGACCCACCGCATCGCGGGGACGCCGTTGCGCCTCAAGTTCGGACCGCTCGAGAAGGGACTGGACGACAGCCTCGTAGACGGCGCGATCGACCTGCCCTACGCGATCCCCAACGTGCTCGTGGATCAGGTGGTGCTCGAGCTGCCCGCGGTGCCGCGCGGTCCCTGGCGCTCCGTGGGCGTCTCCCACAACGGCTTCGTGACCGAATGCTTCTTGGACGAGGTCGCGGCGGCGGCGGGGCGAGATCCCTTCGAGCTGCGGCGTGAGCTGCTGCGCGACAAGGCGCGCCACCGGCGCACGCTCGAGCTGGCGGCGGACAAGGCAGGCTGGGGGACGCCTCTCCCGGCGGGTCGCGGCCGCGGCATCGCGCTCGCGGAGTGGGGCCCGACGGTCTGCGCGGAAGTGGCCGAGGTGTCGGTGGACCCGAGCGGCACCGTGCGGGTGCACCGGGTGACCTGCGCCGTGGACTGCGGGCCGGCCGTGAACCTCGGCCAGATCGAAGCCCAGATGCAGGGCGGGATCGTCTTCGGGCTCACGGCGGCCCTGTACGGCGAGATCACCATCGAGCGTGGCCGCGTGGTGCAGGGGAACTTCGATACCTACCGCATGGTCCGGATGCCCGAAGCGCCCGTCGTCGAGGTTTACGTCGTGCCGAGCACCGATGCCCAAGGGGGCACCGGCGAGCCCGGCGTCCCGCCGATCGCCCCCGCCGTGTGCAACGCCATCTTCGCCCTCACCGGGAGACGGGTCAGGAAGCTGCCGATCGGGAAACTGACGTAACTGCGTGGGGGGTGGGGAGTGGTACCTGACGGCGCAAGCCGCAGATTCGGTGCGCACCGCATGGTACCACTCCCCACTCCCCACGGTTTTTCATCGATCATCTAGCCCCTGAGGCCGCTTTACCGCGGCTTGAGGCCGTGTCCCTATCCTGCTCCCATCACGATAGGGAGACGCGGATGCGGGACCTCACCCGACGACAACTGCTCCAGCACCTCGGCCTGATCACGGCGGGCCTGGCGGTCGCGTGCACGCCGCTCAAGGTGCTGACGAGCGCCTACCCCCAGGCGTTCGACGACGATGCGGAGCTCACGGACGGCGTGCTGCGGGCATTCGCCCTCACCGTGATTCCCTCGGCGCCCGCCGGCGACCCGGACCTCGCCCGCGCGTTCACGGACCCCGATCTCCCCTTCGCTCCCTACGCCGGATTCTTCGCCTCGGACCTGGCGCGGCGGGCGGGGAACCGGTTCGAGACGCCGTTCGAGCGGCTGGACGTCGCCCAGCGCGCAGCCGTGATCCGCGAGGCGCTCGCGGCCGACGGCACGACCCAGAAGCTCTACGGCAGCGCCATCCTGCTGGCGCAGGTCGCGTTCTACGCCGGCATCTATGACGACAAGCGGGGCTGCGAGCTGATCGGCTTCGAAGGCGGATACCACTGGCACCCGCTCGCGGCGATCACCCACCCGGACCCCGCGCGCTTCCTCCCGGAGGCGCTGACGGCCGACGGGAACTACTCATGAAAACCGTTCACACGGACGTCCTGATCATCGGCACGGGCTTCGGCGCCGCGGCACCGGCCCTGCGGCTCGCGCAAGCGGGCGCGAAGGTGACGATGATCGAGAAGGGGCCGCGCGTACAGACAGCCGACTTCCGGCAGACGTCCGATCCCAGGTACCTCCTCAAGTATCTCCGGGGGACTCCGGGCGACCACCTCAGCCTCACCTACGCCGAGGCGCTGGGCGGCGGGTCGGGATTCTACGAGATGGTCTCGCTGCGGGCGCCCTCCGTCGCGTTCGACCAGCTGGACGCACAGGGGCACCGGCTGTGGCCGGAAGGACTCGACCGTGCGGCGCTCGACCCCTATTACGACCTCGCCGAGCGGATGCTGCACGTGTCGCAGATCCCGCTCGCGGAGGTTCCCAAGACGGGCCTCGTGTTCGCGCAGCTGATGAAGAACCTCGGCTACTCCGTGGATCGCGCGCGCTACGCCGTGCGCGGCTGCCAGGGGAGCGGGTTCTGCGTGACGGGGTGCGTCTACGGAGCGAAGCAGTCGCTGTTCCTCAACTATCTGCCCCAGGCGGTGGAGGCCGGGGCGGAGATCGAGACCGACCTCGAGGCTCTCTCGGTGCAGCCGCTGGCGCACCCGCACCCGCACGCCTGGCTTACGCTCGGCGAAACGCCCTACCGCTACCAGGTGATCTGCCAGCGGCGCACCGGCGAGCGGGAGCGGCTGCGGTTCGTGGCCCGCGTCGTGATCCTGGGGGGCGGCACCGTCGGCACGGCGACGCTGCTGCTGCGGTCGCGCACCTATCTCCCGCTCTTGAGCGAGCACGTCGGCCGCAACATCGCCTACAACGGCAGCGTGAAGGTCGCCGGCCTGCTTCCCGACGGCTTCCCCGACGCCGACATGTTCACGGGCCGCACCCATCCAGGCATGATCAGCTACCACTTCCTCCAGTCGCACGGGATCACCGTGCACGGGGTGAAGGCCCAGCCGCTGATGATCGTGTCGGCGGCCCGGATGAAGCTGGAGGGACATCGCCGCGTGTCCGGCTGGTGGGGCGAGCCCAACGTCGAGCTGATGCAGCAGATGCGGCACCGCATGATCGTGCTCGCGGCATTCGGCCTGACCCCGCCGGGCGCGGCGCTCGACGTCTCAGAGGATGGCCGCGCGCGCGTGGTGCTGCCGCTCGACGCCGCACTCGAGCGCTATCACGCGGACACGAGGCAGCTCCTCGAATCGATCCTGCTGCGGAACGGCTGCCGGCTCGTCGAGACCGACTTCCTCGACAAGCAGTTCGAGCCGGAGCAGGGCGTGCACTTCTCGACCGCGCACCAGGTGGGATCGTGCCGCATGGCGGAGCGCAAAGCCGACGGCGTCGTCACGAGCAACGGCGAAGTCTTCGACTACCCGGGGCTGTACGTGAGCGATGGGGCGGTCATTCCCTCGTCGCTCTCGGTGAACACCAGCCTGACGATCCTCGCGAACGCAGAGCGGATCGCGGCGGGCATCATCGACCGCTACCGGCCTTCTTCCAGAGCACCCGCTCGATGAGCCAGTCCATGAGGCGGTCCGGCAGCAATTCCATCAGCCGGTACCCCAGCGCTGACTCGACGACGAGGATCCGCAGGGGTGGCCGCCGGGCAGTGAGCGCCTTCGCCACGGCGTGCGCCACGCGCTCGGCGGGGAGACCGCGCTGCCCGGATCGCAGGGCGAGGTCGCGGAACCGCTCGAGCACCCGCTCGTAGGGCGTGCCGCGGTAGCGGCTCAGGTCCCACCGCTCGACCTTCTCCCAGATCCGGCTCTGCACGCTGCCCGGCTGCACGACGATCACCCGCACGCCGAACGGGAGCAGCTCGCGCCGCAGGCTGTCGGAAGCGCCCTCGAGCGCGAACTTGGAGGCGGCGTAGGGACCCATGAACGGCAGGGCCCCGCGTCCCGCCACCGAGCTGATGTTGACGATGCGCCCGCGCGCGGCTTTGAGAAGGGGAAGGAAGGCCTGCGTGACGGCCACCGCCCCGACCAGGTTCACCTCCAAGACGTGGCGCAGCTGGTCCAGGGGGACGAGCTCGAGAGGACCCGCGGATGGGATGCCCGCGTTGTTAACGAGCGCAGCGAGCGGCGCGCCGGCCAGCGCTCGGGTCACCTCATCACGCGCGCGGGCGACGCTCGCCGTGTCCGTCACGTCCATCAGCACCGGCACGACGCGCGCCGCCTCGAGCGGGGCGCAGTCCTGCTCCCGCCGCACGGTCCCGAACACCCGAAAGCCCCGCGCGGCGAGGTCGCGCGCGATCGCGGCGCCGATGCCGCTCGAGGCTCCGGTCACAACGACGCCCTGATTCACGAGCGGGAATATGGTTCGGAAGACGAAACTGCGTGGGGAGTGGGGAGTGGTTCGTGACGTTACAGGGCGACCTTACGGCCCTGCACCGCATGGTACCACTCCCCACTCCCCACGCTTCTGAGGTTCAGCTTTTCGAAGCCAGCGCCGCCGCCCGGGTCCGCAGCGCCGCGTCGATCTGGTCCATGGAAACCGGCGCCGGGACCGTCCAGCCGGCCCGCTCGGTCGTGGGCACCCTGACAGCCGCGACCTCCCCGTCGGGCCCCAGCTCGACCACGGCCGTGGCGAGGTCGTCGGGACCCTGGTTCGCCTTGATGACGAGCGTCCACGTGCCCGCCGTCGGCCACGTGCGCTTGAGCGCGTGCACGCCCTCGCGCGACGTCTCCGTGAACTCGAGCGTCACGGTTTGCCGCGCCCCGTTCACGATCCCCTCCGCGGTGCCGGTCACGATGTAGCCCATGGCCTTCCCGTGATGGAAGGCGTGCACCAGCAGGAACGCGCCGCGTGTCGTCTGGTCGTAGGGGTTGGCGGGCAGCTCGATCGAGATCCAGGGCGGCCCGGCGAGAGCGGGAGACGCGAACAGCGCCGCGCAGGCGGCTGCGAGGCCGAGGGAACGCATGCGGGACAACATCGGAAGCCTCCTGGGAACTGGTTGCTGGTGAGATGCCGGTGCGCAGGGGAAGGTTGGGATCTCCTGACGAAAGGCGTGGGGAGTGGGGAGTGGTTCGTGACGGTGCGCAGCGCAGCTACGGGTTACACCGTCAGGTACCACTCCCCACTCCCCCCGTAGTTACGGTTCTCGTATCTGATACACGTTCCCGTTGTCCGACAGCACGTAGATCTCGCCCGCTCCGTCCACACCGAACGACATCACGCTCCCGAGGCTGCGCACGTCCCACAGCGTGCGCGAGGTCACGCGGCCGTTGTCGTACGTGAGGCTGCGCAGCCAGCCGCGGCAGTAGTCAGAATAGAAGTACTGGCCGACGAGCGCGGGGGACGCGCGGCCCCGGTACGTGAAGCCGCCGATGATCGCGCAGCCGTCGGCGTGCCCGTACTCCAGCGCCGGCAACACCAGACCGTCGCCCTTGCAGCCGGGCTCGGCGTAGCAGTGCGCTCCCTCCATGACGTTCCAGCCGTAGTTCAGGCCGCCGCGGCCCGCGGCGACGACGTCGATCTCCTCCCACAGGTTCTGTCCCACATCGGCGACGTAGAGCAAGCCCGCGGCTCGATCGAAGGCGAACCGCCAGGGGTTCCGCATCCCCATCGCCCAGACCTCGCCTCGCGTCCGCGCCGCGCCCACGAAGGGGTTGTCGGCCGGAATGGCGTACGGGTCCCCGTGATCGACGTCGATGCGGAGCAGCTTACCGAGCAGTGTCGCGGGATTCTGGCCGTTCCCCATGGGATCCCCCCCGCCGCCCCCGTCACCCATGCCGATGTACAGCATCCCGTCGGGCCCGAACATCACGAGCCCGCCGTTGTGGTTTGAGAACGGCTGATTGACGAAGAGGATCTGTCGTCCCGATGCAGGGTCGGCGAGGTTCGGGTCGGCGCTCACGGAGAAGCGCTTCACGCGGGTATCGCCGTGCCGGTCGGTGTAGTTCACGTAGAACCAGCCGCTCGTCGCGTAGCGCGGATGGAACGCCAGGCTGAGCAGCCCGCGCTCGCCGCCAGAGTCCACACTGTCCACGATGTCCAGGAACGGCGTCGGCAGCACGCGCCCGTGCTCGACGATCTTTACGCGCCCCGCCTGCTCCACGACGAACAGGCGCGGGTCCCCGGCCGGGGCGGTCAGATAGAGCGGGTCCTTGAAGCCGCTCGCCGCGACATCCACTCGCAGCTTGCCCGTCCGCTCCGGCGGCAACTCGGGCCCCTGGGACACCTGCCCCGCGGCTGCGAGGACGAGCGGGACGAGGGCGGCGGCAATGCGTCGTTTGACGGTCACCGCGCCAACCCCGTCCGGGGGTCGATGTCACGAATGTCGCGCAGGATGATCCGGCGCCAGGCGATGCGACGAATGGCGTTCCAGTAGGCGTCCAGCTGGCGCTGCTCCAGCCGCAGCACGCCGTCGTGCGTGACTCCGACGGGCGGCGGCACCAGCACCGCGAGCCGCTGATACACCGCGCCTCGCAGCACCGGCTCGACGCGCGAGAGCAAGTGCCACAGCGAGACCGCATCCTCCGACCGGGCGGCGCCGAGGGCGCGGCGCACGGCCGCAGCGCCGCCGTTCCCGAAGTCATACGCTTCGAGCGCCAGGCGCAGTCCCTCCGGCGCGTCGGCCGCGAACGGGATGCCGGGCCCCACACCGGGGCGCGTCCGGGCGGCGAAGCCGAGCGGCACGATCGAGCGCCGCCCGCTCCACTGCAGCTCGACATACCCGGCGGTCACGTGGATCAAGCCGTTGCCGCTCGAGTCCACCTCCAGCGCGTAGGCGCAGCCCAGGTCCACGGCGACGCCCGCCGGCATCTCGACGAAGAAGAGGCGCGGGGGGGCATCCACCTTGGCGAAGATGGCGCCGCGCGCGAGCGCCAGGCGATGGTCGGTGGCCCGCGCCTCGACCAGCCGGACGCGGGTGCCGGGCTTGACGTCCACCTGGCCGATGTCGCCCACGAAGATCAGCGCTCGGGACGAATCGTCCGTCTCGACCCACTCGCCCACGCGCAGCAGTCCGCTCCCGCCGAGCGGCGTCTCGGCGACGCGGGGCGCGCCAGCGATGCGAGCCACCTCCCAGGCGCCGCTCGGTGCAGCTACGCCACCCCAGCGAGCGATGACGAGCGCCAGCGCGGCGGCGCCGGCGAGCGCAACCACCGTCCAGCGGCGCCACGCGCTCGCCCGGATCCGCGCGTCGATCTCGGGCCAGAGATCCCGCGACGGCTGGACGCTCTTCGGCAGGCGCTCCACGGCGGCCAGCAGGTCGCGGAACTCGCGGTCGTCGTCCCGTTCAGTCATAGGTCCAGCATCCCCCGCAGCAGGCGGCGCGCGCGGAACAGCTGCGCCTTCGAGGTGCCTACAGCGATCCCGAGCAGCTCGCCGATCTCTTCGTGGCGGTAACCTTCCACGTCGTGGAGCACGAACACGTGGCGCGCGCCCTCAGGCAACGCTGCGACGGCGCGCTCCAGATCGAGCCGCAACGCCGGGGACGGCCCTTCCCCACCCCGCTCGAGCGTCGCCGGATCCTCCACGGCCTCGACCCGCATCCAGCGGCGTCGCGCCCCCCGCCGCTCCATCAGCACCAGGTTCACGGCGAGCCGGTGCAGCCACGAGGAAAACGCGCTCTCCCCGCGAAACGACGCCAGCGTGCGCCACGCCTGCACGAACACGTCCTGCGTGCGCTCCTCGGCTTCGGCGGCGCTCCCCGTGAGTCTGAGGCAGAGCGCGTAGGTGCGCCCCACGTGCTCCCGATACAGCTCGTGGAACGCGGACTGGTCGCCTTGCTGGGCACGGCGGACGACCTCCGTCACGAGGAGGCCAGGCGATGGCACACTACTGGGATGCCTGAGGGAGGCGCAGGGTTTAGGGCACCGGGGGCCGCTGCCTGTGCCAGTCCGTGCGCGACTGGTACAGCCGCGCGAGCCGCACCAGCTTCAGCTCGTCGAATGCCCGCGTGACGAAGCTCAGCCCCGTCGGCAGGCCGTTCAGCCCGAACCCGTTGGGCACGCTGATCCCCGGCACGCCGACGACGTTGCTCGAGCCGATCAGCGACACCCCCCCTTTCACGTCCGGGTACGCGTCGCGGAACGCCTTGTCGAGCGGGCTCGCCACCGTGGCGCGCGTGGGCGTCGCGACGGCGTCGAACGGCTTGAGAAAATCGTCGTAGGCCTGCGCCATCAGCCGCCGCACGCGCATGGCGCGCAGGTAGTCGCGCGCCGGGATCGCGAGCGCGGGGTAGCCGCCGATCCGGTCCTCCGGCGCCGTGAGGTCGCGGATGCGACCGCTCTCGAGCAGGTCGTCGAACGCGCTCGCGCCCTCGGCGGCGATGATGGTGCCCGCCACCACGCCGAACGGCAGGTCGGGGACGGCGACGTCCATCACGACCACGGCCGCCGTGCGGAGCCGGTCAAGCGCCGCGGCGAAGTTGGCCGCCACCTCCGCTTGGATCCCGTCCGTCGCGCCCTGGGGCACGGCGATGCGCCAGCGGCGCCGGGGGCCCCCGGAGACGGGATAGCGAAACCCGCGCTCCAGGGAGGACGGATCGGCGGGATCCCTCCCGGCGATGGCCGCCAGCACCAGCCCGCAGTCGTGCGCCGTGCGCGCCATCGGGCCGAGCTTGTCCATCGTCCAGGAGAGCGCCATGGCGCCGTGCCGGCTCACCAGCCCGTACGTGGGCCGCAGGCCCGTCACGCCACAGTACGCCGCCGGCGTGAGGATCGAGCCCGAGGTCTCGGATCCGATGGCGAAGGGCACGAGGCCCGCCGCCACCGCCGCCCCCGGTCCCGCCGACGACCCGCCGCTCCAGTAATCGGGATTCCACGGGGTCTTGCCCGGCCCCGTGAACGACGCGTTCGCCTGCCGGTACCCCATCCCGCCCGCGAGCTCCACCATGGCGAGCTTCGCCACGAGCACCGCCCCGGCGTTCCGCAGCCGCGTGACGACGGTGGCGTCCGCATCGAACACCTGATCGCGGTAGGGCTCCGCGCCCCAGGTCGTCTCGTCGCCCTTCGTCGCCAGGAGATCCTTCACGCCGTAGGGAATCCCGTGCAGCGGGCCGCGCCACCTCCCCGCACGGATCTCGCGGTCCGCCTGCGCCGCTTCGACGAGGGCGCGCTCGCGCGTGACGTAGGTGATCGCGTTGTAGCTCGGCCCCAGCCGCTCGAGCCGGTCGAGGAAGTAGCCGGCCAGCTCCGTCGCGGAGGCTCGCCGGCGGCGCAGCAACGCGCCCAGCTCGGCGACCGGGAGAAACGCGAGATCCTCGCTCCCCGCGCTCACCGCTCGGTCCCGCGGTAGGCCGCAAACACGAACGCCGGCTCGTCGGCGTTGGTCAGGGCGACCTTGTACAGCTGATCCACGTTCTGCAGGCGCGAGTGGATCGCTTGGGTGATGGCCCTGAGGTCGTCGTCCGAGAGTCGGTCGCCGTAGCGCAGCCGCACCGCTTCGGCGAGCGTCTTGGCGAGGGGAGACGGTTCTGTGTCCTGCGCGCCTTGCCGCGGGGACGGGCGTGGCGCCGTCCCGGCGGGCAGGTCGAGGGCGACGAAGGGCGCGGCGGCGGCGAGCGCGAGCTGCTCGGCGAATGCTCGGCGGCTGATCGCAGGCGGCACGGATCACTCCGGCGTTTCAGAACGAGCCCGGGGGACCCTTGCGAGTCCCCGTTGGGCGAATTGCGAGAGAGGCTCAAGCTGCGTGGCGGCAAGGAAGAGCGGAAGGGTGACCCGCGCCGATGTGACGGTTGGCCACGACGGTCACTTGCTCTCCGGTGGTAGATTGCTATCCTAGGCCGTAGCCACTTGACTCCGACGTTCTGGGCGCCCAGTCGGAGGGTCACTGCTCCGCGAGGTGGGATCAGTGAAACAACCTCAGGCAGGGGCGGCGGCGCCCACGCCCCACCCGATCCAGATCCTTCTGGCCGACGACCACGCGGTGCTCCGTTCGGGGCTCCGCCAGCTGCTCGACGCCCAGCCCGGTCTGCACGTCGTCGGTGAGGCCGCCACGGGTGAAGAGGCGGTCGAGCAGGCCCGCGCACTCAAGCCCGATGTGGTGGTCATGGACCTCGTCATGCCGGGGATGGGCGGGCTCGAAGCCTTGCGCCGCATCGCTGGGCAAGAGCGGGGCGCCAAGATCCTCGTGCTCACGGGCCAACCCAAGGAACAGGTCCTCCTCGAGGTGCTCGAGGCGGGCGGCAGCGGCTACGTGAACAAGATGAGCAGCTCCGACGACCTGGCCCATGCCATCCGCAGCGTGGTGGAGCACGAGGTGTTTGTCGATCGCGCCGTCACGAAAGCCCGCGTTCAGGGCTCCGGGCGGCCGCCACGACGCCAGGCGGACTTCACCGTGGGACGCCTCAGCGCGCGCGAACGGGAAGTGCTTGCGCTGACGGCCGCGGGCCATACCTCTAACGAGATCGGCCAGCAGCTCAGCGTGAGCCCCAAGACCGTGGAGACCTATCGCGCACGCATCATGGGGAAGCTGGGCTTCCAACATCGATCCGAGCTGGTCCGCTTCGCGCTCCGCGCCGGGCTGCTCAAGGTCGAGTAGCGGACTTCGCGCGTAGGGGATTCTCCTACGCCGGACCACCGCGACGTGTCGGGTTTTTCCCGATCGCCTTGACTCTGGAACCCCCGCATGGCTAGGATGGACCGAAGACATCCTAGGGGCAGGTATCGGCTCCGTTGCGCCCGCAATTCGGCTCGACGGGGCTTTTCGTTTTCGGGAGCTACGGCACTGCAACCTCCTATGATCAAGCTGTTCCTGGCCGATGACCGCCCTGTCGTGCTCGAGGGGTGGAAGCGCATCCTCGCCGAGTGCCCGGACATATGTGTCGTGGGCGATGTTACGAGCCGCGCAGAGCTCGTCGCCAAGGTCCGTGCGGCGGCGGCTGACGTGCTGCTCTTGGACCTGTCGGTCGCGGACCCAGGGACGTTCGAACTGCTGCGGCAGCTCAAGCAGGAGCGACCCGGGATGCGGGTTCTGCTGCTGAGCGTGGACGGCCAAGACCCGCGCGCGCCCGAGATGTTAGGCACGGGCGCCGCCGGCTACCTGCCGCGGGAGCACTCGCCCGGTGAGCTAATCGCGGCCATCCGCAAGGTCGCGGGCGGCGCCGAGTACGTGAGTCTGACGCTCGCGCGAAAGTTCGTCTTCCAGCAGCGTGCCGTCAGGGAGCGACCGGGCTACGAAACGCTGTCGCATCGGGAGTACCAGGTGCTCTGCATGTTCAGCTCAGGGCGCGCGTTCAGCGAGATCGCGGCGGAGCTCGGGCTTAGCCGCAAGACGGTCAGCACGTACCGCAGTCGCATCCTGTACAAGCTCCGGCTCACCACCAACGCAGACATCATCCGCTACGCAGTGGAACACCGCCTGAGGCCCTAGTCGTCGGACAAGTCTGACAGGCAGATGCGCCAAGTGGGTGCGACGCCGTCGAGCGTCGTGTCCAAGCTTGGGGCGCGCCCAGCATGCGTGGGGGTGGAGTGCCGCACGACTCGTGGCTGTTGCAGTAGCGCGACAGCGTGGCCCGATCCCTGCCCGGCCTGACCGTCGAGGAATCGGGGGACGAGATTGCGCCAGCCCTCCGGTGACTCACTCTCACAAGGAGGGCACCATGAAACGCATCACGTTCCTGGCGTTCACAGCGGCCTTGCTGGTCAGCTGCGAGAGGCCGACGGGCCCCGCCACGCACGGCCCGCCTGCTTTCGACTTGTCCGCGACCCGCACGACGTTCAGCGGGGACGCGACCGTGCTCCGAGCAACCGTGCTCGGCGCGACAGTCGTCGCGGGCGAGGCTGGCCCGCTCCCCGCATCGGGAGGGGCCGAGCGATTCTCACTCCTCACGATCACCCCGGATCAGACCGGGAACCTCCTCAGCGCAAACGTGGTCCACGCTGCCACCGTGGCCCAGGGCAACCACAGTCGTGCGGAGGCCTCGGTAGCAGACGCGACCCTGGGCGCGGCGGGCCACACGGTCCAGGCTGACGTGCTGTCCTCCCGAGCCGAAGCGACATGCGACGGGGCGGGTAGAGCGAGTGCGAGCGGCAGCTCGGAAGTCGCGGGACTGATCGTCGACGGCAAGGCGATCACCGTCAGCGGCGACCCGAACCAGAGGGAGACTGTGGGCCCGGTCACGGTGATAATCAACGAGCAGTCGGCGTCCGCGAGCGGCAATCGGGCGGACATCACGGTGAACGCACTGCACGTGACGGTCGCCAACCCAGTACTGGGCGGCCCACCGCTCGCCGACGTGGTGATCTCGTCCTCACACGCCGACATCACATGCGCGGGGTGCTCTGGCCCGCTCGGGGATTTCGTGACCGGGGGCGGCTGGATCACAGGCCCGTCCGGGGCGCGGGCGAACTTCGGCGTGGCTGGCGGCGTCAAGAACGGCGCGTTCTGGGGCCACCTCAGCTACATCGACCATGCCTCCGGTGGCCCGAAGGTCAAGGGAACGGGCGTGACCGCCTACACGGCCCCGGACCCGGTCAACAAGCCGACCTTACGCCACATCGAGGGCACGGCGGACATCGACGGTGCGAGTGGCACGTACATGGTGGACGTCGCGGACAACGGCGAACCTGGCCGTGATGACACCTTCTCTCTCAAGCTGTCGAACGGCTACACGGCTTCAGGCAAGCTCGCCGGCGGCAATATCCAGCTGCACGGCGAGTCGCCCTGCCCGTAAGCCGAATGGAGGGCACCGGACGCCCCTGCGCCTCCGGTGCCCTCACCCCCTCCCGCCGCAGGCTCGCGCGCTCAGCGCGCCGTCGGCCGGATCAGCAGGCCCGTCGTGGAGACCCGCACCTCGAACTGCGCCGGCCGCCCCGCCGCGACGAACGTCGCCGAGCCGTACTGCGCGTCCACCAGCGGAGCGAGCAGCGAAAACCGCCGCGCGACGTCGAACATGTCGATCGGCTTGGGGCGCGCGAGCGAGTACACGGTGCGCGGCCGGGAGCGCTCCTGCGCCACGTCGTTGTATCGGCCGGCGACGCGATCGAGCTCGTAGGCCGTGGGCACGCCGAGCAGGTTCGCCAGGGAGTGCCACTTCAGGATGTGCGCGTCGATGTAGAACGCATCGCCGGCGAGCTCATACATTGCGAGCCGCTGGTCGGGCAGACGGATCGTGGCCCGGAACCGCTGCACGGCGACGGGCTCCGTGGATACCGTCGCCGCGACGGTCTCCAGCGTCAGCGCGCGGTAGCCCTGGACGCCGATGGTCACCATGGCGGCGAGCGCGCCGGCAGCGAGGAACAGGGAGCCGAGGAGGCCCGTGGTCGCGCCGGAGAGCCAGCGGCCCCGCCGCAGGATGGCGAGGCCCGTGGCGAGGAAGACTGCGCTCGCGACGAAGCAGACGAGCGCGATGACGAGGAGCAGACTGGGCACGGTCGGGCTCGGAGCGAGGTCGGTCTAAGCTAGCGCAAACCGAAGGAGCGGGGTATCACTAACCATGCCCCGTACAGCGACTCCCGCCATCCCTGGGGTGGAGGTCACGACCCCCGCGCCCGCGGGCTGCGAACCCATCCTCAGCGGCGACGCACTGCGCTTCGTCGCCTCGCTCGCGCGCCGCTTCGAACCCACCCGCCGCGACCTGCTCGCGCGCCGGGCCGCGCGCCTCCAGGAGCTCGAGGCCGGCCGGCTGCCCGACTTCCTCCCGGAGACGCGCGCGCTGCGCGAGCGGGACTGGACCGTCGCGCCGATCCCCCCCGACCTGCAGGAGCGCAAGGTCGAGATCACCGGCCCAGTCGACCGCAAGATGGTCATCAACGCCCTCAACTCGGGGGCGAGCGTGTTCATGGCCGACTTCGAGGACTCGCACTCCCCTACCTGGGAGAACACCATCCGCGGCCAGCAGAACCTGGTGGACACGGTGAACGGCACGATTTCGTTCACGGGCCCGGAAGGCAAGCGCTACGCCCTGAACGAGCGGACGGCGACCCTGATGGTCCGGCCGCGCGGCTGGCACCTCGTCGAGAAGCACGTCCTGGTGGACGGGCAGCCCGTGTCGGCGTCGCTGTGCGACTTCGGCCTGTGCTTCTTCCACACCGCCCCGGCGCTCGGCGAGCGCGGCAGGGGCTCCTACTGGTACCTCCCCAAGCTCGAGAGCCACCTCGAGGCGCGGCTCTGGAACGAGGTGTTCAACTTCGCCCAGGACGCCCTGGGGCTGCCCCGCGGCACCATTCGGGCGACGGTGCTGATCGAGACGATCCTCGCCGCGTTCGAGACCGACGAGATCCTCCACGAGCTGCGCGACCACTCGGCCGGGCTCAACTGCGGCCGCTGGGATTACATTTTCAGCTTCATCAAGAAGTTCAGGAGCCGCCCCGAGTGCGTGCTCCCCGATCGCGGCCGCGTCACCATGGACCAGCCGTTCCTGCGCGCCTACGCCGAGCTCGTCATCAAGACGTGCCACCGCCGGGGCATTCACGCGCTCGGCGGGATGGCCGCGCAGATCCCCATCAAGGGCGACCCCGCCGCGAACGCCGCCGCGCTGGAGAAGGTCCGCCAGGACAAGCTGCGCGAGGTACGGCAGGGTCATGACGGGACGTGGGTCGCCCATCCGGCGCTCGTGCCCGTGGCCCGCGAGGTCTTCGATGGCCATGTGGCGGGCGCGCATCAGATTGCCGTGCGGCGCGAGGATGTCCGGGCCTCGGCCGGCGATCTGCTCGCGGTGCCGCACGGCGAGATCACCGAGGCCGGGCTCGTCGCCAATATCGACATCGGCATCCGCTACCTCGCTGCTTGGCTGGGCGGCCAGGGTTGCGTGCCGATTCACAACCTGATGGAGGACGCCGCCACGGCGGAGATCTCCAGGGCACAGATCTGGCAATGGCTGCGCCACGGGGCGCGCCTCTCGGACGGCCGCGCCGTGAGCGAGCGGCTCGTCCGGGAAACGCTCGCGCGCGTGACGCAGACCCTACCCGAACGGGTAGGTGTCGATCCCGGCGGGGCGGGTAGATTCGAACTGGCGGCAAGAATCTTCGAGCAAATGGCGACGGCGGCGGAGTTTCCGGAGTTCCTCACGCTCGTCGCCTACGATTACCTGGACTGATCGAGCGACGGAGTTCGGCTATGGAACGGCAGGAGTTCATCACCACGGTCCAGCGCGAGTGGGCGACCGACAGTCGCTGGGAGGGAATCACGCGCCCTTACAGCGCCGGCGACGTCTACCGGCTGCGCGGCTCGATCGACATCGAGTACACGCTCGCGCGGCTCGGCGCCGCGCGCCTGTGGGAGCTGCTGCAGGAGGAAGCGTTCGTACCGGCGCTGTCGGCGGTGACCGGGAACCAGGCCCTCCAGCTCGTGCAGGCCGGCCTCCGGGCGATCTACGTGAGCGGCTGGCAGGTGGCGGCCGACGCGAATAACGCGCTGCAGATGTACCCGGACCAGAGTCTGTATCCGTCCGATAGCGTCCCCACCCTGCTCCGCCGCATCAACAATGCCCTGAAGCGCGCCGACGAGATCCACCACCTGAAAGGGGACCACGCGATCTACTGGTTCGCCCCGCTCGTGGCGGACGCCGAGGCGGGGTTCGGCGGCCCGCTGCACGCCTTCGAGGTCATGAAGAACATGATCGCCGAGGGGGCGGCGGGGGTGCACTTCGAGGACCAGCTCGCGTCGGTGAAGAAGTGCGGGCATCTCGGCGGCAAGGTGCTGGTGCCGACGAGCGAGTTCATCACGAAGCTCGTCGCCGCGCGCCTGGCGGCGGACGTGTGCGGGGTGGATACGATTCTCGTGGCGCGCACCGACGCCAACAGCGCCACGCTGCTCACGAGCGACTGCGACGAGTACGACCGCCGCTTCCTCGCGGGCGAGCGCACGACCGAGGGGTTCTTCCAGGTCAGGAACGGCGTCGAGGCCGCGATCGCGCGCGCGCTCGCCTACGCGCCGTACGCGGACCTCCTGTGGTTCGAGACCTCGAAGCCCGACATCGAGGAAGCCCGCCGCTTCGCCGAGGCGGTACACGCCAAGTTCCCGCGCAAGCTGCTCGCGTACAACTGTTCGCCGTCCTTCAACTGGAAGAAGCACCTCACCAAGGCGCAGATCGCCTCGTTCCAGAAGGACCTCGGCGCGATGGGCTACAAGTTCCAGTTCGTCACGCTCTCGGCCTTCCATGCGCTGAACCACAGCCTGTGGCTGCTCGCGAAAGAGTACAGGGAAAGGGGCATGGCGGCCTACGCCGACCTGCAGGAGCGCGAGTTCACCTCCGAGCGGGACGGATACGAGGCGATTCGCCACCAGGAGTTCGTGGGTGTGGGCTACTTCGATGAGGTCACCCAGGTGGCGACGAACGGCAAGTCGGCGACCCTCGCGATGGAGGGCAGCACGGAGCAGGAGCAGTTCCGGGGCGCGTGAAGCGCTCCACGCTGTACGCCGTCGCGCTCGTCGCCGCCGTCGCAGCGCTCTTCTTCTACCTGACCACGGCACGGGCCACACAGACCTGTCGCGTGTGCGTGGAGTTCCACGGTCGCAGCAACTGCGCCACGGCCCGGGCGGGCAGCGTGAAGGACGCCGTCTCCGGCGCGCAGCAGACCGCCTGCGGCCCCCTCACCGCCGGCATGGACGACCGGATCGCCTGCGACAACACGGCCCCCCTCTCTTCCGAATGTCAGACCCGCTAGGCGATTAGGAAAGGGGTCAAGGAGAGGCGTCACGCTTTTCCTCGACGGTTTTCCTGGACGGTTTTTGGTTTCGTTTGTAAGTTGTTTCCCCCATGTCGCAATTCTCCCTCCCCCGGTCCCCCGTGCCGGCCCGCGTGCTGCTCGACCAGGGCGTGTCCCGGCCGGGAGACGTGTTCGTGATGGAGCGGGTGCCGCACCACGACGGCGCCGAGACGGTGCTCGAGATGCTGAACCGGCGGGAAGGGTTCTTCGCCTTCCGTCCCGCCGATGAGGAGGGAGTGCTGCTCATGTCGAAGGTCCATACGGTCTCGGTGTCGGTGGACCGCCAGGCGCCGATCGCCGATCCGGCGCGGCTCTCGGCGGCCCGCATGCTGGGGATCGAGCTGGTACTGGTGGGCGGCTCCACGCTGGGCGGCTGGGCGAGCGTGGAGCTCCCCGAGCATCACGCCCGGCTGCTGGACTACCTGAACGCGTCCGACGAGCCGTTCTTCGCGATGTGGACGCATGCGACGACCCACTACGTCAACCGGGCGCACGTGCTGTACGCGCGCCCATTGGACTGAGCCCGATGCCCGCCCGCCTCGATCCGTTCGTCGACGTGCTGCTCCGGGAGCGGGGAGATCAGCTCTATCTCCTCCCCGACGAGCCGGTCACGATGGTCAAGGACGGCAAAACGCGGAAGGTGAGCCGCCAGCCGCTCACGGATCAGCACATCTACGCCCTGCTCGTCGAAGTGGCCCCGTCGGAATCGGCGGACCGCATCGACCAGATGGCCGAGACGGAGTTCGAGTACGTGGCGGACCGCGGGCTGGTCCGGGTGCGCATCGTACCCGAGGCCGGGCGGCTCACGGCGATGGTCGCGCCGCTCGATCAGGCGACGCCGGCGGAGCCGGTGGCCCCGGCCGCGGCCGCGCGGGAAGCGCCCGCACGCGGCGCGCCGCGCGCCGCGGCCTCGCCCGCCGCCGTTCCCGCGGCTTCACCCGCGCCGGCGCCTGCTCGCCCGGCCCCGCCGGCCTCCGCCGCCCCGCCGGTCCTGGCGGCCGAGTCCTCGGCCCCGCAATACCAGGCGGCCGAGCAGGCGTTGGGCGGGCTGCTGCGCCAGCTGGTCCACACCAAGTCGTCCGACCTCCACCTCCGCGTGGGCGAGCCGCCGATCTTTCGCACTCACGGCGAAATGAAGCGGCAGGCGGGCGAACGCGTGCCGGCGGAGCAACTCGAATTGATGCTCGTCGCCGTGATGCCCGAGCGGAACCGCGCCGACTGGAGGGAAACCGGCGACGCCGACTTCGCCTACGAGATCGCCGGTCTGGCGCGCTTCCGGGTCAACGCCGGGCGCGACCGCAAGGGACCGGTGGCGGTGTTCCGCGTCATCCCCGCCCAGGTGCTCACGGTCGAGGAGCTCGGCATCGCCAAGGAGGTGCAGCAGCTTTGCTATCTCACGAAAGGGCTGGTGCTCGTCACGGGGCCCACCGGCTCGGGCAAGTCCACCACGCTGTGCGCGCTCGTCGACCTCGTGAACCGCATGCGGTCGGACCACATCATCACGATCGAGGACCCGATCGAGTTCGTGCACGAAAACAAGAAGTGTCTCATCACGCAGCGGCAGGTCGGCGTCCACACGGAGAGCTTCAAGTCCGCGCTGCGCGCGGCGCTGCGCGAGGATCCGGACATCATTCTCGTCGGGGAGATGCGCGATCTCGAGACCGTCGCGATCGCGATCGAGACGGCGGAAACCGGACACCTGGTGTTCGGGACGCTGCACACGACGACGGCGGCCTCGACCGTGGACCGCATCATCGACCAATTTCCCGCCGACCGGCAGGCGCAGATTCGGGTGATGCTCTCCGAATCGCTGAAGGGCGTGATCTCGCAGACGCTGTGCAAGCGACTGGGGGGCGGCCGGGTGGCCGCCCGCGAGGTGCTGCTCACGACGCCCGCGATCGCGAACCTCATCCGCGAGGGCAAGACGTTCCAGATCCCCTCGATCATGCAGACCTCGAAGCAGCTGGGCATGGTGACCCTGAACGACGCGCTGCTCGAGCTCGTCGAGAAGAAGGAGACGAGCCCCGACGAGGCCTACACGAGGTCGGTCGAGAAGGCGGGGATGCTCGCGGCCCTGAAGCAGCGCGGGCACAAGCTCACGATCGCGGGATAGGCCCCCGCCGTATCAACAGTACGCCGCGGGCATGGCCTCGCGCATCAGCGCGAGGCTGCGGCAGGCGGCCTCCTGCACGGCCGTCGGGGACTCGCCGCGCCGCACGCATCGCTTGACGATCTCCAGTGCCTGAATGGGATGTTCGTCATCGTACTTGGCGTGCTCTTCGAGCCACCATCGTCCCTTGCGTCCGATTTTTTCGTTCCTGCCGAGCCCGCGGAGCGCCTTCTCGGAGATCTTCTGCGCGATTCCCTCGACGGCGTAGTTCGTCGCCGACACCGCCGCTCCGAACGGAGCCGCGAGGCACATGTTGGTGAGGTAGTCGTGGAAGGCGCACACCTGGGGAACCGCTGGCTCCGCGCGCTCGAAGCGCTCCCGCGGCACCGCGAACCCGTCGCCCATGGCGCGCCACATCGACCCGTGGCGTCGCTCGACCCTGATGTTGCCTTCGAAGAACTCACGGCCGTCGTCGGGAGAGCGGTCGAGCAGCAACTGCAGCCACTGCGGGAAGTCACGGATGACGGGATAGAAGGCGACGAGGAAGTTCTGAATCTTCGCGGGCACCAAGCGGTTTTCTGCGGCGTCTTCGATCACGGGCGTGTTGAGGATCGCTTCTTGGGTCGGCTCCAGAGCCGCATTCAGATCGGCGACCCAGGCGGGGTGGGGGGTGACGTTCACGAGTCGTGCCCTCCTTTCACCGCTAGAGCGATGCCTAACCCGTGCCATCGTCGTCGCGGACGGTCTGTAATCTTGGGTCGCGCCCGCCGGCGTACCGGGTGTTGCGCGCGCGCAACGGTGGCTCGGCAAGGACTACGCGCAGCGAAGGGTCGGGCGTGCGGGGAGGGAGCAGGAGCCACCGGGCGGATTTGAACCGCCGACCCCTCGATTACGAATCGAGAGCTCTACCACTGAGCTACGGTGGCGCGGTCCTAACTTAGCCACGTGCTGCGCGACGCGGTACTGCACCAGTGCGCTCCGCCCTCCAAGCCTCGATCCCTTCGCGCACGATCAGGGGAAGCATCGCAAGAGCAGCTACCGGATCGGCCCACCACCAGCCGAGCACCGCGTTCAGACCCAGACCGAGAAGAGTCGTCGCCGAGAGCCACGCACCGCCCGCGCTTCGACCGCGGGCCCAACGCGCGCCGCGCCCAGCTCCGCCCTGAGCCGCCACCAAAGAACGACGCCGCTTGTCACCTCGATGACCGAGTCGATTCCAAATCCAGTCAGGGCTACCGAGCCGGCAACGAGACCGGCGGCGATCGCGACAATCCCCTCCAGGGCGTTGTAGCCAACCGTCACGCCCTCGAGCGCCAGCCCCCGACGCAACAAAGCCACGCATTCCATGCTACGGTCCTGCCGTCTGCGTATGCTCCGGGGGTCGAAGCAACAGGGCATTCACCGTCACCGTCACCGTGCTCGCACTCATCGCGAGGGCGGCCCACGCCGGTTTGAGCAGGATCCCCAATGATGGATACAACACGCCGGCAGCGAGCGGGATAGCGATCAGGTTGTAGATCGCGGCCCAAAAGAGATTCTGCTTGATCTTGCGGTGCACTCGGCGAGCAAGAACGAGCGCGACGGGAACGTCGGCCGGGTCGTCCTTCATCAGAATGGTTCCAGCTGTCTCGATCGCAACGTCCGTTCCCGCGCCGATCGCTATGCCGACCGTCGCCGCCGCAAGCGCTGGCGCATCATTGACGCCGTCCCCCACCATGGCGACCCGACGGCCCCGCTCCTCGAGGCTCCTGACCTCTGCAGCCTTGTCACCTGGCAACACCTCGGCCCGCACATCATCGATGGCGAGCGTGCGGGCCACTGCCTCGGCGGTGGCCCGGCTGTCCCCCGTGAGGAGCAGAACGCGGATGCCCAGGTCGTGGAGCGCCGCAACGGCGCCTTTCGCGTTCGGACGAATCCGATCGGCGATTGCAATGAGACCGAGCACCCGGCCATCCGCCGCAACGTAGAGCGCGGTCTTGGCTTCTGCTCGCAGCCTCTCGGCTTCGCGCTCGAGCCCCGGCACGACGCCGTTTCGCTCCAGCAGCTTGCCATTACCCACCAGCACGGGGCGACCGCCCACGGTCGCCTGTACGCCGTGGCCAGGGACGGCCTCGAAATGGGAGGGCGGATCGACGACAAGCGCACGCTTCCTGGCAGCTTCGACAACGGCGGTAGCGAGTGGGTGCTCCGACTGCGCATCCGCTGCAGCGGCGAGCCGCAGAATCTCTGCCTCTTCCACGCCGGCCGCAGGAATGACATCCGTCACTGACGGCCGGCCTTCGGTGAGCGTGCCGGTCTTGTCAAAGACGACCGTGTCCACCTGGGCAGCCGCCTCGAGAACCGAGGCGTTCCGGAAGAGCACGCCGGCACGCGCTGCCCGCCCCACACCGACCGTGATCGCCGTCGGAGTCGCGAGCGCGAGCGCGTCTGGACAGGCGATCACGATCGCTGCCACCGCAGCCGACAGCGCGAAGGAGACGCCTTGGTGTCCAAATAGCAGCCACGCAGCGAACGTGACGGCTCCGGCCGCGAGCGCCACAATCACCAGGTACTTGCCAGCGAGATCGGCTAGACGCTGCGCCGGCGCCTTTGAGGACTGTGCTGCCCGGACCATGGCGACGATGCGAGCCAACGCCGTATCAGCGCCGACCTTGGTTGCGCGGAATCGGAACGCTCCCTGCTGGTTTCGCGTCCCGCCCACGACCTCGTCGCCGGGCCCCTTCGCGACCGGCACCGGCTCTCCGGTGAGCATCGATTCATCTACGTAGCTCGAGCCCTCGATGACGACACCGTCCACGGGGATGGTATCGCCCGGCCGAACCGCAAGGACGTCACCCACCGCGATGGCTGCGAGTGACACTTCCTCCTCTTGCCCATCCCGCACGCGCCGCGCGGTGGGCGGCGCGAGCTTGAGCAGCGCCTCGACCGCCCGCCCGGTGGCGAAGCGGCTCCGCATCTCCATCCAGTGGCCGAGGAGGCTGAAGGCGGTCAACATCGCTGCGGCATCGTAGAACGGCTCGCCCGGCAAGCCGAACGTGACTGCGGCCGAGTACACGTAGCTCACGAGGATGCCGGTCGCGATCAGAGTCATCATCGTGAGCTCGCCCTGTCGCAACGAGCGCGCCGCGGACGACACGAATGGCCACCCGCCCCACCAGACGACGATCGAGGTCAGGATGAAACTCAGGAGCCCGGGCGACAGCCCAAATGGCGGCGCGAGCTCGCGGCCGAAGAGCGAGGTGCCAAGCGGCGAGTAGAGGACGATCGGGACGGTGAGGATCGCCGACCCGATGAAGCGGCGAAGCATGTCCCGCACCATGTGCGCCCCGTGCCCGGCGTGCGCTTCCGGGGAGTGCCAGCGCTCTGTCGGACCTTCGCGACGCGCAGCCCCTTCCACTTTGTGAACGTGTTCCGCCACAGGATTCTCCCGAGTCATTGAGTCCGGCGCAGCTCCCAGCTCCGCCACAGGTAGTAGATGACTGGGATTACGATCAACGTCAGGATTGTGGACGTCACCATCCCACCGACCATGGGGGCGGCGATCCGCTTCATGACGCTCGCGCCGGCGCCGTGGCTCCAGAGGGCTGGCACGAGGCCCAGCATGATAGCGAGCACCGTCATGAGCTTCGGTCGCACGCGGTTGACCGCGCCGTGCTCGATGGCGCCCACGAGCTCCGTCAGTGTGGGACGCCGCCCGCCCTGCGTGACGGCCTCCCAGGCGTGATCGAGGTAGATGATCATCACGACGCCGGTTTCCGCAGCCACCCCGGCAAGCGCGATAAGTCCCACGGCGACTGCGATCGACAGGTTGTAGTCGAGCAGCCACATGATCCACACCCCGCCGACCAGGGCGAACGGCAGCGATAGCATCACGATCGCCGTCTCGGCCACGGTACCGAACGTGAGATACAGGAGCAGCGCGATGATCCCGAGCGTGAGCGGGACGACGACTTGGAGCCGCGCCTTCACCCGCTGAATCGCCTCGTACTGACCGCTCCAACGCAGCCAGTAGCCGGTGGGGAGCTTCACCTCGCGCGCCACGACGCCCTGAGCGTCGCGCACATAGCTCCCCACGTCCCGCCCCCGCACATCGATCGACACTTGATCGTAGAGGTAGCCGCCCTCGCTCCGGATCATCGGTGGGCCGGGGCTGAAGCGAATGTCCGCGACCTGCCCGAGCGGCACCTGCGGGCCGCCACTGCTGCCGACCAGGAGCCGGCTGATCGTGGTGGGGTCATCCCGGAAGTCACGGGCATAGCGCACCTGCACGGGGTAGCGCTCGCGGCCCTCCACGGTCGTCGTGATCTCCTCCCCGCCGAGCGCCAGGCTGATCACCTCCTGCGCGTCGCCGGTGGTGAGTCCATAGCGGGCGAGGGCATCCGCATCCGGCCGGATATCCAAGTAGCGCCCCCCGAACGACCGCTCGGCGTATACGCTCGCCGTGCCCGGGAGCGGTGCGAGCGCGCGCTCGATATCCTGACCGATGCGCTGGATGGTCTGGAGGTCGGGGCCGAAGATCTTGACCGCGAGGGTCGTCCGCACACCGGTCGAGAGCATGTCTGTGCGGTTCTTGATCGGCATCGTCCACGTGTTCACCGTGCCCAGCAATCGGAGTTTCTGATCCATCTCGGCGATGAGCCGATCCTGCGTCATTCCCGACCGCCACGCGGACTCGGGCTTGAGATTGACCACCGTCTCGACCATGGACATCGGCGCCCAGTCGGTGGCCGTGTTCGCCCGGCCCGCCTTGCCCCAGACCGACGCGACCTCCGGGAACGTCATGAGGATGCTGTCCTCCACTTGCAACAGACGCCGCTGCGTTGTGAGTGACAGGGCTGGCAGGGTGTTGGGCATGTACATGAGCGAGCCCTCATTCAAGGGCGGCATGAACTCGCTGCCGAGCCGCGCGAGGGGAACGAGCGTCAGCGCGAGGACTGCCGCCGCGCCGCCCAGCACGAGCCAGCGGGCGTCGATCGCCCAGCGGAGCACCGGGCGGTACACCCTGATTGCCCAGCGGTTGAGCGGGTTCTCCGCCTCCGCGCGGATCTTCCCCTTCACGAACCAGCCCATCAGCGCGGGCACGAGCGTCACCGAGAGCAGCGCCGCGGCCGCCATCGCGAAGGTCTTCGTGAGCGCGAGCGGCCGGAATAGCCGCCCTTCCTGGTCCTCCAGCGTGAAGACCGGTAAGAACGACAGCGTGATGATCAGGAGGGACATGAACAGCGCCGGGCCGACCTCGCGCGCCGCAGCGAACACGCGCTCCCAGTGCGGCCGCTCCGGCTCGTGCTCGACGTGCTTGTGGAGATTCTCGAGCATCACGATCGCGGCGTCGATCATCGCGCCGATCGCGATGGCGATCCCGCCGAGACTCATGATATTGCCGTTGATGCCGAGCGAGCGGGTGACCGCGAGCGACACCAGAATCCCGAGCGGCAGCGTGGCGATCGCCACGAGGGCACTGCGCGCGTGCAGCAGAAACACCGCGCAAACGAGCGCGACAATGACCGACTCCTCGAGCAGCGTGCGCCACAGTGTCTTGATGGACCCGTGGATCAAGTCCGAGCGGTCGTACGTCGGCACGATCCGGACGCCGGCCGGCAGCGCTGGCGCGATCTCGGCGATCCGCTGCTTCACGCCGTCGATCACGCGCAACGCGTTCTCACCATAGCGCATCACCACGACCCCACCGACGGCCTCCCCTCTGCCATTCCGCTCGGCGATCCCGAGCCGCAGGTCGGGCCCCATCGTCACCCGCGCCACATCGCCGACCCGCACCGGGCGCCCATCCTTCCCGACGCCGACCGCGACCTTCTCGATGTCCTCCACCCCGCGGAAGTAGCCGAGCCCGCGGATCGCGTAGTCGGAGCCCGCCACCTCTACGGTCCGCGCCCCGACGTCTTGGTTCGCCCCGCGAACGGCACTGATCAACTCCCGCGCGGTGGCCCCGTACGCCAGCAGGCGCGCGGGGTCGAGCAGCACCTGGTATTGGCGCACGAACCCGCCCAGGCTCGCGACCTCGGCCACGCCCGGCACGGACTGGAGAGCGTAGCGCACCTGGAAGTCCTGAATCGTGCGGAGCCGATCGGGCGAGTAGCCGGGACCCTCGAGCGCGTACTGATAGACCCAGCCCACGCCGGTGGCGTCGGGCCCCATTCGGGTCTTGGCACCGGCGGGGAGACGGCTCTGAATGGCGTTCAGGTACTCGAGCACGCGTGAGCGGGCCCAGTAGAGATCCGTCCGGTCCTGGAAGATCACGTACACGAAGGACGAGCTGAACATCGACTGCCCGCGCACGACTTTCACCTTGGGAACCGCAAGGAACGTGGTGAGTAACGGATAGGTCACCTGGTCCTCGACGACTTGGGGCGCCTGGCCCGGCCAGTCCGTGTAGACGATTACCTGGGTATCCGAGAGGTCGGGGATGGCGTCCACCGGCATCGTGCGGAGCAAGAACACGCCAGCCACGAGCACGAAGATCGCGCCGAGCGCCACGAGCTCGCGACGCCGGATGGACCACGCGATGAGCTTCTCGATCATGGGCGGCGCTCTCCTTCCTTGGCGGGCGACTGCATCCCGCCCATGTTCAGGCCCATCCCCATCTGAAGCATGAGTCCCTGAATCGCCGCGGCGAGGTTCGACTCCGAGTCGAGGAGGAACGTCGCCGAGGCCACGACCTCGTCGCCCGGCTTCACGCCCTCGACGATCTCGACGAGTGAGTCACCGCGGAGCCCCACGCGAACGTCTCGGGGCACGAACCTGCCATCTCCACGGTTCACGAAGACGATGTCCTTCGTCCCGGTGGGCAGCACCGCCTCGAGCGGCACGCTCACAGCCCGTCGGCCCGCCGTCGCGAGCGCTGCCGTCGCGTACATTCCCGGGCGCAAGGCGCCGTCCACGTTCGTCACCGCCACGCGAGCCGTCAGCGTGCGGGTCTTCTCGTCGAGCTGCGGGTAGATGAACGTCACGCTTCCGCGAAATGTCCGTCCGGGGAGCGCGTCCACGGTGATCGTGGCCGGCGTGCCGACGCGGACCGCTGCCGCGTCCTGCTCGAAGATCGCGACGTCCACCCATAGCACTCGGGCGTCGGCGATCTGGAACAGGTTGTCCCCAGCTCTCACTGCCTGGCCTTCGATGACCATCTTCTCCGTGACTTCGCCGCTCCGCGGGGCGCGCAGAACCAGCGTTCGCTGCGCCGTCCCCCGGCTCTCCAGGCTGTCGATTTGATCGGGCGGGATGTCCCACAGGGTGAGACGGCGCCGCGCGCCGGCGGCGAGAGTGTCATCCTTCAGCCGCCGCGCCAGGAGGTATTCCTCCTGAGCACTGACCAGGTCGGGAGAATAGAGTGCCAGCAGTTGGTCGCCCCGTTCGACGCGCTTGCCGACGTAATCCGCATACAGGCGCTCCACCCAGCCGCCGACCCGAGCATTGACGTAGACGCGGTTCGGCTCGGCGTACTTGAGGAC
>Ga0209056_10001094_pt1 | contig 29929 bp, 28 predicted proteins | sample GraSoiAngelo_114_FD_185876 | JGI IMG/M metagenome (GOLD analysis project Ga0209056, IMG submission 185876) | Grasslands soil microbial communities from the Angelo Coastal Reserve, California, USA - 14_0903_13_40cm (SPAdes) (version 2) | ecosystem: Environmental > Terrestrial > Soil > Grasslands... | reverse complement strand
GGCGGGGGATCTCTCCCGGGACGCTGGCCCCCGCTTCGACCACCAGGGCTTCGGCGTCATCCGGCGTGCCGAGGATCGTCAGCGGCACCCCCACGAGATTGTTGAGGTTCCCGCCGGTCGCGTGCACTCGGTAGGCGGTCTCGAGGACCGCGCGGATCATTTCCTTGGTGCTCGTCTTCCCGCTCGAGCCTGTGATCGCCACGACCGGGCTTCCCGGCGGCAGCCGGCGCCGGCGGGCCCGCGCCAACTGGCCGAGCGCGGCGAGCGTGTCATCGACCTCGAAGAACGGCAGGCCGTCCACCGCCGCGGTGCCGCGGCGCACCACGGCTGCCCCCGCGCCCTTGGCCTTGGCCTGATCCAGGAACGCGTGCGCGTCGAACCGGTCGCCTTTCAGGGCGACGAACAAGGTGCTAGGTGTTAGGTGTCGGGTGTCCGTAGACACGCCGTTGAACGAGAGCTCCGCGGGAGAGGGCACTCCGAGCGCCTCCGCGACCAGGGAGCTGGTCCAGATCGTCACGGGATCTCGCGGTGCTGAGCCGCGAGTTCACTCGCGACCACTACGATGCTCCCAATTCGTGCACTACTTCCCGCTCGTCGAAGTGCTGCTTCTCGGTCCCGATCACCTGGTAGGTCTCGTGCCCCTTCCCCGCGAGGAGCACCGTATCGCCAGGCCGCGCGAGCTCGAGCGCCCGGGCGATCGCCCGGCGCCGGTCGACCTGCCGTTCGTGCGGCTTCCCGCGCATGCCGGCCTCGACCTCGTCGAGAATCCTCTCGGGATCCTCGGTGCGCGGATTGTCCGATGTCGCGATCGCGAGGTCCGCCAGCCGGACGGTGATCTCGCCCATCGGCGCCCGCTTGCCGCGGTCGCGATCGCCCCCGGCTCCGAATACGACGATGAGCCGGCCGGTCGTGAGCGGGCGCAGCGTCTCGATCGCCCGCTCGAGCGCGTCGGCGGTATGCGCGTAGTCGCGGAGCACCGTGGTCGGTCGCTCGGCGATGCGCTCCATGCGGCCCGGGACCTGCGGCGCATCCGTCAGGCATTCGGCCACCGTGTCCACCGGGACCCCGAGCCCCCATGCGCAGGCCGCGACGCCCAGGGCGTTCGCGACATTGAAGCGGCCGAGCAGCGGCAGGTGCACCGGCGCCGAGCCCATCGGCGTCACCAGCTCGAAGCGTGCGCCGGTCGCGTCGAGCGACACCCGCCGTGCCGTCACGTCGCCCTCGCGTTCCCCGAAGGTCACCCGGCGATGAGCACCACTGCGGCGCAGCCGGACCCACGCCGGATCGTCGGCATTCACCACTTCGAGGCCGTCGGGAGCGATGTAGCCCAGCAGCTTGGCCTTCGCCCGGAAGTAGTCATCCAGGGTCTTGTGGTAGTCGAGGTGGTCGCGCGTAAAGTTCGTGAACACACCGGCGCGGAAGACGAGTCGATCCACCCGTCCCTGATCGAGGCTGTGCGAGGATACCTCCATGGCGGCTCCCCGCGCGCCCCGCGCGACGAGCGCCGCGAGCGTCGCCTGGAGATCGATGGGTCCCGGCGTCGTGAGATTGCCGGCCTCGCTCGGCACCGCGTCCCCCGATGGATCGAACGCCCCCAGGGTTCCGATCGAGCCCGTCGGCTCGAGCGCCGAAAGGACGTGGCGCAATAGTGCGACGGAAGTCGTCTTGCCGTTCGTCCCCGTGACGCCGACCAGGTTGAGCTTCGCGGCCGGATGGTCATACCACGTCTCGGCGGCGACGGCCGCGGCGCGCCGTCCGTCGCGGACGAGAATCTGGGCCAGATCGGCGTCCTGCTCGCGCTCGACCAGCGCCGCCGCGGCGCCCCGATCGCGGGCCGCGCTGACAAACTGGTGCCCGTCCTGGACCGACCCCCGCACCGCGCAGTACAGCATCCCGCGCGCCACCTTGCGGCTGTCGGCCGTGAGCCCGCTGAGCTCGGGCCAGGTATGCAGGTCGGGCGTCCCGACGAGCAGCTGCGCGCGCTCGAGGGCGGCGACTATTCCCGCCAGCCCGGTCATCGCCGCGGGCGACGCGGTGGGGTGGGTTGCGCGAACAACGTCACCACCGACCCCGAGTTCGCACTGTCGCCCGCCGCGGGCCAGGTATGCTCCGCCGCTCCCCACCCCCGCAGCGCCACCCGGAATCCGCGGCGGTGCAGCGCGCGCACCGCCTCGCGGATGCCCAGGCCTGTCACGTCCGGCACGGCGCGCCGCGACCCGACGGCGGCGCTGTCGGGGTGATAGGGCCATGGGACCAGGTACGGCACGACGCCGCCGTCGTCCTCGAGCGGCGTTGCCCCCCCCACGGCCCGCGGGACGGCGGTCGAGAGCCGCGCGCGGTCGAGCGCCACGTTACGGGCGGCGAGCGCCTGCTCGAGCATCGAGCGCGTGACCGGTGCCGCGGTCTGCGCGGCGAAGTAGCTCCCCTTGTGCGGGTTGTCGATCTTCACGACCAGGACCAGCTGGGGCCGTTCCGCGGGGAAGAGTGCCGCGAACGAGGCGGTGTACTCGCCCGCCGCGTAGCGGCCGTTCACGACGCGTCGCGCGGTCCCAGTCTTCGCGGCCACCGGAAAGTTCGTGAGGGCCGCCTCGGTTCCGGTGCCACGCTCCACCACGCCGCGCAACAACTCGCGCAGCGCCGCGGCCACGTCCCGGGAGACCACACGCCGCACCGGCTCGGGTCGGTGTCGATACCGCACGGTGCCGGGCGCGCCTCCTTCCACACTGCCGCCGCGCACTTCTCGGATGAGGGTGGGCTCGAGCAGGACGCCGTCGTTGGCGAGCGCGCCGTACGCCATCGCCACCTGGATCGGCGTCACGGAAAGCTCGTACCCCATGGCGAGGCTCGCCGCGCTGGGGCGCTGCCATACCGAAGGGGGCCGCAGCCGTCCCGCAGCCTCCGCCGGAAACTCGATGCCCGTGGGCGTGCCGAACCCGAAATCCCGCAGTATGGCGTATTGCTCGTCGGGCTCGAGCCGGGCCGCGAACTTGACGATGCCGATGTTGCTCGAGACGCGGATCGCATCCGCCAAAGTGAATGAGGGCTGCGGGTCCTCGTCGGTGATCGTGCGACCCGGTAGGCGCCACTTGCCGCCCTCGCCCGACACGCGATCGGTGGGCGACACGCGGCGGAGCGTGAGCAGGCCGGCGGCCGCGAAGATCTTGGCGATGGAGCCCGGCTCGAACGTGTCGGTGAACGCGCTCGGACGGGCGCTGCCCTCTCGGGTCCGCGACGCGAGGGCCAGCACTTCCCCGGAGGTGGGGTCGAGCATCACGACGTCGCCGCCGTCGGCGTCCATGCGACGCAGGGCGTCGTCCAGGGCCCGTTGCGCGATCTCCTGCAGCTCGGCGTCCAAGGTGAGCACCACGTCGAGGCCCGGCACCGGCGCGGCGATGACGCGCGCGGGCGACTCGTATTCGCGCCCCGCGCGGTCCTTGAGCACGACCGCCGCCCCCGACCGGCCCGCGAGCAGCGTGTCGAGCGTCTTCTCGAGCCCCGAGCCGCCGAGCTCGTCGTCCCCCAGCCGGCCGATCGTCGCGCGGGCGACGCCCGGGTCGGGATAGAAGCGGCTGAGCACCGCCTCAAGGTGCACGCCGCGGACGGCGCGGAGCGGCTGCACCTCGAGCGCGCTGTACGGGCCGGCGAAATAGGCGTACCGCCTCCGCAACGCCTCTTGCCAGCTGCGCGGCGCGAGCCCGAGCCGTCGGCTGATCAGCGCCCCGTCGGCCGCGGGATCCCGCAGCTCGTTCGGGGCGACGCCGACGTGATAGGTCTCCTGCGTGACGGCGAGCGGCGTGCCGTGGCGGTCGTACAGCGTGCCTCGGCGAGCCGGGAGCACGATGCGCTCGGTGCGTTGCGCCTTGGCCTCTTCGGCCCACCGACGGCCCTGGACGATCTGGACCTGCGCCGCCCGCGCCACGAGGAGGGCCAGGCCCACGAATACACCGAACTCCACTACCTGCATGCGGACCGCGAGCTTCGCCATCTACCGCGATCCACCCGGTGCCGGGATGAGGACGATCTCGCTGTCGCTCGGCAGGTGCAGACCGAGGCGCGCCTGAGCGCGCGGCACGAGCACCGCGCGGCTCTCGGCGGTCCGGATGCGGCGCTCCAGGTCGGCGCGATGCCCCTCCAGGTTGGCGCGCCGCGCGCGCAGGTCGGTGAGCTCCCGCGCGGCGCGGATCGAGGCGGTCTGCCGCGCGTAGACGATCCACGTGGTCGCGAGGAATGCGAGGAGCCATACGGCGACCCAGTGGCGCCCCCTAATCATCGGCCGTCACCTCGAACGCCCGGAGGCCGGCCGAACGGGCGCGCGGGTTGTCGCGCAGCTCGGCGGGGGCGGGGCGGATCGGCTTCTTGGTGAGCACGCGGCCGAGTGGCCGGCCGCGACAGGTGCACACGGGCTGCCCGGGCGGACAGACGCAGGGCCGGCTCCAGTCTCGAAACGCGTTCTTGACGATACGGTCCTCGCCTGAGTGGTAAGTGATCACGGCCAGGCGGCCGCCGGGCTCGAGCGTGGCGCGGAGTGCCGGCAGCGCGAGCTCGAGCTGCTCCAGCTCCTGATTGACCACGATGCGCAGCGCCTGGAACAGCCGCGCAAAATCGGCTGGTCCCGACCGTGGGCCCCGCGCCTCACGGATCGCGTTCACCAGATCGTCGCTCGTGGCGAACGGCGCGGCGGCGCGGCGGCGCACGATCGCGCGCGCCAGGCGCCGGGCCCGCGGCTCGTCGGCGAGCTGGCTGAACGCGTCCGCCAGTCGCGCCTCGGGCCACGTGTTGAGGACGTCCGCCGCGGTTACTCCGCGTCCCGCCGCCATCCGCATGTCGAGCGGCGCTCCGGGACGAAAGGTAAACCCCCGGACGTCGGTATCGAGCTGGTGCGACGAGACCCCCAGATCGAGCAGGATGCGGTCCGGACGGAACGTCTCGATGGTGCCCAGTACCTTGGCCGAGCCGAATGCCCCGGTCGAGTAGCGAATGCCACCTTCGCCCAGCTGGTCGCGGGCCGCGGCGATCGCTTCGGGATCACGGTCCACCGCGAGGACCTCCGCGCCCGCCGCCAGGAGCAACGCGGCGTGCCCGCCGCCGCCCACGGTGGCGTCCACGGCGCGGCGGCCGCCTTCCGCCCAGGCGCGCACGGCGCCCGCGAGGACGGGGACGTGGTACGTGGCCGTGATGCTTCCCCCTTCCCACAAAGCGAAAGCCCCGCCTGCCGTGGCAGACGGGGCCGGATGCGTCGTCCCGCGAGGCGGGTTCAGGCGGGGCTGACGGGGCTCGAACCCGCGACCTCCGGTGTGACAGACCGGCACTCTAACCAGCTGAGCTACAGCCCCCTGCGACGGAGGGTCGCAATATAGGCCCGCGTCGAAGCCAATTCAATGGTTCAGAAATTCTTGCACTTGAAGGCCTGCTTCACCTTCAGCATGGCCTCTTGGTATTTCGCGAGGCCGGCCTGAAGTTGCGCGACGAACGGTGGCGACACGCGTGCGCCGAGATCCATCGCCTCCTTGGTCCGCTTGATCCGTTCGTTGATCGCCTTCGCCTGCTCGCAGCTCTTGGACTTTGTCATCGCCGAATAGGGACCCGCCAGAGTCTGGAGGGAAGCGAGCCCGTACCAGAAGCTCGCTTGGATGCGAATCTGCTGGCGCGGCCCGACGGTATCCGCTGGCGTCTTGGGGGTGAGCACCGTGAGCAGCTGATCGAGCCAGGGGTAGGCGTGGTCGTACGCGCCCGCTTGCGCCATCTTCGACCCGCCGGTCAGCATGATGACCATCGCGTTCAGCCGTTGCGTCGAATCGTTCGCCGCGAGCGCGCGATCGAGGAACGCCTTAGCCGAGTCCACGCGGTCGGCGAAGGCGCTCCGGAATTGCCGCAACGCGACGGTGTCGCCCTTTAGGCGGTTCACTTTCGCCGTATCGTACGTGGCGCCGTCTACGATCGCCTTGGCGACGAGGAGCGTGCTGCTGATGTCGTTCGGGTCGATTCCCAGCGACTGCTTGTACGCCCAGAGGGACGAGTCCCGTTGGCCCTTCAGGTCGAACGCGGCTCCCAGCGTCTTCCAGAACGAGGCCGACTTGGGGAAGTGCCGCGCGGCCACGTGACTGAAGGACAGCAACTGCTGCGTATCCGCGACCAGTTGCGCCGCGCCCAGCGTCGCCTTGAGGAAGGTGCTGTCGGCCCCTTTGGAGGAATCCGCCGTGTATTGCCTGACGAAGCCGTCGAGAGCGCAGCGCGACAGACCACCCTCGATACAGATGCGCAGGCGGAAGTCCTCCACGCGCTGATCCGCCGGGTTGCGCGACAACCAATCGTCGAGCAAGGCCTTCCCTCGCTCGTATTGATGTTGTTGCCGCAGCAGCTCGACGATGCCGAGGCGCAGCTGGACGTTCTGGGGCTCGCCGGCGAGCTCATGGGTCAAGGCGTCGATGGCCTTGAGCGTGTCGCCCTTCTGCTGGTAGATGTGCGCGATGTTCTCCCACGCGGTGGCGTTCAGCGAGTCGCCCTTCGACGCGCGCTGATAGGCCACGAGCTGGCTGTCGAGCGGCATGTGCTGCGCCTCGTACACGGTCGCGACGCACATCTGAGCGGCGGGGAGGTTGGGCTCGATCACGAGCGCCTTGCGCGCGGCGTCGAGGGCCTTCGGGAACTGGCTCTTCTGGCGCGCCTCGACGCACTCGCGGGCCTGCTCGGCGGCCTTGACGACGTTGTTCAGACGATTGGCGATCCCCTCGCCGAGCGACGCCGCGGTCCCGGGGTTGGGACTCGACACCGAGACGAGGGCCGCCATGCCCGAGCTGCCAATGTCGCGCACGCGGATGGTCGCGCCGAGCGCGCCGTTACTCCGCTCGAGGGTGCCCGTGGTGTACGCGTTGACGGTGAGGAAGCGCGCCAGCTGGCTCGCCTGCGTCTCGTCCAGCAGGACGTCGCACGGATAGTCCGAGGCCTTGAGCGCCTCGCACAGCTTCGGCTTGGGGATGACCTGGACCTTGGAGCGCGCCATCCCGCCGAGCTTGTCGCGCGCCGCATCCATGACGGCGACGCTCATGGCGGAATCCGTCGGCGTCTTCGCCATCAAGGGCAGCACCAGCAGCTTGATGGCGGGTGGTTGATACGACTGCTGTGCGGGAGCCGCAGCGGCGATGCAGCCCAACCCCACGACGACCGGCAGGATTCTCACACGCGCATTCCTCGCGTTTCGGTTTGGTACCCCAATGGGCGAAGAGGGATTCGAACCCCCGACTTCCTGCGTGTAAGGCAGGCGCTCTGAACCGCTGAGCTATTCGCCCGTCGCACCGCCAATGTCTACAGGGCGAGGCCTACCGGAAAGAAAACGCAGTACCCAAGGACGAGCAGAATCGGCGCCGCCGTCGTCGACCCCTGATGCAGCAGCCAGTAGCCCAAGGCGAGGGCCACCGCGGCAGCCGCCAGGAACAACCAGTTCTTGGGTCCGAAATGCAATCGGGACCGCGCCAAGCCCAGGTCGGGCATAAGGGCAAGAGTTTACGCGGCAATTTCAAGGCCGTCAAGCAGTTGGCTCATCGTCCTCGGGAATCACCCACCCCTCGTCGAGCCGCGCCCGGCGCGCTTCATCGCGGCGCCGCCGCAGCCGAACGAGCCACACGAGCGCGAGACCCAACAGGGCCCAGAACAACCCCGCGGCGCCCGCCCACCCGAGCCACCCGTACCGCGTCTCGACGTCGCGCCCCCAGCGCATTTCAAAATCGCCCTCGGTCACGTGGTACGTGTCGCGCAGCGCGGCGTCGAAACTCGGGTCGCGCGACAAGCGATCGATGAGTGGCCTCAGTCCTTCCGCACCGCCCCATCGCTCGAGCAGGAGCACGGCGGTCGTCGCGAGCGCGTACGCGGTCGTCGCATCCTCCCGGTCAGCTCGCAGCTCGCGATCCAGCTCGTCCAGGTCCGGCCGGATGCCGCGCGCCACCTGCCAGTTCAGCTTCAAGGCGTCGAGCCGGTCCCACTCTCCGGCCGCCACCGCGGCGTATCCCTCCTCGAACCAGAGCGGCGCCGGGCGACCCACGCGCCACCGCAGCGCCAGGTGGGCGAGCTCGTGCCGGAGCGCGCCGGACAGGTCCACGCTCGAGCGGTCGGCCAGCAGGAAGATCGTCCCGCGCTCCGGAAACGCCGCGCCCTCGCTCCAGCTGGGCAAACGCCCGCGCGTCAGGGAATCGAGTGCGGCGCGGCTCGGTGCGAGGACGAGACGAATGGGACGATCGGGCAACGATCCCACGCCCGGGAACGGGGCCGCTCGGTCGGCGGTTTCGGCGAGGGCGGCCGCGAGGCCCGCTTGCGCGGGCCACGCGACCGCGGTCACCCGCCCCACCGTGATGGTGGTGAGGGGACTCGCCTGCGCAACGAGCCACGCCAGGACTAGGAGCGCGGCGGCTCCCGCCCCTGGCGCGCCTGCGCCAGCGTGTCCTCGCACTTCTTGCCCCAGGGATTGAACTTGTTCGCCTTGAACCCCGCGTCCCAGGTCTGCTGCGCCTGCTCCCGGTCGCCGGCGAACCAGTACGCGCGCCCCAGCTCGTAGTAGGCCTCGATCAGGTTCGGGCCCAGCTTGAGCGTCTTGTGGAAGAACGTCTGCGCGTCTTCGTACATCTCGCGTTGCAGGTAGACGAGGCCCAAGTAAAAGTGGGCGTACAACGTGGCCTTCTTGTCGTTGTCGAGACGGATGGCCTTGGAGAGGTGCTCGATCGCCTCACCGAAGATCCGCTTCTTCAGGCAGATGTAGCCGACGTTGATGCGGGCGAGGGAGTTCGCCGGCTCTTTCATCAGGACCTTCTGGAAGGTGGCGAGTGCATCGTCGTACTCCTCATGGAGCATTTGCGCCCAACCGAGGAGCGACTCTGCCTGCGTCTCGCCGGGCGCGAGCTGCAGCGCCTTCTGCAGCGACTGGATCGCACCCGTATAATCGCCCAGCGATATGAGACTCCACCCCTTCTCGATAAAGGTGGAGGCGCCGAGGTGGTCCGCATGGACGCCCGGGCGCGCGCCCGTGAACTCGGGGGCGGGGGCGGGGGCGGGGGCGGACGCTTCGGCCGTCGACGCCGACATCTGCTTGAAGCGCTCCACGAGCTTGCGGATGTCTTCCTTGAGCGCGGACAACTCGCCGATCAAGGAGTCGATCTGCTTGAAGTAGGCGATGATCTCGCGTTTTACCGCCTCGCGCTCCGCGCCACCGGTCACCGACTCGACGCGATGCGCGATCTGCTCGTACGCGGCCCGGAGGGAAGGCAGCGGCGAATCGACCATCAGGCGTTCGCCGTCTCTTTCACCGCGGTGTCGAGCGCGACCTTCTCTTTCGACGTGAGCAGTCGCGCCGTGTTGAGCACGATGATCGTGCGGCCGTCTTTCACCACGAGGCCCGTGATGTACTCCGCGGCGAGGCCCTTCACGATCCCCGGCGGTGAGGTGATCTCGGGGGCCGCCACCTCCAGCACTTCGGTCACCGCGTCCACGATGACGCCGAGCTTCCCCCCCTCCCACTCGAGAATCACGGTGCGCGTGTCCTCCCGCAGGGGCGCGGCCGCGTCCAGCCGTTTCCTCAAGTCGACGAGCGGCACGGCGACGCCCTGGTAGCGCAGGACGCCCTCCAGGAAATCCGGCGCCTTGGGCAGCGGCGCCGGCGCCTCGTAGCGCAGGATTCGCTCCACCTGAAAAATGTTGAAGGCGAAGTCCTGGCCGGACACCTTGAAGGTGACGAGTTGGACGTCGTCGCCGGCGGTCATCCGATGCGATCTCCCAGGGCATCCAGGTCGAGAATCGGCACGAGGGCGCCGCGCCGCCGCGCCACCCCCGAGGCCCAGGGCAGCGACTCGCCGTGCGGGACCGGGAGCGCCGCCTCGCGCACCACGTCGTCCGCGTCGTCCACTTCGAAGGCCACGTAGCGCGCGCCCTCGCCCGCCCCCAGCTCCACCAGCACCGCCGCGCGGCCGCGCGCCTCGGGCGGCGACCGGTCGCCCATGAGGGCCCCGAGATGCACGACCGGCACCAGCCGGCCCCGCACCGGCGTCAGCCCGCGCATCGCGACGAGGGCGCGCGGCACCTCGAGCACCTCCGCCAGGTCGCCGACCTCGACCACGCGGGCGAGCGGCAGCCCGTACGCCTTTCCATCGACGCGGACCAGCAGATATCCCCTCATTCGCGCGCTCCCTGATCCGCGGCCGTTCGGACCGCCAGCTCCACGTCGATGCGGTCCGCGATCTCCGTCAGCGGATACACGGCCTCCACGCCCCCGATCTGCACGGCCGCCGTCGGCATCCCGGCGATCACCGACGAGCCCCGGTCCTGGGCGATGCCTCCACCGCCCGCGGCGCGGATCGCCCGCACGCCTTCCGCGCCATCTCGTCCCATGCCGGTGAGCACCACGCCGAGGCTGTTCGCGCCGAAGACCTGCGCGACCGACCGGAACAACGGGTCCGCCGCCGGCCGGACTCCCCAGACGGGCGGCTCCTGATCGAGCGCGATCGCCGGACCGTCGGGCGCGCGCAGCACTCGCATATGATAATCGCCCGGCGCCACGTACGCCGTGTCCGCGACGATGGGGGCGCCGTGGTCCGCCTCGACCACGTGCAGCGCCGACAGCGAGTCCAGGCGCTCGGCCAGCGAGCGCGTGAACTTGGGCGGCATATGCTGCACCACGAGCACCGCGCTGCCCCACCCCGTGGCGAGTCGGGGAATCACTTCGGCGAGCGCGCGCGGCCCGCCGGTGGACGCGGCGACCGCGACGGCGAACCGGGCGCGCGCGCGCAGGCCCGCTTCCGGCGCGCGGCGCGCGGGCACGGGTGGCCGCGCCATCACCGAGACGTGAGAGACGTCCGCGGCGAGCGCCCGGCGCACCGCGGCGCGGAGCTCCGGCCCCATGCGCTCGAGCGCCTTCCGGCTCGCTTCGTCCGGCTTCGCGACGATTTCCAGCGCGCCGAGCTCGAGCGCGCGGATCGCCGCCCCGGTGCCCGGACCCGCGTGCGCGCTGACCACGACGATCGGGCGTGGTGATTCCGACATGATGTACCCGATCGCGCCGAGACCGTCGAGCTCGGGCATCTCGAGGTCCATCGTGACCACGTCGGGATCGAATTGATGGACCTTGCGGACGGCGTCAAATCCGTCGCGCGCGGTCGCGACCACGCGGAACTCGCCATCGGCGGTTTTGCCGCCGCTCCCGCCCAGCACGTCGCTCAGCACCCGCCGCATGAGCGCGCTGTCGTCCACGACGAGCACGCTGGGCCGGCGATCAGAGGACGGTGGCATCGGCTCCGACCGACCGGATCTCCACGCGCCCATCTGCCACGGAAAACCGCACGGAGCGCCCCGCGCCGCCCCCCACCGCCTCGCGCATGAGCGGGATGCCCGCGCGCCGCAGCACATCCCGACAGGCAACGATGTTGCGCTCGCCCATCTGCACCGACCCGGGCGTCATGAGCTGGGCGAACATGCTCGCCCCACCCGCCAGCTTGGCGATCAGGCGCCGCGGCTCGGCGCCGAGCGCCGTCAGCCGTTCGACGAGGAGCGGCACGGCCGTCTCGGGAAATTTGGCCGGGTTCGTGGCGTCGCGGGCGAGGCTCTTCGACGGCAGAAGGATGTGGGCCATCGCGCCGGCGCAGGCCTCCGCGTCGTGCAGCATGATGGCCACGCACGATCCGAGCCCGAGCGTGACGAGGACCGCGTCGCCCCGCTCGGCGGCCCAGTCCGCCACCTTGACGATCCGCTCGATCACGCTCCCGCCTCGGCCCGACGATAGATCCGCTCGCGCGGCTCCTCGAGCACGAGCCGCGCCCGCGCGGCGCCGAACAGCGTCTCGACCTTCCCGAGCAACAGCACGCCGCCGGGTGCGAGGGCGTCGGCGAACAGCGAGAACAGGCGCTCCTGCATGCGACGGTCGAAATAGATGACCACGTTGCGACAGACGACCAGATCGTACGGCGGCGCCGGAGGCGGCTCGCTCGTCAGATCGTGCTTCAGCACGCGGACGATCCGCTGGAGCTCGGGCAGCGGCCGCCGCGGGACCTCCGCGGAGAAGTAGCGGCGCACCAGCTCCCGCGGCATTTCGGTGAACGCCGCTTCGGGATACTGCGCCGCGCGAGTGCGCTCGAGGCTCGTGCGATCGATGTCGGTCGCGTCTACGCGCGCCCGCGACAGGAGCGTCTCCTGCCCCAGCCGTCGCGCCGTCTCGGCGAGCGCCACGGCCACCGTGTACGGCTCTTCTCCCGACGCGCAGCCCGCGGACCAGACGCGCACCTCGCCGTGGCGCGCCGTCCACAGTGCCGTGAGGCGCGGCTCGAGCGCACGCCACGTTTCCACGTTCCGGAAGAATTTCGTGACGTTGATCGTCAGCGCGTCGAGCAGGAGATCGTACTCGCGGACGTCCTGCTCGAGGAGGCGGCCGTACTCGTCGAAGGTGTGGACGCCGCGGGCGCGCATGCGCACGGCGATGCGGCGACGCAGGCAGCGATCCTTATAGGAATCGCAGACCAGGCCCCGCGCCCGCGTGATCTTCTGGGTGAGCGCCCGGAACGCCCGGTCGTCCTGCTCCGACGTCACGACAGCGCGCTCAGAGTATCCAGATTGGCCTTGACGAGCTCGTGCTTCGGGTTGATCTCGAGCGCTTTCCGCCACAGCTGAGCCGCGAGCTCGCGATCGTTCCGCTTGTACGCGATGTTGCCGAGCTTGAAGTAGACGTCGTCCCCAAGATCGGGCGCGAGCTCCACCGCTCGGTTGTACGCCTCCCACGCCTCGTCGTAGCGAGAGCCGCGATAGGCCAGGTCGCCCAGGTTCTTGGACAGCTGTGGGAGCGACGGCTCGTTCTTGCGTGCCGCGCGCACCATCTCCTCCGCCCCGGCCAGGTCACCCGAGAGCTCCTTCAGGACCGCGAGGTTGTTCTGGAGCGCCGCGTGCGACGGGTACGCTTCCGCCGCCTCTTCGGCCAGATCCTCGGCCGCCTCGAACTCGCCGGCGGCGGCGGCCGTGAGCGCCCGGGCCCAGAACCAGGCCGGTGGCGGCACCTGGCCGAACAGCTCACGCGAGCGGTCGAGGCGGCCGGCGGCGCTAGCGTAGTCGCCGCGCTTCAGCGCGACCACGCCCCACCCGAGGTACACCTTGGCGTCAGTGCGCGCCCGCGCCGCCGCCTCGGCGTACGCGGTTTCGGCCTCGTCGAGCCGGCCCATCTGCTCGTACGCGAAGCCCAGGTTGTGGAACACCGCAGGCCGGCCCCCGCCTTTCTCCGCCGCGAGCCGGAGCGTCTCCATGGCCTCGCGCCAGCGCGCCTGTTTCAGCGCCACCAGCCCGATGTAGAAATGCGCGTTCGCCTCTCCGGGCCGCAGCTCGGCCACGCGCCGGAACTCGCGCGCGGCTTCGTCCAGCATGCCCGTCTTGTAGAAGGCGACCCCGAGGTTGCGGTGCTCCTCGACGCGGGCATCGGTGATCTGAGCATCGGCGGCCGAGGCGGTGCGCCCCGTGCGGTGCACGAATCCGGCCGTAATCAGGCCGTAGAGCGCTTTCCCGACCTCGAACTCTCCCAGACCGAAGTCCTCGATCACCTGGTTGACGTCGCGCGACCCGTCGAGCAGGGGCAGGAGGCGCTGCTGCGTGTCGGTGAGCTTCGCCTCGCTGATCGCGAGCCGGTCCTTGTCCAGCGCGAAGATCAGGTCGAACGAGGGGATCTTCTTCTCGATCAAGCCCCACTCGTCCACGCGCCGCGCGCCCTCGAGGAGCAGCGACTCGGGATTGATGGAGACCAGGAAGTCCTGCCGCTCCGGACGGACGTCGGCTTCGAAGTTGAACGTGCCCTGGGTCCAGGTGAACAGGTAGTAGACCGACTCCTCGATCTGTACCCGCATGTATCGCTCGAGGTCGGCCTGGGAGATGACCGCCATGGCGACCAGGATCTCGCCGAGCTTCTTGCCGTGCTCCTTGGTCTGGCGGTGGACCGCCGCGGTGAGCTGCTCCTGGGTGATCCTGTTGTGCTTCACCAGGATGTCTCCCAGGCGGTCGCGCCGGTTCACGATCGAGGCGTAGCAGATCCGGCCCTTCTCGAAGTAGATGTAGCCGAAGTTGGAACGATCGGCGATGGAGAGGCAGCCCGTCTTCTGCCCCAGTGCCAGGAGCTGGAGCACATCGGGGAGCGACGCCTCTTTGAGCGACCCCTTGATGGCCATCAGCGAAACTCCTCGATCACGCGCTCCGACACGTCCGCCCACTCCCAGACCATCTTCTCGCGGCTCTTGATGCCGCCGAGGCTCGAGACCACGAGTCCCGAGGTGCGGAAGCCGCTCGAGCGGCGGGCCTCGCGCGGCGCCTGGCCCTCGAGCACCTCGCGCGCCAGCCCGGCGTTCAGGGGCCCGTCCTGCGCGGCGGCCGCGGCGATCACGCGCTGCACCACACCGACGAGCGCCCGCACCGAGTCGGCCGGACGATCGGCCAGGTAGTCGACCACCGCGGGCTCGGGCGTCACGTGCTGCTGCGTCAACAGCCGCTCCAGCACCACCCGCTTCACCTCGCGGTCCGGCTCCTTGAGCTCCGCGACCAGCCCACCCTCGAGCCGTGTCACGATGCGCTCTTCCAGACCGGTCAGCGTGTTCGGCGGAGCGGGCGCGGTGAACACCAGCTGGCGCTCCTTGTCCTGGAGCAGGTTGAACAGGTTGAACAGCTCCTCCTGCGTGCGCTCCTTGCCGGCGATGAGGTGGATGTCGTCGAGGAGCAGCGCGGTGGCCCGGCGGTAGCGCGCCCGCCACCAGTCCACGCGGTTGCCGTCGATCGCGGCGATCAGCTCGTCGATGAAGGCCTGCGTAGAGAGACACGCGACCACCGCGCGGCGGCCCCGCGCCAGCTCGAGGCCGATCGCGTTCAGAAGATGCGTCTTGCCGAGACCGCTCTTCCCCACGAGCACGAGCGGGTTGTACTTCTTCCCCGGCTTTTCGAGCACGGCGCGGGCAGCGCTCACGGCCACCTGGTTGGACGGACCGACGGCGTAGGCCGCGAGCGGGAAGGCCGCAGAGGGCCCGGGGGGCGGCGCCGCGCCGTCGCGCACTTTGGCCGCCACCTCCTCGGCCTCCGCCACGCGCTCGGGATCGCGGAACACGCTGTCGCCGGCGGCCTGTGGATCGAGCTCCGCCACTTCGGCTTCGAGCTCCTTCAGGCGCTCCACGTCCTTGGTGAACGCGACGACGGCCTTATCGACGGAGCCCGGCGCGTCCCGCTCGAGAAGGGCCTCGAGGCGCTGGGTGCGATACCCCTCTCCCTCCCATCGGAGCACCGCCTCGCCGACCCGCGCGCGCCAGGCCTCGACCGCCTTCCCGACCGTGACAGTCACGTCGGCCAGGAAGTCGCCGAACTCGTCCGCTCCCCCTGCGGCAGCCCGCGCACCGCCGTCCCCGGGCGTGGCCCCCGGCGCGCTCGCCAGGCCGAGGATCTGCTTCGCCGTTTCCGCGTTGATGGTCGTATCGTTGACGGCCTGGAACGCGACGAGCCGGTTGAGCGCGCCCATCAGCTCGCGCACGTTGCCCGCTTCGGCCTGCGCCACGGTCTCCAGGACCCCCGGCGCGAAGCGCGCGCCGCGCTCGTCGGCCTTGCGCCGCAGGATGGCGACGCGCGTCTCGTAGTCGGGTGGGCCGATGTCGACCACGAGGCCGCCCGAGAGCCGAGAGATCAACCGCTCGTCGAGGTCGGCGATCTCGGGCGGCGGACGATCGCTCGTCAGCACGATCTGGTGGCCCGCGACCTGGAGCGCCTCCGTGAGCCGCAGCAGCTCGGACTGCATCTCCTTCCGATTGGTGAGAAACTGGACGTCGTCCACGAGCAGGACGTCTACGCTCTGGAAGCGGCGGCGGAACGTGTCGCCCTGCCCCGCCGCGACGCTCGCGTGGAACGCTTCGACGTACTCGTCCAGCGTCAGATACTCGATGTTCAGGAGCGGGGAGGCCTTCTTGGCGGCGTGGCCGATGGCCATGAGGAGGTGCGTCTTGCCCAACCCGGAGCCCGAGTACACGAACAGCGGGTTGTAGGCCGCGCCCGGACTCTCGGCGACGGTGTGGCCCGCCGTGACGGCAAGGCGGTTGGCCGAGCCCACCACGAAGGTGTCGAACGAGTATTTCGCGTTGAGCGCGCTGGTCACGCCGCGGTCCCGGCCGCGAGCTTCTTGAGCACGAGCTCGGAGATGGCCTTGAGCGTCTCGAACACTCCCAGCCCGTGGAGCGCATCGGCGTTGAAGCTCGGGACGCCACGAAAGTTCAAGGCGTCGTCCAGATCGGCGGGGGACAGGATCAGCTCGCGCGGCAGGTCCTGCTTGTTGTACTGCAGCACGAGCGGGATGGTACGCACGTCCACGCCGTGCTCGAGCAGGTTGCTCTGCAGGTTCTGGAGGCTCTCCAGATTTTCGTCGAGCTGGCGGGCCTGGCTGTCGGCCACGAACACCACGCCATCCGCGCCCTGCAGCACCAGCCGGCGCGTCGCGTTGTAGTAGACCTGACCCGGCACCGTGTACAGCTGGAACCGCGTGGAGAATCCCGAGATCTGGCCGAGGTCGATCGGCAGGAAGTCGAAGAACAGGGTCCGGTCCGTCTGGGTGGCGAGGGACACCATGCGCCCCCGACGCGAATCGGGCACGCGTCCGTAGATGTAGTGCAGATTGGTCGTCTTGCCCGACCGTCCCGGGCCGTAGTAGACGATCTTGCAGGTGATCTCGCGCGTCGTGAAGTTGACCAGGGACACCGGCTATCTCCCGAACAGCGTGTTGAGGCTGTCGCTCAGCTCGCGCTCGAAGTCCGCCGCCAGTACCTGCTTGGGCACGCTGTCTTTGGGGCTCGCGGCCTGGAGGTCGGTCGCGAGCTGCTCAAAGAATAACTGCACCAGGCCGAGCGACGAAGCGCCGAGATCGTAGGCGACCAGCGCGATCAGCCGGCCGCGCCCCGTCATGACGCCAGCGAGAAAGATTCCGTGCCGCTCGCCCTGATGGTTCAGCGCCGCGAACGGCGGCTGCTGCATCTGGCGCGCGATCTCTTCCGTCGATGCCATGATCGCGGCGCCGAGCGCCGCGGCGGACATCACGTCCATGGCCCGCGAGAACCCGTGCTGCGCCAGCACCTGGCCGGCCGACGTCATCACGAGCACCAGGCGCGCGCCGGCCTCCTTCACGAACTTGACCAGCGGCTCGAGGGTCCAGGCTTCTACGGCCCGCGTGCTCATCCCACCACCTCGGCGGCGCGCAACAGCTCCAGGCGCACCAGCCCGACGTTCACGTCGGGCTCCGCCACGGCCACCACCAGGATCCCGTTCGGCGTCGGCACCACGAGCAACGCGCCCTGCTCCGCCTGCAGGTGCCAGAACAGGCTTGCGCCCACGCCCGCCGCTTCCATGGCGCGCCGCAGGCGTGTCGAGAGGCTCGCCGCGAGCGCCGCCACCGCGGCGCCCTTGATGCCCTCCATCAGCTGCTCGGCGACCACGATGCCGTCCTCGGCGGACACGAGCATGGCGCCCCGCACCCCGCCCACGCGGGTGATCAGGTCGAGCGCCTGGCCGTATCCCGCCGTCGCCGTCATCCGTGGGCCTCGAGCCAGCGGCGCGCCGCCCCGGCCGCGCGCTGCGCGATGATCGCCAGCCGGCCCATCGGCACGGCACGGTCGCGCACGACGAGGAGCAGCGCATCGCCGGTGGGCGCGGTAAGATGCACGTGACCGAGCCGACCCTCGGCCGCCACGCCGGTCCATTTCCCGAGGCCGAGGAGCTTGGTGGTCCGCGCCGCCTCCTGCGACACGCCGGCGAGATATGCGGCGACAGCGTCGGTCACGTCCTGGCCCTGCGAGTTCTTGAGGGCACCGCCCAACACGCGCCCCGATGCATCGAGGAGGAGCAGTCCTTCCTCCGCGCCTTCCAGGCCCGCGAACACGCGCGCCTCGTCGAGGGGCTGGGCCGCGGGCGCCGGCGACTCTTCGACGGGGGCGAGGGGGGCGGGGGGGGCGGCGTGCCCGCCCCGCGCCAGGGCCAGCGCCTGGGCCACGCCCGGGTCGTCCGGCGCCGCCCGCTGCGCCGCCTCGAGATGGGCCGCCGCCTGCTCCACGTCGCCGATCTTGAAATAAAGGAAAGCGAGGCCCTTCAGGGCCCCCACGTGGGTCGGGGCGACCCGCAGCGCCATGTCCCACTCGTCGAACGCGCGCTCGTAGTCGTGCTTGTCCGCAAGGATGCGCGCGTACAGATCGTGCGCATCCGCGAGGTGTGGGTGGCGCTCCAGACCGGTAACGGCCACGCGGTGGGCGGCGTCGAACTGCCCTTTGAGGCGCAGCAGCTCGCCCAGGCGCAGGAACACGAGGCTGTCGGGATCCTGGGCCAGCTGGGAAGAGAGCTTCTTGATCTCGTCAGCCATGGATGCCTGTCCCGGTGCCGGCCGCGAGGGTCCGGGCCGCGGCCTTAGCGCGTCCCACGTCATCGACCTGCGCCAGCTCGGTCTCCGAGCGCGACGCGAGCCGCTCCCACTGGTCCCACTGCTCCACGGCCTCGCCAAACCGCCCGGTCACGACCAGTGCGTAGCCGAGCACGCGGTGCGCGGCCACGAGCAACGGGTCGAGCCGGAGCGCGCGACGCAGCTCCTCCACCGCATCGGGGCCGCGTCCCGCGGCGAGAGCGATGCGGCCGAGCAGGAGGTGCACGGCGGGATCGTGGGGATGAACGCCGGCCGCTTGCTCGGCGATGCCGCGCGCCTCCTCCAGCTCTCGCCGGGCGAGCGAGTCCTCGGCCCGCGCGACTAGCTCCGCGAGATCGGCGGCGAGCGTGGTACGCTCGCGCTTGGCGGTGCCCGGGTCGGCCAGGACGATCACGCCCGCGCTCTCCAGGCCGAACAGGGTCTTCGCGACCTCGAAGTCGGAGCGCCCCAGCTCGGAGGCGATGCCGCGGATGTCGCGCGTCCCGTCGATCATGGCCAGCATCTCCCACTCGGGCGGGAGGAGGTCGAGCCCGCCGCCCCCTTCCTGCGGCGGGGCGAGCGTCGGCACGACGCCGAGGTGGGGGATGCGCCCTTCGATGCGGGACCACTCATCGATGCGCCGCGCCCCTTCCATGAGCAGCGCCTCGGTGGGAATGCGCACGGCCGCTTCGGTGGGCACGTCGGTGAGGGGGCCCTCTGTGAAGGAGAAATACCCTTCGCGCCAGCTCATCACCTCGAAGACGACCTCCTCCACCTGAAAGCGCACCTGGCGCTGCAGCTCCCGTGGAGTGATCGCGCCGAGCGAAACGAGAATCTCACCGAGCCGGCGGTTGTCTCCCTGACGCTGCTGCATGTCGCGCGCGCGCTCCAGGTCGGCTTCGCTGATCTTTCCGGTCCGGAGCAGCAGCGCGCCCAGGGGATGGGGGTTCGAGCGGATCTCGGCGTAGATGATCGTGCCGTCCTCGAAGTAGATCGTGCCGGCGTTATGCCGGAGCTCGGACGTGACGCGCAGCAACCCCGTCTTCCGGCTCAGGTCGAGCAGCTGGAAGACGTCGTGGATGCCGAGCTCTCGCAGCGGGCCTTCGATCGCCATGCGCTAGTCTTAATCCGGAGCGAAGATGTGCTGCAGGTCGAGCGCCGTGCGCGCGTGCATGCGCGCGCGTTGCGCGAACGGCCCGCCGGGCTCGATCCGCGTGACCTTCTCCCACGCCTGCACCGCTTCGCCATACCGGTGCAGGCGCGCCAGCACCACGCCCTGCTGAAACAGCGCCTCGACCTGCTCGGGGTCGAACTTCAGTGCCCGCCGGAACGCCTCCAGCGCCTGGGCGTCGCGCTTGTCATCGAGGAGCGCCCGCCCGAGCAAGAGCAGCGCGGGCAGATCGTACGGGTCCTGCTCGAGCAGCTCCGCGAGGCGGACCACCGCCTGTCGCACCCGGCCCGAGCGCCGGAGGAGGTCGGCGAGCGCGAGCGCCGCTTCGTGAAACGTGGGCAGCACGTCCAGGGCCCGCTCGTAGGCCCGTTGGGCCTCGTTCCACTCCTCTTTGTCCTCGTGCAACCGCCCGAGGTCGAGCCACACCTGGACGTATCCGGCATCGAGCTCGAGGGCCGCGCGGTAGGCGTCGAGCGCGCCGGCCTTGTCGCCGATCCGGAGCGCGACGTCGCCCTGCAACTTGTGGAGATCGGCGCGCGCGGGCGCACGGGTCTGCGCCTGCTGCAGCGCGGTGAGGGCGCCGGCGGCGTCGCCCCCGGCCGCACGCCCCTTGGCCACAGCCACGAGCGCGTCCACGTCGTCGGGCGTGAGGTCCAGGAGCTCTTCCGCTAGGCCGCACGCCTCCTCGGCGCGCGAGCCCCCCAGGGCGAACAGCGCCTTGACCTCGCCCAGCCGGGCGTCGGCGCGGCCGGGCTCGAGGCCGCGCGCTTCGCGGTAGCGCTCGAGCGCTTCGCCGTGGAGGCCGCGCTTGGCGAAGATGTCGCCGAGCAGCACCGCCGCCTCCGCTCGACTCGCCCCCCGCTGCACCGCGCGCACCGCTTCGGCTGCGGCGACGTCCATGAGGCCCTTGCTGACGTAATCGCGCGCCAGGGCGAGCGGGTCGTCCGCGGCCCGGGCCGCGGGCGGCTCGGGCGGCGCCGCCGGCGGCGCGAGCTCCTGGAAGATGTTGTCCAGGAGGCGCTGATCGAAGTTGAAGTCCTCGCCGATGCTCTCCGCCGTGACGTCCGCGGAGATCTCGGGCGCGATGCCGATGGTCGCCTTCTCGTACTGGAGGTCGATCGTGAGGGCGAACTTCTGCGAGACATAGTACGGGTCCAGCTCGAGGGCGCGCTTCGTAGCTCGCAGGGCGCCGTCGAAATCGCCCAGATTGGAGAGCGTGAAGCTCAGGTTGTAGTGAGCGCCGGCGTGTTCGGGATCCGCCTCCACGGCGCGCACGAACGCGTTGCGCGCGTCCTGAAACCGCTTGAGCTCCACCAACACGAGGCCCACCCCGTTCCACGCCGGCGCGGAATTGGGCTCGCTCGACAGCACCTGGCGGTAGGCTTCGAGCGCCAGCTGGAACCGCCGCAGCTGATAGAGCAGGAGCGCGAGGTTCAAGCGCGCGGCGGAGAACGCGCTCTGGAGACGCAGCGCCGTTCGGAAGGATTCGATCGCGGCATCGCCGTCGGCGTCGTGCGCCTGTCCCACGCCGAGGTTGTTCCACGCGAGCGCGTACTTCCCGTCCACCTCGAGCGCGTGCCGGTACGAGGCGAGCGCCTCGTCGGTCCGCCCGGCCTGATGCAGCACCACGCCGCGCTCGTTCCAGAGCTTGGGGGAGTCCGGCACTTCGCGCAGCAGCGTGTCGTACAGCTCGAGCGCGGCGGCGAAGTCGTGCTTCAGGAGGTGCAGCTCGGCCATCGCCTGCAACGTGAGCCGCCGATCCTCGCCGCGCTCCAGGGCCAGCCGGTACTCGCGCAGGGCTTCGTTGTAGTAGCCCTTCTGACGGAAGGCGAGCCCGAGGTTGTAATGCGCGAGCTCGTTCCCTTCGACCACCTGGGGCTCGGGCGCCAACCGCTGGCGTCGCTCCTGGCTGCGGCGCTCGGCGTTGTAGCGCTCGAGCGAAAGGTTGGTCTGCGCGCGGGCGAGGGGGGGGTTCAGCTGGATGGCGCGCTTCGACGCCGCGCGGGCGTCCTGATGGCGGCCCATGTCGCCGAGGACGAACGCCATCAGGTAGTGGGCATTGGCGTTGTCGGGGTTGAGCTCGACGGCCCGCTCGAGCGCCGCGAACGCCTCGGCATTCAGGCCCCGGTTGTAGTAGATCTCGCCCAGGTAGAAATGGACGACCGTGGACTCCGGATCGAGCTCCACCCCCCGGAGGAACCATTCGGTCGCGGCCTCGGGGCGGCCGCGATTCTTCTCGGCGAGCCCGAGCTGGATGATCGATGCGACGTCGTCGGCCTTCTGGGCGAGGAGCTGCTCGAACTCGCCGACCGCTTCCGCGTGGGCGCCGAGAATCGCGTAGGCCCGGCCCAGCTCCCAGCGGGCCTCGCGGTCGTCCGGCGCCTGGCGCAGCCGCTCGCGCAGCTGGGCGACGCGCCGGTCGTAGTAGCCCGTGTCGTGGTAGGCGATCTCCAGGTTCCGCTGCGCGACCTGCATCTTGGGGTCGAGCTCGAGCGCGCGGGTGAACGCGGCGATCGCGTCTTCGACGAGGCCCTTCTGATAGTAGAGGACGCCGAGGTTATTGTGCGCCCCGGCGTCCGAGGGGTCGATCCGGCGGGCGAAGGATCGGAGGACGGCGAGGTCGCGTTCCGAGAGCGCCGGCGCCGTCACGGGTCAGGTCAAACGGATGGCGTCAAAGATGGCCTTGAGCGACGCCAGATCGGGGAGCAGCAGGAAGTCGCCCCGCAGCCCCTCTCCCGAGTCGATGTGAAACTCGGTCTCGACGCAGAACACGAAATCCCGCTCGTGCCCGAAGTTCAGGTACGTGGTGGTGAGCACGGCCGCCGAGAGGTCCACCACGAGGCTGGGCACCGACGGCAGCAGCAGCATGCCCATGAAGTCGGAGAGCGCGTTCATGTAGGCGCCCGAGAGAATGTTGCCGGCCTCCTTGAGGCACGACTGCTCGAGCGCATCGAACCCCGTCGTCGCTCCGATCGGCCGGCGCAAGAGCATATCGCACAGCCGCCGCCCCACCGCCTCCGGGAACAGGAGGAGCGTCCGTCCGGTCAGGTCCCCGAGCATGTGCATCAGCACCGCCGCGACCACGTCCTGCGGATTCCCGAGCAGGTCGGGCACCTCCTCGAGGCGCGCGATATTGATCTGCGGCACACTGATCATGATCCTGCGGTTCGTGAGCTGCGACAGCGCGGTGGCGGCGTGGCCGGCGCCGATGTTCGCCACCTCGCGCAGCGCGTCGATCTGCAGCTCCTTCAGCTCCCGCACATCCTCCATACCGCCCCCCCTCGCGCGACTAGAGGAGCCCGCCGGCGTCGAGAATCAACGCCGGGATCCCGTCGCCCATGATGGTGGCCCCGCTGAACACCGGCAGTGTGCCCTGCGGGGCGTCGAATCCCTTCACGACGATCTCCTGTTGCCCCAGCATCCCGTCCACGACGATGCCGCTGCGCCGGTCACCCATCTCGAGCACGATGATGGGACAACGGCTCGGGGCGTCGCCGGTCACGCCGAGTAGGCGTCGCAGGTGCACGAGCGGCACGACGCGATCGCGCAGCACGATCGCCTCGCGACCCTCCACCGTGGTCGTAGCCTGCACACCGAACTCCACCGTTTCCGATACGTAGGTGAGCGGCAGGGCGTAGCGTTCGGCGCCCACGCCGGCGATCAGGGCCCGCACGATCGCGAGCGTCACGGGCAGTCGCAGCACGAAGGTCGTGCCCTTCCCCTCCTGGGAGCGGATGTCGATCGAGCCCCCGAGCGCCCGGATCCGGGTCATCGCCACGTCGATCCCGACGCCGCGCCCCGAGACGCTCGTGACCGACTCCGCGGTCGAAAACCCCGGCCGCGCGAGCACCCGCAGCAGCTGGTCGTCCGAGAGCGCCTCGGCGTGGGGGTCCACGACCCCGTCGCGCTTGGCGCGCTCCAGAATCTTCGCGCGCGCGATGCCACGCCCGTCGTCGGACACGCTGATCACCACGCTCGCGCGCTCGCGCACCGCGGCCAGGACGATCTCTCCTTCGGGCTTCTTGCCACGGCTCCGCCGCTCGGCGGGAGCCTCGATGCCGTGGTCCACCGCGTTGCGCAGCAGGTGCAGCAGGGGGTCGCCGAGCTCGTCCAGGATCGCGCGGTCGAGCTCGATCTCCTTGCCCTCCACGCGGAACGCGACCTGCTTACCGAGCTCGCGAGCCAGGTCGCGCACGAGCCGTGGGAAGCGGTCGAACACCTGCCACACCGGCGTCATCCGGGCCTGGATGATCTCGGCCTGCAGCTCGGTCGAGAGACGCGAGATCTGGATGGCGACGTCATCCACGGCCGGGTCCCGTCGCTGGGCCGCGAGCTCGTTCAAGCGGCCCCGCGCCGTCACCAGTTCACCGATCAGGTCCATGAGACCGTCGAGGCGACGGAGGTCGACGCGGATATGGCGGCTCTTGGCATCGGGTGCTTGAGCAGCGCCGGGCGCGGCGCCGGGGGAAGGAGCGCGGCGCTCCTCGCCGCCGACGGTCAGGTGCTCGACGTCGCCCGCAGCGCGCACCACGCGCTCGACGTCAGCGGCCGGGGCGGTCGTCTCGATCCGGAAGCTAAACCGCCCATCGAAATCGTCGCTCTCGAACGCCGTCTCAGATGGCGTCACGTTGCGCACCGGACCGAGCGCTTGCGCTTTCTTCAGGACGAGCAGGGCGCGCCCACCCTTGAGCGGCGCCTCCGAGCGGAGCGTCACCTGCACCAGTCGGCCCGCGACGGCGGGCGCTTCGACCGCGGGCGCCGGTCCGGGCGCCGGCGCCGGCCGGCCACCGGGACCCGCGAGCGCAGCGGCCGCCCCATCCAGGTCCGCGAGGATCTCTGCGGCGTCGATCTCGTCCTCGCGGCCGACCACCGACAGCTCCACCGCCTGCTCCAGGGAGTCCCGGGCCCGGAACAGGAGCTGCAGGAGGTCGTCGGTGGCCGGTTGTGACCCGCGGCGCAGGAGGTCGAGCAGGTTCTCGGTGCGGTGGGCGACGTCGGTGACCCGCGCATACCCCATGGTCGCCGCCATGCCCTTGACGGTGTGCACCGCGCGGAACAAACCGCCCACGGGCACGGGGCTCGCGGGCGCGCGCTCCCACTCGAGCAGGAGCTGGTTACAAGCGCTCAAGTGCTCCCGGCTCTCGGCCAGGAACAGCTCGGCGTACTGCGACAGGTCCATGGAGTCAGCCGAGGACGCGCTGCACGGCCTCGAGCACGCGCGAGGGCTGAAACGGCTTCACGACGAAGTCCTTGGCGCCTGCCTGGATCGCCTCGACCACGAGCGCCTGCTGCCCCATCGCGCTGCACATGAGGATCTTCGCGTCGGGGTCGTGCTTCACGATCTCGCGCACCGCGTCGATGCCGCCCATGTCGGGCATGACGATGTCCATGGTGACGAGGTCGGGCTTGAGCTGCTTGTACTTCTCGACCGCCTGGGACCCCGTCTCCGCTTCGCCCACGATCTCGAAGCCGGCCTGCCCCAGGATGTCGCTGATCATCGTCCGCATGAAAATGGCGTCGTCGCAGACGAGGACAGTGTGGCTCACACGGCCTCCCTAGGAAGACAGAATGGGGGTTAGCAGCGCGTCGGTATCGAGGACCACGAAGAGTTGGCCGGCGCGGCGCCCGACGGCCCGCACCAGCGTCGGATCGATCCCGGGCAGCGCCTGCCGGCGTTCCAACGCCTCCCCACCCACCGAGAGGAGGTCCACCACTTCGTCTACCGTGAAGCCGAGGACTTTTTTCCCGCCGTCCACCTCGAGGAGCACCGTGGTACCAGACCCCCCGGCACCTTCCCCTGCCTCGGCTGGGGGCGGGGGCTGGCGGAGGGCCCGCCACCCTTCCACCACCGTGACGAGCGTGCCCCGTACGTTCATCAGGCCCGCCACTACGGGCGGCGCGCCAGGGATCCGCGTGGGCGCGAGCCGGGGGAGTATCTCGCGAACCCGGTCCGCCTCCGCTGCGCAGACGAGCTGGCCTACCCGAAAAACCAGCAGTCGGACGACCCTGGCGTCACTCATCCGATGCGAAGAAGCCAAGATACTGCAAGGGGTTGCGTTGAGCAAGCAAATTCGGATCGGCAGCCGCGCTCGCGAGCGCCGGCATGAGATCGGCGGGCCATTCCGACCGCAGCACGAGCCGCGTGCCGCTCACCGGGTGGGCGAACGCCAGCTGGGCGGCGTGCAGCAGCTGCCGCGGCGCCAGCGCCTCGAGACGCTCGGCCGCCTGCCGCTCCGAAGGCGTGACCCGCCGGCTCCCGCCGAACGCGTATTCCCGGTCCCCCACCACGGGGTGCCCGACGTGGGCCAGATGGACGCGGATCTGGTGCGTGCGGCCCGTGCCCAGCGTCACGCGCAGCAGGTCCGTTTGCGGGAACCGCGCGACCACGCGGGCGTGCGTGACCGCGTGGCGGCCGCCCGCGAGCACCGTCATCCGCTTGCGATCCTTGGGATGGCGCGTGATCGGCGCGTCGATGTCCACCGGACTGCGCGCCAGATGACCCCACGCGACCGCCGCGTACACGCGCTCGACCTCGCGCCGCTCGATCATGCGGGTAAGCCGGCGGTGGGCGTTGTCGGTCTTGGCGACGAGCAGCAGCCCCGACGTGTCGCGGTCGAGGCGGTGGACGATCCCGGGCCGGCCCTCGGCGCTCCCGGCCGCGAGCGCCGTGCCCCGCTCCGTCAGCACGTTGACGAGCGTGTCATCCCAGTGCCCCGGGCCAGGGTGCACCACGAGCCCGGCGGGCTTGTCGAGCACGGCGAGGTGCTCGTCTTCGTAGGCGAACGCGAGATCGCGATGGGCGGGCGCGTAGGTCCGCGGGGGCGGCTCGGCGGGGGGAAGCTCCACGGTCACCACCGCCCCACGCTCGAGCTGGACCGACGCACGCAGCGCGCGGCCGTTCACGGTGACGCGTTTATCGGCGATGATGCGAGCGGCGACGGTGCGGGAGAGCGCGAGCTGATCGGCGAGGAAGCGATCGAGGCGCCCGGTTTCGGTGGCGAGGACGCAGAACGTGACCGCCGCCATCAGGGCTCGGCCGCTCGGGCCTCCTTCGCTCGTTCCTGCGCCCGCCCCTCCAGCCAGAGGGACACCGCGAGGGCGATCGCGCCCACGGTGATCGCCGAGTCGGCGACGTTGAACGTGGGCCACCGGGCCGATCCGATCCCGACGTCCACGAAGTCCACCACGCCTTGGGCGCTCCGAATCCGGTCGATCACGTTCCCCACCGCGCCCGCGCACACCAGCGCGAGCGACGCGATCCGAATCCGGTCGCCCGGACGCGCGGAGCGCACCATCGACCGCAGGACCAGGAGCGCCACGAGCGCGAGCCCGAAGAAGATCCATCGCGAGTAGGCCCCGAGGCAGAGCCCGAACGCGGCGCACTGATTGTACACGAGCCGGAGCTGCACGTAGTCGCCGAGGATCGAGAGCGGGCGCATCGGCGAGAGCAGCGCTTCGGCGAGCAACTTGGTGACGACGTCCGCCACCACGATCGCCGCCGCGAGGCCCCAGAACAGGCGGCGATTAGCGCCGTTTGCCATCTTCTTCCTTCGCCTTGCACCGGATGCAGAGCCGCGCGTGGGGCAGCGCGTCGAGGCGCTCGAAGCCGATCTCCTCGCCGCACTGCTCGCACTTCCCGAACTTCTCGGGCGTCTGGTACAGCCGCCGCAGCGCCTGGTTCACGTGCCAGAGGTAGCGACCCTCCTGCGAAGCGAAGAGGAACGCCTTCTCGCGCTCCATGGCGTCGGTACCCTGATCGGCCATGTGGAACGAATAGCTCGAGAGGTCCCCGTCGGAAGCCTGCAGGCTCGAGTTGAAGGACTCGTCATAGTAGCCGAGCTCCTTCATCACCCGGGCGCGCTCCTCCAACAGCCGCTTCTCCAGATGGGTGAGCTGCTTCTTGTTGAGGCCTTTGGTCGCTTTGGCTTTGGATTTCGTCGGCATTATCGCGTACCGCCCTTTCGTCCGTCATGGCGCCGCAGCGCAATCGTCACCCGGCGCGCCTCGATGTCTACTTCTCGCGTCAGATCCGCTTCCTCCAACACGGTGCCGAGGACGATCTTGCGTGTGAGCGTCTCGCCCTCGACGAAGCTCTGGAATGCGGACACGGCGGCCACGATCTCCTCGGCGCCGGCCACGCTGAGCTCGATGCGCGTCGTGTATTCGTATCCCGCCTCCTTGCGGAGGCGCTGCACGCGGTTCACGAGCTCGCGCGCCAGCCCCTCCTGAATCAGATCCTCCGACAGCCGGGGATCGACCGCCGCGACATAGGGGCCGTCCGCCTGGACCGCCCAGTCGCTCATCACCTCGCGCGTCACCAGCACGTCTTCGGGCCGGAATTCGAACTCGCCGGCCCGCACGGGCTCACCACGTTCCAAGGCCTCGAGCTCCTCCGCCGTGAGCTGGGACACGGCCGCGGCCGCGCGGGGCGTGTCCTTGCCATACCGCTTGCCCAGGCTCCGGAATTCCGCCTTTCCCTTGAGCCGCACCAGCTCGTGATCCGACCCCACCACCTCGATGTCCTTGGCGTTCACTTCCGCGGCCAAGATATCTAACAGGTCCGCCAAGGCCGGGCCCCGCACCGCCGCCGGGACCACCACCTTGACCCGGGCCACGGGCTGGCGGACCGCCAGCTGCTTGGTCTCCCGCGCCGCCCGAGCCAGGGACGCGAGCTTCCGCACCGCTCCCATCGCCTGGAGCAGCTCCGGGGCCCGGCGGCCCTGGTCGGTCGGGAACGGAGCGAGATGGACCGATCCCCCCATCAGTGCGCGGTGGATCCAGTCGGCCACGAAGGGCGCGGCGGGAGCCAGGAGGCGCGCCGAGGTGACCAGCGCCTCGTGCAGCGTCTCCAGCGCGACGGCGTCGGTGGCCCGGTCGGGCGCCCAGAACCGCGGGCGATTGCGCCGGATATACCAGCGCGACAGGTCCTCCCCCACGAAGTCCATGATCGCCCGCACGCCGGCGGTCACGTCGTAGTCCGACCAGGCCCGGCGTACCTCTCCCACCACCTCGTCGAGCCGCGCGAGGAGCCACCGGTCAGTGGCCGGCCGCCTCTCGAAGGGCGTCGCGTCGGCATCGGACGGATCGGGCGGCGTCCACGCCTGCGCGTACCGCTGGAAGAACGTGTACGTGCTGCGCAACGCGTTCAGGAATCCGCCGGTCACATCCGGGATCTGGCGGCGATCAAACCGCTTCGGCAGCCATACCTGGCTCTGGCCGAGCAGGTACAGGCGGACGGCGTCCGCGCCGACCTCCTCGATCACCTCCCAGGGGTTCACCACGTTGCCCCGGCTCTTCGACATCTTCTGGCCCTGGGCGTCGAGCACGAGCTCGTTCACGATCACGTTCTTGTACACGAGCGCGTCGAAGGCGGTGACCCCGATCGCGAGGAGCGAGTAGAACCACCCGCGCGTCTGGTCGACGCCCTCGCAGATGAAGTCGGCCGGAAAGTGCGCCTTGAAGTCGGCCTGGTGCCCGGACGGGTAATGCCACTGGGCGTAGGGCATGGCCCCGGAATCGAACCAGGCGTCGATCACCTCCGGCACCCGACGCATCGTGCCCCCGCACGCGCGGCAGCGCCAGGAGTACTGGTCGATCGCCGGCTTGTGCGGATCGAAGTCCTTCGCCAGGCGCTTCCCCCACCGCTCGGCGAGCTCCGCGTACGAGCCGATCACCTCGCGGTGCTCGGCTTCCGCGTCACACTCCCAGACGTTCAAGGGCGTGCCCCAATACCGGTCCCGCGACAACGCCCAGTCGACGTTGTTCTCGAGCCAGGCCCCGAACCGCCCGCTCCCCACCTCCGGAGGATGCCAGGCGACCTGCGCGTTGACCTCGAGCATCCGCGCCCGCACCGCCGTCGTTCGGACGAACCACGAGCTGCGGGCGTAGTAGATCAACGCCGAGTCGCAGCGCCAGCAGAAGGGATAGCTGTGCGTGTACGGCAGCGTCTCGAGCCACCGCCCCTCGTGCTTGAGCCGCTCGATGATCAGCCGGTTGGTCTCCTTGTCCGTCACCAGCCGGCCGTTGATCTCGGGCCAGCGCGTGTCCTGGAACGTGCCGTCCGGAGCGACGGGATTCGCGAACGCCAGGCCGTACTGCTGCGCCGCCGCGTAGTCGTCGGCGCCGAACGCCGGCGCCATGTGCACCAGGCCGGTCCCCTCTTCGGCGGAGACGAACGCACCCGCCACCACGATGGCCCGCTGCCCCTCCTGAGGGAGCGGCACGACTTCGAGCGGCCGCACGTACTTGAGGCCGACCAGCTCGCGGCCGCGATACCCGGCAACACGAGGCGCTGCCGCCAGCGGCTTGCCGCCCACATGCACGTGGGCCGCGCGCTCCGCCGCAACGATGTAACG
>Ga0209056_10001093_pt1 | contig 29947 bp, 22 predicted proteins | sample GraSoiAngelo_114_FD_185876 | JGI IMG/M metagenome (GOLD analysis project Ga0209056, IMG submission 185876) | Grasslands soil microbial communities from the Angelo Coastal Reserve, California, USA - 14_0903_13_40cm (SPAdes) (version 2) | ecosystem: Environmental > Terrestrial > Soil > Grasslands... | reverse complement strand
GATACGGCGGCTCAAGAAATACGGCAAAAAACTTGGCCTCGTGACAAGCAAGCTGCGCGATGGCGCCATGCGCGGGCTCCGGATTTCGGGACTAGACCAGGCGTTCGACATCGTGCTCGGCTGCGACAACGTCACGCACTCCAAGCCACATCCGGAGCCCGTCTTGAAAGCCATCGCCGAATTGGGGACCCCCGGTGAGCGCACCGTCTTCGTGGGAGACTCGCGCCACGACATGGAATCGGGGCGCGCTGGGGGCGTAAAGACCGCCGCGGTGCTGTGGGGACCATTCGATCGCGCCGATCTCGAAGATTTGTCGCCCGACTACTGGCTGGAGAAACCTCAGGACCTGCGCGAGCTTTACGAGCCATGACCCCGAAATTCGTCCCCTTCGAGCTGGAACGGTGGCAGAGCACCTGGGAAAACCGGGTGCGCTTCAATCTCTCCGAGTCCGGCGTGCACCCCCTCTCGATTCACGAGCTGCTCGGCTTGGCCGGCGCCTCGGCGCTGCCGCTGCTCGAGGTGCGCCTCGGGTACGCCCAGTCGAACGGCACCGACCAGCTGCGCGAGCGCATCGCCGCGCTCTACCCCGGCGCGTCTCCCGATCAGATCCTCGTCACGACCGGCAGCTCCGAAGCGAACTTCGTGACCTGCTGGCGGCTGCTCGAGCCCGGCGACAAGGTCGCCGTGATGATGCCCAATTACCTCCAGACCTGGGGACTGGCGCAGAACTTCGGCGCGCACGCAAAAGCCTTTCAGCTGCATGAAAAGGAAGCGTGGGAGCCCTACGCTGAGGAGATTCGCATCGCGATCGCGCCCGGCACCAAGCTCGTCGTCATTACCAATCCGCATAACCCCACCGGCCACGTGCTCGGCGACGCGGCGCGCAAGGTGATTCTCGAGCGCGCCGCGGAGGTGGGAGCCTGGATCCTCGCAGATGAGGTCTATCAGGGCGCCGAGCGCGACGGCAAGACGACCGAGTCCTTCTGGGGCAGTGGCTACAACAAAGTCATCGTCGTGAACGGTCTGTCGAAAGCGTACGGCCTGCCGGGGCTGCGCATCGGCTGGATCGTCGCACAGCCCGCGTTCAGTCAGGAGGCCTGGGCTCGCCACGACTACACGACGATCGGGCCGTCGGGCGCGTCGGATCACCTCGCCGCGGTCGTCCTCGACCCGCACACGCGCGAAAAGCTGATCGAGCGCACGCGGCGCATCCTACACGCGAACTATCCGGTGATGGAAGCGTGGCTCAAGACGTTCGGCGACACCTTCACCTGGCATCCACCGCAGGCCGGCGCGATTTGTTGGGCGCGCTACCGCGGCGCCATCCCGGCGCCGGAAGTCGTCGAAAAGCTGCGCGCGCAACACAGCGTGTTGCTCTGCCCGGGCGATCACTTTGGGATGCCCGGATTCCTGCGGTTCGGCTTCGGCGGCGAGCTGCAGCATTTCCAAGAGGCGTTGGCCGAGACGGAGCGCGGCCTGCGGAGGCTGTTCTCCGACTGAAGGCATCCGGCCTGGGCCGCGAGGTAGTGCGCTACGCCATCGAGGACATGACCGAGCGGCGGGTGCTGACGCTCAAGCTCGACTAATTCGCTACACCACCACGCGCAGCAACAGGTAGCTGAGACCGCCGATACCGGCCGCCGCCGGAATCGTCGCGACCCACGCCCACACGATTCGTCCCGCCACACCCCAGCGCACAGCCGAGAAGCGCTGCACCGCGCCGACGCCGGTGATCGCGCCGGTGATCGTGTGCGTCGTGCTGACGGGAATGCCATAATGCGACGACACGAACAGCGTAATCGCGCCGGCCGTCTCAGCGCAGAAACCGCCGAACGGCGTGAGCTTCGTGATGCGCTGGCCCATCGTCTTCACGATGCGCCAACCGCCCGCCATCGTGCCCAACCCGATCGCGGCTCCCGCAGCGACAATGACCCACGGCGGAATGTGGTTGGCATCGGTGAGGTGAAACGCCTGGATCGGGAAGTTCACGAATAGCGCCTGGCTCGACACGAGCAGTGCGACGATGATGCCCATCGTCTTCTGCGCGTCGTTCGTGCCGTGGCCCAGCGAGTAGGCCGCCGCGGAGACGAGCTGCAGGACTCTGAAAGACTTGTCGACTCGCCGGGGCAGTGATCGTCGCAATGCCCACGACAACGCCACCGTGAGCCCGAGCGCCAGCACGAATCCCATCACCGGCGCGACCACGATGAACACCAGCGTCTTGGTCCAACCACTGGCGATGATCGCCGAAAAGCCGGACTTGGCGACCGCGGCGCCCGCGTAGCCGCCGATCAACGCGTGCGACGACGAGGTCGGGAGTCCCAGCCACCAGGTCACGAGGTCCCAGATGATCGCCCCGAGGAGCCCCCCCAGCACGACGGTCGAATCGACGACGCTGAGATCGATCAAGCCTTTGCCCACGGTCTTCGCGATCGCGGTGCCGAACACGAACGCCGCCACGAAGTTCCAGAACGCCGCCCACGCAACCGCGGCGGTCGGCGAGAGCACGCGCGTCGACACGACTGTGGCAATCGAGTTGGCCGCGTCGTGAAACCCATTGATGAAATCGAAGATGAGAGCGACGACCAGAATCGCCAGAACGAACCAGACGGAGGCCGCCATCAGGCGTGCTTGATCGTGATGGACTCGACCACGTTCGCGACGTCTTCGGCCTGGTCGAGCGTGCCCTCCAGATTGTCGTAAATCTCTTTCCACTTGATCAGCTCGATGGCGTCACGCTCCTTCTCGAACAGCTGGCCCAGCGCCTCGTGATAGATCGAGTCGCCCTCTTCCTCCAGCTGTTTCGCCTCGACGCAATACTTTATGACGTCATCGCCCTTCTTGAGCCGGCTGACCGCCTCCAGCAGTACGCCCATCATCCGCTGCAGCACTTCGACGATCCGCAGCACGCCCTGGGGCGGTACGCCCAGGTGGAAGATCTGCGCGCGGCGCGCGGTGCCGTCCATCGCGTCCATCACGTCATCCAGATCGGAGGCGAGCTGGTGAATGTCCTCGCGGTCGAGCGGCGTGATGAACGTCCGGTCGAGACGATTGACGACTTCGTGCGTCACCTGATCGGCTTCGTGCTCCAGCCGCTTGAGCGCCTCGATGTGGGGCGTGCGGCGGTCGGGAGGAGCTTCGAACAGTTTCCGCAGGAAGTCCGCGGCTTCTTTGTTGCGGTTGGCCACTTCGGTGAAGAGGTCGAAGAATTCCTCTTCTCGCGGCAGGAGGCGCACGATTCCTCGCAGGGCGATGGGTGCGGAAAGATAGCGGCGCTTGGAAACGACCACTAGGTTATCGCCATGACTGCTACCCCCGTACAGCCCCAGCGGGTCGAGTTCGTCCGCGCGATTTCGCGGCTCGACGCGACCGCGCTCGTCGTCGGATCCATGATCGGATCCGGCATCTTTATCGTTTCCGCCGAAATCCTGCGGCAGGTGCATTCACCAGGCGTGCTGCTGCTGGTGTGGCTGCTGTCCGGTGTCGTGACGTTGTTAGGCGCGTTGACGTATGGCGAGCTGGCGGCGATGTACCCGAAGGCGGGCGGCAACTACGTCTATCTCCGTGAGGGCGTTTCGCCGCTGTTCGGCTACCTCTACGGCTGGACGCTCTTCGTCGTGATTCAGACCGGCACGATCGCGGCGGTGGCCGTGGCGTTCGCGCGGTTCACCTCGGTACTCGTCCCTGCAGTCTCGGCCGATGTGTTCGCCGGCACTATGCTCCATTTCCCGAAACCGATCGGCGACATCGCCCTCGGCCTCTCCTGGCAACGGCTGCTCGCAATCGCGTCCGTCGCGCTCCTGACCTGGATCAACGTCCGCGGGGTGCGCACCGCCGCCTTCATCCAGACTTCGCTCACCATCATCAAGACCGCGGCGCTCACCGCCCTGGTCGTGCTGGGGCTGACGATCGGCCGGAACGCCGTGGCGATCGCCGCGAACTTCGGGGCCAATTTCTGGCCCGCAACGGGCCTCGCGCTGGGGCTGCTGCCGGTCATCGGCGCCGCAATGGTCGGCTCGCTGTTCTCGATGGATGCCTGGAACAACGTGGGATTCGCATCGGCGGAGATGAAGCAGCCTGAGAAGGATCTCCCCTTTGCGATGGCCACGGGCGTCCTGGTCGTCGTGGCGCTGTACGTCCTCGCTAATGTGGCCTATTTGAACGTCCTCCCCAGCGACGTGATCGCCGCCACGTCGACCGAGGGGCGGCCGCCCGTTGGTACGACCGCGATGCAGGCGATGCTCGGAACGCCCGGGCTCTACATCATGGCCGTCGCAATCATGATTTCGACGTTCGGGTGCAACAACGGCCTCATTCTCTCAGGCGCGCGCGTCTACTATGCGATGGCGCTGGACAATCTCTTCTTCAAGTCCGCCGCGGTCCTGCATCCCACGTACAAGACGCCGGCCGTTGCACTCATCGTGCAGGCGATATGGACCTGCGTGCTGTGCCTTTCGGGCACGTACGGTCAGCTGCTCAACTTCGTGATCTTCGCCGCGGTTGTGTTCTATGCGGTGACGGCGGTCGGCCTGTTCCGGCTGCGGCAGCGGCGGCCTGACATTCCACGGCCGGTCAAAGCGCCGGGGTATCCGGTCCTGCCAGCGCTCTACGTCGTGCTGACCGGGTTGATCGCCATCGACCTGCTCGTGCAGCCCGTGACTCGCACCTACGCGATGCTTGGGCTCGCGCTCGTGCTCCTCGGTGTCCCGGTCTACTTCGCCTGGAGACGTTTCGCCAAGCCTGCTTAGTCGGAGTTGCTGAGCACGATCTTCGGGTTATATTCGGGGTGTATGGCGGCGAGCAAACCCCGGGAAGCCCCTCCGAAGACTCCTTCCTGTCCTGACTGCGGCGCCAAGACCGCTCACCAATCCGGGTGCGTCGTGTGCCTGCAGTGTGGATGGGCACGCTGTGACTGAGCAGATCCCCCTCATCCAGTCCGACCGTCAGACGGTCCGACTGTCCGACGCCGTTCTCGACGAGCGCCTCCGCGGCACCAGGTTCGTTTCGCTAACGCCCAAGCGGGTGCTCAACCCACCCTCCGCAACGGGGATGGATTACTGGTCGCTCAATCCGTACGTCGGATGTGAGTTCGGGTGCAGCTACTGCTACGCGCGCTACACGCATCGCTACGTTGTCGAGCGCGCACATGACGCCGGCAAGTTGACCGACGCCGAGTTCTCGGACTACCGCGGGGCACACGGTTGGGAGGCGTTCGAGAAGCGGATCTTCGTCAAGGAACACGTGGTCGGTGCGCTCGAGGTCGATCTCAAGCGCGTTCCGATTGGCGAATGCATCGTCATCGGGACGGCGACCGATCCCTATCAGCCCGCCGAGCGCCGTTTCCGCGTCACGCGGGCGGTATTGCAGCGCCTGACGCGCTGCGAAGGATTGTCGTTCGGCATCATCACCAAGAGTCCGCTCATCGCGCGCGACTGCGACGTGTTGGTCCGGCTGCAGGAGCGCAACGAGCTCCAGGTCCATGTGTCGCTGATTACGGCCGATGCTCGACTGGCGCGCAAGCTTGAGGCGCGCTCACCGGTTCCGGCGGCGCGACTCCGCGCCTTGCGCAGGCTCGTGGACGCGGGCGTCAACGCCGGGTTGATCATCGCACCGGTCCTTCCCGGCATCACTGACGACGTCGCGCATCTCGACACGTTGTTCGCGGCTGCGCGCGAGGCCGGCGCGCGCTTCATTCATGCGGGAGCGTTACGGCTATACGCCGCGGTTCGCGACCGCTTTCTGCCTGTGCTCGGCGAACACTTTCCCGAGCTGGTGCCGCGCTACCAGCGGGCATATGCCCGGCAAGCCGGTGCCCCGCGTGAGTACACGTTGGCACTGACGCGCCGCATCGAACGGTTGCGGCGCAAGCACGGATTCAAGAATCAGAGCGGCATGATGGACCGCTATCGCGCCGGCAGGGTGCCGGTGCAAGGCGAGCTCGAGCTGCGCGGCAGCCTGATCTAGTTAGAAGTCTCGGCGTCACCTTCCTGCCACATGCGAGCAACCGCCCGGATCGTGCCCGGCGCATTCCCCTCGGCCCGGTTGTTCGCCAGGATGAAGGCTTCGATCCGGCGCCGCAGCGACGTGTTGATCAACTGCAACAGGTCGCGACGCAGGGCGGGCTGAGGTTCTTGCACACGATCGTACGGCTGGAACTGCTTCACTGCGTCGCTGTAGCGGCGGCCCGGCTTCAGCAGCGCGCGCGCGACCGTGAAGTTCGCGGTGAAGGTCCACCCGAGATCGATCTGCTCGCCGATCGGCGGCATTTCTGTCCATGAGTTGAACACGTGCGCGACGCTGTGCCGCTTCAAGACTTCGCCGTGAAGCGGTGTCAGGAGCTCCGGGTTGCGGAGCTCGACGGCATACCGAAAGTCGCGAGGCAGCTCACCCAGAAAATCGTCCAGCAGATCGGCCCATTGCAGCGGATCGGGCAGGTCTTTGCCGCGCATCGACTGGAACTCGAACACGAAGCAGCCGGCGTGATCCCGAAACACGCGGCTGTACGGACCGAGCACGCTGTCCTTGAACAGCGCGGCGTTTAGAAAATCGGGATTGCGCATGCCGGCCAGACCCGGCTGGGGCACGTCCTGGCCGAGGCGCTTTGCGGTGATGCGATCCCACACTTTGCTCACGCAGGGGAAGCCGGACGGCAACGCCCGCGCGTAGGAGTCGAGCTCCTCCTCAGACGGTGGATCGTAGAACGCGCTGTCGATCCCCACGGTCCGAAACAGCGGATAGTGTGCGTATTCCTCGAGCCGCTGGGCCGGCTGCGGGCCGCGATAGTGGCGGTGATAGACGTCGCCGAACCAGCCGTCATATGTCCAGGTTGATGTCCCAAACCGGATATTCGACGGGATCCGTTGCGCGAGTTCGACGACCTCAGGGCTTGGAGTCGGAAGTGCTTCAGGCCCAAAGAGATCCGCTTGTGTCATCCCCAAAGTTTACTCTCCCCGGAAGCGCTTGCGAGTGAAGTGATCTTCGGGATATATTCGGGTCCCCTTGGGGCTTTTGTCAATGTCGCGACGTCCTACGAGCTCGCTCGCCGCCTGCGTTTGGATCCCCCTCTTCTCACTCCGCTGTGAAGAGGCGCGTCATGAGGGACTGGCCACCTACCCTACGGCGCTGCTCGCGCCCGACACCACTCGCAAGCTCTGGCAGGTCTCCTCCCTTGCCCGCCACGCGGGCGTAAAACCGGGAATGACCGTCAGCCAAGCGATCGGCCTCTGTTCCTCGCTGCGGCTCATCGAGCCTGACCCCGTCCACTATGACGAGCGCTTCGCCAATCTCCTGTCCGCGCTGAACGAAGTGAGTCCGGTTGTCGAGGCTGCAGAGCTGGGGCTGGTTTACCTGGGCACTGACGGTTTGGAGGGAATCTTCGGAGCGCCGGAACAGATCGTGGCAGCGATTCGTCGGACGGTCGGACGGTCGGACGGTCGGACGGTCCGATTGGGTTATGGACTCGGGAAGTTCGTTGCGTGGGTTGCTGCGACACGATCCAAACCAGACGAGGCTATCATCGTTCCGGTAGGTTGCGAGAAAGCATTTCTCGCTTCACAGCCCATCTCCGTTCTGCCGCTCGACTCCGACATCCATCGCCGCCTGCGCCATCTCGGCATCCGCACCCTCGGTGCGCTCGCGGCGATTCCCGAAGCAGCGATCACGGCGCAGTTCGGCGCCGTAGGAAAGCGATTGTGGCGACTTGCCGCCGGTCGCATCGCGGAGCCCGTCGCAGGCCGCATCGCGCCCGAGGCGATCGTGGCCGCGCTCACGTTTTTCACCCCGGTCGGCGAGCGCGAGCTGCTCGTGCACTCTCTCGACAAGCTGATCGGGCGGGCGCTCAAGCATCCCCGCCGTATCGGCTGGCGTGTGCACGCGGTGCGCCTGCGCGCGGATTTGGAATGCGGGGACGTGGGTGCACCCACCAATCGTTCGTGGCTCGTTACCGTGTTGTTGAAGGACCCGACCGCCGACGGCGAACGCATCGCCGCGCCGCTCAAGACTCGACTCGAACAGTCACCACCAACTGGGGCGGTCGAACGCCTCGTCCTCGAGTTCACCGCCTTCGCCCCCGGAACCACCGAGCTGCAGCTGTTCGCGCGCGATGCGCAGGCCGCCGCGCGCGCGGGCCAACAGCGCGCGTTGCAGAGCGCCGCGCGCGAGATACGCATGCGCGTGAAGCGCTCTTCGCTCTACCACATCATCGAGGTGCAACCATGGTCCCGTCTGCCAGAACGCCGCTACGCACTGATCGACTACGAGCCGTAAACGAGCCGCGCGCCGTCACGGTGGAATTGAATGAATCCGGTCGGATGACGGTCGGACGGCCGGACGGCCAGACGGTCGGACAAGTCGAAGCCATTCTCGAATCGTGGCGCATCGATGACGAATGGTGGCGTCAGACGATTTCCCGGTCGTATCTGGAATTGTTGTTGGCAGGAGGAAAGCGCATCGTGGTATTTCAAGATTTACTAACAGGCCTTTGGTTCATGCAGTTGCCATGACTCAAGGGACGTTGTATGCGGAGCTGCATTGTCATTCCTCATACTCCTTCCTGGATGGCGCTTCCCCGCCCGGCGAGATCCTCGCCGAAGCGCACCGGCTCGGCTACCCGGCCCTCGCGCTCACCGACAGAAACGGCATCTACGGCTCGCTTGCATTCGCACTCGCGGCGCAGCCACTCGGCATCCAGGCGATCACCGGCGCCGAGGTCACGCTCTCGGACGGCAGCCACCTGATTTTGCTTGCCGAGAGCCCGCACGGATATACGAATCTCTGCAGGCTGCTCACGGAAGCGCACCTCGGCGCCGAGCGTCTCGACCCGCGGTTGCCCCTGACCGCAATCGAGGCGCGACACGAAGGGCTGATCATCCTCTCGGGCTCGCGGCGCGACGGTTTGCTGCCGCGAACATTGGAGAACGAAGGACTGAGTGCTGCCAGGAAGCTTGTAGAAGAGTGCCGGGCGGTATTTGGAGCAGACCGGTTTTTCGTCGAGATCCAGCGTAATCGAGTCCGTGGTGACCTGGCGTTGTCACGCGCGCTCATTGGACTGGCCAGCGACGTGCAACTCGGCGTTGTGGCGACCGGCAGTGTGCACTATCACACGCGCGAGCGGCACCGGCTGCACGATATCATGGTCGCCATCCGTCATCGCACGACACTCGACGGCTCGCATCGGGTGCGAAATCCCAACAGCGAGTTTTACTTGCGGCCACTGGAAGAAGTCGTGGCGCTGTTTCATGACTGTCCCGATGCTGTCGCCAATACATTGGCCATCGCCGAGCGCGCCGCAGCGTTCGATTTGACGCGCGACCTGGGCTACACCTTCCCCGACTTCCGCGGGGCGGATCGCGCCCCCGCACCGCGAGTCTTGGCCGAGCTGTGCAGCGCGAGGATTCAGGAGCGCTACCCGCCGGGCTCGCTCCATCACGCCCAGGCCAAGCGCCGGCTCGACGAAGAATTGCGGCTCATCGAGCATCACAAGCTCAGCGGCTTCTTTCTTGTTTATCATGACCTCTTTGACTTGGCGCGCGACGTCGCGGCCGACATTCGGCGCGGCTCGCGCCGCGCCAGCGGCAACTTGCTGCCCGGCCGGGGACGCGGCTCCTCGGTCTCCTCGATCGTCTGCTATCTCCTCGGCTTGTCTCATATCGACCCGATCGCCAACCGGCTGTTTCTGGGCCGCTTTTTGAACGAGTCGCTCGCGTCGGTGCCCGACATCGATCTCGATTTCCCGCGCGAGATCCGTGAGGAGTTGATCCGCCGCGTGTACACACGCTATGGCGCCGAGCATGCGGGCCTCGTGTGTTCCTTCCCCACGTATCGATTGCGGTCGGCCGTGCGCGAAATCGGCAAGGCGCTCGACTTGCCCTTGGGCGAGATCGAGCTCGTCGCAAAACTGTCGGACGGCCGGGCGGACGGACTGTCGGACGAGCTGGAGCACCTTCCCGGTTTTGCCGGCCGCAGAGATGCGCCGCTCTGGAAGGAGCTGTGCCAGCTCGCCCATGAGATCCGCGGTCTGCCACGCCATGTCTCGCAACATCCCGGCGGCATGATTATCTCCTCGCGCCCGCTCATCGAGCTGGTCCCGCTCGAGCGCGCCGCGATGGAAGACCGCGTCGTCTGCCAGTGGGACAAGGATTCCTGCGACGACGCGCGCTTCATCAAGATCGATTTCCTCGCGCTCGGCATGCTGTCGCTCGTGGAGGAATGCGTCGAGCTCATCGCGCGCCGGACAGGCACAGCGCCCGATCTCTCGCGCATCGATTTCGAGGATCCCGCGATCTACGACCGCATCTGCGCCGGCGACACGATCGGGCTCTTTCAGATCGAGAGCCGCGCGCAGATCCAGATGATCCGGCGGAGCCGGCCGCGGAATCTCGAGGACCTCGCCGTCGAAGTCGCGATTGTGCGGCCGGGCCCGATCGTCGGCGGTGCGGTGAACCCTTACGTCAGGCGGCGGGAGGCGGCGAGAAAAGCGGCGGCGGAGGGGCGGCCGTATCAAGCCCCAGTCGATCATCCTCTGCTTCGCGATTGTCTCGAGGAAACACTAGGCGTAATCCTTTATCAGGATCAAGTGCTGCAAGTCTGCCAGGCGCTCGCCGGATTCACGACGGGACAGGCGGAAGCGTTACGGCGTGCGATGAGCCGCCGCCGGTCGCATGATCTGATGGCCGGTTTCTGGGAGGAATTCCGCGCCGGCGCCCTCGCCCGTGGCGTCCCCGAGGCCACCGCCGAGAAGGTGTTCGGCCAGGTGGTCGCGTTCAGCGAGTTCGGATTCCCCAAGTCACATGCCGCCGCGTTCGGACTGCTTGCGTATCAGTCGGCCTGGCTCAGGCATTATCACGCCGTCGAGTACTACGTCGCGCTCTTCAACAATCAGCCGATGGGCTTCTACTCGATCGACGCGCTGGGACGCGACGCCATGCGCAACGGCATCGAGATGCGATTACCGGATATCAATGTGAGTGATGTGTGGTGTACGGTTGAAGGAGCCGGGAGCCGGGAGTCGGGAGCCGGGGCTGTGAGGATTGGTCTCGGGTTCATTCGCCACTGGAGTGAAGAAACCGCGACTGCTACGGTCGAGGACCGCGAAAAGAACGGTCTCTTCAAGAGCGTCAGCGATTTCATCCGGCGCGCGCCGCCGAAGCTCAAACGCTTGGGCCTCGAAGCACTCATGTGGGTCGGCGGCTGCGACGGATTCGGCCTGACCAGGCGCGAATTGTTATGGCAGGTCGGCCTCTGGCTGCCGCCCAAGGCTACCCAATCGGGCGATGGCCGCGGCCGGCGGCAGCTCGAGCTCGCGCTGAACCATCCCCATGAGCAGCTGGCATTCGGAGGGCTCGCGGCCCACGAGCGCCTGCTTGCCGAGTACGCGACGCTCGGCTTCTCGGCCAGCGGCCATCCTTTGTCTTTGGTGCGCGACGCTTTACCACCCGGACTCACGCTCAATCGGGATCTGGACGACTTGAAAGCCGGCGTGAAATGTAAAGTGGCCGGCCTCGTTGTTGCCCGGCAACGCCCGGAAACCGCCAAGGGCACAGTATTCCTCCTTGTCGAAGACGAAACCGGAATGACCAACGTGATAGTGCGGACCGATGTTTACGACCGGTATCGGGCCGCTGTCCGCGGTGAGCCGTTTGTGCTGGTCAGCGGCAGATTGGCCAAGGATGATGGAACTGTGAACGTGCTTGCGGAGAAGGTTGAAGGGCTCCAAATGCGTGGTGTGAGAACGCCCTCCACCAACCTCGACAACCTTCACCAACCTCCAATGCAGTTTCTCCGCGCCATGCGCCGCGTCGCACCCGATTCCAAGGATTGGGGATGACCCTTGGCTTTCGCGTGAAATCCGGATGGGCCGCGGCGGTGCTGATCGCGAATGCAAAGAAAGCACCCACGGTCATCGACAGCCGGGTGATCGAGCTGGCTGATCCCGGTGTGGCGGACTCGCGGCAACCCTATCACGCCGGCTTCGGCACGGCGCAGATCGACACTGCCAAGGTCACGCGTCTGGTGCATGGCATCGAGCGTTTTTCCCGCCGCACGATCGCAGCCTTGCTGGATGAATACCGTGAACAGCATCGCCTGCGCAGGGCAGCGGTCGTCGTCGCCTCGCTCACGGATCCCGCCACCATCGCCAATCAACACATGCGTGCGCACGCGTCCGAAGGTCGGCTGTTCCGCACCGTGCTCGTCGACGGCCTGGAGCACTGCGGCGTGACGGTTCGCGTGGTACTCGAGCGTGAGGTCTACGAATTGCTGGGCAAAGCCCTGCGCCGTTCTCCGAGCCAGGCAAAGACCCAGGTCGCGGCGCTGGGCGAGGCCGTCGGCCGCTGGCGGGCCGAGCAAAAAGTCGCCGCGGCGGCCGCCTGGCTGATCAGCTAATGGCATTTCGAGACTGGACCCGCCATCCTGTAGTCATGCGAATCGTGTTGTGCTGCCTGCTGGTCGTCGCGTGCGGCGGAAAGGGTCCCGAGAAAGCGCCCGCGCCGACAACGGCACCCGCGCCCATGCGGGTGTTCGATCGCACGCTTCACGCGATCGACCTCAACGGCGCGCGCCTCACATACCGGCTCACCGGTGACAGCGGCGCGCCTCCTGTCGTCTTCGTGCACGGCACGTTCGGGGATCTGAAGTCGTGGTCAGGCCAGGAAAATGCCTTCGCGCAGAGGTATCGCGTCCTGGTGTACAGCCGTCGCTATCATCCGCCCAATCCGCAGGTGAACGACAACCAGATATACTCGCCCAAGCTGCACTCGGAAGATCTCGCCGCTCTGCTCTTGACCTTCGACCTCGCGCCGGCACACGTCGTGGGTTCGTCGTACGGTGCGTACACGGCTCTCCAATTGGCCCGCGACCATCCGCAGCTGGTGCGCTCGCTCGTGCTGGCGGAGCCGCCGATCTTTTCGTTGCTGACTGGCTCCGAACAGGGCGATGCCGCGCGGCGTGCTTTCTATACGAACGCGCTCGATCCCGCACGCGCCGCATTTGCGCGCGGCGACTCCGTGACCGGACTGCGGTTCTTCTTCGATGCGACCGCGGGACGCGGAGCGTTTGACCGGCTCTCGGCTGCCGCCCGCGCCGACATCCTGGCGCATGCGTTTGAGATGCGCCACGAAATGCTCGCCGAGCGCGGCGATTATCTGCCGACGATTTCGTGCGCCGAGCTCGGGAGGATCACAACTCCAGTGCTGCTCGTCCGCGGCGAGCGCAGCCCGCACATGTTCCAGCTCATCACCGACGAGCTGGCTCGCTGCCTCCGCAGCGACACCACCGTCATCATTCCTGGTGTCGGCCATCCTCCCCACGTGGGCAATCCCAGCTACTACAATCAGGTGGTCGCGCGCTTCATTATGACGCATTGATCGGCGGGCCTTGACGTAGCGCCGTCCAGCGGGCGAGATAATCGGTTACCGTGTCGTGCCGGCATTCCCTCGCACTTGCCTTCGTCCTGGTCGTCCCCGCAGTTGCAGCGCAGGGTCGCACTGACGCGCTCATCGCCACCGCGCGCGCGTACATCACCGCGCGCAAGTTCGACCAAGCCGACACCGCACTGGGCGGCGCCCTCGAATCCGCGGCGTACATGATGGATACCGTGCATGTATTCGTGTGGCGCGCCATTCTCGCGCACATCCGCGGCAGCGATAGTCTCGCCCGCGAGAACTTCCATAGCGCGCTTGTGTTGTATCCGCCCCTCCGGGTCAACGGCCTCGATCAGGTTGCGCCTGGACTCGACGCCATCTTCGAGTCTGAGTCGCGCGGCCTGCGCGTGTACAGCGCGAACGAGGTGGACGAGCGAGCCACGTGGCAATCAGGACGTTCGCTCACCTATCCACCGGCGCTGCGTCGCCGCCGAGTCGCTGGCCAGGCCCTGATCACCGCCGTAGTGGACACCACCGGGCACGTCGAGGGGCAAAGTATTCGCGTGCTCGACGTACCCGATTCCGGCTTCATCCAACCGCTCCGGGACATGCTGCTCGCGGCGACGTTCACGCCGGGACGGGTCAAGGGGAAGGTCGTCCGCAGCACCATCGATCTCAACTTCACACTCACGCCGCCCCCGCCGAAAAGCGCAACGATGCTGGTCGGAGGCGCACGCGACCAATTGCGCGCCGGTCATGCCGACAGCGCGCTGGCCCTGACCGAGGAGGCGCTCGACAGCGCCAACGGGGCTACGCCCGGCGAGCGCGTGTACGCGCTACTCGTGCGGGGCCTCGCATTGCACGCAAAACAACGTGACAGTTTGGCGGCGGTGTCGTTCGATGACGGACTGGCGGGCTATCGCGATTTGACAGCACGCGGCGTCGATCTGGCGCCGTTCCTGAAACGTCTCGCGGACTCGATACGCATCAATCGCCGCGCTGCGTCCCAGACGGCCATCAAGCCGCCCCCGGCCCCCCCGGCCCCCCCGTTCGGCACACCGGCGGCGGTGGGTGCCGTAGACGAGCAGCCCGCCCTGCTCTCGCATCCCCCGATTCGCTACGCCCCGGAGATGCAGGCCCTCCGAGTCGGGGGCACCGTCATCGTCGAAGCCACCCTCGACACGACTGGGCGGGTCCTGCTGGCGACGGTGAAAATCGTGCAGAGCCCGAATCCGGTCTTCGACGTCGAGGCGAAGCGCGTGGTCCTGGCCGCGCTGTATCGGCCGGCGCGCGTCAATGGCCGCGCCGCGCGCGTGACGATTCGTCAGCCGATCACCTTTGCCGCCTATTGACGACCGAGCGAGAATGAAGGCATGACAACTCAACTCGCCACGCTCGCGGGCGGCTGTTTCTGGTGCCTCGAGGCCGTCTTCGAGCAACTGCGCGGTGTCACCAAGGTGGTCTCGGGGTATTCGGGCGGGCACGTACCCAATCCGAGCTACGAGGTGGTGTGCACCGGCACCACCGGACACGCCGAAGTGGTGCAGGTGAGATTCGACCCGGACGAGCTCTCCTACCGCGACTTGCTCGGTGTGTTCTTCACGTTGCACGATCCGACCACGCTCGACCGCCAGGGCGGCGATGTGGGCACCCAGTACCGGTCGGCCATCTTCTATCATGATGACGAGCAGCGGCGCACCGCCGAGGAAGTCGTGCGCGAGCTCGAGGCGGAGCACGTGTTCGACGAGCCGATCGTGACGAAGATCGAGCCGCTCAAGGCCTTTTATCCTGCCGAGGAATACCACCGGGAGTACTACAGAAGGAATGCGAACCAGCCCTATTGCCGCGCGGTCATTGCGCCGAAAGTCGCGAAGCTGCGCAGCAAGTACCTCGAAAAACTGAAAGCCTAGCCCGCCGCCTTACTCTTCCCCAGGTAGGTGCGCACCAGCGGCGCGGGCCGGCGCCGCAGCAGCGCGCCGCGCAGGATGTCGCGTTCTTCGGCCGGCACATCCACCAGGAACCGTTCGCTCTTCCCTTCTCCTTCTTTCACCACGATCGGTACGCCGTCGCGGTAGAGAATGCGATTGGTTGTGATCGCGGCGACTGCCTCACCTGGCGTGAGAATGCCGACCAGGTTCAGCGGATCGGCACCGCTGACCGCAATCAGTTCATCTGCTCCGTGCTCCCTGCGAGTTGAGCGCAGCAGCCCGATTGCCTCCGGAAGAGCATACTGCTCCCCGGAAAAGCCGCCGACGAACCGCCCGCCGCGGATTTCGCCCCGTGCCTCGAGGCGCCGGAAGACGCGCAGAATGTCGCGCCATGGGGCGAGCAGCGTTTCGCGCTGCACGAGTCGCCGGAACACGACGCCGTAGCGGCGCAGCAGCTGCCAGGCGATCGCCTCCGCAACCTGCTCCTCGGCGAGCGGCGGCCTGCCATGTGTCCGAGCCCAGCGGCCTGCCGTCTCGACGCCGAACGGCGCGATTCGGCCGCGGCGCCGATACCCGCCGCCGAGCGGCCGCCGGCGATCGGAGGGCACGAGCAGGGCGCGCAACCCGGCGAAGCTGTCCGATGAAACGAGCCCCCACGCGACTAGCTCGGCAAGCCCCTTCTCGACTTCAGTCCGCAGCAAGCCGGTCGCGTTGACGAGATCGCCGAAGAACAGCGCACCGCGACTCTCAAACGCGCTGAGCAGCGTCTTCCCGGTAGATGACAGCGGCAGCGTCGTGGGATCGACTTCGGGACTTCCGGCGCGCCAGATCTCGCCCCGTTCGCGTCGGAATAACGCGATCGGCGTGGAGCGCACGGGCCCAACCTTGCGATTTCGCATTCCGACTTCCGCATTTCGAATTGCCGTCAGCCGTCCCCATGCGATTTCGCCCGAGAGACACAACCCGTCGAGCCACAGCGGATCGTAGTCGGTGAGCCGCGCCGGCAGCACATCCGATTCCCAAGCGCCCGCCGCCAACTCGTAGCCATCGAGCAAGTCGAGGACGGCCGCCAGCCCCTCCGGGCCTTCCGCGCGCGATCCCGTAGCGAGCCGCTGCCACCTGAAGAGGAAGCGCAGGAAGTCCGCGGCTGCCACGGGCTCGATCTCTTTGCGCAACCGATCGAGGGTGTAGCGATGGATCCGCGCCAGCAGCCGGCGCTCGCACCATTCGGTTCCCTCGACGCCGGCGGAGAAGCGGCCGCGCAGGGCGAAGCCTTCGTGCTCCAGCGCCGCCAGCGCGACGTCGATGTCGCTCTGCGCTAATCCGAACACATCTGCGATATCTGTGGCCGTCGTCGGTCCGATCACTTCGAGCCGGCCACGCACCAGCTCCCGAATCGCGTCTTCTCTGTTCCAGGCCTTTGCCTGTTCGCGCTCCGGCGGCGTCACCGCTGGCGCATTCGTGACGCCCGGGAACGCCGCCTGGACCATCGGCAACCGCTCAGTCGCCACCCATAGCCGGCCATCCACCGTCGTTACGCGGCCGGCGCCGACCAGGCTGTCGTACTTGTCCTTCCATGATGCATGCGTTCCGGCTTCTGCGCTTGGCACTGCCCCCATGATTAGCAGCGCGTCGTGGAGCTCGTCGCCGGTTTCGGGATCAGGCCATGCCTGTTCGCGCACGAGATCGATCGCAGCCTGATCCAATTTCCCGAACTCGTCGGCGGTCTTCACGTCGAGGCCGCGGCGCGTAATCACCGCCTGCGTGCGCCGCTCCTCGAGCGGGGCGTCGTCGAGGAACGCGTAGGGCCGGGCATTCAGGACTTCGTGGCACAGCGGCGACGGTTCGGTCGTATCGCGGGCGATCAGCGTGAACTGTCCCGCGTCCATCCCTTCGAGCACACGCTTCAGCCCCGGGAAATCCATCGCCTCAAGCAGGCAGTCGGCGATCGTCTGATTCACCAGCGGGTGATCGGGAATCTCCCGGTCACCGACCAGGTTCTCCGGACAGGCGAGCTGATCGGGGAAGACGGCGGCGACCAGGTCTTCAGCCTCCATGCGCTGCAGCGGCGTCGGGACTTTCCGGCCGCCCCGGAACCGCAGCACCGCGAGTGCGCGCGTCGCGTTCCAGCGCCAGCGCGTTCCGAACACCGGCGCGTCGAGCATGGCCTGCACGAGCAGATGTTCCGCCGTCGCGGGCTTCAAGTACTGGAATACGTCCTCGAGCGGGAAGCTGTGCTGCGGACCGAGTGACAACACGATGGCGTCTTCCGTGGCGGCGGCCTGCAGCTCGAAGTTGAAGCTCCGGCAGAACCGCTTACGGAGCGCGAGGCCCCAGGCGCGGTTGATCCGGCTGCCAAACGGCGCGTGCAGCACGAGCTGCATCCCGCCGGCTTCATCGAAGAAGCGCTCGAGCACCAGACATTGCTGCGTGGGAATCGTCCCGAGGATTTGCCGCGTCGCACCGAGATATTCGACGATTGTGCGGGCGCCGGCTTCATTGATACCGATCGTGTCGACGAGCCATTGCATCGCGGCCGGCAGATCATCCAACCGGTCGGCCACATCCTGGCGCAGCCTGGAGACTTCCTCCGACAACTCGTTGGTGCGGCCGGGCGCCTCACCGAGCCAGAACGGCAGCGTCGGTGGTTGGCCCTTGGCATCGGCCACGCGCACCTGACCCGATTCGACTTTGATGATCTGGTAGGACGTGTTGCCCAGCTGAAAGATGTCGCCCGGCGTGCTCTCGATCGCGAAGTCCTCGTTCAGCGTGCCGACGAACGTTTCGGTCGGCTCGAGGATCACGCGATAATCACCCAGATCCGGAATTGCGCCGCCCGAGGTGATCGCCGCGATCCGCGCACCACGGCGACCGGTGAGCTTCTTGTTGATGCCGTCGTAGTGGATGTGCGCGCTGCGCCGCCCGCGGCGGGTCGTGAACCCCTCAGCCAGCATTTGCACGACGGCGTCGAACTCGGCCCGGGTGAGATCCCGATAGGGGTAGGCCGAGCGCATGCGCTCGTACAGATCGCTTTCGTCCCATTCCTCGCCCGCCGCGGCCGCCACGATCTGCTGGGCCAGGATGTCGAGCGGTTTGCTCGGAATGATCAGGCGATCGAGCCGGCCCTCGCGGGTGGCACGGAGCATCGCGCAGCATTCGATCAGCTCGTCCCGCGACAGCGGGAAAACCCGCCCCTTGGGAATCGCGCCGAGCCGGTGCCCCGCACGCCCTACCCGCTGCAGCAGCGTGGCGATTGACCGGGTCGACCCGACTTGAATGACGAGATCGACACTGCCGATGTCGATTCCCAGCTCGAGCGATGCGGTGGCCACCAGCGCCTGCAGCTCACCCTTCTTCAGTCGCTCCTCCGCCTCGAAACGTTTTTCTCGCGACAAGCTGCCATGATGGCTCGTGACGTGCTCGGCGCCGAGCCGTTCGGACAGATGCATCGTCAGGCGCTCACACAACCGCCGGGTGTTCACGAACACCAGCGTCGTGCGGTGCTGCGCAATCAGCTCGGCGATGCGGGTATTGAGCTCCTCCCACACTTCCGCCGACATCACCGCCTCGAGCGGCGAGGACGGAATCTCCAAAGCGAGATCGAGGGTCCGGATGTGACCGGCGTCGACGATCGTCGGCAGCGGCTGACCGGTTCCGACGAGGAACTGCGCGATCTCCTCGATCGGCCGCTGGGTGGCCGACAAGCCGATTCTTTGAGGGCGCTTCCCAATGAGCGCATCGAGCCGGGCGAGCGAGAGCGCGAGGTGGCTACCCCGCTTGTCACGCGCCACCGCGTGGATCTCGTCCACGATCACCGTCCGCACCGACCGCAGCATCTCGCGAGCGCGTTCGGACGTGAGGATGAGGTAGAGCGATTCCGGCGTCGTGACGAGGATGTGGGGTGGGCGAATGAGCATCGCTTGCCGCTCCGACTGCGGCGTGTCGCCGGTCCGCACCAATGTGCGGACCTCGATGTCGGGGAGTCCCTGCTCCGCCAACGTCGCGCGGATTTCAGCCAATGGCTCCGACAGGTTTTTCTGGACGTCATTCGACAGCGCCTTGAGCGGCGAGACGTAGACGACCTGCATCTCGTCGCGCAGCTCACCGTTCAATCCCTGTCGCACCAACCCGTCAATGGCGGAAAGGAAAGCCGCGAACGTTTTGCCTGAGCCGGTCGGCGCCGCGATCAGCACATCGCCGCCTTGCTGGATTACCGGCCAGGCGCGCCGCTGGGGCTCGGTGGGCTCCGCGAAGCGATTGGCGAACCAGCGTTCGATGACGGGATGGAAACGCGACAGCGGCATAAGACCCGAAATATACCCGAAAACCTGTTACCCGCGAAGGGCCGCGATGCGCTCGATCGTCTCCCCAATCTTGTTGTTGGGGGTCGATGCGCCCGCCGTAATCCCAATCGTCAACCGGCCATCAGGCAACCACCGCTCACGACGCTCTTCGATCGCATGGGCGCCCACCGGCCGATGGCGGATACTGCCGTCCTCCACATCGATGCAGGCGGCATCCTCGATATGGTAAGTCGTGACCTTCTCGTTGCAGATGGCCGCAAGATGCGTCGTGTTGCTCGAGTTGTAGCCGCCGATCACGACCATCAGGTCGAGCGGCTCGGCGATCAGCTTGAGCACGGCGTCCTGCCGCTCCTGCGTCGCTGAACAGATCGTATCGAACGTGCGGAAATGCTCGACGAGCGCGTCGGCGCCCCAGCGCCGAGCCATGCTCTTCCCTACCTCACCGGCGATGGCCAGCGATTCTCCGGAGAGCATCGTGGTCTGATTGGCGACGCCGACCCGCTGCAAGTCGCGGTCGGGATCGAAGCCCGGCGTCATCTTGCCTTCGAATTGTTGCAGGAACTGCTCCCTGCTCGCTGCTCCCTGCTCCCTGGCCTCGATGTAGTCACACACCACGCGCGCCTCAGCCATATCGCGGACCACAATGTACTTCCCGCCGGGATACTTATTCACCTGGCTCGACGTGGCCTTCGTCTCTTCGTGGTAATTCTTGCCGTGGATCAATGCGGTGAAGCCGTCGCGCGCGTACACCTCGACGCGCTTCCAGACGTTCAACACTGACCCGCACGTCGTATCCACCAGCACACACGCGATCGAGCGCAGCCGCTCGAAGTCCCGCACCGTTACGCCGAATGCCGGGAGGATCACGACGTCATCGGCGCTCACGGCGCTGAAGTCGAACTCGCCGTCTCGTCCTTTGGGCCGGTGCAAAAACTCGACGCCCATCGCGGCAAGCTTCTGGTTGACGTGTGGGTTGTGGATGATTTCGCCGACCAGGAAGGTGCGCTTGTCGGGGAACTTGGTGCGGGTTTCGTACGCGTACTCGACCGCGCGGTCCACGCCGTAACAAAAACCGAACTCGCCGGCGAGCCGGAATGTCAGGTCCCCCACCTCGAGCACGTATCCGGACTCGCGAATGCGATCGACCACACGGCTGTGGTAATCGGCCGTGAGCGCGCCTTCGATAGCGCCTTTGAGCCCGAATCCTTTGCGGAAATAGGTCTGTTCCACGGCCTCAATCTAACTGGACACCGCGGCCGCCGCGGATCGCGTCGAGCACGCGCTGGACCTGCCAGCCATCGCGGAACGTGGCCGGTTCGCCTTGTGGCGTGCCGCCGCGGATCACCTGCACCATCTCGCGCAGCAACCGCACGAACGAGCGCGCCCACATGTTGTTCGGCTTCGTCTTTTCCCAGAGATCGTCCGGCGCGGAGATATCTTCGAGTGGCCCACCGGACTTGCCGAGCTCGAGCTTGGTCTCGCCGCTGAGCAACAGCGTTCCCTCACTTCCCGTGATCTGGCCGAAATGGCCCGGCCCGTGGTGCGCGATTGCACTCAAGGTGATTGTGGCGACGGCGCCGCTTCCGGTTTGGAGCACGCAGCTCGCGAAATCATCCGCCGTAACCACACGGAGCGCACCCGTTTCGGCCTTGCGCTGCGTGACGAACGTCTCGACCAACCCGGCGACGTGCGTGATCTCGCTGCCGCTCCAGAACCGGAACAGGTCGATGAGGTGCGACCCGACCGCGCCCAGGATGCCACCGCCGCGCGATGCGTCGGACCACCAATTCCACAGCGCGTCGAAAGCCTGCGGGCGGCCGTCCCCGCGCAGGTAGGGTTGGAGCGACAGTTCCGCGTGGCGCAGCTCGCCAATCGCATCGGATCGAATCAGCTCGCGCGCACGGCGCCGGTTGGGCTCATAGCGCAATTCGTGGTCAATCCAGGCTAGCCTGTCGGGATGCTGTGCCGATGCTGTCACCATCTGCGCCGCCTCAAAGGCGTCGATCGCCATGGGCTTTTCGCACAGGACGTGCTTCCCGGCTTCCAGCGCCGCGATCGCAAAGCGCGCGTGCGTATCGGGCGTGGAGGAGACGATCACGAGATCCACGTCCGCCGAGCGGGCCAACTCCGTTCCATCCGTGAAGACATGCGGCAGCCCGAACTCTCGAGCCACCGCCTCGGCGTTGGCGCGGTGGCCGCTGGCGATCGCGGTGGGCTTGGTCCCCGGCACGAATGCGAGCGCTGGGAGTTGCACGCGACGGGCAAACCCCGATCCGATGAAGCCGACGCGGACATCGCGCGAGGTCGTCACGGCTGGAAGGTGCACGGCACCGTGTCGGTGCGCTCGGGGAGGCGGACATCACGATACTGAATCCGCGTCGGTGTCCGGATGGCGTTCTCGATGCCCGATCCTCCGGCACCGCCGCTGACCTTGTCTCTTCCACGACGGACCTGGACTGCGCCGCTGTCGAAAGTGAACGCGTGCGTCGCGTCGCGAAGCAGGTAACGCACCGCGACCACGGCACCAGGCGCGGTTGTGTCTCCCGGTGGGACGACCGGATAGGACGACGACACGAGACTGTCGCGAAAGCGCAAACGCACCAGCACGCCGCTTCCCTCGGGACTCACGGCCTCGAGCAGTATCGATCGTCCATCGGTACAGCGATGGATCGTTGCTGGAAGCGAAAGGCGGATTGTGTCTTTGGGTGGAAATGCGACCGTCGCATCGAGGAGCAGGGGCCGGTCCCCAGTCCCCTCACCTCCATCGCAGGAGGCCAGGAGCACGAGCAGGGCAGGGACCGTTTTTAGCGCGGAGATGGTGCGACTCCGAGGGACTTACGCGCGGCCTCGGGACTCAGCGTGTGTGGCTTGAGGGACGCGATCAGCCCCGTGGGCAGCGGCGTGGGCTTCAGTTTTTCTCGATCGACGCACACCAGCACCATCCATCCCGCCGCTCCGAGCGCGGCCGCATCCGGTCGCAACACGTCAAAGTGAAGCGTCAGAGATTTAGTGCCGATTTTGCCCACGTAGGCGGCGATGCGTAAGCGATCATCGAGGCGGGCCGGCCAGTAGAACTCACTGTGTACGGCTTTGCGCGGGAGAAAGATGTCGTACTCGTCGAACATCCGAGCGTACGCGAGGCCGCAATGCCGAAACATTTCGGTCTCGGCGATCTCGAACAGCCGCACGTAGGAACCGTAGAAAATGATGCCGGCGAAGTCTACGTCCGACCAGCGGACGTATTCTTCAATGACGAACGGCTGCGGCGCAGGGTCGGGGGGGGCCATCCCCCGGAGAAGCTAGGAGCCTAGGAAGAGGCGCGGAAGCCGTCCATCCCGTAGGACTTGAGGCGTCTCCACAGAGTCGTGCGGCTGATGCCGAGGCGCCGCGCGGTTTCCGCGAGTTTGCCGCTCGTGTCTTGCAGTGTGTCGGTGATGGCCTGGCGTTCGCGTTCGGCGAGAGTGAGGGCACCGGTCGGGGGAAGGATCGCCGCCTCGCCAAGACTTTGCGTGCCGTTTTTCAGCGGAGCGAACCGGGCGCCGAGACTCTGCAGTCGATTGCGGACGTCGCCGTTCTGCCCGTCGATCACGCGTCGCGCCGACGTATTGGCGTACAACAAACGGCCTTGCTGGTCGAAGATGACGACGCCTTCGGTGACGGAATCGATGACGGCGCGCACCAGGGGAGAAAACGTGGCGGGCATGTTACCCGTAGGGCTCACAGGCTTGTCGATCATTGGTTGGTTATCCTCATACAAAACGTGCATCTCCAAGGTTTCATCCGGACGCAGCGGGGTGTTAGATTCGTGTCAAGATGAGACTCGTTCATAGGGCAAAAGGTTGCTGATCGGGGTGTTTCTTTGTGAATTCTTAATGACCCGCACCATTGACCGCCGGGACAGTCAAGTTGCCTAAGGATGCCGCTTCCACCCGCTCCAACATCCTCGCGGCCGCCGTGCAGACGCTGCAGCGCGGAGGCATCGAAGGCTTTACCCTCGACGCAGTCGCCCGGCGCGCGGGGGTCGTCAAAGGCCTGGTCCTCTATCACTACGCATCACGCGGCCGGTTGCTGCGCGCTGCTGCATCCGAGATCGCGGCGACCCGGACCGCCGCCATCCAGCGCGCCCTGGCCAGTGGCGCCGGAGCGGGGGCCTTAGACGCCTGCTGGGACGAGCTGCGCCGGCAGGCCGAGGACGGGACGGCGCGTGCCTGGATCAGTCTCTGCGCGGCGGGACTTATTGACCGATCGGCCAGGAACGCGGAATTCGAGGACGCCGCCCGGGACGCCGTGATCGATGGCACGGCCATCGCGCTAGCCGCTGGCGTACCCCTCGCCGATGCGAAAGACGCTTACGACGCTCTTTGGTTAAGCCTGCTGGATATTACCGAGAAGGCTTAGCGACGCCTCGGCCGGCGGCCGCCACGCATCACACGCGCGCGATGCACGCTTCCTAAGGTCCGCAATCCCTGCCGCAACTCGTCGAGCGAGCTGGCCCGTACCGCGTCGTGCTTGCCCCGGCTCACGGTGAAGCGGACGGGCCGGTCGAATGGTGGCAGGTCCTTGGGATGCAGCCGACGGGCCTGCCCTTCCTTGAGACGCAGCCGAATCACGCCGACGCCCTGCTCGACGTCGTAGTCGATCGGCACTCGGTCGCCATAGAGAAAGACTGATGAGGGCAGGGCATCGAGCCGGTGCCGTTCGCCCTCGGGAATAGCCGCGTCGGGATCGAGAGCAATCCGAGTCCCGATGAACGAATCCCAGGAGATCACGCTCGCCAGCTGTGCCGCGATCTGTTCGGCGACCTGCTCGCTGTGGGCCTGGCTCAACCGGCCTCCCGAGCGACGCCAGTAGTGTCCGAACCGCTCCAGCGCCCGTCGGACTCGCCCCTGATCTGGATGAGGCATGTCGCCCGCTAGCAGTGCCTCCACCAATGCGCGGCGGGCCGCGTCGGCGAGCTCATCGGGGAATGGACTTGGGAGGGGCTCGTCTTCCCGGTCAAGCGTGAAGCCGAAGTATTCTACCGTCCGCACGACCATCAGTCCTGCCCGCCGGCGCTGACGCTCGAACACTACGTCAGGTCTACCTCTGCGCGCGTACCGCCGGATGGCACGCTCAGGGATTTGCGTTCCCTCGATGCTCGCTCGCGGGACACCGAAGCGGTCGGCGAAGTAGCGAAGCGATCCGGCAATCGCACCCCAGCTGCCGCAGACCGAGCTGCGGCTCACGCGTGCCTCGCGTCCGTCGGCGGTCTGCTCGTCAATCACGAGATCGAAAGGCATGATCTTGGCCAAAAGGTCAGCAAAAAGCTCGAGCGTTTTTCGGTCGCCGTACGGCAGTTTGGGGGGCAAGGGGAGCTCCAGCTGGCGATACACAGACGCCGTACCCAGAGCGATGTCTTCGATCGCCTTCACGAGCACGCCCCGCTCCTCAGCCCAGCGATCGATTTCGTCTTCGCGAAACAGGTGACGCGGCAGGCCATAGACTTCGCCAAGGTACCCGTACTTGTTTACGGCCTCGGCGTACACGTTGTACGCCGTGATATGATCGGAGCCGGGTACGATGAGACCGCCGAGCTGCCGCTCCTCTCGGGTCATGCGATGCAGCGACTCGATGTTCGAGGCAACGGCGACCAGCGGAACGAGTGGCGGCTCGGCGTGATAGAGCAGCTCTCCCCAGGGCCGTTCGACCGGCATTGCCTCCACGTCGCGGCCGTAACTCGTTAGCCTGCCATGCTCTATGAGCCCCCGTTCGGTCAGGAGCTGCACGCTGTCGCGATAGGCGCGGCGATCGAGCGGCACCGGCAAGTCGAGCTCCGTAGCGTCCACGCCGATGGCAGCACAGGTGATCGCCACGCGCTCTGCATCGCCAGCGAGTTGGAATTCGGGAGCAGTCGGCCGGAGACTTTCAAACGCCAGGTCGCGGTCGCTCAGGATGTAGACCTCTCCATGCTGGACCCGCCCATGCACCCGGCCAGCCATCTGAAGAATCTCGTTCGCCCCCAGGTATGCCCGTGTCAACACGTTCTTGCCGCGCTCCACCACATTCGAGTAGCGGGCATCGTAGATCACGACCGTATCGAGCCCGCGGATATTGAGCGCTGACTGTCCCGCAGCGGTCATGGCGAGCAGGAACGGCCGTTTGACCAAACCGTCAAGAAACGGTCGAATGACACGAATCGGCTCACCGCCGTGATAAAAGGCCGTCGCCAAATTGGGCCAACGGTCACCAAGCTCTTGGGCGATCTGCTCGACTTCCGCACGAGTTGGTACGAAGACCGCCACGCCGCGCCGCTCGCGCATGACACGCTTTATGAAACGATCGTTCAAGAACTCGAGGGGTTGCTCCGCCAGGATATTGACCTGAGCGGCCTTGGCGGGATCGAACGCCCGGGTCTCCAGAGTTTCAGCGGAAGCCAGATAGTCCGAATAGAAACTCGGATCCACCGTCGCGGAGAGCCAGATGAAGCGGCAACGCGCCCGCTTGCCGAGGGCCAGGCACAGCTCCATCTCGGCGGAGGTCTGGTGGATCTCGTCGACGACGAGCGTGTCCTGAGCCGTGATGAGGCCATCCTGGAACCAGCGGCGCGCGATACCGGTGGTGACGATGACGACGTTCCAGGTCGGCGTCTCGGGTGTCGCTTCGCGCTCGCGATTGACAACGCCCACCTTCAGCGGCGCTGTGAGAATCGTTTCCGCCATGCTCCGGATCGCGAGCGTCTTGCCTGTGCCGGTGCCTGCCACGATCCCAAACCCCTGGCCCGATCTGGCAAGGCGTCGAATGTCGTCCCCGTGCTCGCGCTCGAGCAGCGTCTCGAGTTTGAGTCCCAGCGCCAATTCGATCGTCTCGCAGGCTGCCCGTGTCGGGGCAATGACGATGACGCGCCCGGTGGTGGGTTCGGCGGCGAGAAATGCCTCGGGATCGGGGGGAAGAAAGTGGTCGCGAGAGATGCGCACGACCGGGAATATAGAAGGGGGCGCCCTCTTCAGTCGCCGAAACTGATACCGAGGTCTCGCGCCGTCGCGATGCTGTCAGAGTCGAGCGGCACGCGGCGTGGAGCTGCGAGCGCTTCTTCCAGCGGTACCGCGACGATGCGCGGCGGCTGTAACGCGACCATCATCCCGAATTGACGCTCGGCGACCAGGCGGACGGCCGCCGCCCCGAAGCGCAGCGCGAGCATTCGATCGAATGTTGTCGGGCCGCCACCTCGCTGCAGATGTCCCAGGACTAACGAGCGAGTCTCTTTCCCCGTCATTTGCTCGATCGAGTGGGCCACTTTGTCGGCGATGCCGCCGAGCCGCTCGTGCGCGGGGTCGACGAGCGAGACCGTGCCGCCCTTCGGTACGGCGCCTTCCGCCGTTACCACAATGCTGAAATGACGGCCTTCGGCTTCGCGCCGCCGGATCTTGTCGCAGACCTTGTCGATATCGAACGGGATCTCGGGAATCAAAATGACGTCTGCCGAGCCGGCGATCCCCGAGTTGAGAGCAATGAACCCCGCATAGCGGCCCATGACTTCGACCACCATCACGCGCTCGTGGCTCTCCGCCGTCGTGTGCACCTTGTCGATCGCGTCGGTCGCGGTAGCAACGGCGGTATCGAATCCGAACGTCGCCACGGTTCCGCCCACGTCGTTGTCGATCGTCTTGGGCACGCCGACAACGGGGAGGCCCCGTTTGAACAGGGTCAGGACGATACCGAGCGTGCCCTCGCCGCCGATCGCAATCAGGGCGTCGAGACGATTCGCGCGGAACGAGTCGAGCAGCTCGTGCGAGCGGTCGCGCTCCTCCCAGGAGCCGTCCGGCCGCGGCACGCGCCATCTGAGGGGATTGCCGCGATTCGACGTCCCGAGGATCGTGCCGCCCAGGTGGGTGATGCCGCGCACTTCCTGCGGGCCGAGCGGCATGAACTCGGACTCGCCGAGCAAGCTGCCGAACCCCCGTTTGACCCCCACGCATTCCCAGCCGCGATGCACGGCGCTGAGGACAACGGCGCGGATAACGGCATTCAGGCCTGGCGCGTCGCCGCCCCCCGTGGAGATCGCAATTCTCACCGCTTTCCGGCGGCCGCCTCGCGAATCAGCCGCACCACTTCGCCCGCTTCGGCGTGGCGCTTCGTGCTTTTTTTGGAGTACACGCTACGCCCGTCGACGTCCACTTCGAAGACGCCGCCGGAGGATTGAATCAGCCGCACCTCAGCATGCGGATAGGCATCGCGGATTTCGGCCGCCAGACCGGTGGCCCGAGGTTCGTAGTTTCAAATGACGCAGTATTCGATTGTGACGGTCATGGCGTGAACGATAGTCGCGCTTGACACACCGCGCCACGGCGCCGACCTTGCGCCACAGCGTTATGCGGCTCCTCTCGCGATTCTCGACCGCGCCGGCGCTTCTCGTCCGCGTCGCGGTTTCGCTCGCCGCAATCGTCAGTTTCGGCGCCGGGCTCACTGCCTACGTCAACGGCCGGGTGCCAGCGGGCGAAACTCTGCCGCTGGCCGGCGCATTGCTCATCCTCGTCGCTGCCGTCACCCGCCGCTACGGCATCGCGCTCCCCGGCAACGGCTTTTCCTCATACGTCCTCGGGGTCATGCTGTTCGCGATCCTCGACCGTGGCTGGGCGTTCGCCGCCATCGTCGCGCCGTTCGCGATGCTCGTGGGCGACGTGCTGCTGCGTCGCCTCCCGCTCCGCGCGGCGCTGGGGAACGCGGCGCATCTGACCGCGGGGTCGACATTCGTCGGCTTGATGTACGCCCGCTTGAGCGGCGCGGCCGGAGCCGCGGCATTGTCCGCGGATAACGCCTGGGTGATCGCACTCACGACCGTGTTGTTGCCGATCATCGTGAACGGCACGTTCTACCTGGAGCTCGCTCTCGGACAAACGATCGCGTGGGTCGATGCACGGCTCACGCTGAGCTGGGAGTCGATCGTCTACCTCGTCTCGGCCGCCCTCGGGTTGGGCTGGCTGGCCGTCGTACACGCCATTATCCCCGGGGAGACGCGGGCCTTGCTCACGGGCGCGTTAGCCCTCGCGACCTGGGGAAGTCTCAAGGTGCTGCGTCTGGGCGTGCGCGCCGATGAGCTGCATCTGATTCAGCGGCTCGCCCAGGTGATCGCCGCCGAGCTCACGTTGAGCCACAGCTTCCAGCGCGTCCAGGAGCTCACGCGGCAGCTGGTACCCTGGGAACAGATGGGATTTGCCCGCTACGATCCGCGCACGCGGCAAATGGAGCTCGTCGCCGACACGGCCGCGCAGCCCGGAGCCGCGTTCCGATTCGATTCCGACGCCGGTCTCACCGGTGAAGCGCTGCGCCTGCGCCGCTCCGTGGTGGCGCACGGCCTCGCGAGAGATCAGGTCGTGGTGCCGGGTGGCGAAACGCCCGGTTCCGAGCTGCTCGTCCCGCTCTACCATGCGGGCCAGCTCGTCGGCCTGTGGAGCGTCCGGCACTCCGACCCCGCGATGTACCGCCAGTCGGACGGCGAGCTGCTGGAGCTGCTGGCGCCGCAGCTCGCGCTCATGGTTGCCATCGATGGTTCCCTCCGTCCCGTGACCGGTGCGTCCGATCAAACGACGCAGTACGTGCAGACGCTCACGGCCACGACGCAGCAGATCCACGCGTCCAGCGAGGAAGTCGCGGCGTCCGCCCAGCGCGCCAGTCACGGCGCCGGTCAGGCGGCGACGCTGGTGAGCACCGCCGCGCGCGAAGCCGGACAGCTGAAGGACAGCGCCGCCGAGCTCGCTGCAGCCGGCGATCGGACGCGAGAGGCGGGCTCACAAATGGAAAAGACAACCGAGCGCGTGCGCACGGCGACCCAGAACGCGGTGCGCCAGCTGACCGACCTCGGCGCCACGACCGAAGAAAGCGCCGCCGAAGTCGGGCGGCTGCGTGAGGTGGCCGCGCAAGTCGAAAGGTTCTCCGAAACGATCGGCTTCGTCGCGAATCAGACGAACCTGCTCGCGCTCAACGCCACGATCGAGGCGGCGCGCGCGGGGATTCACGGCCGGGGCTTCGCCGTCGTCGCCGATGAGGTGCACAAGCTCGCCGAAGCGAGCGGGCGCGAGGCCCGCAACGTCAACAAAGCGGTCCAGGACACGCGACGCGCGCTGGACCGCGCCGCACAGCTCATCGAGCGTATCCGCGGCGACCTCGGCCAGGTGGTGGAGAGCTCGGCGGCATGGGTTCAGGACCTCGATCGGATCGCGGAAGCCGCCGCCGAGACGGCGCGCGCCGGAAACCAGGTGGCGGAAGTCGGGCGCCACAGCGCCGAGCTCGCGACGCGCATCACCGAATCGCTCGGGCAGGCGCGTGCCGGCGCCCAGACCTCGAGTCAGGAAGCCGAGGCGGTCGCGGCCGCGGCGTCCGA
>Ga0209056_10001092_pt1 | contig 29971 bp, 30 predicted proteins | sample GraSoiAngelo_114_FD_185876 | JGI IMG/M metagenome (GOLD analysis project Ga0209056, IMG submission 185876) | Grasslands soil microbial communities from the Angelo Coastal Reserve, California, USA - 14_0903_13_40cm (SPAdes) (version 2) | ecosystem: Environmental > Terrestrial > Soil > Grasslands... | reverse complement strand
GCCTCGCGGGCAAAACCGCTGCCGTTTCGACGGGAATCTTGTTATCGGGTTGCGCGCAAACAGCAACGCAGGCGACTGGAGACCCGGCCGCTGGTTTGGCGCGTGCCATTGACATTCACCATCACTATTTCCCTCCGGAGCTAATCAACGAGATTAAACAGCACGCGAACGCGCTGGGGATCGAATATTTTGCGCCGAAGGATGGCGGAGAGAGCCCGCTCTCTATAAAGTTTCCGGGAGGCAACCGTCTCAATTTAGACCGTCGCCTGGCAGAGGTGGAAAACCGATTACAAGTCATGAGCCAGGGAAAGGTCGCAATCGCAACGGTCGAAGTGCAAACCAGCGCAGTTGGTTACGAACTCGACGGCCACCGCGGCGAATCATGGTCGAAACTCTATAACGAAGCGATTCAAGCTCTAGTGAAGCGTCACCCGAATCGCTTCGTCGGCATCGCCACGGTGCCGCTCCAAGATCCGCCACGCGCCGCTCGCATCCTGGAGCACGCCATCCGCGACCTCAAACTCTCCGGCGTGACGATCGCCTCCAACGTCGTCGGCAAATATTACGACAGCAAAGATTTCGATCCTTTCTGGAAAAAGGCGGAGGAGCTGGATGTGCCAATGATCATGCACCCGGAATGGGTCGCGGGCAGTGATAAGATGGGTGGTTATGGGCTGCGCACCGTCTGCGGTAATCCGGCCGACACAACCTTGTCTGTCGGTTACATGATCTATAGCGGCGTGTTCGATCGCTTTCCAAAGCTCAAGCTCGCGCTGCTCCACGGCGGCGGGTTTTTTCCCTATCATCTGGGTCGCTTTGATCGCGGCTTGACCAGCGGCACCGGAGCCGGACCTTCTCGCATCCCCGCTTCACAGCCTCCAAGCAAGTACTTAAAGAACCTTTACTTCGACAACCTCGTTTATCGCGTCGAAACTCTCGAATATCTGAAGCGCATGGTCGGAACAGAGCATGTCATGGTCGGAACCGATTATCCCTATGAGCTGGGCGACTGGATGGCAGCCGAAAAAATCGAACAGATGAATGCCACGGAGGCTGAGCGGGAAGCGATGCTGTATGGGAATGCGAAGGCTCTGTTGAAGATCCCGGCAAGCCAACGAGCATGACCTCTGGACGGCTAACCTCGTATCAAGTGGTTGGAAATTAGGCGGACACGCATATCCGAAGCCCGCTTTTGATATTTACGCAAAGATGAAGGACAAGGCTCCATACGACCATCCTGTTTATGAGGGAATGTCTGCTTAAATAGACGCGCGCATCGCGGCTGGTAAATTTTAGGAAAGATCTTTGAAGTTGCCTGTGGCACGCCCAAATGCAGCTCCTTACGGCTCCTGGAAATCGCCGATTACGGCTGACGTTGTCGCAGGTGGTGAGGTCGGACTTGAACAGGTGAGGCTCGACGGCGACGATGTCTATTGGATCGAGCGGCGATCCCAAGAAGGCGGAAGAAAGGTCATTATTCGCCGTTCCCCAGATGGACGAGTGACGGACGTTACGCCTCCGCCACTCAACGCCCGCACCCGCGTGCACGAATATGGCGGCGGAGACTATGCGGTTTCGGACGGCACAATTGTCTTCGCGAATTTTACTGACCAGCGCCTCTATGTCCAAAGAGTTGGCTCGCCTCCGCGGCCTTTGACCCCGGCTGCGAGCCTGCGTTACGCCGATGGACAGATCGACCGCCGGAGAAATCTTCTTTTTTGTGTGTGCGAGGACCATACCGGTCACGGGGAGGCGATCAACACCCTGGTGAGCATAGATCTCCAGGGTGGCGGTGCGGGAAACGTGCTGGTGTCAGGAAATGATTTTTACTCCTCACCACGCCTCAGTCCGGACGGCTCGCAACTGGCCTGGCTGACATGGAATCACCCTAACATGCCGTGGGACGGTACTGAGCTTTGGGTGGGCAAACTGAACGAAGACAAATCGATAAGTGATAGGGTGCGAATCGTCGGTGGAATAAGTGAGTCTGTCGTCCAGCCGGAGTGGTCACCTGAGGGCACGTTGTACTTTGTTTCTGATCGTACCGGCTGGTGGAATCTTTACCGATGCCGCGGTCGCAAAGTGGAACCGATCTGTCCGATGGATGCTGAATTCGGTGAACCGCAGTGGGTTTTCGGTAACGCTCTGTACGGGTTCGACTCTGAAAGTCGGATCATCTGTAGCTATGCGAAGGATGGTAAATGGTACTTGGCGAGCATTGACACGGTGACCGGAGAACTGAATACGGTTGAAATACCCTATTCGGCAATTTCCCGAATTCAGACAGGTGGCGGTCGAGTCGTTCTCATTGCAGCCTCATCGACCGAACCTACATCTATTGTCTCTTTGGACCTGGCAACGCGCGATCTGGAAGTTTTGCGTCGCTCCAGAGAATTAACTGTCGATGCCGGATACCTCTCCGCGCCGCGAGCCATTGAGTTTCCGACGGAACAGAGTCTAACAGCCTACGGTATTTTCTATCCGCCGCAGAATCGAGATTACGTTGGGCCGGCAGATGAAAAGCCGCCACTTTTACTCATGAGTCATGGCGGGCCAACTTCGGCTACTTCCACGTCGCTGCGGTACACGGTTCAATACTGGACGAGTCGAGGCATCGCTGTTCTCGATGTCAACTATGGAGGAAGTTCGGGCTATGGCCGAGAGTACAGAGAACGGCTCAAGGGGCAGTGGGGAATTGTCGATGTGGATGATTGCGTCAATGGCGCCCGGTATCTTGTGGAAGCCGGAGCAGTCGATGGCAACCGACTCGCCATTAGAGGGGGAAGCGCCGGAGGATATACGACCCTCTGCGCGCTCACTTTCCGTGGCGCTTTCAGAGCCGGCGCAAGCCACTATGGCATCAGCGATTTAGAGGCGCTAGCAAAAGATACCCACAAGTTCGAGTCGCGCTATCTTGACGGACTGATCGGCCCCTATCCGGAAAGACGTGATCTTTACGTGGAACGATCGCCGATTCATTTCACCGACCGGCTGGCTTGTCCGATGATTCTCTTCCAGGGCTTGGAGGATAAGGTGGTTCCGCCCAAGCAAGCGGAGGAGATGTTTGAAGCAGTGCGCGCCAAGGGGCTACCAGTGGCATATCTTACTTTTGAAGGCGAGCAGCACGGTTTTAGAAAAGCTGAGAATATCAAGCGTGTGCTTGAGGCGGAGTTGTACTTCTATTCCAAAGTGTTCAAGTTCGAACTGGCCGATCCTGTGGAGCCGGTCAAAATCGAGAATCTTTGAGCCGAATCTTCCACGTCCGAGAGCCCAACGGTTACGATGAAATACGGTTGGTCTCTGAATCTCTATGAGAAAGAAATCTGATCACAGCAAACGAGATCGTCTCGCTCGTCGCAACACGATGAACGACCTCGATCGCGCACGCGAATACTACGCAGAAGAGCTCCGCGCCGTAGCCAATATTCAATCAGAAGCGGTCGTGAAAGCATTCGCCAAGGTTCCGCGCGAGCATTTTCTCGGGCCTGGACCCTGGAAAATATTGAGTCCTGGATTTGAGTATTGGACAACCAAGGATGCTGATCCGAAACATCTGTACCACAACGTTCTTGTGGCGATCGATGCGGAGCGGAAACTCAACAACGGGCACCCTAGCTTTCTTGCCTTTTTAATCGAGCAACTGGAACTGCAGGCGGGAGACCATGTGGTCCATGTTGGTTGTGGGACGGGATACTACACAGCCGTCATGGCCGAGGTCGTAGGATCTATCGGCAACGTCACGGCTTATGAGATTGATGCCGGACTCGCTTGAGCGCGCTCGCGGAAATCTTAGTTATCTGCCTCATGTTGAGGTCATTGCAGGCGACGGAGGTGAGATTGATCCGGGGCCGAGCGATGAAACACTGATTAATGCTGGCGCCACACATCTTCACCCGGTCTGGCTGGACGCTCTACGGCTGGGTGGAAGACTGCTTGTGCCACTCACGGCCGCTGAGGAGGCTAATGACCCTCAATGGGGCCGAGTACTTAAAGTTGCACGTCAGCCTCGCGGTTTTTTTGCCCATTTTATTTCCGAAGTCGGGATCTTCCCTTGCTCAGGCGCTCGTGATCCAGAGCTCAACGACAAGTTAAACGAGGTGTTTAAACGAGGTGACTGGAAATCGGTTCAGTCGCTCCGCCGGGAGCCGCACCAACCAACCGATACCTGCTGGCTTCACAGCAAGAGCTTTTGTCTGTCAAAGTTGCGGAATAATAGGTGCGCCGAGTGTCGAAATGAAAACCGTCCACGACCCCGTTGAGATTCTCCAAAGAGAAATCCAAACGTGGGGTACCCCTTTCGTCGAGCTGGACTGCTTCGGCACGGACAGGGCCGAACAGATTGTGCAGATGATGGATGAGTTCTGCCGAACGTATCTGCATAGCAAGCTCCGCGGCTACCTGTTCTACGGATCGAGTGTCGGGAGTGCGCATGGGGTCCAGCTCGAAGACGGTCGCGAGCTTGTCATCAAAGTTCGTCCGCCTCCGGAAACGAATCCCTATCTCAGTCATGATCGCACGACACTGGGAAGTGTCTGCCGGGTCATGAACTGGTTGGCCGACAGGAGCTATCCTTGTCCCAAGCCAATACTTGGGCCAACTCTATTAGCAAAAGGGCTTGCGACTGTCGAAGAGTTCTTGGATCGGGGCCGGCGGGGCAATGGTTTCGAGCCGGAGTGCCGAAAACTAATCGCTACAGGGTTCGCAGAGTTGATCGAACTTCTCAGATCTTTCCCAGGTGAAGTTTCGTGCTTGAAGCACTTTCAGCGCAGTGAATGTCTATACGCTCAGCCGCACAGCAAGTTGTTCGATTTCGAAAAAACAGCTAAAGGCGCGGAGTGGATTGACGCCTTCGCCGATCGAGCGCGTCGACTCGAATCCCATGAAGGCAAGCCGGTGCTCGGACATGCGGACTGGCGAGTCGAGCACTTGCGTTTTCGGGACGGACGAGTCGTTGCCACTTACGACTGGGATTCCTTGGCGTTCTGTCCAGAGACTGAATTGGTGGGTATCTCTGCTCACGGTTTCACGGCGGATTGGACGCTGGAAACCATCCGGCGCGTCCCGACTGCGGATGATATTCGCGCTTATGTTGCGGATTACGAGGAGGCGCGCGGCCGCCCATTTTCCAAGCGCGAGAGAAGATCATTGTTTGCCACTTGTGTTTATTGCATTGCCTATGGCGCGCGCTGCACGCACTCTCTCGAGCCTCAGAAAGTAGAATGGGAAGAAAACACTTGGCCGCATCTCTTGAAAACACAAGGTGAAGTGCTTTTACATGAGGGAGATAGGTAATAGGCTCATCAATACATGAATTACAGCGCGGTCATCTTCGATTTATTTGGGACATTGGTGGATGACTTTCCGTCGTCCGTCGGCGAAATGCATAAGGAGCTCGCCCTGGCCCTTGCCGTACCTTATGAACAGTTCATTCCCTTGTGGAGTCAAACGACGGAGATGCGAATAACCGGCGCCTTTGACACTGTGGAGGCCAACATAAAGTACGTTTGCGATATCATGAACGTGCATCCGCGAGCTGAACAAATTACGAAAGCAGTTGAGATCCGGATGAAATACGTAAGACAGGCGCTGCAACCCAGGCCGGCTGCCATCGATACACTGACCCAACTCAAGACCCATACCCATAAAACAGGTCTCCTGAGCAATTGCTCAATCGAGATACCCATTCTCTGGCAAGAAACAGCTTTTGCCAATCTAATTGACACACCTACTTTCTCCTGCCGAGCACACTTCAAGAAACCAGATCCTCGCATCTATCATCTCGCATGTGAGCGCCTCGGCGTCACGCCTGACTCTTGTCTGTATATCGCCGACGGAGAAAACTACGAATTAGCCGCTGCCGCTAACGCCGGTTTGCACGCCGTGCTGATTCGAACACGCTCAGACGAACCTAATAGTGGGTTGCATCAGGAAGCCAGAGAATGGCAGGGGGTCACGATCGCTAGTTTGCCTGAGGTATTACAACTGGTAAAGCGCGAAGGGCTGGATTAACGATGAAAAAGAGTCATGTAATCGAGCTCGAGCCCAAAGCCCGTATTCTTGAAAGGGCGAAAAAATATGTTGAATCCGTCGAATCATTTCTTGACGACGGCGATCAGGGCGTTGCTCTGCTGCTGAGGGCTATGAAGCACGCGGACAGGGATCTTAAACGCGAGATCATGTTCGTTCTCGGAACTTTTGCCAAAGAGGAGTTTGCTTGGCCTCTGTACGATCTGATGACCGACCCTTTGGAGTTGCCGGAGGTGCGAAATGACGCCGCGATCCAGTTGAGTGTGATCGGTCCATTTTTAAAAGAACCTCAGCCGCTCATCGACCGATTGTTGAAAGAGGCCAACAGCTCGGATGTCGAACGGAGACTTCATGCGACCTTCGCGTTGGGTTGGAAAGAAAATTGTCAGGCAGCGATTCCTTTGATCGAACGGCTGTATGACGGCGATGTTCAAGTTCAGCAAACAGCTGTCAACGCTCTTTGCAATCTCAAGGACGACAGGATCTTGGACCTGCTTCTGGACCGACTCGAGCACGGTCCTTTAGAGCAGAAAAGGACCATCCTGTTCAATCTATGGCGATTTGATTCCAAGGGAGAACGAGTTAAGGAGGTCTATCTCAAATACTTGGAGCACGAGAACTCTGATATTCGCTTTAACGCTCTGGTCTGTTTAGGGCCGATAACCGGGTCCCGAGACTATATCGAGGTGTACCGGAAATGTCTGAAGGACAAAGACGGTCGGACTCGAGAATTGGCATTGAAAAGGCTGGCCGAAGAAACGGAGAGCGCTGATCTGACGTCGTTCAGACCGGAGATCGAAGCCTTTCTCAATGACCCGGATATGAACATTAAAAAGCTCGCTCTGGAGATACTGAGAAAAGATCGCTGATTACTTTGTGATCTGAGTTGACCATCGCGTTTTGACTGCCTATGGCCGCAGAGTTAAAAAAGCGAATCTGATCATGCTGGTCCTATGTTAAATGCCACGGCTCGGTTGATCCGCTCGGATGCGTGGATGACGGAATGTCTCCGTGCGGTCGAGCGCTTGAAGCTTCCTGACTGGTACATAGCCGCTGGATTTCTAAGAAACGCCATCTGGGATCTTTTACATGAGAAGACGACCCGCACGCCGTTGAATGATGTGGATGTGGTCTATTATGATCCTGCAAACCTCAGCGAGGTTAGCGAACAGAAGTTCGAAGCCGCGCTGCAAGCACGCCTCCCCGGAGTCAAGTGGCAGGTCCGGAATCAAGCCCGAATGCACATTCTCAACGACCATGCGGCCTATCGAGACACCGAACATGCCATGGCGCATTGGCCCGAAGTTCCTCCCTGCGTGGGCGTTCGAATAGAACCGGATGAGAGCCTGAAAGTCGCCGCGCCTTACGGTATCGAGGAGAACTGGTCGCTTCGCGTCGCTCCCAATCCACTGGTCCGATATCCGGCTAGCTTGTACAACGACCGCATCTGCAACAAACGGTGGTTGGAACATTGGCATAAGTTACAAATCGAATGGGCTCGTAACCCGTGATCAGGTCTCGCCAAGCAGGCAAAGGCGGGGAAAGGTAGCATGTGACCGACTTGGATCTTTTCAAGAGCGAATGGAAATTCACGCGGGGATTAACCCTAGAGCTTCTCGACTCGCTCACTGATGCTGAGTTAGGCGAAGCTCCCGGGCCTGACGTGGGGCCGTTCTGGAAGCAGTTTCGCCACGTCGGCCGGCTTCAGGAGTGTTACCAGGAGGCTTTGAATAGTCGGAAGATCAGGTTCGACTACAAAAATAAACGCTATCGAGGCGGTTGTTCTAAAAATGCTCTACGAGCCTATCTCCGAGCACTGGACCGAGAATTGGTGCAGGCTGTCGAGCGAGTGGATTGGAATGCGACCATCGAGTGGGAAGGTGAAATGGCCGGCGTCTTTCAGCACTTGATGCGCATGCTTGGGCACGAGACTCTACATCACGGGCAGTGGATTATTTATGCCCGGCTTATGGGAAAGAAGTTGCCTCCAGGCTGGAAAGCATGGGGAGTTTAGCAGACGCTGTTAACGACACGAGGAGTATTCATATGCTCAGAGAACCGCAGCTTGATAAACCGGCCGCATGGAAACAGCACTTTCGAGCCGCCGTGATTGCAAGCGCGCGGATCGCTCGGTTGGATCCGACACGGGGCTTGGTCGTGAGCAACCGATCGGGCGTATATCAACTTTATGCCTGGGATGTGCCGACCGAGGAACTCCAGCAACTAACGAGTAAACCAGAAGGGATGCCTTTTGGTGTCATCTCGCGAGACGGCCGGTATACCTCGGCCTTGCGGCTTTTGAGCTCGTTTTTATTTGGACTGTGATCGCTCGCTGTCCTGCCTCCAATGCCATGAAAGCGCTTCTAAACAGTTGACTTGCAACTCACCTTCGGGCAGATGAACCTATTCGTTTCCTAGTATCTTCTGATAGAGTAGTTACCTCCGCTGGAGAGACTCGTGCAGATACAAAACACATTTAGCGCGCCGTCTCCGCAACCTGAGGAATTCCTGCAGCCCCAGGGATTCCTGTCGGTAGCGAAGAACGTTGGCATCAAGGACGAAACGCTTGATTTGACCGTCATACACTCGACCGTGCGCGCGCGTGCGGCGGCCATGTTTACTCGTAGCCGCTTCCCTGGAGCGCCGGTGATCGTTGGCAGGAGACATATCGCCAACGGTTTTGCTCAGGCTCTTGTCATCAACAGCAAGAACGCCAACGTAGGGATGGGCAAGCAAGGGATCGACAACGCGATCGAAACCTGCCGGATCGTCGGCGAAGAGCTCGGCGTCGACCCCTATGACGTTCTGCCATTTTCTACCGGTGTGATTGGCCGGGCGCTGCCGATGGACAAGATTCGCGCGGGATTGCGCGGCATTCGCAGCCAATTGAAACTCGACAATCTCAAGCTCGCAGCGGAAGCGATCATGACCACGGACAAGTATCCGAAATATTTCTCCTGCCGGGTCGGCCCGGCGGTGATCGCCGGCATCGCCAAGGGCGCCGGCATGATCGAGCCCAACATGGCGACGCTGCTCGTGTATTTGATGACGGATGCAGAATTGCCGAGGGCAGCGGTGCGCCCCATGTTGCGCCGCTTGGTCGATCGAACCTTCAATTGCACGAGCATCGACACGGATACGAGCACGAGCGACACGGTCGTGTTGATGGCCAATGGTCTTGCCGGGAAAGTAAAACTCGGACAGTTCGAAAAAGGATTGCTGGAAGTGTGCGAGTATCTCACCAAAGAAATCGCCCGCAGCGGCGAGGGCGCGACCAAACTCATTACCGTGGACGTCAAAGGCGCAAAAACCGGAACACAAGCGAAGCGCGTCGCGAAATGTGTTGTCAACTCGCCGCTGGTGAAGACCGCTGTCTATGGCTGCGACCCAAACTGGGGCCGCGTTATAATGGCAGTCGGCAAAAGTTTTGATCCGAGCGTCGAGCCGACAAAAGTGACAGTCCGTTTTGGCGATACAAATGTTTTCAAAAAAGGCTCCCCGGTCGAATGCGACCTGGAAGCTTTGCGACAATATTTAGGTCAATCAGAAGTCGTTATCGGCGTCGATCTCGGCATCGGCAAAGCATCGGCGCGCGTCTGGGGTTGCGATCTGACCGAAGGGTACATCAAGGAAAACGCTTATTATACTACCTGAAGCCGTTCTTCTGAAAAATCTGGATTCCCGATAGAGATACTCGGGGATGACAGTCTTTTAGATTAGCGGGCAGCCCGTGATGTTGGAGTAGCTTTCACTCAGCAAGCGAGAGGTTGGCCAAAAGGAATTGAATTACCCATGCGCCCGCGGGTCGTGAAATGGGCCTCAATAACGCCGTGAAAGCGTACCTCAAAATATTGAATTCGTAAGTCAACGTCGGATAAGACCGAAATGCACTGTTTGGAACGCATGCTTGGTAAGCGCACCGAGAACGACGCGTTAACGTTTATAGTGCAATACCAAGATGGGATGTTCTTCAGTAATCGCAGCCATTAGAAGCGGAGTCGCACATGACGTTAAGGGAATTTTGCTATCTTATTGTCTTGCTCTCCTTCGCGATTCAAGGCTACGGCGATGTAGTTTTTTCAGCGGACTACCGCATTGGAGGTATGAACCCTGAGGCCCTGCTTTGCCGGCCTGAGGGAAAGGGTCCCTTTCCGGCGGTAATTCATAACCATGGAGTGGGGGTGGACACCCTTGGCTATCAAAAAGCCTTTAAACGCGGCTACAACCTGCCCGCCATCTGCAAAGCTGTCAGTTGATGGATTTTTAACGTTTATCCCAATTCGCCAAGGCGGCCCGGGGTTACGTAATCTTCCACCGCACAAAGCGCAAGTGTTAGAAGCGATCGATTACGTAAAGCACCTCCCCGATGTAGACCCCGCTCGCATTGCGCTTACAGGCAACTCGCGCGGTGGCCTGCTGACACTTATGGTGGGCGTGGAGCAACCGGATTTGAAAGTGCTTGTCATCATGGCCCCAGCGGAGATTGGGCGGAACTTCTCAAATGCGCTATCTCAAATCTCCTCGCTAAACGCACCGGTCCTGCTTTTGGTCGAGAAAAGCGATGAGCCCGAGCTTCAGAATAATTTCGACGCGCTGGACCGTGTCCTGCGCGAACATAACAAAGACGTGAAGAGCATCCGTTACGATCGGGGAGGCGGCCATAATCTCTTCCATAGCGCGGGTTATTACTTGCAGGATGTTAAGGCGTTTCTGCGCGAGAAGCTGAGTGCCAGATAAAAGAGATAACTGACAAGCCGATGCCATTCACATTTATGCTCAGGTCATTATGCCTCTAACGAGTAGTAGCGGCGACTGGAACATCAGGAAAGCAAAAGCCGATGATGCAGAAGCACTGGTAGACTTATTTAACCGGCTAGGACACGAGACCGACTTCATGCTCTTTGAGCCTGGGGAAAGGAACATCACTGTAGAGGAGGAGGCAAAAAGACTGGAATCGTGGGAAGCTGCATCATCAGGCGTTGTGTTTATTGCCAGCATCGGCAGAGAAATAGTTGGCTTTGTGGTCGGCGTCGGCGGTACGGCCAACCGCAATCGCCATTCTCTCCATATAGCCATTGGTATTCTCCAAGCATTCCGGCCTGCCGGCGCCTAAAGCTGCGTATCGAGAATGATCAGCCGCGTTGGATCTACTACTATGTTCGGAATCAGGAGGGCTCTTCTCTCGTGAATTTTCAACGATCTGCGTTCCAGGTTGCAGGCATTGCCGAGTTGCGAGCGTGCCTCGTGGAGCTGGGGTTGCTGTACGGCCTTAGGCGCTAAATCGGTTTTACAGCGCCGGGCCGGCACCGCGCCTAACCTGTCGCTTCGGACCGGTCGCTGATTGATAGCGGCGTCTGAGCCAGAGCCTTAGATGATAGGCCCATTGTTAAAACAGCGCCTCCTTGCAAGTTGATCCTATACTCCAAGGACGTCTTCTATGCAGATAAAAGAATTTACTGAGTTCATCTGCACCCTGGCGGAAAAGAGTGGGGACGTGATCAAACCATATTTTGCGAAAGCCAACCTTGCTGTAGAAATCAAGGAAGATCAAGCCCCCGTGACCCAGGCCGATCGAGAAGCCGAAGCGGTGATGCGGGACCTCATTCGGAAAGCGTATCCGCAGCATGGGATCCTCGGAGAAGAATTCGGGCCGGAGAATACCTCAGCAGAGTTTGTTTGGACTCTGGATCCCATAGATGGAACTATCTCATTTGCCAGGGGATGCCCGTTGTTCGGGACTCTGATTGGTCTCCTCCATACCGATAGACCCATCTTGGGGGCGATCCACAACCCCATACTCAACCAATTGTGTATCGGGAATAATACGGAAACCACTGTGAACGGTCGAGCCGTGCAACTGCGACAGGTCCCTCATCTCTCCGAAGCGACGCTTCTGACTACAGATATTGCAATTATTGCCAAATATCAAAAGAAGGAAGGCTTCGAAAAATTGCTGAGACAGACGCGCCTGTTTCGCACGTGGGGGGATTGTTATGGGTACCTGCTGGTTGCGTCTGGGGCGGCGGATATCATGCTCGACCCCATTATGAATCCGTGGGATATACTCCCGTTGATTCCTATCATACATGGGGCAAACGGTGTGATTACGACATGGTCGGGGACAGACGCCTCTCAAGGAAACTCCTGCGTCGCGGCGAACAAGACCCTGCATCCTCAAGTCTTAGAGATTTTGAATTCCTAAGAGGTTGCCAGGATTTGTTGCTCATTATCTCTGCATGCGGCGTTAGGTCCCTTTTACCTTGTAAGATGCATCTTCTACCTCTAACCGTTAATGTTTTACCGAAAAAGGGGGAAAGCGATGAGGTGGTTTTTCGGCTGGTTTAAAATTTCTTTGCCTGGTTTATTAGCTGGAGGCTTGGCTTTCGTATCTACCTCAGCACTCGCCCTCGATATCAAAGCCTGGGAGGAGTCAATAAATCCTGAAACAAAAGAAAGATACATTCCTGTTGAGCTCTGGGCTGGGGCCGAGTGGGACGGAAAAAGGGAATTGCGAATGCCAAAAGTCGACGGCACCTATAGCCATCGCACCGCCACCTACCAGGTCAAGGGGCCTACGGAATGGAAGCACCCGGTAACAGGAAAGGTGTTCGTTGTTTACGAGAGAATCAATCCGGGCAAGGACGGAGACAAATCGCAAATATTTACAATTAACGATCATCAAACCGGTCTTGGAAGACTTTTTGATGGGAGACCCGGCCGGGATACGAGAACCTACTCAGGCGGGCTCAAGTTTCCGCTCGGACTTTGGAAAGAAGGCGAGTCAAAGTGGTTCGTATACAAAGTCTGGGACACCAGAGAAACACAGAGGACCGAAACCATTACCATCAAACAAATTGACTTTATTTATCAGGCAACCCGCATTGTCTGGAATTCTACTGGACAGCCACCGACACAAAAATAACTTTTGACCGCCATACTTATATCTATTGTCCAGGAAAAAGCATGGTGAGCCAGATTCAGCACTGAGGCAGTGGCGCTCACATTGCGCGCACTGATGACCACAGCAGTCTAGCGCGAAGTTCTCCCGATGAAATGATTTTTCGAAAAATCGAGTTCGAAGACGCCTCTGGACTCTTTGCAGTGCGTTTGCGACGCGAGAAAAGAGGGTGACAATGGAACCGCTGGCGGATATGGGAATTACTCCAGACTCTACGGCCTAAGCTTTGTCTGTGAACATTGCGGGCTGGCTTTGTGAGATTTTGGAAAGATTGATTTTCAATGGCCGACAAAGATGGCGGTGAAATGCTGTCGGTAACCAGATTGCACACAGATCGCCTGATCGGCACAAGTCTCAGTGCCGAGGATTTCGACGACCTCTGCAACATGCATCAGGAACCCCGTGTCATGGCAACGCTGGGAGGCCTTCGCTCCGCCGAACAAACTCAGCGCTTTCTCCGCGAGAACCTCGATCATTGGGAAAAGTACGGCTACGGTATCTGGGTATTTCGAGACCAGACGGCTAAGCGATTTGTCGGCCGCGGTGGTCTACGAAATGTCACGCTCGGAGACAAAAACGAAGTCGAAGTGGTCTATGCCGTGATGGCGGAATTCTGGAACAAAGGAGTGGCTACAGAGATAGCTACGGTAAGCTTAAAAGTCGCATTTGAGCGCGTCGGAATGGAAAACATAGTGGCTTTTACCCTGCCAACCAACTGGCCATCGCGGCGAGTGATGGAGAAGGTTGGACTCCGCTACGAGCGGGATATTGACCATGCCGGACTCCCACATGTGCTGTACCGGATCAAACGAGAGAAATACAGAATAGCGTAATGCTATATGTTAACACGGAAGCGGCTCAACGGCTGACAGGTAGCAAACATGGATTGACAATGCCGCAACATTTCCGATTCCTTGTTTGTCCTTTCATTGCGATTTTTCTACTGTCCGGTCGTCTGCAGGCACAAGAGGCTCGTATGAACGAAGCTACCAAAGCGTTACACAAGCTATTCGCCTCCGAGTGGGATTACTGGATGGAGCAATACCCTACCTGGGCATCCAGCTTGGGCGATCGCCGTTGGAACGACCGCTGGGAAGATCTGAGCCTTGATGCCATCAGTAAGCGGCACACCCACAACATCGAAGTGTTGGCCAAGCTCAGAGGAATGGATCGCGAGGCTCTTTCACCTCCTGATCGGCTGAACTACGATCTCTTTCTAAAAGATTACAAAAACGAACTCGAAGAATACCAGTATCGCTGGTACTTGATTCCTCTTAACCAACGCGGCGGAGTTCAGACGGCGGACGAATTGGCGGACGCGCTGCGCTTCGAGACAGTTAAAGATTATGAGGACTGGTTAGCGCGGCTTCGCGCCCTACCCGCTCGCATCGAGCAGACGATCGCGCTGATGCGCGAGGGTATTAAGACAAAGATGGTACTTCCTAAAATTGTATTGGAGCGCATCCCGGCTCAGATCGACCACCAAATCGTTAGCGATCCGAAGGCAAGCCCGTTCTACAAACCCTTCAAGCATTTTTCTGCGTCGATTTCCGAAGCCGAGCGTTCACGCCTCGCCCAGGCGGCGGAGAACGTGATTGCGACATCCGTGGTTTCAGCCTTTCGCCAGCTGAAGGAATTTTTTGTCAAACAGTACCTGCCCGCAGGCTGGGATCAAGTCGGCATCTGGCAGCTGCCTGAAGGCGAAGCCATGTACCGCTTCGCCGTGCGCCTGAACACAACCACCGATATGACACCCAGGGAGATTCACGAAGTCGGCTTGAGCGAAGTGAGGCGCATCCGAGCCGAGATGCAAGCCGTCATCGATAAGCTCGGGTACAAAGGTTCTTTCAAAGAGTTTGTAGGCTTTTTGCGAAGCGATCCGCAATTTCATTACAAGGCACCCGACGAATTGCTCGCAGCGTATAGAGCTTTGACGCGGCGCATTGATCCTATGCTCGTGAAGCTTTTTAAAACTCTACCGCGCATGCCGTATGGCGTAGAAGCGATTCCGCAAAATATCGCGCCCGACACGACAACTGCCTATTATCGCGGGCCGGCGGCGGACGGTTCCCGCGCAGGGACTTACTTCGTTAACCTCTACAAGCCGGAGACTCGACCTAAGTACGAGATGATGGCCCTGTCACTTCATGAGGCAGTTCCAGGGCATCATTTGCAGATAGCTTTGGCAATGGAGCAAGAAGGGTTGCCAAACTTCAGGCGCTACGGCGGCTACACCGCGTTTATCGAAGGGTGGGGGCTTTACGCAGAGTCTCTCGGCGACGAGATGGAACTTTACGATGATCTCTATTCGAAATTCGGCCAGCTGACATATGAAATGTGGCGCGCGGTGCGGCTGGTTGTGGATACGGGTATTCATTACATGCGCTGGGATCGGCAGAAGGCCATCGAGTTTTTCCTCGAAAACACGGCCAAGCAGGAGCTGGATGTTGTGAACGAAATCGACCGCTACATCTCTATGCCCGGTCAGGCGCTCGCCTACAAAATCGGCCAGCTACAAATCTCCGCCATTCGGGCGAAGGCGGAAAAGGATCTCGGGCCGAAATTTGACATACGCGCTTTCCACGACGAACTTCTAAAAGACGGCGCGCTGCCTCTGGACTTGCTGGAAGCGAAGATGAATGACTGGATGGCTGGTCAAAAACCATAGCATCTGAAAAAGTGGTTTCATGGTTCGACACGCTCACCACGAACGGAAATTAGTTAGCTATGATTTCAAGCGTTCCGCCGTTCGTCCTGAGCTGTTCGAAGGATAACGGCGGGCTTTTCAGCAGCCGACTAGTCTAGCTAGCTAGAGATCCGGCTTATAGTGGACCGCGCGTTGATGAGAGAGTGACATGGAAAAACAACTAGCAAACTTTCTCTTAAAGGGCGGACGGCTGCTCGATCCGGCAAGCGGTCGCGACGGCTTGTTCGATATTCGCGTGCATGATGGCATCGTAGCGGAGATTGGTGCCGATCTTTCTCCCGATGACGCGACGGTGATCGACGTCAAAGGCCTCCTGGTGACACCGGGATTAATTGACGTTCATCTTCATTTGATGAAAGGGCTTGGGGCTTTTGGCGTGGACCCGGATATTTTCGGCGTCGGCTCCGGCGTAACGACGGTCGTGGACGCGGGCAGTGCGGGGCATACTCTCCTCAATATGTTTCGCAATTACGTCACGAACAACGCTAAAACGCGCGTGCTCAATTACGTCAACCTTTCGACACTGGGCGGAGTGACGGGGCCCGGCTACAGCATTCTCGCCGACCCGCGTTTGATCGATGAGGAAAAAATCGAGAAAGCCGTCGAAGCCAACCGCGACATCATCGTGGGAATCAAGATCATGGCGACCGGCGGGGCGCTGGGCGCGCAAGGCTTGAAGCCGTTGGAGCGGGCGCGCAAGCTCGGCGACAGTTTGAAACTCCCGCTGCTTGTTCATATCGGCGAGAGTTGGACCAAAGACACTACGCCGGTTCACGTCGGCGATGTTCTAAAGTACCTCCGCCCCGGTGATATCGTCACCCACATGTTCACCGTTCATCCAGGCGGTTTGCTGGACGGCAACGGCAAGCTATGGCCACAGGTGCGCGACGCCAAAGAGTCCGGCGTTCTGATGGATGTCGGCCACGGACTGCATAATTTGAATTTCGACGTCGCGCGTAAAGTCCTCGACCAAGGATTGCACCCCGATGGCGTCTCCACCGATGGCCATCGCGGCAACCGCGCCGGGCCGGTCTATGATCTGACGACCACGATGGCGAAGCTTATGGCGCTGGGCTTTACTCTCAATCAAGTCGTGGAAATGGCGACGGTCAATGCGGCGAAGCTTCTCGGTCGCAACGACGATCTCGGCCTCATTCGCGTCGGCAGCCCGGCCGATATTTCCGTTTTGCGGTTGGAGGAGCGTGAGTGGAACGCGGTAGACTCGCAAAAAGGAACGATAATCGCACGCCGAGCGTTGATGCCGGTTTACGCCATTCGAGGCGACACCATCCACGAACCGCTGGCTACTGGGCGGCTGTAATACTGTGCCGATCAATCATTCGGGCCGATGACCAATCATCTGAATAGTTTCCGGTTGATCGCCGTCGGCGCATTTCTGGGGAGTCTCCGTGATCAATTTCAGCGATTTAGCCGGCTTATGACCCCTTTAAACGCATTGAGAATATCATTCGCCTGTTATACAAATCCGCCCAGCGTGAATAAAAGCTACAGGTCACGCGTCTAAGCCAAGAGGGACGCGTTAGATCGTGTCGTGTCGAGCGGAGGGCGGTACGTTGATCTGACCGTTCTGAATCTAAAACGACAACCAAGGAGGACTACATGAAACGTTTTCTAACTGTGTTGATTGCTTCTATGTTCTTGGCTTCCGCAGCCTATGCTGCCGATGAGACGAAGGGTAAGGGTGAGGAGAAGAAGACCGAGGCTAAGGAAAAGGGCAAAGGTGAGGAGAAGAAGACCGAGGCTAAGAAAAAGGGCAAAGGCGACGAGAAAAAAGCCGCGGCCAAAGAAAAAAGCAAAGGCGATGACAAGAAAGCACCAGTGGCAAAGGACAAAAGCAAAAGCGACGAGAAGCCCGAAACCAAGTAAGGTTTTCGCTTCCCATGCCTGGAGGAAGGTGACCCTCCCCGCCTTCCTCGAATCGCCACATTCCTTATCCCTCCTGACCGTCCTGTTTCCAAGTTTCCCATAACAATCAGCGGATCAGCAGCATGAAGCGACTCCGCCAATCTTTTTCGCCTCCTTTTCTTTTCCCTGTGCATTTGTTAACGTGTCTCTTATCGATGCACCTAGGATCAAATGCCCATGGCTTCACCTTTGGAAGTGGTTATCGTACACAGCTCTGATTTGCACCTGGGCGTCGACGATAGCTTCAGCGATCACGACAGATTAGCGGCACTCCCTAAAGTACTGACAGCTGCCAATAAGGTTGGCGCAGACGTCGTGGTCCTCGCAGGCGACACTTTCGACAATCATCGCCAACCGCTCGAACTTCTGGAGCACGCCGCGCAGATGCTGCGCGATTACCGTAACCCCATCGTTATTTTGCCCGGCAATCATGATCCGCTGACACCGGACTCCGTCTATCGGCGGGGCGGCCTCGCGACCATTCCCAATATCAGTATTCTAGGCCTCAATGTTGAAGAGTCCGTAACGTTTCCCGCTTTTGAATTAGAAATTTGGGGACGGCCGCACATCGACTACACGGACATGTCGCCCCTCGCCAATCCCAAACCGCGGTCCGCGCGCTGGCATCTCGCTGCGGCCCACGGACATTACGTCGACGAACCTCGGGACCCCCACCGACTGATCGGTTCCTGGCTCATTCACCGTGAGGACCTCGTCGCCACTGGCGCCGATTACGTTGCGCTGGGCCACTGGAATCAGGCCACCGCCGTAGGTGACGGACGTGTTATTGCCCATTATTCCGGCTCTCCGGAGTATGTTGGAACAGTCAACGTCGTCAGAATGCGGGGAAACGGGCAGGTCGAAGTCACTCAAGCGCCGCTAAACGGTTTCGCCAAATAAAAGCCGCTTATATAGATCACTTTCCTTCGATCACCGGATTCTTTGGCCTCTTCCCTTCCAGAACCCGAATCACTTCTTCAGCAGCGCCCCACTCGCCTCGCTTCGCCGCCTCGAAAGTCAGCGCGCCGATGAGCGGCGTGAAGATGACATTGTCGAGCCGAAACAACGGATGATCTTTTTTCGGCGGCTCGTTTTCCACGACATCCAATGCAGCCCCGGCGATCTTTTTATCTTGTAACACGCGGCAAAGCGCTTCTTCATCGACGATTCCGCCGCGGGCGGCATTGATCAAGTAAGCAGCGGGCTTCATCAACGCGAATTCTTTTTCGCCGATCATGCCTTTCGTCTCGGCTATCAGCGGACAGTGAATCGTTACAAAATCGGATTCTGCGAGCAGGTCGTTTAAGCCAACCCACTTTCCACCCAATGCGGTGACATGGGACTCCGGGATATATGGATCGTAAACCAGGAAATGCATCTCGAATGCCCGCGCGCGTATCGCCACCCGCGTGCCAATATTTCCCATGCCGACGATGCCGAGTGTCTTACCGGCGAGCTCCGTTCCGGCAAATTGGAGGTAATCGCTCCAGCGGTTTTCGTTCACCGCGCGATTAGCCGCGAAAGTGTGACGCGCTAAAGCGATCATCTGGCCGAAGGTCAATTCGGCGACGGAAACTGAATTGCTCCCCGGCATGTTGGTCACCCAGACCGGGAACTCTTTTGCGGCTTCGAGATCGACTCTCGACGGATCGACGCCGACACCCGTTCGGGCGATGATTTTGAGACGGCCGCCACTTTTCTCCAAGTGTTGCCGTGTGATCTTGCCTTTCCTGCTGATCACAGCGTCCACACGCGAGACTTCCAATTCCCAACGATCCGGCTCCACCCACGGATTGATAACCACAAGCTCGGCTCGTTCGCGCAACCATTCGAGCACGTCCGGCTGAAATTCTTCTGCTAATATTCGACCGAGACTCATATTTTGTTCCGCCCTTTCCGCTGAAGTATTTGTTTACATAATGAACTATTGGACAAACAAATGAGACAACTTCATTGTTTCGTCGCCCTTGCGGTAGCAGCACTTATATATTAATGGAGGGTTGCTCGCCCGCTCCAGAAAAATAAAGGAACGCCACCGAACGAGATGGTAACCCCGTTTAAAATTGCGATTCTGATTGTCTTATCATTCTCTCTGCTGAGCCCATCGAATTTTGCCTACGCGGAGCGGGTCAGGCTCGCCCTGCCGTCGAAATCCATGGGCTATCTGCCGCTCTTCGTAGCACTGCAACGTGGCTTTTTCAAAGATGAAGGGATCGATCTCGAAGTTCCGATGATGCTTCCCGACATCGCGCACAACGCGCTTTTCCAAGGCGACATCGAGTATCACGGCGTGGCCGATTCTGCCCTGCGATTAGCTGCCAAGGGAGCGCCGGTCAAAACCATTTTCTTTGGCGCGACCCTTCCCAATTATTTCCTGACCGCGAATGCGCAGATCAAGTCAGTGGTGGAGCTCAAGGGCAAGTATGTTGGAATCAGCCGCTTTGGTGGGACTACGGACCTGGCCGCTCGCGTGGCTTTCAGTAAGAACGGACTGGACCCGCAGCGTGACGTGGTTCTAATCCAAATTGGCATGCCCAACACCCGCGCGGCCGCTCTAGCGTCGGGTTCCATCGCTGCCACGATCACCAATCCGCCGGACAACGTGGTTCTGAGACAGAAAGGATTCCACGACCTGCTTTTTCTCGGCGATGCCATCGAATTTCCTAGCAACGGTTTCTCGACCACCGACCGGCGCATGAACGAAAACCGCGATCAGGTTAAACGCGTTTTGCGGGCCCTTTATCGAGGTCTGATCTTTGAGCGTGAGAAACCGGAGGACACGATCAAAATCATGGAGCGCGAGTGGAATGTAGACGCGGCGGTGGCCAGGGAATCCTACGTCTCTGTGGCCAAGTCATTCAGCAAAGACGGAACCGCAAGTGATGCGGGGCTCAAGGTCCACGTGCGGCTGTTTCGGCAATCCGACAAAGGGATCGGCGATATTCCGCTGAGCAAAATGGTGGATTTCCGACTGCTCGAAGAGATCCGCCGCGAGGGAGTTCGGTAGGCGTATGATCGCTACACGTCTATGCCTGTTTATGTTAGTCACGCTCGGCGCCGCGACCGCCTCGGCCGAGCGAGTGAGAACGGTGATTCCTCGAGCGACGGTCAACTATCTTTCGCTGCCCGTGGCGGAAGTGAAGGGATATTTTCGCAGTGAAGGCTTAGACAATGAAACCATCGTCATTTCAGGAACCAACGCTATTGCGGCGCTGGTCAGCGGCGAGGTGGATTACAGCGGCGCCGGCGGTAGCGGTATGCGGGCCGCCGTGCGCGGCGCACCGATCAAAGCCATCATGTTTCAAACTGAAAGGGTTACCTGGTACCTCTTGGCGACCGCGGACATTATGAAAATTTCTGATCTCAAGGGGAAACGAGTCGCCGTAGGAACTGTCGGTGACACCCAGGACACATTGATCACCATGCTGGTCCAAAAAGAGGGATTGACGGAAAAGGACATCACGCGCGTGGCTCTGCCCTCACGGAATACAACGATGACGTTGCTGGCCCTAAAGTCGGGAGCGATCAACGCCACCGTGGTGAACGCCGATGAGTCGCTGCTGGGCGAAAAAGAAGGATTTCGTACGCTCGCTTTCATCGGCAATCTGTTCCCCTATCCTTTCCAGGGCTTCATGGCGACGGACAAGATGATCGCCGAGCGACCAAACGACATCAAACGGTGGCTCAGAGCCATGGTCAAGGCGTTGATGTTTATCCGCGACCGTCCAGAGGAGGCTGCGGATATTGCGCTCAAGAAAATACCGATGGGAAACGTGAGCCGCCCGATGGTGATCGAGGGTGTTCGCCGATTTGCCAAAGCGTTCGCCGAGGGCGTTCCCGGCTTCCCTTCACCTCAGGGGATCAAAAATGTGGTTGAATTCGACGTGAAAGCGCCGCTCAAAATCAAGGAGGACATCCCTCCCGAAAAAGTTTTGAATCTAAAGCTGATGCGAGAGGTCAAGGAGGAGTTCGAATTGAAACGCTGACGCACAGGAGAATTCGCTGGGTCGAATCGTGTCATAAGAGTTTCGGGTTTCGAGTTTCAAGTTTCGCGTTAACCAAAGACAAGAACTCCGGAAAATCACAGACGCCCAAGCCTATGAGAAAACGCAAGCGGCATGTTAGTTTCCTCATTTTCGTTTGTCTTCTGATCGCCTTGTTGCTTCCCGGTCTGTCCAAAGCGCAAGAGAAGAAGTTACTCCGGATCGTCTTTGTCAGTCTTTCCTGGAACAACCAGCTGCCGTTTCGCATCGCCATTGCCAGGGGCTTCTTCAAAGACCAAGGACTCTCCGTAGAGCCTATCTTCGTCCGCGGTGGCCCTACCGCTTTGGCGGCGCTGATTTCTGGCGATGTTGACTTCGCCAGCATCGGTGGCGCCCAAGCGGCAATTCGCAGCCGGGCCAAAGGCCTCGATATTCACATCATCGCCTCGCAATCCAACTACACGAATTACACCTTGCTCGGCAGCAAAGAGGCCAAGACCGTCGAAGACTTGCGCGGCAAAATCATCGGCGTCACTGGTGCGGGTGCTTTCTCAGATTTTGCCATAAGAATTTACTTGAAGAGAAATAACCTGGACCCGGACAGGGACGTCGTTCTCCGGGCCATCGGGGGGACCGCTGTGCGCGCCGTTGCTCTAGAAAGAGGACTCATCGCCGCCGCACCCTTCTCTGCCGAAGACGCCGTGAGACTGCTCGACAAAGGCTATCCGATGATTGTGAATCTGAACGAAGCTCTGAGAATTCCTCAGAGCGTTTTTGTCACCCGCGGCGACACGCTGCAAAAATATCCCGAGACCACGAAAAGGTTTCTAAAGGCGGTCATCTTGGGAATGCAGTTCGCCAAGAACAACAAGCAAGAGGCGATTAAGACCGGCTACACCACGGGACTCAGAGGCGAGCCCGACGTCGTCAACCGGTCCTACGATCTTTTTATACCAGGTTATACAGTCGACCTTTCGGTCGCGATGGATGGCATCCAGATTATGTTGGACGAAGACATTCGCACCGGCCTCGTCGACAAGAAATTTACTCTCGATAGAGTCATCGATGACCGCATTCTGAAACAAGCGCAACAGGAACTCAGGAAAGAAGGCAAGTTGAACCAATGAGACAAGAGGAGCAACCATGATCGAATTCGAAGGTCGAAAAATTCCCAGCGAGTTAAGTGAGATCGTCGATTCCAATCACACAGTGCTTCTAGTTTGGGACATGCAGAACGACCAGGCGGGCGGCTCCTTCAATAAGGAATCGCTCATTCGAAATGCCCCGCCGCTCATTGCCACAGCGGCCGCTGCTGGAATCAAAACGATCTACACCCGTCAAACCCCCTTCTTGTGGAAGGACGAATCACCTGCCTGGATGCGCCGGCAAATGAAAAACGAAAAGGTCGACCATCCAAGCAAGCTCAAACCACGCCGCCTCCATGGGAGCTTCGGCTGGCAGATCATGGAGCCGTTCAGGCCGGCTGAAAACGATATCATCCTCGACAAACGACGGTCGAGCATGTTCATCGGCAACGAATTCGAAACGATTCTCAGCAACCGTGGGGCGACAACGATCGTGATGATCGGCTGTACCACCGACGGCGGCGTCGAGTCCACGGTGCGCGACGGTTTTCTGCGTGGTTACTTCATGATCGTCGCGCGCGATTGTGTCGGAACCTACACCGAGGAAGGCCACAACGCCGCGCTGAAGCGCATGGAGCGCTTCGGCGACATCGTGGATTCGAAAGAGCTGATTCAAATCTGGCAGCCATGAAGTAAAACATAGCTGATCCGCGGTTGTGACCCGCTTCACACCGGCTCAACGAATCGGCCACCTTTCATTTGCGATTTACGCCGCTAAAGAGTTAATAGTGTGGCCAAAGCGAGTTTCAATCGCGAGAGGAGAAAATCATGAGCGAATTAAACAACAAGAAAGCGCTGCATGTTGCGACATTTTCAGGATGGTATCGTTTCGAGCAGGATGGCAAAGAATGGAAGAAAACTAAACGCGATCTGACCTACTGGACGCTCACTTGCCTGTCGGTGGATCCCGAAGACCCGAAGACAATTTACGCCGGAACCGAGCACTCTGGGCTCTTCTACACGAAAGACGCCGGCGCACACTGGCACCGGGCCAACCCGAATCCGCCGAAGATGATGCTCTTCTCGACGCTCGCGCTGAACGGCGGGGTCATGGTTGGAACGATTCCCTCGGCGGTTTACCGAAGCAAGAACGGCGGTTGGGAAGAGTTGGAAGGGGTGCGCATTCACAGTGCAGGCGCTAATTTTCCGCCCAGTCCGGAGCTGCAATCGCGCGCTCGTTATCTTACCTATGACCCTGCTTCGCCCGACCGGCTCTACGCGGGCATCGAAGTCGGTGGCATGGTAATCAGCGACGACGGTGGACAGAGCTGGCAATCGGCTAACGAAGGGTTGACCGACATGGACATTCACGAGATCCTGGCGTCCGAGCAGCATCCTGGAATGGTTTTCCTGGCCTGCGGTGAGGCTTCGTTCCGCAGTTTCGACCGCGGCGCCCATTGGAAAGATGTTTCACCCAAGAGCCATGACTACGGCACGTCCGTAGCTGAAGACAAAAACGGTGTCATTTACTTAGGGTGCGCCAAGGGACGGCCAAATTTGTGGATTCGCGAAGAAGGCGCCATCGCCGCCATTTTTTGCAGCCGGGACAAAGGGGCGACTTGGGAAAAGATTGTCGATGGCCTAAACGGCGGCGTCATGCATATGTGCCGCACTCCGGAAGGTAGCGGTATGGTGGCCGGGACTTCCGACGGGGCCCTGCTCACCATTGACGATTCTGGGGTGCGCGAGGTTGTGAGCGGCCTGCCGTTTGTCACGGCCGTCGAATTGGGCGCGTAATCATCTGAAGCGAAACCGAATGTCCGAGAGTCTAGCTTCGACCGCATTTGGACCAGGTGAGGACGAAAAATTGAGAGATGGAGTATTGGAGTAATGGGCTTTTCGATCTCCCAACACTCCAGTACTCCAACACTCCATTCTTTACGCGAGGAGATATACGATGAAGCGAAGCACGGAACGCATTCTCGTCACCCATGCAGGAAGTTTAGCGCGGCCAAAAGAGCTGATGGAAATGCTCCTAGCCAGAAACGATGGCAAGCCTTACGACCGCGAATCCCTTCCCCAGCGCCTTCGCAGCGCCGTCGCTGAAGCTGCGCAAAAACAGATCGAGTGCGGCGTCGATATCGTCAACGATGGCGAGCTGGGAAAGTCGAATTTCTCGCGCTACGCGCGCGAGCGTTTGAGCGGGTTTGTCGAGCGACCTGCCGGACCGGACTTCAAACCGACCTCCATTTTCGGCCGCGATATGATCGAATTTCCCGATTATTTTAATCGGGGAGGGCGAACTTCGATCGGGCACCACTCCAGAGTTTTCTATTGCGCGGAGCCTCTCAAATACGTTGGCCATGATGAGGTCAAGGCAGACATCGAGAATCTCAAAGCGGCGCTCCACGGAAAACAATTCGAAGAGGCGTTCCTTCCGGCCATCGCTCCCGGCACCATGGAGCACTGGATGAAGAATGAGTACTACCCCACCGAGGAAGCCTATCTATTTGCTATCGCAGACGCCATGCACGAAGAATACAAGGCTATTGTGAACGCCGGCTTTGTTCTGCAAATCGACGATCCCGACCTCGCGGACGCCTGGCAGATGTTCCCTCAAATGAGCGTCGCGGACTACCGGAAGTACCAGGAGATGCGCATCGACGCGCTCAACCATGGATTGCGCGATCTACCCATCGATCGCGTTCGCTTTCACATGTGCTGGGGTAGTTATCACGGACCGCACAAATACGATATCCCTCTCAAAGACATCGTGGATATCGTTCTCAAAGTCCGCGCTGGCGCCTATTCCATCGAAGCGTCGAATCCTTGCCATGAACATGAATGGCGCGTCTGGGAAGACGTCAAGCTACCGGACGGAAAGATATTGATTCCGGGAGTCGTGGGACATTACAGCGACTTCATCGAACATCCGCAGGCCATCGCTGATCGCTTGGTGCGCTACGCCAAGATCATGGGTCGTGAGAATGTCATTGCCGGGACCGACTGTGGCATCGGATCGCGAGTCGGTCATCCCCAGGTAGGTTGGGCGAAATTCCAAGCGATGGCCGAAGGCGCACGATTGGCCACCAAACAGCTCTGGGGGCATGATGACTAGGTTGAAGGCTCAGGAATGAAACGACGGAGAAAGGGAGTGAGGGGTAATAAGTTCCGAAAGAATTAGACAATTTTGCTTTCATCTTTCCGCCCTCCGACTTCATCCTACACTAGCGCCGTTTACACCCATTACGAAAGCTGATAGACGACCCATGAGGAGTTTTCACAGATGAAACTTTACACTTTCTTTCGCAGTTCCGCATCGTACCGCGTCCGCATCGCGCTCAATTTGAAAGGCTTGGATTACGAGCAGGTGCCGATTCATCTGCGTCGCGGCGGCGGCGAGCAGTTTGGCCCAGCTTACAAATCGATCAATCCGCAGGCCCTCGTTCCTGCGCTTGAAGACGGCGGGCGCATTCTCACTCAGTCGCTGGCGATTATTGAGTATCTGGAAGAAAAACACTCGAAGCCCCCGCTATTGCCGGTTGATCCAGCGGACCGCGCGCTGGTGCGCAGTATGGCGCTCATTATCGCGTGCGAGGTTCATCCCATTCAAAACCTGCGCGTGTTGAATTATTTAAAGAAAGAACACAAGCAGTCCGACGAAGCTATGAATAGTTGGGCGCGGCATTGGATTAACCTCGGGTTCTCCGCGCTCGAACAGACGGTAGTTTCGAGTCCCAAACGAGGAAAATTCTGCTTCGGCGACGCGCCGACCTTGGCCGACATCTGTCTGGTGCCGCAGCTCGCCAATGCGCGCCGCTTCGGCTGCGATCTTTCGTCGTTTCCCGCTCTGCTTCAGATCGAAACCCATTGTGCCGCGCTGCTCGCGTTCGCCAACGCGGCGCCCGAAAAGCAGCCGGATGCGGAATAAGCAGCATTGGCTTTCAAGGAGTCCAAAATGTTCAAACAACTTGCATCCATGATTTTTTCACTCATCATTCTGGCGCCGATCGCGCAAGCCCAACAAAAGGAATTGCACACAATCCAGTTGAACGTTTTCAGAGAAGATCCGCCGACCGTCGTCGGTCGCCTCAAAGGTTTTTTCGCCAACGAAGGTCTCGAAGTCAAAGTTTCTCGGACGGCGAATTCCACGGATCAGATGCGCGGCTTGAGCAACGGCACCTATCACATAGCATCCACCGCCTTTGATAACGTGTTGGGCTGGTCGGGCCGCGAAGGCGCGGAATTGATCGCGGTGGCGCAAATCATCGATAAGGCCGTGTTGCCGGTTTTTGTCCGCCCGGAGATCAAAGAATGGAGCGATCTGCGCGGCAAAAAACTCGCGGTCGACGCTGTGGATACAGCTTTTGCTCTGGTGCTGCGGAAAGTGCTGCTGGCCAAAGGACTCGATCTGACGCGCGGCGACTATGAGCTGGTTGCGGTTGGCAATACCCCTTTAAGATTGGAGTCGATGAAACGGAGCGAGACGTTCGCGGGAATATTGACTCCACCGGTTGATACACAGGCCGTTGCCGCGGGAATGATCCGCCTCGGCGACTCTAGCGAAGTCCTGCCTGACTTCCCCAACACTATTTTTGCCGTGAACCGGCCTTGGGCGGAAAGCCAGCGCCGGAGTCTTGTCGGCTTCTTGCGCGCGCGGCTTGCTTCACTAAGCTGGATCAAAGCCAATCGTGATGAAGCCGTCAAGCTGACCGCCGGAGAACTTAAAGTGAGTGCCAAAACCGCGGCCGACCTCGTCGGCGAGGTGTCCGCTACCGGCGCGCTGAACGTCAAGGGATTCGAGAACGCGCTGAGTCTCCGCAACGAGTTCGGCTTGACCCCGCCCATGGGCTCGAGAGTTTCGAAATACTACGACACCCAATATTACCAGGCCGCCATCGGCAGTAGTGCATCTCGGTGAATCGTTCTATCCGTCCAAAGCTAAGCCGATCTTCCTAGTGCCGAAAAACGGGTTTCGGCGAATAACCGCGCATGTTTGTTCTCAAGCAGTTTCTCAAAGAGCTCATTTTACCGCCGCTGCCATGGATGCTATTGCTGCTTGCCGTAATAATTTTTTGGCGACGGTGGTGGGCGAGGAAGCTCCTCTTAGCGACTTTCTGTTTGATCGTCGCCCTGCACAGCGGTCCGGTAGGTTATTTGCTTCGCTATCCTCTTGAATCGCGTTATCCGCCGCTCCTCGAGCCCGCCAAAGTGGAGCCGTACGATGCGATCGTTGTCTTGACCGGTAGCATGATTCCGGCCAGCGGACTCATTCCTTTTGCAACGATTGATGAGTACATGTTTCACCGCTTGGACGAAGCCTGGCGCCTGTACCGGATCCGTCCCAAGCCAATCATTGTCTCCGGCGGGCACGTGAATCCCTTTACTCCGGCGAAAAATGAAAACCAGATCGCGCGCGACTACTTGATCCTTTGGGGTGTGCCGAAAAACGATGTACTTGCCGAAGATAAGTCGCGTGACACCTTTGAGAGCGCGGTCGAAGTCGAGAAAATCCTCCATCAAAGGAGCTGGAAGCGCTATCTGCTCGTCACCTCCGCCGTTCACATGCCGCGCAGTATGCTCGCCTTTAAATCCAAGGCGCCTGAGCCGATCCCCGCTCCGGGTGACTTCTCGCTCGTTGCGTTCGAACCTGATCCCTTCCGTTTCTTTCCCAACGAAGGTGCCGCGAGGGGAATTTTCATGACCCTGCACGAGTACATCGGAATTGCCAACTATTATTGGCGCGTCCATTTTTCGAAAGATTCCTGACCTCCAAATACTTGTGGCCACCAATAAAGCCGAAAAGATCGCTATCGAACTCCACAGTTGAAAATCCATGCCAGAGTGATAAACAACGCTACTGAAAGAGCACTCCAGATTGTAATTTTGCTACATCGTCGATGACAAAACCGGAGGTCGTATGCTGTCGCGCGAGGGGAGAACAACTCGAAGGTGACATCGGTCCCGATCACGTAAAGATTCGCAATATCCACAACCATTACTTGCAGGATCGCGAGGAACAAAAGGGCGAGACCTTTACCGGAATGGGAAAACATTTTTTGATTCACGATTCTTGCGCCACGGAGAGCATGGGGACTATCGTCGATCGATCCAAAGAACATCTCGGGACGAGCGATATCGCCGTAATTGCCATCAGAAAATTTCTGCTCCAATGCGTCAAGGCCTTAGACCGAGGGCAAGAGCCCCCGCACATTATTCGGACATCGGAACAAAATGATCTCCGCCATGTTGCCTGCGTGGTGACGAAAACGGATGCTGGGATGGACCCAAAGCAGTATTTGGAAAAACTCCTAATCGAACAGAAATCAGCGACTGCGGGGGCGTGACATCGTCTAACTTTTTGGAGGTGGCTTATGAGAGTCGTCGACGCTATTTGTGAAATCCTCAAGCGCGAAGGAGTCGAATTTCTGAGTTGTTATCCCACCAACGCGCTGATCGAGGCGGCCGCCACGGCCGGCATCCGCCCGATCATCTGCCGTCAAGAAAGAGTGGGAGTCGGAATCTCTGACGGCTTCAGCCGGATCACCAACGGTCATCGAGTCGGCGTCTTCACCATGCAAACCGGCCCGGGAGCGGAAAATGCCTTCTCGGGCATCACCACCGCCTATTCGGACTCGGTGCCCCTTTTGCTGCTTCCACTGGGTCACGCGCGTTCCACCTCTCAGGTTCATCACTTCTTTAGATCCGTGCAGGCCTACGCGCCAGTCACCAAGTGGACCGAAGAAATTACCTTGGGGAATCAGGTTTCCGCTGTGATGCGGCGCGCGTTCACACTTACGAACATGGGACGTCCCGGTCCCGTTTTGGTCGAGATTCCCGCGGACATCGCGACTGAGGAAGTCAATGAAGCGGATCTGAATTATACTCCGGTCAAACGGACGGTCACCGGAGCCAATGCTAAAGATGTCGCCGCAGCGGCGCGTGTATTACTGGAAGCAAAAGCTCCCGTCATCGTGGCAGGTCAAGGCGTGCTCTATGCCGAAGCCTCGGAAGATCTCGTGGAGCTTGCCCAACTGCTAGCGGCGCCTGTGACGACAACGCTGGAAGGCAAGAGCGCGTTTCCGGAAAATCATCCTCTTTCTCTCGGCACTGGCGCCGGCGTTATGCCGCTACCCGTCCATGAATTCCTCGCGAAGGCTGACGTGGTTTTTGGAATCGGCTGCAGCTTCACGCGCCATAGCATCGTCGCAGCACCAATCCCGCCCGGAAAGATCATCATTCACGCCACTAACGACGAACGGGACATAAACAAACACTATTCGAC